>Ga0209311_1000887_pt1 | contig 25611 bp, 20 predicted proteins | sample AD_UKC045_MetaG_FD_184417 | JGI IMG/M metagenome (GOLD analysis project Ga0209311, IMG submission 184417) | Active sludge microbial communities of municipal wastewater-treating anaerobic digesters from USA - AD_UKC045_MetaG (SPAdes) (version 2) | ecosystem: Engineered > Bioreactor > Anaerobic >... | reverse complement strand
GAGAAATGGGGTACCTGGCACCCCATTTCTCATTGAAGGCCTGCAGCCGCTGTCTGCCCACTTCTTCACTGCAAGCCTGGTAGATGGGCTTAAGATCTATCGTAACCTTCTTGAGGTCCTTGTAGGATACATAGCGCACGCTGTTGCGAACCTGGTGAACGATACACTTCTGGATCTCAGTGTCAGGGAAGCAGGCCGCTATCGCTTCTGAGAACCCAGACAGGTTATCCACGCTGGCGATCAGGATGTCCATGACGCCGCGGTTCTTCAGTTCGTTGAGCACAGACAGCCAGAACTTGCTGCTCTCGCTTTCCCCGATCCAGATGCCCGAGAGTGTGTAGATTCTTGTGTATTCCCCTCTGATGGACACAGAAACGGGGACATCCGATACTCAAATAGCATTAGATTGCTCTCTAGAACAAAGATTAAGGTCTCAGATATCAGGATGTCAAACGGACAAACGGATTTAGGCAGGCTACCGCGAAAGGGCAGCCTGCCTATGCTTTTGGCCTTACAGTGATGTCAGTGGTATCCGGTCGGGGAACATGATGAGCAGCTGGTCCAGCGTGCTCCTCCAGTTCACCGGACGACCTGTCCAGCCTTCGGTTATGCGTTCCGTAGCCAGGTATAGAGACTTGAAAAGGGCATCGGCGCTTACGAAGGCGCCTTTGGTTTTAGTAACCTTCCTAAGCTGCCTATGGAAGTTTTCCATGGCGTTGGTGGTGTAGATCATCCTCCTGATCTCCAGGGGATACCGGTAGAAAGTCGATAGCTCAGGCCAGTTGGCGCGCCAGGACTTCACCGCATGCGGATACCTGGCTCCCCATTTCTCCTCCAGGGCATCCAACTGTATCAGGGCCGAGGTTTCATCCGGCGAGCGGTAGATCAGCTTCATGTCCGAGGTAAATGCCTTCATGTCTTTCCAATTCACTAGCTTTGTTGAATTCCTCACTTGGTGCACAACACATTTCTGTATGTCCGTGCTCGGGAAAGCGCTCGCTATGGCTTCATTGAAGCCGGTAAGCCCATCCACCGACATCACCAGGATGTCCTTCACCCCGCGGCTTTTAATCTCGTTCAATATGCCCAGCCAATATCTGGCGCTCTCGTTCTGACCTATCCATAGGCCGAGTATCTCCTTGTGTCCCGAAGGGTCTACCCCCATGGCGGAATACACAGCCTTCTTGACCACGCTGCCTTCTTCGCGCACGCTGAAGTGTATCGCATCCATGAACACGCACGCGTAGACGTCCTGCAGGGGCCTTGACTGCCACTCCTTCGCCTTTGGCAGGATCTTGTCCGTTATCCTGGATATCAATGAAGGGGACAGCTCCACTCCGTAAATGTCCTTGATGTGACCCTCTATGTCCCGATCAGATAGGCCCGAAGCATACATGTTTATCACTTTCATCTCTATGTCCGAGATATCTCTCTGGTACCTCGGCACTATCTGCGGTTCGAACTCGCCGTCCCTGTCCCGGGGCACATCAAGTTCGATCTGGCCCATACTGGAACGCACCGTCTTGGTGGTATGGCCGTTCCTGCTGTTATCCGTCTGCTTGTTCCCGGTGTCGTAGCGTTCGTAGCCCAGCTCTTCTTCGAGCTCTGCCTCCAAGCTGTCCTGCAGCGCGTCCCTGAGAAGATCCTTGAGCATCTCCTGCATTTCGGCTACTGTCTTGGGCTGATAGTAATCCAGAAGCTGCTTCATGATAGCCTTCTTCTGTGGGTCTCGCTCTTTTCTGCTCTTCCTCGCCATGTTAAAAGCCCTCCTTTGAGAATTATCTCATCAGAGGGCTCTCATACACAAAATTCTACTTACTACCGCATATTATTGTCCTGATCCATTCGTTTCGGGTTCAGATCCTGCTCAATGCTTCTGTGAAATCGGATACTATGTCCTGTTCCTGCTCTATGCCCACAGAGACCCTGACCAATCCGTCGGTTATGCCCAGCTTCAGTTTCTCGTCTTCGGACATGCTCCTGTGCGAAGTCGAGGCGGGATGGCTGATCGTTGTCGCATAACTGCCAAGGCTCGGGACGAAAGCCGCCAGCGACAGGCTCCTTATCATCCCGTCCACCGCTTCGCGTCCCCCGTCTAGCTCGAAGCTTAGCATGCCTCCGTAGCCTTCTTGCAGTAGCCTGGCCGCGGCGCAGGTCGGATTAGCGGCATCGAGGCCTGGGTAATGCACGGCCGTCACCTTGTCCGAGCCCTTCAACGCCATCGCCAGGGCGAAGGCGTTGTCCGAATGCCTCTCCATCCTCACTCCCAGCGTCCTCACTCCCCTAAGGGCCAGCCAAGCCTCGAACGGCGAGAGGACGGGTCCGAGAAGCGTCCTGGAATGTCTTATCGCCTCCAGCAGGCCTGGCGCGTCCACCTTATCGCCGCCGACTGATACGGTCCCCGCCATGACGTCATCATGCCCGTTGATGTACTTGGTGCAGCTATGGATGACGATGTCCGCACCAAGCTCCAGGGGCCTCATCAGGACCGGTGTCGCGAACGTGTTGTCCACGGCGAGCAACGCCCCCGCTTCATGGGCGATGCTTGCCAGCGCAGGGATGTCGGCCACTTCCATAAGCGGATTCGATACGCTCTCACAGAAGAGTAATTTTACACCAGGTTCCATCGCGCCCTTGACGCCCTCGAGGTCGACGATGTCGACGAACCTCGCCCCTACCCCTCTTCTTGCGGAATCTTGCTCTATGAGCGTCTTGGTAGCGCCGTAGAGCACAGAAGCGGCCACGATGCGCTCACCATGCCCGAGCAGCGCATCCAGGACCATGTTGGTCGCGGCCATGCCGGAGGATGCGGCCACCGTTCCGGTGGCTCCTTCGAGCGCGTCGATCGCCTCTTCGAAAGCCTCAACGCTCGGATTCGACATCCTCGAGTATACATATCCTTTACTTCTGCCGGTCCACACATCCTCAGCCTGGTCGAGCGATCCGAACCTGAACACGGCCGATGCGTAGATTGGTGCCACCTCCGGCTCGCTCACCGATGGCCTGCGCGCGCTCCCAGCATGGGCCGCCATGCTCTTAGGATCCATATCCTTCATGCCAAACGCCCCTTCCTAACCACTCGCCTTCCAACTCCTATTGTATATATCCATCGTGTATTATTGGAACAGGAGGCGATAGCTATGGGATTATCGGAAGGAAATTATCGTAGTTCGGTGCTATTCAAGAGGCGCTCTATCAGGAAGTTCATGTCTGGCAAACCCGCGGAATGGCAAGTAAGGGCCCTGCTGGAGGCCGCGATGTGCACACCGACCGCATGCAACGGCATGCCCTTCGAGCTTATACTGATCGAAGACCGTGAAGTGCTGGACAAGCTACAGAAAGTACTGCCGTTCTCCAGGCTAAGGACCGCCCCCATGGCCATGGCTGTGATCTCCCATAAGGACTGGAAGTCAAAGCTGACCCCTTGCGGTTTGTTCATCCAGCAGGACCTAGCAGCCGTTAGCCTGCAGATATGCCTTGCCGCATGCGAGGTGGGCCTGGGGGCCTGCTGGTGCGGCGTGCATCCGGTAAAGGCGCTGGAGACGCCCGCCCGGAAGGTCCTCGGGATACCCGACGATGTCATGATGCTGTCGATCATCCCGTTCGGGGTGCCCGACGAGGAAAAATCTCCCAATGAAAAATGGGCCCCGGAAAAGGTGCATCGGGACAGATATTGATATAACGGCCTGTAACGGGCCATATATCCATATGGCTATAAGCAAATATGAGCCGAACAACCTTTTTTACTGCGTGAAGGATTATCCCAAATGTAATAGAATAGATTATTAGGTAAGTACAGCCCGGAGGTTTGAATGGCGGACATGCTAATGGGAAGCGGCCTTGATAAGGAGACCGTTGTTAAGCTAGAATCGCTCATCAACAGGATGGGCGGCGTTCTGGCAGCCAAGGTCGTCACCGACGGCTCGGGCAGGCCCATCGAGGTTCACGTTCTTACCAACCTCGAAAGGTCACCCAAACAAGTGGCAAGGGACGTGCAGTCATGCGCGGCCTCTGCCTGCGGGGTGCAGCTCGATTATAGGATCATCAGTGTGGCCCAGGTGAGCGACGATACACTTGTAAGCACTTCGATACGCCTTAAGATCAAGGGCTTCGGAGTGGCAATGGAGGACAATTCCATAATAGTAAGGGTCAGCCTCGCGAACAAGGGCGACGTATTCGAGGGAACCGCGACGGGCGTTTCGAAGTCGCAGGGTAAATATACGACGGCATCCCTTGCGTGCGTAAACAGCCTTCACAAGTTCTTAGGAGCGGACTACGTATTCTCCGTAGTCGACGTCCAGAAGACCCGGATTGCGGGCCTCGATGCATTCAACGTGGCCTTGAACAACGTCTATGACGACAGGCAGGCGATACTCACAGGGGTTGCCCTCGTACAAGACGACGAATACCTGGCCGTGATAAAAGCGACGCTGCATGCGGCCAACAGGGTCCTCGAGAAGATATGGCGCTGCAGACAACAGGGCAGCAAGGACATAGAAACCGATCTTTGATAACCTGTAGAGGCCGGGCATAAGCGAAGCGAACAGCCCATCTCATAGCGAAGGATGGAGCATTGAGGAAGGGGCTGTTTTGTGATGCGTAGACTGTTGGGAATCCTGGGCACCATCCTTGCATTCGTGCTCGTAGCAGGTGCTAACTGGAAGATCCTGCCTCCTCTGCCTAAATAATCGGCAAGAGGCATCCGCATTGAAACCAGCCCGGCCCTAGGGTTATCATTCAAGAGAGGTCATTCATGAACTTAGTCAGGTTTACGGACAAGCACTTCAGGTACATGGTGATCGGATGCGGTGCAGCTGCTTTGGTATATATCACGCTGACGCAACCGATCACCTTCAATTTCACGAATTTCCTGTTTCTCGTCCTGATGGCGACCCTTGCGGAATCCCAACCTGTTATCACCGACCAGGAGAAGACGATCTCGGTCGGTTTTGCCATCGACCTGTGCGCATTGCTGCTGTACGGTCCCCTCGCCGCCGCCTGGGTGGTCTTCCTTTCCAGCGTGTTCAGCGTGACCCACGTGAAGAGCTGGGGCTATCTGCACATGTTCAACACCCCGTTGGATTATCTCCTCTTCAACGCTATGAACCTTACATTGTCGATAATCGCATGCGGTTTCGTATACCAGCGCATGGGAGGGCCCGTCCTGGCCTACCTTACGATGAACTCGACCGTCAGCATTACGGCGATACTGGGCATGCTGAGCCAGCACGTGTTCAGCATAATATTCGGCATCATGGCACATATCATGGTCAACACTTCCGTGATCTCGATACACATATCGATAGCCACTGACCAGAAAGCCCTGATGGCATGGGCCTACAGCTTCCTGTGGTCAATTTTCAATCTTCTTACGGTCGGCCTCATGGGCGTCATGATCGCAGCGCTCTATACCAGCTACGGTGCCTTAGTCGTCATATTGTTCATGATACCCCTGCTCATGGCGAGGAACTATTTCGTCCAGTACGTCAAGATGCGCGACATCTATTTGAACACGATCATGGCGCTGACATCCGCTATAGAAGCCAAGGACGTGTACACGAAGGGCCATTCGGAGAGGGTCCAGCGCTTCAGCCTCATGATCGCAAGGGAGCTGCACCTTTCGGGCTCCCAGCTCGAGATGCTGAGATATGCGGCGATACTCCATGACATAGGCAAGATAGGAATCAGCGAGAGCATCCTGAACAAACCGGCCAAGCTTGAGAAGAGCGAGTTCGAGAAGATCATGGAGCATCCTCTCATAGGCTCCAAGATCGTAGAGGAGATCGACTTCCTCAGCAGGGCCTCAAAGATAATACGAAGCCATCATGAGTACTATGACGGATCCGGCTATCCTGACGGGCTCAAGGGTGAGGAGATCATGCTAGAATCCCAGATACTGGCCGTGGCCGACGCTTATGACGCCATGACGACGACAAGGCCGTACAGGGAGGCGTTCACCGAAAAGGGCGCATGGGACGAGCTGACGAATGGATCCGGCAAGCAGTTCTCCCCGGAGGTCGTTAAGGCCTTCAGGAGGGCAATAGATAAGAAACAGGAGATCAGCGATGCTTTTTGAAGCCGTGCTCTTCGGCCTTGCGGCAGGCCTTATGCTCGGAGGGAGCCTGAAGTCCCTCGCCAAGGCATCATTCAGGTGCCTTCCTTTGATATTCCTCGCGGCGGCGATAGACTTCGCCATGTCTACGAAGCTCGGCGTCATGGCAGCTGCGCTCGGAGGATGGGCCGTGATCACAGCTACCTTGCTCCAGACGCTTCTGCTCCTGGTTTTCGTGCTGGGTAACATGGACAAGCCGCCATTGTGGCTGATAGGGCTGGGAGGCATGATGAACTCGGCGGCGATACTCGCAAACTCCGGAATGATGCCGATAAGCCCCCAGATACTGGTGCTGGCCCCGGATTCTCAATATACGCTCACGCTGCTTGCCGGCAAGGTTGCGAACTACACCCTGGCCAGCCCTGCGACGAAGCTCCTGTTCCTGTCCGACATAATCCCGTACAGGGGCTTTACCTTCTATATGATAAGCGCCGGCGACATGGTGACGTCCGCCGGGCTCATAATCCTTATCATTTCCCTTATGCAAGCCTATAGCCCCAAGCACACTTTCTACCCGAGCAAGGTGTTCGACACGCTGGACGATCCACCGTCCAGCGACTGATCTACCTGGGCAGAAGACCGTCCGCTATTACTGCGAAACCCTCTGGGAGCTCCCCTGTAGGTTCTTCCGCATCGACCTCGTATGTGAGCGTTATGTCCCTAGCCCTCCCGCCCCTGAAGCCGTCCTTGACTGAAGCCGGCCTTATGTCTCCTTTCACAACGAGGCCCACGCTCAAAAGGAGCCTGTCAACCGCTTCCTTGACGCCCTCTCCGGTCCTTGCGTACGTCCAAGGCACTTCAGGCGCATCGGAACCGGGCCTTTTGTATGCGACGTATCCGCCGCCCAGATGCACCAATAGGTTTACGCGCACCCTGACTGGTTCGTAACCTCCGGTCTCGGGGGGCTTGTAGTAAACAGAACCCAGGAATTCGTCGGGCATGTACTGCTGCTTCACCCACCCGCCGGGAGATTCGTGCGGGTATTTGTACCCGATGCCCTTTCCCAGCTCTGCCGCACCTCTATAACCGCCCGACTGCAGATGCTGAGGCACCTGGCCGAGGGGCTTGTCCTTAAGGTCCTCCATCGCTTCGTCTATCGCCATGACAACAGCGTTGCTCTTGGGCGCGGTAGCGATGTGTATGGTGGCCTGAGCGAGCGTAATCCTCGCCTCAGGCATCCCCACGTGCTCCACCGCATACGCCGCTGCCGCCGCGACGCCCAATGCCGTAGGGTCGGCCATGCCTACGTCCTCCGAGGCATGGATCAGTATGCGACGCGCTATGAACCTTGGGTCCTCGCCCGATTCGAGCATCCTGGCGAGATAATGCAAGGCGGCGTCAGGGTCGGAGCCTCTCATGCTCTTTATGAAGGCGGATATCACGTCATAGTGGATGTCGCCCTGCATGTCGTATTTCAGAAGGGTCCTTCCCAGTATATCCGATACGAGATCAATCCCTACTTTGGGCCCTTCGGCCGCTATCGAGGCCATCTCCAGCACGTTCAGCGCTATCCTGGCGTCGCCTCCGGCATGCTTCGCTATATATTCGAGCGCCTTAGGGTCGAACTCAAGGCCGCTTCCGCCCAGGCCCCTCTCCGAATCGCGAGTCGCCCTCTCAAGAAGGCTCAGGAGGGCTTCGTGTCCTATAGGTTTCAGCATGAATATCCTGGAACGCGAGACGAGCGGTGCCACAATATCGAAGAACGGGTTCTCGGTAGTGGCGCCTATGAGCGTGATGGATCCGTCCTCCACGGCCGGCAGCAGGGCGTCTTGTTGCGATTTGTTGAAGCGGTGTATCTCATCGATGAAGACGACCGTCTTGGCCCCCTTCATAGCGAGGTCGTCCCTCGCCTCCCCGATGACCCTCCTTATGTCGGCGACGCCGGAGTATACGGCGTTGAGCCTCACGAACCTGGAGCTCGTCATCTCTGCGACCACGTCGGCGATGGTGGTCTTCCCCGACCCAGGCGGGCCGTACAGCACGATCGAGCCGAGCCTGTCCGATTCTATGGCCCTCCTCAAGGGCCTTCCCCTGCCAAGCAGATGGTCCTGCCCCACTATCTCATCCAGGCTCCTAGGCCTCATCCTCGCCGCCAGCGGCATCGTTTCGATGCCCGCTTCGAAAAGCATCCGGGACACTGCCACACTCCCTCCGGCATATAGCAAGACCCCGCGATGCCGTATTGCGATGCTTTTCTTCCCTGTCCCCGACAGGTGGATGTCCCACTTTCAGCTTTTCGGATCCGCGACTTGTGCGGCATGCGAGCCACTGATCGATGAGGGCTTCCGTTTCTTAGCTTGTAGGAAGAAAGTCCCGTTGCAATACGCACACAGCAGGGTCAATCTCGCGACACATATTCCGTTCGTCTACCTATATTCTACACCTAAAGGGAATCAAGCGGTAGAGCTAGGCCTTACAGCAAGGAGGCGATGGCACCTTAATCCTGCTTACAGGCCCTCGTCCTAGCCCTTCCTGGATCCGGGCTTGTACGGGAACGAGCCTTCCTTGCACAGCGGGCAGTTATCCGCCGACCAGGACAGGACCTCCATCTTTAGCACGCTGTAAAGAGGGTAGCCCAGGTCGGCCTTGCCGCCGCTCCTGTCGACCAGGCACGCAATCCCCACGACTTCACAACCTGCCGCCTTGGCCATGTCCGCCACTTCCTTGGCAGAACCTCCCGTCGTGACGACGTCCTCGCATACCAGGACCTTCTCCCCGGGATTCAAAGAAAAGCCCCTCCTCAAGGTCATCTTCCCCTCCTCGCGTTCGGCGAAGATCGCCCTTGCGCCCAAGGCCCTTCCCACCTCGTAAGCCAGCGTGATGCCTCCCATGGCGGGACCTATCGAGACATCGACCTTACCCTCGGTAAGCTTTGAGACTATCTCCTTGGCCAGCCTGGCGCACAGGTCGGGATGCTGTGTCACCAGCGCGCACTGCAGGTACTTGTCGCTGTGCCTGCCAGAAGTGAGCAGGAAATGCCCCTTCAGCATGGCCCCGTTGTCTTCGAAGGCCTTGATCACTTCCCTATCTTCCATCCTTTCCCGCCTCCATCTCCCCGATTATCGACCTGTAGGCCGCCAGAGGGTCTTCGGCCTTGGTTATCGGCCTGCCGACGACGATGTAGTCGGCCCCCTCCTTCATCGCCTCGTACGGCGTGAACACCCTCTTCTGGTCGCCTTTCTCGGACCAGGAAGGCCTCACCCCCGGGCAAACCAGCTTGAAGGCCTCGCCGAATCGTTGCCTCATCGGCCTGATCTCATGCGGTGAGCACACTACGCCGTCCATGCCGCAGCCCTTCGCGAGCTCCGCCAGCCTTACCGCGACGTCCGAGGCCGTGGCGTCCGCGAAGCCCACCAGCCTTATGTCGGCATCGTCGAGGCTCGTGAGCACAGTCACTGCTATGATCAGCGGCTTTATTCTCCCTGCCGAAGCCTGGTCCCTTGCGGCCAGGGCCGCTTTCATCATCGCCGGACCTCCGGACGCATGCACGTTAATCATATCGGCTCCGCTGATGAGCGCCTGGCTTACGGCCCCCGCCACGGTCTGCGGTATGTCGTGGAACTTAAGGTCGAGGAACACCCTCTTGCCCATCGACTTTAGCTCTCTGACCGCCTCTCCCCTGCTCGCCAGGTACAGCTCCAGCCCCACCTTGAAATGTTCCGCCTCTGGCAGCGACCTGACCAGCTTGGAGGCCTCGGACCACACGGGATAATCCAGCGCGACTATCAGCCTTTCGTTCATCTTCATCCTGCTACCTTCCTTCCAGGGCAGGCCGCCCCGACAATCTCTCTGATGGAGGCCAGGCCCTCGTCCTTTACGTACCTGCTAAGCCCCTCGATTATCCTCGGGATCGCCATCGGGTCCGCGAGCTGCGCGGTCCCGACCGCGACCGCCGAGGCGCCCGCCATCATGAACTCCAGCGCGTCCTCCGCAGAGGATATGCCCCCCATGCCGATTATCGGTATCGACACCTTCTGTGCCGTCTGCCACACCATCCTCACGGCAACGGGCCTCACGGCGGGCCCGGAAAGGCCGCCGGTCTCGTTGGCAAGGTAAGGCTTCCTCGCCTTTACGTCTATGCTCATACCCAGAAGGGTGTTGATCATGGAGATCGCATCCGCCCCCTCGTCCTCGCACGCCTTGGCCACTTCAGCAATGTCCGTTACGTTGGGCGTAAGCTTCATTATGATGGGCATGCCCACCGCCCGCCTGACCGCCTCAGTCACCTTGGCGGCGCCTTTGGCCGAAGAACCGAAGGCGAGGCCGCCTTCCTTCACGTTCGGGCAGGATATGTTTATCTCCAGGGCGTCGGCTCCGCCGTCCTGCTCGACGGCTTCGGCCACCTCCACGTAATCCTCGATAGTCGAGCCCGCCACATTGATTATCAGCTTCGTGCCTATCCCTTTCAGCGCCGGGGCTATCCTCGCCATGTACTCGCGAAGGCCGGGATTCTCCAGTCCTATTGCGTTGAGCATGCCGGACGGCGTCTCGCAGGTCCTCGGGGGAGGATTGCCGGCCCTTGGCAGCGGGGTGAGCGCCTTCACGACTATCGCGCCCATCATCGCCGGGTCGAAGAAATCCCTGTAGCAATCGGCGAAGCCGAACGTCCCCGACGCGCTCATAACCGGGTTCTTCATCTCGAGCCCAAAAAGCTCGGTCTTAAGCGCATCGTTCACCGCAAGACCTCCTCCGCCCTGAACACGGGCCCGTCCTTACAGACCTTGAGCCACGCCCCGTCCTTCTCTGCCTGGTCGCAGGTGCAGCCGTTGCACGCCCCTACTCCGCAGCCCATCCTCGTCTCCAGCGAGACCTCGAGGGAAAGCCCGGCTTTTGCGCAGACTTGCTTTACAGCCTTCAGCATCGGTACCGGCCCGCACGCGTAAACCATGTCGAAGCGTCTTTCTGCGATCAGCCTCTTCAGCGGCCCCGTCACCAGCCCCAGCTCTCCCATGCTGCCGTCTTCCGTGGCCACTATGCAGCCTACTTCGAGAACGTCCGATTCCATAAGGCACATCCTGTCCTTGGCCCCTGCCAAAAGGAGTGCTTTTCCCCCTTCGCGCTCGATCGCTTCCTTCAGGAAGAACAGCGGCGCAAGGCCCGTGCCCCCTCCTACCAGGATGCAATCCTTCGCACCCGTCGTGAAGCCATGCCCCAGCGGGCCGTATATCCTCACCGTATCGCCCTTTCGCCTCCCGGCCAGCCAGCCGGTCCCTTTCCCGACCACGGCGAACCTTAGCGTCACCGAGCCGTCGGCAGGATCCGCCCCGGATACCCCCAGCGGCCTTGCCAGCAATGCATCCTTGGCCTCGGTGGATACCATCACGAACTGACCCGGCCTGGCGGATCTTGCGATGCTAGGGGCGCGAAGGACCATCCTCTTCATGCCCTCGGCTATATCGGCAACGCTCACGACCATCGCCTCTTCAGAAACCATTCCGGACACTAGCAGTCCTCCTTCAGGATATTCCGACGTGTTCCCTTAATGACCTGACCCCGAGCCTTCCGCCCTTTACCAGGCCCTTCATGTGCCTTATCACATCCAGCAGGCCGGATGCGGTGTCGAGCGATGTCATGCACGGCAGGTTGAACTCCACCGCCGCCCTCCTGATCCTGAAGCCGTCCCTTACGGGCTCCTTGCCTCTTGCGGGCGTGTTTATGACGAGTCCGACCTCACCGGACCTTATCAGACCGAGCACGTCCCGTCCGGGGGATCCGATCTTCCCGACCTCGAACACGGATATGCCGTTCTCCCTTAGGTATTTCGCCGTCCCGGGTGTGGCCCAGACCGAGAAGCCCAGTTCCGAATACCCCTTGATTATCGGCAGGGCCTCGGCCTTGTCCTTGTCCGCGAGCGTCGCGAGTATGGCCCCGTGCTCCGGTATCTTGTAACCGGCGCCCAAGAAGGCCTTCATGAGCGCCTTTTTGTAGTCCTTGTCCAGGCCGATAACCTCGCCCGTGGATTTCATCTCCGGCCCGAGCGATATCTCCACGTCGGTGAGCTTGTTGAACGAGAACACGGGCATCTTCACGGCATACACGTCGGCCTGCCTGTACAGGCCGCCTTCGTATCCGAGCTCCTTAAGGCTGCTTCCAAGGGATGCCGCGGTGGCCAGCTTGACCATCGGTATGCCGGTGACCTTGCTCATGAACGGCACGGTCCTGCTGGCCCTCGGGTTCACCTCGATTATGTAGAGCTTGCCGCGGTGTATGACGTACTGCACGTTCATCAGGCCCTTTACCTTGAGCGCCCTTCCCAGCCTGACGGTGGTCCTGACTATCTCTTCCTTCTCCTGCTCCGAAAGGTTTACCGTCGGATAGATCGCCGTGCTGTCCCCCGAGTGCACGCCGGCCCTTTCCTGATGCTCCATTATGCCGGGGATGAGCACCTCCCTGCCGTCGCATACGGCGTCCACCTCGACTTCGCGCCCCAGCAGGTACCTGTCAACCAGGACGGGGTGCTCGTTGGACACCTTGACCGCCTCGTTGAGGTACTCCTCGAGGTCGGCCTCGTTGTATACGATCTCCATCGCCCTTCCGCCGAGCACGTAAGACGGTCTGACCAGCACCGGGAAGCCGAGTTCCGCCGCTATGCCATGGGCTTCGGTGCGGGTCCGGGCCATCTTGCCGGCCGGCCTCGCCAGACCGAGCTCCTCAAGCAGCGCGTCGAACTTCTCCCTATCCTCCGCGGCGTCTATGTCATCTACCGAAGTGCCTAGTATCTCCACTCCGTGCGCCGCCAGCGGCTCCGCGAGGTTGATCGCCGTCTGGCCGCCGAACTGCACCATGACCCCCAGGAGCTTTTCGTTGTCCAGCACGTCGAGCACGTTCTCTAGCGTCAGCGGCTCGAAGTAGAGCCTGTCAGAAGTGTCCGGATCGGTCGATACCGTCTCTGGGTTGGAGTTTATGATTATCGACTCATACCCCATGGCCTTCAGGGAAAGCGACGCCTGCACGGAGCAGTAGTCGAATTCCACGCCCTGCCCTATCCTGATGGGGCCCGAGCCGAGCACCACCACCTTCTTGCGCCCGGTCGGCACAGCCTCGTTGGCCTCGCCGTAAGCCGAATAGAAGTAAGGCGTCCTTGCCTCGTATTCTCCGGCGCACGTGTCTACCATGTGGTAGCAGGGCACCAGGCCGCGCCGCGCCCTCTGCTGCCTGAGCTCGTCTTCGGTGCAGTTGAGCATCCTTGACAGCTGGTAGTCGGAGAAACCGCACTTCTTGGCCTTGAGCCAGTCCTCGTTGGTCCACTTGCGCTTCGACGAAAGCTGGCCTTCTAGCCAGACGATATGCTCTATGTTGTCGAGGAAGAACACGTCTATCTTGGTGGCCGCATGTACCTGCTCGATGCTTATGCCGCGCCTTAGAGCTTCGGCCACGGCGAATATCCTCTCGTCGTCGCCCCTGCCCATCTTGGCGAGCAGCGTGTCGACGTCCATCTTCTCCATCTCGGGCACCAGAAGCCCCGTGAAGCCCGCCTCAAGAGATCTTACGGCCTTGAGCAGCGCCGCAGGGAAGTTCCTGCCCAGCGCCATAACCTCGCCTGTCGCCTTCATCTGCGAACCAAGCTTACGGCCCGCCCCCTTGAACTTGTCGAAGGGCCAGCGTGGCACCTTGGCCACGACATAGTCGACCACCGGCTCGAACATCGCCGAGGTGTTGCCGGTGACGCCGTTCACGATCTCATCGAGCGTAAGGCCGAGTGCGATCTTCGACGCCACCCTTGCTATCGGATAGCCCGTCGCCTTCGACGCGAGCGCCGACGACCTGCTCACCCTCGGGTTCACCTCTATGAGGTAGTAGGCGGCGCTGTCCGGGTCCAGCGCGAACTGGATATTGCAACCTCCTTCTATCTTAAGCGCCCTGATTATCCTTATCGCAGAGCTCCTTAGCATCTGGAAGTCCCTGTCAGAGAGCGTCTGCGTGGGAGCCACTACTATGCTGTCTCCCGTGTGTATGCCGACCGGGTCTACGTTCTCCATCGAGCAGACCACGATGCAGTTGTCGGCCGAGTCCCTTATGACCTCGAACTCGATCTCCTTCCAGCCAGCTACGCTCCTTTCTATGAGGAGCTGCTTGTTCATGGAGTATATCAGGCCTTTTGACGCCACCTGGGCCAGCTCTTCCGGGCCGGACGCAAAGCCTCCGCCGGTGCCGCCCAGCGTATAGCCAGGACGCACTATCACGGGATATCCTATTGCCCCGGCCAGCTCCACGGCCTCTTCGACGCTGCTTACGATGCCGCTTCCCGGTACCGGTTCACCAAGCTCCTGCATCGTCTCCTTGAAGAGCTCCCTGTCCTCGGCCTTACGTATAGAGCCGACCGGAGTGCCCAAAAGCTTGACGCCGTATCTCGCCAGCACCCCCCTTTGGTCCAGCTCCACCGCCATGTTCAGCCCCACCTGGCCGCCGAGCGTCGGCAGCAGGCCGTCGGGCCTTTCCCTGTCTATGATCTCCTCAACGGCTTCCGGGGTGATCGGCTCGAGATAGACCTTGTCCGCCATGTCCACGTCGGTCATGATCGTCGCGGGGTTGGAATTGACCAGCACCACGCTTATGCCCTCCTCCCTGAGGGAGCGGCATGCCTGGGAGCCGGCGTAGTCGAACTCGGCCGCCTGGCCTATGACGATCGGCCCCGATCCGATGACCAGGACCTTCTTGATGGAGCTATCTCTTGGCATATATCCCACCCCTCTCGTCGACGAGGCGAATGTAGTCCGTGAATATGTGCGACGTGTCCCCGGGTCCGGGGAACGCCTCGGGATGGAACTGCACGGAGAAAATGGGCAGCTCCTTGTGCCTCATGCCCTCCACCGTGCCGTCGTGCAGGTTGTAGTGGGTGATCTTCCAGTCGTCCTGGAGGCCCTCAGGATCGAGGGCGTAGCCGTGGTTCTGCGACGTGATGTAGCACTTGCCTGCCTCGATGTCCTTTACCGGGTGGTTCGCCCCCCTGTGTCCGAACTTCATCTTCACCGAGACGGCCCCCGTCGCAAGCCCCAGCAGCTGATGCCCGAGGCATATTCCCATCATGGGCGTGCCAGTTTCCATAATCTGCCTTATCGGCCCGAGGGCGTACTCAACATCCTTGGGGTCCCCGGGGCCGTTGGACAGCACCACGCCCGCGACTCCTCCTTCAAGGGCCTGTCCGGCGGAAGACCACGCCGGCAGCACCCTCACCCTCAGGCCGAGGCTGACCAGGGAGTCTATCACGTTCGCCTTCACTCCGAAGTCGAACAGCGACACCGTCCTTGGACCGTCGCCGATCTCATATGCCTTCTCAGTAGTCACGGACCTGACCAGGGACGGGCCGCCGAATGCAGGCAGCGCCCTGGCTTCTTCCGAAAGCAAGGACGGATCGGCTTCGCACGCTATGATGCCCGGCATGGTACCGCAGGTCCTGATATGGAGGGTGAGGGACCTTGTGTCCACTCCCTTCATGCCGACAACACCGTTCTCCACGAGGTACGTGTGCAGCCTCTTCTCGGCCCTGTAGTTCGAAGGCTGGCCGCACAGCTCGGTTACCAGCAGCCCTTTAGCGTGGCACCTTGAGGACTGCACGTCCTTGCGGTTAGTGCCGTAGTTGCCGACCATAGGATATGTCATGACGATCATCTGGCCTTCGTAGGAAGGATCCGTCAGCATCTCCTGGTAGCCGGTCATGCTGGTGTTGAACACGACCTCGCCGGTCGCTTTACCTACGAGTCCTATCGATTTGCCCCTGAAGACGCTCCCGTCCTTAAGAGCCAGGTATGCTATCAAATGCGCCACCTCCTGACCACGCCGTCGAGCATGGCCGCCCTTCCTGCGATGATCGTGGCGCGCGGCCAGCCGGAAAGCTCCATGCCGCCCGCGGGGCTGTTCTTGCCCCAGGAGGCGAAATCCTTCGGTTCGACGGCCCTTACCGTTTTCGGGTCGATCAAGGTGATGTCGGCCACGGACCCTTCCGACAAGCTCGGAGGAGCGCAGCCAAGGACCCTGGCGGGTCCTGTCGTGAAGCGGGCTATGAAGTCGGAAGGTTCCATCCCGAGCCCTATCACCAACGCGGTCCATGACATGGCTATGGCGGTCTCCAGGCCCGAGATGCCGTTGGACGCCGCCTTGAATTCCTTCTTCTTCTTTTCGTCAGACCACGGTGCATGATCCGTCGCGATCGCGTCCACAAGGCCGTTCTTCGCCGCCAGCGCCACGGCCGCGCGGTCTTCCTCACCCCTTAGCGGAGGGTTCACCTTCGCATACGTTTCGAAGCCGGCGAGCAGCTCGTCCGTAAGGGCCAGATGGTGCGGCGTCACCTCGGCGCTGATGTTCGCGCCGTAGCCTTTCGCCCAGTTGAACAGGCTTATAGAAAGTCCCGTGCTAAGGTGGGCCAAATGAAGCCTGCCCTTCGTCCTTATCGCCAGGACAAGGTTCCTCGCCACCATGCACTCCTCAGACGCCCTCGGTATAGGGTTCAGCCCGAGCCATGTGGTCACGGGGCCCTCGTTGGCCTCACCACCGTTAGTGAGGGTCAGATCCTCGCAGTGCTCGATAATCGGCCTTCTTACTATCTTCGAATACTCCAGCGCCCTTCTCATCATCTCGCCGTCGGCCACGGGGCTTCCGTCATCCGAGAACGCGACCGCGCCCTTCTCGGCCATGAGCGCAAGCTCGGCAAGCTCCAGTCCCTGCCTGTTCTTCGTGATCGTACCTATCGGCAATACCCGGACGTTCGCCTCGCTTCGGGCCTTGAGCGTTATGTACTCGACCATCGCCGGGCTGTCTACGGGGGGTGTCGTGTTGGGCATGGCGCACACTGCCGTAAAACCGCCGGCGGCTGCGGCCTGTGTGCCGCTTTCTATCGTCTCGTCCGCCGAGCCGGGCTCCCTTAGGTGGCAGTGCAGGTCCATGAAACCTGGAGCGACGAGCATGCCGTCGGCGTCGATGGTCTCCTTGGCGAAGACGTCCTCGAGCCTGCCTACCGCCGCCACCAGCCCGTCGTGCACGGCCACGTCGGCGAGCGTATCAAGTCCCGTGGAGGGGTCGATCACCCTTCCACCTCTGATGAGGATGTCGGCTTTCATCAGCAACCCTCCCCTATCATCATGTCCATGAGTGCCATCCTGACGGCGACGCCGCATGTGACCTGCTGGTTTATCTGCGACTGCGACCCGTCGGCGGCTGGGTTCGATATCTCTACGCCCCTGTTCATCGGGGCGGGATGCATCACGTGCGCGCCGGGCCTGGCCTTTTCGAGCTTCTCGGGCGTCAGCCCGTACAGCCTGTGGTACTCCCTCACCGAGGGGAACAGGCCCGCCCTCTGCCTTTCGAGCTGTAGCCTCAGCATCATGACCACGTCAGCGCCATCGAGCGCCTTGTCCATGTCGTACGTGGCCTCGGCCCCGAGAACCTCGGGGTTTTCCGGCATAAGCGTCGGAGGCGCGCATATGACGACGGAGGCGCCCATCTTGCCCAGGCAGATGCAGTCGGACTTGGCGACTCTGCTGTGGGCGATGTCGCCGATTATGGCGATCCTCTTGCCTTCCACGGTGCCCATAAGCTCCAGCATCCTCATGAGGTCCAGCAGGGCCTGCGTAGGATGCTCGTGCATGCCGTCGCCGCCGTTTATCACAGGAGGCTCTACATAGGAGGCGAACAGGTTCGCCGCGCCGGACACATCGTGCCTTATAACAAAAAGGTCCACCCCCATCATCTGGAGGGTGAGACCCGTGTCTTTCAGCCCTTCTCCCTTCGCGGCGCTGGAAGTCGATATCTCGACGTTCAGGACCTCGGCGCCTAGGTACTTAGCCGCCAGCTCGAAGGAGCACCTGGTCCTGGTCGACGGCTCGAAGAACAGCGTAGATACGGTCTTCCCCGCCAGGACGTCCATCCTCGCCTTCTCGGCGAAGACCTTCCTCTTGTAGAACGCGGCCCTCGCCATGACGGCCTCGATCTGCAGCCTGTCAAGGTCTTCCATGCTCAGAAGATCGTAAGGCAACCCGGCCATTCCATCATCCCCTTCATAACGTCTTCGAGGACGGCCCTCGTAAAAAAGCCTGCCGTCCTTTAAGGTCCGGCAGGCTCGTAGTGCATGCTTCTGCTGACTCCGCCTTTGCCAGCCTCTCAGGACTGAGTTAAAAGCGCGGTTTCTACTGTAAAGATTATGCCCTTCGAAGGTTAACAAGTCAAGGCGAATGTTCGCCCGTCTAGGGCCTTACCGCCCTTTGAACATGCTGGGCCAAATCATCGAAACGGACTTCCAGCTGGTTTCCTTCTGCCATGTCCTTGACCACGGCCACGCCTTTCGCGATCTCCTCGTCGCCGATGATCGCAACGAACCTGGCCCCCAGCTTGTCCGCATATTTCATCTGGGCCTTAAGGCTCCTGCCGATAGTGTCGAACTCGGCGGCAAGACCATCCTCCCTGAGCTTAAAGGCGAGCTCCATGGCCTTGGCGGTCCCCGCCTCGCCCAGTCCTGCCAAGTAGGCCACGGGCTTCGCGGAATCCACTTCGAGCCCTCCTTGCGCCCTGGCTACGGTTATGAGTCGTTCCATTCCGCAGGCCACGCCTACAGAAGGAGTCGGCGCCCCTCCGACCTCCTGGACAAGGCCGTCATAGCGACCGCCGCCGCCTATCGCGTCCTGGGAGCCGAGCCCCTCGGACGTGAACTCGAAAGTCGTCTTCGTGTAGTAGTCCAGGCCCCTCACCAGCCTGGGGTCCTTTACGTACTCCACGCCCAAGGCCTTAAGGCAGCCCTTCAGCTTCGTGAAGTGCTCGAGGCAGTCACCGCAGAGGAAATCCTCCACTTCAGGAGGATCGGGCACGATCGCCCTGCATTCGGGCGACTTGCAGTCGAGCAGCCTAAGCGGGTTGACCTCGAACCTCTTCTTGCAGGATTCGCAAAGTGACTCAAGGTTCGGCCTGTAGGCGTCCTTGAGGGCCTCCTTGTAGCGGGGCCTGCAATCTGGGCAGCCTATCGAGTTGAGGTGCACCTTCACCTGCTTTATCCCGAGCATCTTGAAATAGTCGAGGCTGAACCTTATGACCTCGGCGTCCGCCATCGGGGAGGCCGATCCCGTGTATTCGATCCCCATCTGGTGGAACTGCCTGAACCTTCCGGCCTGCGGCCTTTCGTACCTGAACATGGGCCCGAAGTAGAACAGCTTGGTGGGCTGGGCCTTGGCGCCCATGTTGTGCTCCACGAAAGCCCTCATGACCGGCGCGGTGTTCTCAGGCCTCAGCGTGATGCTCCTGCCGCCCCTGTCGCTGAAGGTGTACATCTCCTTCTCGACTATGTCGGTGGCCTCTCCGACGCCGCGAACGAAAAGCTCCGTATGCTCGAATATCGGGGTCCTTATCTCGGAGTATCCGTACAGGTCGGCGAGCTGCCTTAGCGCTTCTTCGGCCCTCTGCCAGAGCCTCGCCTCCTCGAACATTATGTCCCTGGTGCCCCTCGGGGCGGTGATTTCCATGTCAATCGCACCTCTCGTACGTCGAATATGCGTCTGGGCGGGAAGCCCCGCCCAGTTCGCAGTCCATATCTTCTGAGCTAGTTAGTGCTGTTTGCCGTTCCTGATTCTTGTGCCTTGAGGGCGTCGCTCACGGCCTTCGAGAACATCTCGTTGACCTTTACCGTGTTCATGCCGCCCTTCTTCATGTCCTCTATGACATAGTTTATCGACTGCAGTATGCTAAGGTTCGTACCGGCCAGCTTCACCGCAGATTCCACATCCGCGTAGGCTGCGTCGTCCAGCTTCTGCATCGCGTTTATCTCGGCCCTCGTAAGGTAGATGGTGAAATCCTCACCGAGCTCCATCGCCTTGCCCATGCTTATCATGGCGTCCTCGAAGGTCCCCTTCTTGGCCTGTGCCATCGCGAGGCTGCACCAGAGGTAGGGATCCTGCTCGTTGTCCTTTAGCGAGGTCTTGTAATAGCTTATGCTCTTGTCGTACTCGCCTTCGGCATAGGCCCTGTATGCTAGGACCCTGGTCTCCTTGATCTCGATCTTGCCGTCCGCCAGGGCCTGCTCTCTGAGCTTCTTTATATACGCGCTGTTCGCATCCCTCTGCCTTTCGTAGGTAAGGGTGTTGGTGATCTCCTCTTTTACGTCGTCCAGCACGAGCTTGGAGTTTCTCGCCTTCCTTATCGCGAACTCGGCCTGTACGTCCGCATCGGACACGGCCGCGTACGTGGCGCTGATGCTGAGGAACGAGTCGTAGAGGGCGTTCTCGGTCACGTAAGTCCTGAAAGTGGACTCGGTGAAGGCCCAGTTGTTCAGGAACGTGGTCCAGTTGTCCTGGCTGCTCCCGGCTATCTGCTCCTTCTGCTTCGCCACCTCGGCGTCTATGACTTCCTTGCTGAGGTTGACCTTGGCGGCCGCCGCCGCCGCCAGCACGAGCTCCTTGTCGACGACCAGGTCCATGACCGTCGAGCGCAGCTGGTCGAGCATGTCATACCTGACCGTGCCGAGCTGGCTTCTAAGCTGGAACTGGTTTATGAACTCCCTCTCGTATTCCAGCCTCGTGACTTTCCTGCCGTTCACTACGGCGACAGTGGTCCTCCAGTACTTGCTGGTGGTAGTTGACGAGCTGCCCGAAAACAGGCCAGGAATTATCATGGCCAGTACCAGCACCGCAGCTAGGATTATTATTAGCATTCCCGCGTTCTTGCGCATCTTGATGATCAATTGATTTGCCCCCAGTCATCAGACAGAATCTAGAATATTTTATCCCATGCCTTCGCGAAAGTCAAATGCTCGCCCAGCTTAGATGCTATTTAGAAGCGCCGTCACACGCGCTTTCTCCTTGCCCAGCGTGGTCTCGGGCCCATGCCCTGGATATACCTTGACTTCATCATCCATAGTGAAAATCTTCACCAATATTGATTCCTTGAGCATCTCGATGCTCCCGCCCGTCAGATCGGTCCTTCCCACGCTGCCAAAGAAGAGCGTGTCCCCTGAGAAAAGCACGCCGTGGTCCGGAAGGAAGTAGCTAACGCCTCCTTCTGTGTGCCCCGGAGTATTAATCGTCCTTATCCTTATGCCCGCGACTTTCCTGTCGTCCGAATCGTCCAGCCTCACGTCCGCCGACCTGAAACCGTCTGGCTTTACCGCCAGCAGGCCAAACGGGTCGCTGGACATTTCGAGCATGGGTGCGTCGGCGGATCCTATGTATATGGGGGCTCTGGTGTCGGCTCTGAGCTCTCCGGCCGCTCCTATGTGGTCCGGATGCCAATGGGTCAGCAAGATCGCCTCGAGCTTGAGCCCAAGCCCGTGAAGCCTTCCTAGCACCTTTGCCTCGTTGGCGCCCGGGTCGAAGCACACCGCCCCTAACTGTCCTTTCTCGTATGCTATATAACAGTTCGTTTGCAAAGGCCCCACGATGAGCCTCACTACTTCTAACGACATCCGATCACCTCAGAATTGCTTCCTGCTGTCTATGAGTATGGTCACGGGGCCGTCGTTCACGAGGGCGACTTCCATCTTCGCCCCGAAGACCCCCCTTTGGACCTCTATGCCCTTCGATTCCAACTTGTCGATGAACAGCTCGTACATGCTCCGTCCTAGTTCTGCCCCCGCGGCCTCCGTGAAGGATGGCCTCCTGCCTCCCCTGGCGTCCCCGTACAGGGTGAACTGCGAGACTGCCAGCACCGCGCCTTCGACGTCCGTAAGCGAAAGGTTGAACTTCCCGTCACCGTCATCGAACACCCTAAGACCCGCCACCTTATCAGCAGTGTACGAGGCGTCCTTCTCCCCGTCGTCCTTCGCCACGCCCAGAAGCACCAGGAACCCGGCCCCTATTAGGCCCACCGTATCGCCGTCTACTTTGACCGAAGCCTCCTTGACCCTCTGAACGACAGCCCTCATCTGTCCTCCTATATCCTGGTCACTTCTTCGACGCCCTGGATCTTCCTCATCTTGGTCATGATCGAGTTAAGGTAGTTGATGTCCCTGATCTCCATCCTCACGTGCACCTTGGCCGTGCCCGACTTGTAGGCCTTGGCGCTGGCCGACACGAGCGCGACTTCCATCTCGGCGATTATCTTCGTTACGTCGTTCAGGAAACCGCTGCGGTCCTTCCCCACGATCTCGATGGATACCTGGTAGAGCCCCCTCATCGACTTGCTCCAGGACACGCTGACCTGGCGCTCGGGCTCGCTCGCCGTTATCAGCTTGCCTTCCTCGCAGTCCGCCCTATGGACGGACACTCCCCTTCCGCGGGTGATGAAGCCCACTATAGGCTCTTCCGGCACTGGGGAGCAGCATTTGGCGAACCTCACCAGGCAGCCCTCCAGCCCCGATACCACCACGCCCTTGGAGACAGCCTGTATGCTGGAGGCTTTCTTCAGCTTCAGCTCCGGTTCGGGAAACTTCTCGGGATACAGCCTGCCCACGACGGCAGTCGGGGATATCTTGCCGTAACCTATCGACAAGAGCAGCTCGTCCATCCCGGAATAGCCGCTCTTCCTGGCCTCCTCGTCGAGCCTTTCTTCCTTCATGGAGGAGTGGACGTCGAGCTCGTAGCGCCTGAGCTCCTTTTCGAGCATATCCTTGCCCAGCTCGAGCTTCTCCTTCCTGCTCTGCTCCTTCATGAAGGCCCTGATCTTGGACCTGGCCCTGGTCGACTTCGCTATCTTCAGCCAGTCCCTCGAGGGGCCCTGGGAAGCCTTGTTCGTGATGATCTCAACTATGTCCCCGGTGTTCAGCTGGGTACTGAGCGGGACCAGCTTGGAGTTCACCTTCGCCCCCGCGCATTTGTGCCCCACGTTCGTGTGCACGTGGTATGCGAAGTCGATGGGAGTTGCACCCTGCGGAAGCACCTTGACGTCGCCTTGCGGCGTGAACACGTACACTTCGTCGGACGAGAGGTCCATCTTGAGAGTGTCCATGAACTCGGATGAGTCGTTGGCCTCCTTCTGGATCTCTATCATCTGCCTCAGCCAGGCCATCTTCTCCTCGAAGGTGTCCGTCTTGCCCGTCGTGTGCTCTTTGTACTTCCAATGCGCCGCGATGCCGTATTCGGCGGTCCTGTGCATGTCCCAGGTCCTGATCTGTATCTCCAGCGGCTCGCCGCCGTTGCCGATGACGGTGGTGTGCAGCGACTGGTACATGTTGGTCTTGGGCATCGCGATATAGTCCTTGAACTTGCCCGGTATCGGTTTCCAGTATGTATGTATGGCGCCCAGCGCCGAGTAGCACTCATGCACCGTGTCGACTATGACCCTTAAGCCCATCAGGTCCCAGATCTCCGACAGCTGCCTTCCCTGGCTTATCATCTTCTGGTATATGCTGTAGAAGTGCTTGGGCCTTCCGCTTATCTCCGCAGTGATCCCCGCTTCTTGCATAAGGGCCGCCAGGGTCTTCTTCGCTTCCTCGATTATGCCCTCGCGCTCGGCCCTCCCCTTGGAGACCTGTACGGCCAGGCTGTAGTACGTATCGGGGTCCTTGAACAGCAGCGCCAGGTCCTCAAACTCCCATTTCCATCTCCATATGCCCAGCCTGTGCGCCAGCGGCGCGTAGATGTCCAGCGTCTCCTGGGCGACTCTTATCTGCTTCTCCCGGTCGGTGTGCTTGAGCGTCCTCATGTTGTGGAGCCTGTCGGCGAGCTTTATCAGCACCACGCGCACGTCGTTCGCCATCGCGACGAACATCTTCCTGTAGCTTTCTACCTGCTGCTCCCTCTTGTCCTTGAACTGCATGCGCGATAGCTTCGTCACGCCGTCGACGAGCTTTGCCACCTCGTCGCCGAACTCTGCCCTCAGCTCCTCGAGCTTGGCGTCGGTGTCCTCGAGCACGTCATGCAGGAGCGCTGCCGATATGCTAGTGGCCCCGAGCTGCATGTCCGCCAGCAGGAACGCGGTGGCGGCGGGGTGTTCCATGTACGGTTCCCCGCTGTCTCTCAGCTGGTTCTTGTGCTTGGCCTCGGCATAGGAATAAGCCCGCCGGATGAGGTCAAGGTTGGTCTCCGGGCGGTATGCCGATACTTTACTGACTATCTCCTCGACGTTCATCGATGCCGCCTCAGCTTCTCGGTGGCACGTCCGGGCTGTGCCTTATGTCCTTCAAGACGAGTTGCAGATACTCGTTGCCGTTGTAGTGGGAGACGTCTATCGTGTAGGCTATGTCCACGGGCGACCTGTCGTCGTCGAAGTCGGAGAACCTGTTGCCCATGTTGTAGCCTATCGCGCTGAGGAGTATGCCGTCCCTGGAGAGCTTCAGCTTGAGATGCCTTCCTTCGTTGCCGACCCCTCTTATGTCGTTTATCTCCAGCTTGTTCGTCACGAAGACCGGTTCCGGATTCGAAAGCCCGTATGGCTGCAGCTTGCATATCTCCTTTGCCAGGTCCATAGTTATCCTCTGCGGCCTCAGCACGGCGTCCACCTTCAGGATGGGTATGAGCTGGCTTGATATGATCTGCTGGGACGCAACGAAATTGATCTTCTCCTTGAACTGGTCGAGCATGTCCGATTTGAGCGTCAGCCCTGCCGCCTGGGCGTGCCCGCCGAAACGTATCAGGCAGTCCGAGCATTCCGTAAGGGCCGCATGCAGGTCGAAGCCGCCTATGCTCCTTCCTGAGCCCCTGCCTTCTCCGTTGGCGATCGAGATCAGTATCGCCGGCCTGTTGTAGCTCTCGACCATCCTGGACGCCACTATGCCGACGACGCCCTGGTGCCAGCCCTCCGAGGCGAGCACTATGACGTTCATGGTGCTGATGTCCTGTTCTTCTAGCATGCCAACGGCCTGCTCGGATATCACAGCTTCGATCTCCTGGCGCCTTCGGTTCTCCTCGGCCAGCATCGAGGCTATGTTAGCGGCCTTGTCGTTCTCGTCCGTCAAGAAGAGCTCGACGGCCACCGAAGCATCGCCGAGCCTTCCGACTGCGTTGAGCCTCGGGGCCAGCGTATAGCTTATGTTGGTGGCAGAAAGCGGCCTTCCGTAGAGGTTGCAGCTCTCCAGCAGGCTCGCAAGCCCCGGGTTGGACGTCTGCATCATCTGCTGCATCCCGAAATAGGCTATGGCCCTGTTCTCGCCCACCAGGGGAACCATGTCCGCTATCGTGCCGAGGGCTACCAGGTCCATGTACTTGACCGGGTCCGAGGAGGAATCGGCCCCTATGAGGCTATGCACGGCCTGGCACAGCTTGAACGCTACTCCCACCCCGGCGAGGTTGTCCTGGCCTATCCCGTCGTCCATGAGCTTGGGATTTACCACGGCGGTGCAGCTTGGTATGATCTCGCCCGGCTGGTGATGGTCGGTGATTATGACGTCCATCCCGAGCTCCTTGGCTCTTTCTACCTCGTTGTAGGCACTTATGCCGCAATCGACGGTGACTATGACCTTGATGCCCTGCAAGGCCGCCTGCTCGATCGCCTCTATGTTGATGCCGTAGCCTTCCTCGAGCCTCTTGGGGATGTAGGACTGCACGTCGGCCCCCAGCTCTGAAAGGCATCTCGCCAGCGTGGCGGTGCCCGTTATGCCGTCCACGTCGTAATCGCCGTATATCATGATCCTCTCGTTGGCGTAGATGGAC
>Ga0209311_1000878_pt1 | contig 25747 bp, 17 predicted proteins | sample AD_UKC045_MetaG_FD_184417 | JGI IMG/M metagenome (GOLD analysis project Ga0209311, IMG submission 184417) | Active sludge microbial communities of municipal wastewater-treating anaerobic digesters from USA - AD_UKC045_MetaG (SPAdes) (version 2) | ecosystem: Engineered > Bioreactor > Anaerobic >... | reverse complement strand
GCGCGGATGAGACTGGTTCTCTGTCGCCGCCCTTAAATACGCCGCCTCCGCCTCCGCCGGACGCCCCATATTCTCATACAAGCGGCCCAGTTGTATCAGCGCCTCGCACGCAAGCTGATCCGCCGAATGTTCATCCGCTATCCGCGCCAGCATCGCCGCAGCTTCCGCCCGCCTGCCTTCGCTTATGAGCGCCATGCTATCGTTGAACATGTCTGCTGGGGTCTTTGTTTCAGCTCGCGCAAAGCCGAGCGCGAAGAGCGGCAAAAACATCGCGGCGGCCGCCGCCACCCATGACATCTTGATTCGTCCGGCAAATATTCTTTTCATGCGGCACGATCCAGCCGCGCCTTTCGCGCGGCGCGCTATTCGCCTTTCAGCAATTCTTTATAGTAGTTTTGAATGATGTCCTCGAAACCTTCGGGAGCCGGTTCGTCCTTCAGCTTTTCAATTTGCCTCAGCACATGTTCCGGCAGCAAATCGCGCGACACGTCTATCGCCTTGGGAGAAACGGCGGGGGCGTATTCCTTCGCCGATTCGGCAACCCTCTTTTCCTCAAGCGATTCCTTGCGCAGAGACAAGGCGGACTGCCTAAGCCTTCGCAGCGCGTTTGCCTGCCTCCTCTTCACCTCGACCGTGATCCTGCCCCCCTGCATGTCTTTTCGTATCATCTCCATCTCTTCGTTTATTTGTTTAAGCCGCTCCGACATCCCGCCGACGTTTCCCATGTCATCCATGAGTTGTCCGAGGCCGTCTCCAATAAGCTTCTGCTGCATGGCTAAGCTCTGCATTCCGGCGGACATCTGCGGGATAGGCAGGCCGGAATCGCCGAGCCTTTCCGTCGCCTCGTTGAGCGCCTGTTGACTATCGGCAAGCTGACGCAGCCTGCCCATGAACGACTCCAGCTCGGACGCTGAAGACTCCATGCCGGCGCGTTTTTCGGCGTCCAGCAGAGAGACCGCGAGTTGGTTCAGCCGTAGAGAGGCCGAGTTCTGGCTCGACGCCGCTTCGTCCAGCTTCATTTCCGAAAAACTCTCCACAGAGCGAGCGAGCGCCCGCGCCGCTTCCGCCGCGATCAACGGCGCGTTTTGGGACACTGCCAGAGAGAAAGAAGCGAGCGCCGCCGCGTCTTGAGCGAGAGCCTCCGCGGCCAGCCGCGCCGGTTGTTGCTCATCCGCAGCCTTCTTAAACTCAGGGGCCGAAGGCCGCGCGCCCGTCCTCTCCATCATTTTCTCCGTTCGCGCCCTAGCCGCCTCGTGCGCCGCGGACACGTCAAGCGTCCCCCTCAACAGCCTCCTTATCATCGCCTTCTCTTTCGCCGACATCTTTGCCGCAAACTCGCCCGCCGCGCCTTTCAGCTTGTCGTTCATCTTGCGCAAAGTCTCCAGCGCCGCCCGCTCGTTGTCCGCCGCTTTCTTTAGAGAGCAACGACCGAGCGAATCCCTCGCGCCCGCCATCTTTCCTTTTAACTTTTCAGCGCCGGCCGTCTCCGCCGCCGACTTGAGCGACTCCGCCGTTTCCGGCGACGTCCCTTTCATCTCTTCAGCCAAAGCCTCTATGTAATCAAGCGCGGAATCCGCGCCGTCGTGTATCCGGGCCTGTTCCCGCGACTGAGCCGCCGCCTCGGAACATTGCGCCGCGTCCGGCTTCCTGTCTCCGGCAGCCTCGTTAAGAGCCTGTGTCCTGTCCAGAAGGCTCTCCTGCCTCTCCTCAAGCTCCTTGAACCGCGCGCTCGCCGCCGCAAGTTTCTGCTCTTCCCGCACGCGCTTCATCTTCTGGATCGTCCTGTCGAGATTGTCCAGCGCCTCCCTACGCTCCTTCATCGCCTGCATCATCAGCGTGTCCGTGTTTTCGAACCTCGCGCTCTCCAATTGCTTCCTTATTTTTTCGACAAGCTCGCGGATTTCGTCCGTCATTATCTCCTGCATCAGCTTGTTCAACTCGCTCATTTTCGAAACCGTCTCAAGGTTGACGAACTCGTTATTTCTCATGCGTTCGACAGTTTCTTCCAGCCTTTTTGACAGTTGGGCAAGCTCTGAATCGAGCGCGAGCGTCCGCTCTACCGCCCGCTCCGTCTCAGCCGTCCATTTTCTGCCGCCGTCTTCCCTGAGTTCACGGGAAAGATTCCGCGCCATCTCCTCCGTTCTTTCAGCAAGGCTCCTGCCTTCGCCCAGCAGCGCCTCCAAATTCATTTCTATGTCTTCCTGCGCGGCGAGTATTTCACGGTAATCCTCCACCTTCGACAAAACCCTAACGCGCCTGATCTCCGACCTCGCGGTTTTCGGCCCCGTCAGCGCGTCGTTGTCCGTGGCGGAAAGAAAATATTCCAGCGTCTCTCCCTCATAAACTCCCAATTCTTTCAGGTCAAGCCGGAATTCGAACAGCAACTCTTTTCCCGGCCTCGCGTTTATCTGAATCGTCTCATGCCGCCCGGAATCCGCCGCCCGATAGTGAACCGATACCCGGTCGACACGGTAGTCGTCCCTCGATTCGCCTCTGACAGCAATAATCGATTCTTTGTTGGCGTCGATGTCGTTCTCAGGCTTGATAATCGCAATTTCGGGCGGCTCGTCCGCAACCGACTCAACCACATAATGCGGCGGCTTCGTATTGACGAACCCGTTTTCGTCGGTCAGTAGAATCTCATATCTGCCGCTTCTCTCCACAGCGAAACTGCCTTCCGCCCCCGCGCCGTCAACAATCAATTCCGTCTCGTCTCCGTTATCGAACAGAAGTCGCGCGCTTCGCAGTGGCGAAGTAGCTTCCGCAGATATGAACACCTGAGAGCCGAACGGAGCCCTAATATCCCCGCCGCCGGAACGCCGCTCTACCTTCAGACCGGTGTGGCTTGGATAGATAATCTTCAGGCTCACCGACCTCACTCCCGGCGGCTCGATAGCCTTCACTGTGTATTTTCGCGATTGAAATCTTTTGTATTGAACTAAATAAGACATATCGCCGGGGAGAGAGTCTATCTTGAGTACGAACGACGATTTGTTTCCATTCGCCGCGCGCGCCAACTCCATCTTTTCCGCGCGAGGCTCAAGGCCAGCCCTCTCAAGAACGACGACGGGGATTCCGGATGAAACGCCCGTAAGTCTCGCTTCTAACGCCACTTCGCTTCCGACCGGCGCGACGATATCTCCGGTAATCCATTCGAGCTTGATTTCTTCGCGGACAGGCAAATAAGGGGGAGCCATATAGGAGACAAGCCCGGACGGCGATGCGTCGCCTATCGCCAGCGCCGCCGCCACAACCGCCCCGGCCGCCGCCAGCGCAATCAGCGATTTTCTCATTCCCGGCATGTTCAGAGCTTCGAAGTATTCGAAATTAGACATCTCCGCAGCCGTCTCTTCCAATAATGACGAAAGCCGCCTCAAATCGAAATCTGCTTTGCCTGTTTCCGCATCCGAGAAAAGCTCGACGCAGTTGACCGCTTTGCCTTTGAGCGAGGGATGCTTCCTTTCAACCAGAAATGCGATGTCCTTCAGAGTCAGAGGCCTGACGAGGGGAACGACGAACAGGCAGACGACGGCAAGAAAAAAAACAACAAGCGCAGAAAAAACAACAGCGGCGCGCGGCGCGCCTGTCGCGCCTGCGGCCATTGCGAACGCGGTAGGAACTGTCAGCGCGATCAAAGCCGCAGCCGCCCCCCGTGCCGCCTCCGTTGCCCGCCATAATATTATCAGCCGGGCAAGTTTTTCGGAGATTACTCGAAAGTTGTTTTTATCCTTCTCATTCATAAGACATCAGAACGCTATTCGGACAATCAAAGCATTAAGCGATCATATCAATTATAACAATTCCGGCGGCGGATGCCTCCGTAGCGTTTTCACGAAAAAGCCGCCGGAACTACCCGGCGGCTTTTCTATTCGCTAATGTCCATCGCGCCCCCCGCAAACCAGAGCCGATGTATGCCGCAATAAGCCTTAAGGAACTGTTTCCGGCAATGTCGTCGTAGACTGACACACGTTAAGGCTCACGTTCCCGAGATGGTTTGCGTTGCCTGAGTTGTCCACCGTCTGAACGCAGAATTCATACGTGGTGTCAGGATTCAGGTTCGCAATAACCGCTACGTTGCTGGTTGTTATCGAATGCCTGCTGCCATCGACCCAGATGATGTAGCCGCCGCCTCTGTCGGGAGGAACGCCCGGCCAACTCAACGCCTGACCCGTGACTGCCGTGCAGTCGCTCGGATGGTCCCATCTGATTGTCACCGCGCGTTCTGCCGCCGTGATTGAAACATTTCTGGGATTCGGCGGACGTTTCAAAAAGTCCCAAACTTCGGAAAACACCCAAGTATTTCCGCATGTCCCGCCGTCGGGCGTAACGCTTGCTCCAACCCTCCAGTAATATACGACACCGTTCGTCATTGGAACATAATGACCGTCCTGTATCGAGCCTACGAAGCATTGCTGATACGGACATGGGAATGTGCCATGCATCGGGCTTGCAGAATAGTCTGTAAAAACAATGTTTCTAAAATCATACGTGTCCGAAACATCTATCCTGTAGCAGGATTTTCCTTGAGCGAACGGTATCGGGCTCCAATAGAATGATGCGTCCACACAACTGACAGACACACAGTTGCCGATTCCGGCTCCAGTCGGATCAAGCGTCGGATCGCACGCGCCGTTTCCGGGAGGCGACGCCAGAACGACGGAAGGTATCAGCACAGTAAACGAATTGTAAGGAGACCAGTCGCCGGGATATCCAGCCCCTGAAACCGTCTGAACGCCTGATGTGTCTCTCGCCCTCACCCTCCAACTGAATATGTCTCCGTTGGTGACACTGGTGGTCGACAGGTCGCAGAAAGTGTTCTGGGTGTTCGTGCGCGGCGGGTTAGGCGGATTTTCAGGCACATACAGAAATTGCGGGTTGCACAGGAACGGCCTTCCGTTGCTGAGTATTTCAATGTCGTAGCTCGCCGCGCCGATGACGCCTGATATCTGTTGAGTTCCGACTATGCCGCCGTCCCAGTCAAAGTGCAAGCACAATGTCGAAGACGCGCCGTCGCAGTCGTCCACAAGCATGACCTGCTCGCCATGCATTGGCGCGAGCAATCTCGGTTTGGGAAGCCCGGTTATGAACTCCCTAGAATTGGCGTCGTTAAACGGCGTTCCTTGAACGGTCACGTTCCACCGATATCTCCGTCCTGCCATGAACTCGATATTTTCACTCGTCGAGTTCAGGAAACAGGAGGAAATCGTTTTTTGGAATATCGTCACATAGCTGGCCGTTCCGGGAGGAGACCCTTCAGGCAACGCGTCGTCGGACGCTTCTATCGCTTCTATCCTAAACACATATCCCGGATGCTGGCTCATCGTGGTGCATACGAAATCAATGTTGTATTTATATGTCGGCTGACTGTAGAAAGGATCAAGCACTATTCCTGCTGAAAGGTCCGGACCGATTATCTCATTGTTCGCGGGCGAAGTTAAAATCGGAGCCTCGTGGCCTGTAACATAGAATGTCCTTCTATTCACGTTCGGCCATGAGCCGGACACCGCTCCGTAATCGTCGAATGCCCTGACTTCCCACATATACGTGCCCGACAGAGAGCAGGTCGGGTCGCCGGATAGATTGCACGGGTTCAAATCCACATTCGACATCGTAGCTTCATTCGCCGTAACATTCTGCTGCCAGATTATCGGGAAGTAGGTGCAGTTGTCTCCTGTTCCCTGAACACTGCAGACCCTCACGGTATATCCCGCCGCTCCGGGCGTGAGCGTCCATCTGAACGTAATGTTGTTTGCTCCGCTTACCGCGATGTATTCGCTGTTGCCCGGGCTGACAGGGTCGGGCGGGAACAGGTTCTTGATAAACTGCGATTGGGAACAACTAGACGTGTATATGGGGAACTTGCTGTTCGCCGAGCAGACCCTCCACGCATACTCGTTGCTCGCTCCCGTCTGGCTTGGAGTCGTCGGATTCTTCAACGTTTCCTTTGCTGTTCCGTCAGCGTTGTAAACAACGGACGTCGTGTCGCCGCTCAGTGTAGTGTTCCAAATATACTTCGTCGGATTGCCAAAGCCATCCGCCTTCTGAACCAGTTGAAAGTGGTAAAACTCGGCGCCGTTTTCCTTCAGCCATTGGAACTCCGGCTGCGGCACGAATACCGACTGGTCGTAAAGCGGATAATAAATCGTCGGCCCTTTCAGGAGCAACGTGACCGACTGCGGAGTCGAGGGGTTGCTTTCCTCTGCATATTCGTCTATCGCGGTTACATAATAATAGTATGTTCTGCCGCGAGCAAGATATGTGTCTTCGTAACAAACAACGTTTGTTTTGGTGGGACTGCATGCTGTGTTCAGCACTTCGGCCACGTTGAATGTGCATACGCCCATTCCATATCCCTCTTCTCCTTGCACATCGTGGCATCTGTAAATCCTGAATTTTTCCACGCTGGCTGAAGACGGTTTCTGCCAGTACAGCGTTATCGAACTGTTAGAATCATTAGGGAACGTCGGCTCCGACTGCTGGGAACAGTACGTCCCTCCGCACCAATCCGGCGCGTCCGGCTTTCCTATCGATTCCTGCTTGGTGAATTTGAACGCTGTGCTCCACTCTGAAAATATGAACTCGTTCCTCGCTCTTACCGACCACCTGTAGGTTTTTCCTTTTTCGAGCCTCGGCCCATCGTATTGAATCGAAGTGCCGCTTATGGATGATGGATCCCAGACTGTCTGATTGTTCGGTTCGGATTCATCAATTAACTGAAGATCGTAACTCACCTGAGCCGTCCCATTGCCCGAAAACCAGATGAATGTCGGATCGTCTGATGTCATAACTTTCGCCGTCACCGCTCCCGGACTTATCAGTTCAGGTCTTTGCAGCGGCGGGCGCGCGGACTTCGACACAGACTGTTGGCTTGGCACGCCTCCTGTCGTTATGCTTGCAAGCTTATAGAAATATTCCGTTCCGTTCACAACGCTGATATCGCAATAACCCGGCTTCGTTTCGCTGAACTGCACAGGGCAGTTCTCGCTGGGCGGAGATGTCCCCAGTTGCGATTTATATACAGTGTCAAGCGTGGAAAGGCTGGTTGACGATGTTCCTCTGAACACCCTGTAACCGATGACATTGGGGTCTGTTATTTCATACCATTCGAGCGACACTATCCTGTCTCCCGTCAGCACGGGCTGCAATCCGGACCCGCTGACCCATTGGGGAATCGGCAAGTCCGAAGCTTCTGTCGGAGCGCGCTTTGTGAACTGCGCTGTGTCCGCGCTCGTGTACGAACACCCGTTGTCCGCCAGCACGTACCAATAATACGTCATGTCGTCAAGCAACTCTTCCCCGGAGTACGGATCTGAATTTTCGGGCGCGTCCAGTATATTGAAATATACGCTCGCTCCGCTCTGGTTATATACGTGTAACACATATTTCCTAGCGCACGGATCGCTCTGCCACAAAAATGTCGGGTCTGAATACAGGATGTCCGATCCATTAGAAGGGCTAATCGTCGATGGCGCATTAGTTATAGCGCAACATTCTTCTCCTACGTTTCCTCCCGTGTAAGTAAACTGCCAGCTTACTGAAGCAAGCTCCTTGCCTCTCGAGTTGGTATAACCATCCACCCGCCACCTGTAGGTGTTGTTATGGTACAAGCTTGAGCCGCCATAAGCCACCGTATAGGTCTGTCTAGCTCCTGAGCTTGAAGCTCCTTCCCCTTGTTGCCGGAATGAGAACAATACTTCTTTCATTGCCGCCGTGGTTTCCAACGTGACAATGTAATAATCCATCGTCCCTGATCCTGTAAAAATCAGAGATGGCTTCGAATTTTGTATGCTTGAGTTATTTGCCGGCGAAATCAGAGTTATATCTTCGATTTTGCAGACTTCCGGGTCGGCGGATGGCGTGGCGCATTGAATCTGCGACACCAGAGCGTCCTGTTCCTGATTGCTGCTGGTTCCCTGAATGGCATAACAGACCTGTTGGTCGTTCGTCATGTTGGTGAATTCGTAACTTTCCACATTGCGCCCGCTTATCGTGGTCTTCACCGTTGAACAGGATGTCGACGAACAATCATAAATTTTGTAACCTGTAACGCTCGTGCTATCCAGCGCTTGCCAGTAAAGCCCCACTGAGCCATCGCCGCATTGAACTTTGAAATTGCTCGGCCTTGGAAGGGGCGAAACCCTGTTGTCTTTCACTACCACATAAGGCGTAAAATGCTTTACATTGCAGGACACGCCGTATCTGTTGCCTATCGCCGCGTGCCTGCCGTAAGTCGAATCGAGCACTTCCCATGTCCCGAAATCCGTATTGCATGTGGCGCAACTCAACTTTGATGAATCCTCAAAAGCAATGTTCGTCATGTCGAAAATAAGCGTGTATCCAGTGCCGGGAAGCGTCGAGTCTTTTGTCGTTGTCGACAGGAAAAACTCGTAGGCGGTCGTGTTTATCGGCACTATGCTTGCGCTCGAATTCCAGCAGGACATCAGTCCGGCGTCCGATGCGGGATTGGCGATTTTTATAGGAGCGCCGGGGATATAGTCCACATTGAACGGCGTCGGCGAATACACCACTGCCTTGTTGTCTGCGCTCGCCACGGAGGACGGCCCAAGCTGCGCCTGCGGCGATTCCGCCTTGCTCCCTCCTCTGGAAACAGCCGCCACCACTCCCACCGCCAGCAATCCTATGACCAACGGGCTTAACTTCTTCTTTTCTGGAACCTTTTTGATCCCGCCTGTCAACTCTTCGTAAACTGCCGGAGTGTAAACCAGCCTCGCTCTGTCTCCAGCCTTGATGCTCACGCCTTTTTTCTGTTCGATTATTTTTCCGACCGAATGCGCGATGCTGACTTCGTCTATCTCTATGGAAGCAACTTGGCGGTCGCCTCTCATGATTGCAATCTCCGCGCCAACCCTTACGTTGTCTCTCTGAGCAAGGTTAGTGTAAACCTTGTTTCCCTTCAGCATGGTGACAACGCCAAACTTAGACATATTTTCGAAAAGGAATCCGACCGCGTTCCTGACGCCGTCTCTCACCGCCATCTCGGCGAGTTGTTCCAGTGTCCCGGAAAAACCGAGCCTAGCCACCCTGCCGACCACCACTGCCTCGCTCAACAGATGCCCTTCAGCCACGGAATACATCGACAGCCCGACTTCCACCTGCGCCTGTTCCGTGCCGGAATATTTAATGTCGCTCACGAACCCGACCACCACTGCGTCCGCTCCGACCGCTTCGCCGACTGATATCGCCACGTCCGGATTGGGCTTTAACCCTCTCATCGCCTCGACGATTTTCGCTCTGGCCATCAAGTCGCAGTTCTCGACGTCCGAAAGTTCGGCCAAAAGCATGTCTATCCCGAAGTTGTCCGCAAGAATGACGCTTTTGGTAAGGTTCTCTATGCCGACAGCGGCTATAGTGATTTTTTTCTGCGCGGCCTGTTGCGCAAGCGCCGTCCCAGCCCCCTCGCCGTATGTCAGAGTCAGCGTTATCGCCGCAAGCAGATACGCCGCCACCCATCTTGTGAGCCTCATCTCCAGTATCTTTCCGAACATGCTTTCCCTCCGGGATTGTTTCTTATGTTCCCGATCCGCTTATGCTTTTGGATTCCTTCTCCGCCGCTTCCTATTCGCTCTTAGCGCGCTCTCATTTCCAACTTCGATATGCCGTCTAATAAGTGATAATCGCAAAATCGTCCAAGCGCCGTAGAAAACTCCTCCGCCGCTTTTCGGTCATCATTTCCCAGAACAGAGATAGCCGCCGCATGCGCCGCCGCTTCTTCTCTGCTGTCTATTTCAATTTCCAGCAATCCTTTCGCGACCGCCCTAGCGCTTCTCCCGAAACCCGTCGCTCCCGGCCTCAATTTCCGGCCTTCCCCGCAAACGCCGCAAACCGCCCCTCCGGCTTCCACGCTCCACCCCTCTCCGCCTTTCTCCACGCTGCTCCCGCATTCCGCGCATACATCCATCTCTGGCGCCTGTCCGGACGCCATAAGAAGACCCCATTTGATAACCGTCATCATTATATCATGCCGTATAGAGAATTGTAAAAGCTTCAATATATTTTTTGTTAATATATATAATATGGGATCCGGCGAGCCTGTCGGCAGGGCCTTTATGATATACCTAGACAAAAAACCAGCGGTGGCGAGACTCTCGGGCTTCTTTTTTAGCTCAAAATAACAGTTTATCGCTTCCCATTCCGTCAGAATGTCCGTTCCACGGCTTTCCGCCAAGAAAAACAACCCTTCAGTAAAGGGTTCAACAGCGCCCCTTAATGTGCTTTCCAACTTCTTCGTGCCTCTGGCGGTCATCCGGATCCTGCCGCGCTCAAGGGTGAACACATCGGCCTCGACGTCCCGCTCTCCCTTTAAGTCCGAGTCGAGCACAATTCCTTTGACCGTATAATTCGCCACTTTCTCACCAGCCGCTATTTTCTTGCGCAATTATATATAAACAACGCGATTCAGCCAACATCGGCCTTGCCCGCATATCAAGTCTGATTCCTGCGCAGTTGCCGCCATTTTTTTTATTCTTCTTTCAGCCGAAGCAACGATTGCGTAGTAGAATATAATTTGTTGTTTGTGAATTGTGAGGCTTATAAAGCGTAACATGAAGAATATCATGAATAAAACAGCGGTAGCGCTCACAATCGCATCGGTAATATTCGCGGCAGGTTGCGGCGGCGGCGGCAGGTCCGCGGACCGTTCGAACCAGAACGGCGGAAACACCGGCATGCCCGTCACCGCTCCGCCGTGGTATCCTCCGACTCTGGACCAACGCGTCCGCACCACAGCGGTTTTCGACCACGTCACTTATTATCTCCCCGCTCTCGAATCATGGTATCTTTACGACGCCACAGCGGGATACACTTGGATATCAGCCATAGGGTCGACTCCCGGTCTCTCTGCTTCGATGACCAATCCCTTTTCCAAAGTCGGCGTTATGATTATTCCGACAAAAACTTATCAGAATCCCGGAACGGTAGAGTTCTATATCGACGGGCAATCAGTCGGAACTCTTGATCTGTCATCGCCTACGCCCTTTGAGGGTTATAAAGAAGATTTTGTTTCATACTATGAAATATCCACGGGCCTGTCGGAAACGCCGCACACGGTTACGCTGGTGGTAAAGTCGGGAACGGTGGCTTTCGACGGCTGGAGAATGGAATACAAGAATCAGGTTTATCACATAGACTGCGGGGACGCGAACACTCTCGAAAGCGACACGATCGAAGCGGCTACTCAGGTTCGCGACGGACTGGAAGCGTACGCGGGACGCGCGGGCGCATTCCCTGACCCTGACGACTTCACCGAGCTGTTTTCCTATATGGACAATTATTACGACATCTTCGATCAGTTCCCGGAAAACCCGTTCACAAAGGATCCGATGCGCAACAGCTCAGTTTACAGCGCCGGCGACTACGACTATGTTTACGGCTCTGAAACCGAGTACACTTTGAGCGCGTATGGCGGAACCGGAACCCTCATTACTTTCACGGAGGACTCTATCGAGACGAATATTTTGCAGATGTCGCTTTCCGCTCCGATGAACCACTTCGCCACCACTTCCGCGTTTATTGTTTTTGAAGGGGAAACAGCCTATAACGGTTCGGGCGACTGGGGCGGCCCCAACCTTTCAATATGCTGCGGGATGAATGGCATAGTCAGCTTCCCCGCCACCGGCTCCTTCTCCATCCCTATCCGCTTGAAGGAAGGGGGAAATCAAATCCGGCTCACTTTGTCCGACCCGTTCGGCCAGAAGGTTTCCCTGCTGCGGGTAATAACTCTGGACACCACAGCTCCGGACATTATTCTCATCGACCCTTTCCCTCCTGTTGGCCCGGTGGGGGCGCAGATAATCAACGTGTACGATTCTTCCGCCATTGTGAAAGCCTATGTGGAGCCTTTCTCCACCGCCACGCTTAACGGCGACCCGATGACTGTGGACTCTACCGGCGTGTTTCAAATTGAGATGGCGCTGGAACCCGGCGCTAACATCATTACGATCGTCGCGGCGGACAGATTCAACAACACCAACACAAAATCATGGACCATAATGTCGCACCAATAATCAGTGTTTCCGAACCAAGCAATTCATCATGAATCCGTCACTAGGATTCGGGAGCGATTGTTCAGAGCGGATGAAATGCGAGGCGCAAGACGCATTTTTGCAGTGAATAGAACTTATGGTTCATGAACAAAAAAATGCGGCGGCAACGAAGCAGTTCGCCGCTATGAAAATCGCCCCGGTTCGTCGGCTCTATCGACGAATCCGGGTTCATAACTCATACTCTCGCCAAAAAAGAAAACGGGCCCGCTGTTCGGCAGGCCCGTTTTTGAAATTTCGGAGTGTGGAATTAGTCTTCTATCTCAATGTTCATAGAAAGTTCAAGGAATTTACCCGAAGCTTTCGCTTTCTGAACAACGCTGTCGGTGATGGTTTCGCCATGCCCGACCACTAGGGAGCCGTCGTCGCCGACGACATCCTTGCTGACTCTTTTGCCGAGCATATATTTAATCTGTCTTCTTTCAAAAATCTCGCTGAGGCTTTGTTTGCTCTCTTCACCCTCGTCAGAAGACGCCGGTTCCTCGACAAGACCCGCAGACTCGGCGGCGGAGTCGAGATCGAGTAGCTCTTCGATATCGACGTCGGAGGAGGCGTCGATGCCGGAAGCCGCGACGGATTCTTCCTCGATAACCGCAGGTTCAGGAATCGGTTCCGGTTCAAACACAGGGGCCGGAGCGGGTTTCGGAGCCGGAGCCGGGGCGGGTTTCGGAGCGGCGACAGGTCTGGGCTTCGGAACCGGAACAACGCCGTCCGTGGCCAGCGCCAGCGCTTCTTCGTGCGAAGAGCACAACGCGCTCAATGCGTCTTCTTTCACGATTATAATGTCTTTGCCTATTGTCTCGATGTAGTCCGCAGGAATTACATTTCTATCTGGCGAATCAAGTTTGGCGTCGCTTCTAAGCTGCATGCCAAGGATTCTGCCGGTGCGCGCGAGTATGCTGTACTCCTTGATTTCGCCTATCAGCTCGCCTTCCTGCGTGATTATTTTCGCGCCGACGATTGAAAGGCCTTTTTCGAGCAGCTTGGCCTGTTCTTGCATCTCCGCCAGCGGCACCACTGAAGAACTGTTCTCGGTGGTTATGCAGAAGTCGCCTATGTTCTTTATCAGAGAAAAGGCGATCATCTTCGCGCCGGTGTACCACTTGTCGTCCTTGATCACCATCGACGAAATTGATTTTTGAATCGGGTCGATTATGAAATCCTCAACCACACCGACCTGTTCGCCTTCCTCTATTGAAACTATCTGCAATCCCTTCAGTTCTTGACTCAACCTATAGAGTTTCATCCAACATTCCTCCGACTCAAGTTAATTTAATATCGCTTCCGGCGGCGAGCCAATTGATATGCCGGCGGATTATATTCTAATGTCAATTATGCCCGTGTGCGCCGGAAGCCTGAATTTTTTTTTCGCGGGGTCTTCCGCCGCCGCTTGAAGATCTTCTTCCGGCTCGCCTTCCCTCTGTCCCTGTTTCTTCCCTTGGTTCCTTTCCTGCTGCTCCTGAATCTTTCCGGATTCGTTCTCTTGGTCCGACTGCTGTACCTGCGTCTTCTGAATTTCTTTTCCCTTTTGTTCCTCGACCGATATGTTGTGCTGCGACATTCTCGCCTGATGCTGTTCGAGCATCTGCGCTTTTTCCACATCCGAGGTCTTGGAAAAAAGCACCATCATGTCCACCGAACGTATTGACATGACCGGCTCCTTTCAAGACGACCCTCGGCTGTTCGCCAAGGGATTAACCGTAAACTCCCACTTGCACTTCGCCGTCCTGCTCGTAGAAAACCGTCGAATTGATCTGGTCCCTTATGTGCAATACGGCTTGTTTGATTATCAGTTTCACGCCGGGGTAAATAGCGTCTGATATCGTCACTTTTCCTTTAAAGGAGGAAGCGAGTATCTCTTCAAGTTCTTCTTCCCTTGCCTCCAGCTTTTTCAACTGGCCCATCAGGTTGAACTGGGCGCGGGTGAGCTGAAGCAGAAGGTCTCTCTTGGCGGGCGGCAGAGTGCCTTGCTTTTCCTGAAGCAACTTCAACGATTTGACGCCTTTTTCGGATCTGTCGAGGTTCAGTTTGAGATTCTTTTTCTGCTCTTCTATCTGTCTCAGCTCTTCTCTGACCTTGGGGCTTCCGCCTGCTTCCACTTCGGTCGGAGTGGCCATATAATTCCCTATGACTCTGGCTCTGACTTCTTCACCTGCGCTGACGCGGCCGCCCACGATGACGCCCTTCTTTCCTTCGGCGACTATGCTCTTTTTGGCGGTCACATTGGAAAGAATCAGCCCGTCGCTGACTTTGATGTTTCCGCCGGCTTTAACCGTGGTATGCTCTAGGAACTTCGCGATAACATCCTCGCCGGCCACGATGACGCCTTTGTCCTGACCGTGCATGCCTTTGTTTAGAAAGACGTTGCCGCCCGCCTCGATGACGCATCCGCTCACAGGCCCGTACACCGAAACGTTAGAGTCGGCTTTCACAACGAATCCTTCTAGTATGCCGCCCTTGACTATCACGTCGCCGACGAAACTAATGTTTCCGGTGGAAAAATCCACGTCGCCTTTGACTTCGAAGACCGGCAACACATGAATCTTGCCTTGAACAAGCCTCGGCTGTCCGGCAATCTGCGAAACTATGAGGTTCGGATTTTCCTGCGAGAAGGTGACGTTTTTGCCGATAGGAAACGGAGTGTCCTTGCCGGGCCGCGCCGGAATCTCCTCGCCGAGAACGCTTCTTCCGGCTTTTCCCGTCGTAGGAGGCGTTTTTTCGGCCAGCGGCTCTCCTATGTGAACGTTGCTCACCACGCCCAGTTCGTAATAGTCTACATCGCCCTCGTCTGTCATCATAGGCTTGGGCTTGGAGTCTTCGACGTTGAACAGGAACTCTATCTTGCCGTCCTGCCCGTCTTCCGAAGGAGACCCTTCCGCCACAACGACCTTCTCGTTATACCATGCCTGAGCCACTATGTTCTGGATGACGTCTTCCTTCTGACCGAATCTGACGCCCGCCATCGCAAGCGCGGCTTTCACGTCGTCAACATCGATTTCCTTGCCGCCCTTCGGGGGTATCATCGTCACAGAGGCTTCCATCTTGTCGGAAGACACCGCGACTTCGACGCTGCCGTTGATCTTTCGGGCAATAGCGAACATTTTCCCCGTGCTACCCTGAGTCTGGATAAGCCGGTCGATCGAGGAATAATCGATCTCGAAGTTCTCCGCGCCTATCTCTTCCAGCGCCATGAGGAACTGCTCGGCGACGACCGGCATTCCGCCCGTCTTCGCTTGGTCGATGTCCGCCATTACTTCGCGGCCGTCTGAAGAAAACTGAAGTTTTACTGGTGAGTCATGCAATTTCGGTTCGCTCTCTTTTTCAGTTTGCGATGTCTGACGCTATCGCGGATATTTTACCACAACAACCTTTATTTATTAATGTTAATTCAAAATTATTAAGAAATGTCGCCGTCGCCCTCTTCAATCGAAAAATATTTCTCGGTCTCTCTCCATCAGCGCGCTCTTCATCCTGAGCATCGCCTTGGTGTGAATCTGGCAAACTCGCGACTCGGTAACTCCCATCGCCTCGCCTATCTGTTTGAGAGTCATGCTTTCCACGTAATACAGCCCGACCACTATCTTTTCGTTCTCCGGCAGCTTCTCGACAGCCTTCGTCAGTATCTTTTTGACTTCCTTTTTGACGGTGGTGTCCGACGGGTCGGCGGCGGTTTCGTTCTTTACCCTCGCGATGAACGGCAGCGGCTTGTCGTCATCGGACATCTGAAGCAGCTCTTCGAATGAGAAAACCACCGATCCGGCGATGTCTCCGAGCGTCTCGTTCAACTCATCGGTGGAAATGCCCAGTTTTTGGGACACTTCCTCGTCCGTCGCCGGACGCCCCAGTTCCCTCTCCACCTCATTGAACGCCGTTTCAATGTCCCTGCTCTTCTGTCTCAACGTCCGGGGAACCCAGTCCATCTGCCTTAAAGAATCGAGCACCGCTCCCCTTATCCTGACTATGGCGTACGTCTCGAACTTGTTTAGCCTCGACATGTCGAACTTGTCGAGAGCGTCTATCAATCCCAGAATGCCTTCGCTAATAAGGTCGTCCCGCTCAATGAACGCGGGAAGCTTGTATGCTATGCGGTCTATGACATAGCGCACGAGCGGCAAATATCTTTCCGCGAGCCTGCCCCGCGCGTCTTCGTTTCCGCATTCCTTGAACAGCCTCCAGTCTTCTTCTGCCGGACGCTGTTGTTTTGCCATCGCCATATATTTCTCTTCCAGATTAAAGATCGGCTTGCGTCAGCTCACAACAAGAAACGTCGCTATCAACGCCACTATCGACACGAACAGAAAACAAAGACCGTACATTATCTGCCTGCCGAATTTCCTTTCGGAAAACACGGATTCTTCATTCTGGAACGGGTCGTATATCTCGACGTCGCCGTCCTTCGTCTTTACCTTCACTTCGGGAGGAACGAAAAACTGGCCGTATATTCCGGGACCGAACTCCACGAACGTCTCGACGAACGTGTCGGACATGATGTTGGTCTTAACAACCGGAACGCAGAGCGGAATCAGTTCTCCGTTGATTGTTCCGCCCAGAAGTTCGGAGAAATAAACGGCGGACTCTCGTCCATCCTTGATTTTGACAATGACCTGATCGCCCTCGCAGAGAGCGCGGGCGGGTTTCCCGTCGAAGGGAGCTATCTCAGGCTCGGAGATGAGCACGATGCGAGGCAAAGGCTCCTGAGGCGAGGCGCTGGGGAGGTCTCCCAGATCGATGTTCGCCGGCGCGGCTTCCGGGCTGCCGAAAAGCTGGGCGGCCTGCTGCTGGGGAGTTATCGCCGCGTTTTTTGCGCCTCCGATAACTGAAGCCAGTGAATTAAGCGAGTGCGCTCTCGCGGCGTACGTCGCGGTCACCGCTTCGCCAAGAACGTCTGAAATGATTTTTGCGAACTTCTGAGAGGCTTCTGCGCTCTGTCCACGGCTGTGAAGCCCGACCACCGTCTGTATGAAGTTTGAAGAGAATCTTGATTTAATTTGAGCCGCATTGCTGGAACTGGAAGCGGCGTGCCGGTCGCTAAGCCCGGAGCGAACCGTTTTGAGGCTCGACGCGAATACTGTGGGCGGCATGTTGACGTCTAATGACTTTTCTTTTTCGGCTGCGAGCGGATACGCCATGTCCGAGTAAATCACGCTGTCGGACTTCGTGTCGAACATCGCGGCCAAGAATCCGGTTCCGCTTTCTTTGCCGGCCGATTTGAACTTTACTTGAAACGCCATTATCTCCTTGGACACAGCGTCCAGAAGCTTAAGCGCCGCCGTCACGTTTCCGCCGGCCTCTAGCAGCACGTTTTGAGCCTCGGTCTCGGTGCATCCCGTGGCATCCATCAACACCTTCACGTTCGCGTCCATTTCAGGCGTTTCCCTTCATGTGTTTTTCCTCCGCGCGTCGGAGGTGTTTTCACTCCGGCATGGGCATTTCCGCGCCCTGACTCCAGTCGAGATGCCTGCCGATTTCCTTTTCATGGTCTTCTTTCTCTACTCTCGGCTCCAGTTGGTTCTCTTCGTGAATTCTGCCGAGTATGCGCGCAGTCACCACTCCCAGCACGGTGAACAGTATATACACGGCGATTCCTGCGATTAGAAGCCGGGTCAACTCGACATCGGCTATCAGGCCGATTATCATGAAAAACAGGAACGCGAGCGTTCCAGTTAGCCACTTTATCGAGGATATCACGTTTTCGTAGACGATCTTCACTTTCAGAGCCTCCAAGTCGCAGCGCCGTCCGATCTCTTCGGGACGGGTTTATTGTCAACCTTTTCTGAACCGAGACGCCAGCCGTTTCAACTGCCCGGCCAGCCCGCGCTCCGTCACAAAATCCACTTCGTATCCGGCCATCTTCATCGCTATCCTGTTTATGTCCCTCGACGCTCTCGACGAAGGGTATAGAAGGGTGAACGGTTGCTGGCGGCGCACCGCCTTAGTCACGTTCGGGTCGTATCCCACCCATCCTAAGTCCTCGATCTTCAGGTTGAAAAACTGGCGGGTTATCAGCTTCATCGTCTCGGAAACATGCTGAGCGTCCGCCTGATCCTGAGCCATGTTCACCAGAAGCTTCACCGTTGTCTCTTCCCTCTCCCTCGCCAAGATTCTCAAAGCTCCATACGAATCCATCATCGAGGTCGGCTCCGGAGTGGTAACCAGCAGTATCTCGTCGGCCAGCAGCAGAAACTCCACTATCCCGTCCGCCAAACCTCCTCCGGTGTCAATCAGCGCCGTGTCAGCCTTCTCCGCGCTGTTTCTTATCGCCTTGATCACGGCGTTGCGCTTGTCGAAGTCCACGCCGTCTGCCATTCTTCCGTGCGAGCTTGCCGGGGCGACTCTCACTCCCGACGGCCCGGTGATTATTATCTCCTCTAGCGTCTTGGCTCCGGAGATAACGTGCGACAAGTTGTGTTTCGGCGCTATTCCCAGCAACAGGTCTATGTTGGCGAGGCCCATGTCGGCATCCACCACCAGAACCCTGTGGCCGAACCGGGTGAGCGCTATTCCGAGGTTGATGGCGATGTTGCTTTTTCCGACTCCGCCTTTGCCGCTCGTCACCGCTATTATTTTGTTGCCGCCGCCTGCCGGCGCCGGTAATTTCTCCTCGACAGTGTCTTTTATCTCGCGCAACGGCTGCGCCTGATCCGCCATCAGCGCTCTCTCCCGGCGTTGACTGCCTGTTTGAGCGGCTTGCCCATCACAAGGTTCAACAGCGCGCCGGGCGACGCCGCCTCTATCTCTCCGGGCACGTTCTGCCCGAAACACAGATACGACACGCCCACGTTCCGGCTCGCTATCAGGTTTATCAGGTTGCCGTATGTCGATGTCTCGTCAAGCTTCGTAAATATCAGATGGTTGTACGCCAGCGGCCTGAACTTGTCGGAGATGTCCAGCATGTCTTTGTATCTTATGTGCGCGCTGAGCGTCAGGTGTATCTCCAACGGATAACACACCGCCAGCAAGTCTCTTATCTCGGATATCCGGGCGGTGTCCCAGTGGCTTCTTCCCGCCGTGTCTATCAGTATCAGGTCGCGGTCCGCGAACGAGTCCACCGCTCTTTTCATGTCCTCCGCCGTGTACACCACTTTGACGGGAACGTCGAGTATCTCGCTGTAGACTTTTATCTGTTCGACCGCGGCTATCCTATACGTGTCGGCTGTGATTATCCCGACACTTTTCTTTTTTTGAAGCGCGAACACTGTTGCGATTTTCGCGATAGTCGTCGTTTTTCCCACGCCCGTAGGTCCTACGAGAGCCACTGTTTTCGGTTCCCTGCCTGACAGCGTTATCGCGCCTGAAACCTTGAGCAGCCTCCGCAGTTGGCGCTCCAGCGCCGCCCGCGCAGCTTCTTCGTCATCCTTGTCTTCTTCCGCCAGCGAGTCGTCCATCGCCCTGATTATGTCTTGAGCCAGCGCGTCGCTGACGTCGTTCTCTATGAGTTGAAGGTACAGAGATCCGAATATCGGCGGATACGGGTTGACCGTCTCCTGCTCTTCGGCCCTCGACTTATGCAGCAGAGTCTGGAGCGCATTTTTGACTTCGCGCAACTCCGAGCGCATCTCTTCTTCGGCCTTGGGCGAAGCGGATTGCTGAGTCTGGGCGGGTTTTCTGGGAGCGGGAGATTGCGCCGGTCTAGCGGCCGCGCGCGGCTGTTCGCGCCTCTCCGCGGACGCGCCCGCCGATTCCATATCCGTCGCCGCCAGAACTTCCACCATCGATTTGCCCAGCAGTCCGAACACTCCTCCTCGGTTGAACTTCCGGGTCTGTAAAATCACCGCTTCGGAGCCGAGGTCGCGCTTGACGTGCTGCAGCGCTTCCTGCAGCGTCGGAGCCTCGTATCTTTTTACCTTCATCGCCATTAGCGTCTTCCTCAACCGCTTCGTCAGTCCCGCCTTACACGCCCACCATTCCGAGCGACCTTACTTTGCAATCGGACGATATCTCGCTGTGCGACAGAACCGTCAACGACGGGAACAACCTTTCTATCAGCCGCCTCACATACATCCTCACCCTCGGCGAACACATGATTATCGGCTGGTAGTTCAACTGCACCGTCTTTTCCACCATCTTGCTCATATTCTCCGTCAGCTTGTCTATCACTTCCGGCGGCAGCACGGGATATGACATCGTCCCCGCGTCATGCACCGACTGAAGCACCAAGTCCTCAAGCTTCGGGTCTATGGTTATAACCGGCAGAGTGCCGTCGTTCATCTGATGCTGTTTGCAAATCTGGCGCGCAAGCGCCGCGCGCACGTACTCCGTCAGCACGTTCACGTCCTTGCTCAATGTCCCGTAGTCGGCCAGCGCTTCGAGTATCAGAGCCAAATTCCTTATCGAAACTCTTTCTCTCAGAAGGTTTTGCAGCACTTTCTGGATATCCCCAAGCTCCATCTTGTTCGGTATAAGCTCCTCGACAACGACGGAATGCTTTTCCTTGACGATGTTGACAAGTTCCTGAGTCTCCTGCCTGCCGAGAAGCTCATACGCGTGGCTTTTGATTACTTCCGTCAGGTGCGTGGCGACCACGGACGCGGGATCGACCACTGTGTATCCGAGAAGTTCAGCCTGTTCCTTGCCGCCCTCGCGTATCCACTTTGCGGGCAAGCCGAACGCGGGCTCGGTCGTGTTTACGCCTTCGATTTCCTGAGTTGCCCCGCCGGGGTTCATCGCCAGAAAATGATCCACCATCAGAGAGCCGCCTGCGACTTCGACTCCTTTGATTTTTATCGAATAGTCGTTCGGCCTCAGTTGGATGTTGTCGCGTATTCTTATCGGCGGGACGATTATGCCCATCTCAAGCGCTGTCTGCCGCCTTATCATTGTTACCCGGTCGAGAAGGTCTCCCTTTTGATCCGGGTCAACAAGAGGTATCAACCCATATCCTATCTCAAGCTCCATCGGGTCTACGTAAAGAAGAGCGGAAACAGCTTCGGGAGAAGCGTAAGGCGCGGAGGGCGGATGTCCCTGTTGCGTTCCGGCTGACGGAGCCGGGGCTCCCGACATACCCGATCCCGGCCTGCCGCCTGCTGGAGCCGGTCTTCCTGCAGCCGATTCCTGCTGCCCCAACCCCAGCCTGTCGAACGCCAGCGCGAACCCGCCGAGTATGAGCGTGATGATGAGTAGCGAAAACACCAAACCGAATGAACCGGAGAAAACTGAGAAAATCGTGAACGCGCCCATCACTCCGGCCGCGATCGTAAGCACCCGCTTCTGCCCCAGCATCTGTCTGACTATCTCCGTGCTGAGATTCGCTCCGGAAGCCGCGTTAGTAACCATCACGCCGGTGGCGGTGGAAATGAGCAGCGACGGTATCGCCGCCGCAAGCCCGTCGCCTATGGTCAGCACGGTGTACCTCTGCACGGCTTCCAACCAATTCATCTTGTATATCGCCACGCCGAGGATGAATCCGCCAATGATGTTTATACCGACGATAATTAACCCGGCCAGTGCTTCCCGCTGAACGAATCTGCTGGCTCCGTCCATCGCCCCGAAATAGTCCGCTTCCATTTCTATGGTTTTGCGCCGCTCTCTGGCCTGCTGGTCTGTTATCAACCCGTTGTTCAAGTCGGCGTCGATACTCATCTGTTTGCCGGGCATCGCGTCCAGAGTGAACCTAGCCGCGACTTCGCCTATCCTCTGCGCGCCGTGCGTGATAACCATGAAGTTTACTATCACTATGATGAGAAAGATTATGACGCCCACCACATAGTTGTTCCCGGTAACGAACGTCCCGAAGGTCGTTATTATCGCCCCCGCAGCCTCTTCATCCTGATGCGCGTTCAGAAGAATAGCTCTTGTCGTCGTTATGTTCAGCGCGAGCCGGAACACCGTAGAAAACAGGATGACCGACGGAAACGAGCTGAATTGAAGCGGCTCATTGGCGTGCATCGTCACGAGTATCGTCAGTATCGCTACCGTGAGACTGACCGCCACCAGCATGTTGATGAGGGCGGCGGGCACAGGTATGACGAACATTGTAATAACGACGATTATCATGACCGGCAAGGCCAGCTCAGGCGATTTCGCCATGTTCGCCAAGAACTGGACGGCCTTTGTCTGTATTTGCGCTATGTCCATTTAACTTGTCTTTCCTGTCAATATATTATTATTCAGTAATTGAGAATTATATTATCATCAGTGAGGGTTTTACAATAGGCGAAAAATATTTGGCCCAATGCTCCGGGTGTCGTCCGCGCGCATAAAAATTCCTTCTTCCGCTCGAAAAATCAGCTTTGCGCGGCCGTTCAAATCCTAAATTCCGAACCTGTGCTTCTTTTTGCTGACTCTGTAAACGTATGCGAGTATCTCCGCCACGGCTTTGAACAGTTGCGGCGGCACGTAATCTCCGACGTCGGTAAGCTTGAAGAGAGACTGCGCCAGCGGCTTGTCCTCGATTATCGGAACATTGTTTTCTTTCGCGACCTGCTTGATCTTTTCCGCCACTACACCCCCGCCCTTCGCCGTCACTTTCGGCGCGTGCATCTCTTCTGCGGCGTATTCGAGCGCAATCGCCAGTTCCACCGGGTTGGTTATCACCACATCGGCGTTCGGAACCGCCGCCATCATCCTTCTCATGGCGATCTCTCTCTGCTTCTCCCTTATCCTCCGCCGGACAAGCGGGTCGCCTTCCCTCTGCTTGTATTCGTCTTTCACTTCCTGTTTAGTCATCTTAATGCTTTTCTCGAAGTCATACTTCTGATATATCATATCAAGGACAGCGAGAACTATCAGGACAAGCCCGATTTTGAGCGCCATTGTCAGCATCGTCACGCACATCAACATGAACGCGTGCTCGATGCCCATGTCCGTCATGAGAAGAAATTTCGGGATCGCCGCCCTTATCGAGGCAAATCCCACATACCCGACAATCGCGATTTTGAATATGCTCTTTAACAGCTCTGTCACGGAGCGCATCGAAAACAGTCTTTTAAATCCGTTAATCGGGTTCAGTTTGCTGAACTTCGGCTTAATCGACTCCAATGACATATGAAAGCCGACCTGCATAAAACCGTTAATCAAGGCCACCGCCACGAGGACCGCCGCGAACGGAGCCATAATCTTGATGCTGAAAATCACCATGTTTGACAAAAGAAAACCTATGTTGCTTTCGTTCAGGTCTGAAAGGCGCACGAAAACTTCAGGGGAAAGCGACCATTCCATATACCGCTTCATGTATCCGTACATATAGCGCCCGTATAGGGCGAGCATGCATGCGCCAGCCACTAGAATGGCAGCGGAGCCTACTTCCTGACTCCTTGCCACTTGGCCCTTTTTGCGAGCCTCCTGCCTTCGCCTCGGCGTTGCAGTCTCTGTTTTTTCCTCGCTCGCCATTAAGGCTCCTGCCGCCCGGAGGCGGCATCGCTCACGTCATTCCAGCCATCCGCAGCAGCATTGCCATATCCTGCATCATCGTCACAAAATAGCCCTTCAACAGATACGCTATCAGCCCTATGGACATCCCCATCACCCATAAACCTATCGATATCTGTATCGGAAGCCCCACTATGAACACGTTCATCTGCGGAACCGTTCTGGCCACTATACCCAGCGCCATCGTCACCATCAACAGCACGAAAATTATCGGCATCCCTATCTTGAACGCTATCACGAACGACTTCGACAGCCAACCGACGACTTCCATGCCCAGCGGTTCCGTGAAGGTGAACGAGCCAAGCGGAGTGTAATCGTAGCTCGAAGCGATTATCCCTATCAGATAGTGGTGCATGTTAAGACCGAGGAAAAGCAATATGCCAACGAGGAAAAGGAACTGCCCCAGTATGGAGATATGCTCGTCCGTCATCGGGTCGATGACGTTCACGATTCCGAATCCGACTTGAATTCCGAACATCTGTCCGGCAAGCTGTATCGACGAGAACATCAGATTCCCTATAATCCCTATCAGGACGCCGACCATCACTTCCCTCAAGACCAGAATCCAGTACAGAACCATCTCTTGGGGAACAGGCGGGAAATGCCGCGAAACTATAGGGAAGATGATTATGCTCAGAAGGAAGGAAAATCCCATCTTGAACGTCGGAGGAACGGAGCCGCTGCCGATAACCGGAGAAAGCGCCACCATTGAGGCGATCCGCGCGAACACCAATATGAAATACTGGAACGTCACTACGTTGACTTCAAGCCATTCCATAGCGAAACCGCCGGCGGGGCCCCGCCTACCTCACATAATTCGGAAGATTCATCAGAAGGTCCACCGTAAAATCCTTCGTCATCTGCATCATCCAGTTGCCGAACAGCACCATAGCGAGTATAACCGCGAGTATCTTCGGTATGAACGTCAACGTCATTTCCTGAATCGAAGTCACCGCCTGAAACACCGCGACCAACAGGCCCGCGACCAAGCCGAATATGAGCAGCGGGCCGGCTATGTACAATGCCAGCATCACCGCTTTCGTCCCGAGGTCTATGACTATCCCTTCGGTCATCTCCCGCGCTCTCCGTCAACCCTAATAGAAACTCAGCACAAGCCCGCGCGCTATCAGCGCCCATCCGTCCACCAGTATGAATATCAACAGCTTGAACGGCAACGATATCATTATTGGCGGCAGCATCAGCATGCCCATCGACATCAGCGTGCTCGCTATCACCATGTCTATCACTAAAAACGGCAGATATATTATGAACCCCATCTCGAACGCGGACTTCAGCTCCGACACCAGAAACGCCGGGATCACCACGTGAGTCGGCACGTCCGCCCGCGTCTTCGGCTTCTCCATGCGGGACAGGTTGATGAACAGCGCGAGGTCCTTCTTCCGCGTCTGTTTCAACATGAATTCCCGCATCGGCTCTTCCGCCTTCTTCAAAGCCTCGACGTGGGTTATCTCCTGATTGAGGTACGGCCTCAGCGCGGTTTCGTTCACCGTCTTAAACACCGGGGCCATTATGAAAAACGTCAGAAACAGCGCGATTCCCACAAGCACCTGAGACGGCGGCATCTGCTGCGTGCCCAACGCGTTCCTCGTAAGCGACAACACGATTATTATCCGCGTGAACGACGTCATCATTATGACTATCGACGGCGCCAACGACAGTATCGTCAGAAGGAAGATTATCTGAAGCGACAACGCCACATCCTTCGGCGACTCCGCCGGAGACACGCCGAACGTCACTCGCGGAACCACCACCGGGGACTCAGCCGCGATTGCCGGAACCACGATGAGCGCGAATAACGGCAACAACGCCGGGGACATCCATACCGCCCGCCTCGCTATTCTCTTCATCCGATCAACGCTCTTGTTCATTCTTCTTCCAGCTTTTTCAATTTGCTTTTCAGCCTGTTCATTATCGGGGCCGCCCCGCCTATTATCTCTCCCGCTCTTCTCTCTAACTCCCCTTGAAATCCAACTCCCCCGTCCGCCGTCGGGCCTTCGCCGGCATAATCCAGAACTTCGTCTTCCCCGACCTCCATCAGATACGTCAACCCCTTCTCCCCAGAACCCAGCAGAACCCTTCTCTTCCCCACAGACACCAGATACAACTGTCTGTTCAGACCAAGCTGAACGGTGTCCATCACTTTTATGTGCCTTCCCTTAAGCTCAAGCCGCATCCCCTTCGCCCACAACATCTTCATCACGTAGGCAAACGCAAGAATCAGCATTATCACGATGGCCAAGCTTCCCATCACCCGCCACACGCTGACCCCTCGCGTTCCCGGCTCATCGTCTTCGTCGAAA
>Ga0209311_1000875_pt1 | contig 25793 bp, 23 predicted proteins | sample AD_UKC045_MetaG_FD_184417 | JGI IMG/M metagenome (GOLD analysis project Ga0209311, IMG submission 184417) | Active sludge microbial communities of municipal wastewater-treating anaerobic digesters from USA - AD_UKC045_MetaG (SPAdes) (version 2) | ecosystem: Engineered > Bioreactor > Anaerobic >... | reverse complement strand
CCCCAGCTTGGCCCAGATCGATTTACCAGCTTTCATGTCTTTGCCATACATATCCTGATAGGCAGCCCGAAAATACAGCATCTCCCAAAGTTCGGCCTGCATATAGCCAAACCAGCCCATGGTAGGCTTCACCTGGTCCAGTATCTGTTCTTTGGTGATCAGGGAGTAATGCCGCTGACCGGTATCCGGATCGATGACGATCTGCAGTTCGCTGCGCTTGCCCTCGTAGATGCGGTCAAAATAGGAGGGCAGAAAGCCTCTGCCAAAATTGCGCAGCTCCAGCTTGGCTTCAAAGATGAGGAATTTAGCGCCAAAACCTGGAAAGATCAGGCCTGACCCGTGGTCCTGGATTTTGGCAAGCTCGCCGTAGGTGCTCAGTTTAAAGTATTCATGGTCCATCACAGGAAGCTCGTAATCTACGCTATAGATAAACAAAGGCTGCTTGTCTGTATAGACCTGAAGCGAATCAGTCACAAAATCGTTGTCAAACTCGTAATCCGGATAGTATCCAAAGATTCCCGGGAAGGTGGCTTCCACGGCAGGATTGGCGGGACCATCGATCACTCCATCACCGTTGATGTCCCAATCAATATCGTCCGAAATCCCGTCGTCATCCGTATCAGCGCTGGATTGGGGATCCGAGGGAAACTTATCATAGACGTCCGGAACGCCGTCGCCATCGTCATCAGTGAAACGGCTCAATTGGTCGCGGTCCCAGCCGATATTGAAGCCCAGCTTAAAGTTTTCAAAATATGGTATCTTCAGATATTGCATGGGCTTGGCGTGCACACGACCTGCCAGGATCTGATTGCGGAAGAGATCGTGGGTGTAAAGTTCAAAGCCCAGACCAAACAGCCTGGTGTTCATGCCCACATAGCTTCCGATGTTCTTGTCATCCGGGTAACGCAGCATATTTGAGTAGTTGTTGAAAATCATGCCATGGCCCAGCGTGTAGTCTGAGATCGCGCCGGTTTTAAAGTAGAGAAGGTCTTTGCGCCTGCCGTAACGGATATAGAAAAGCTTGCCGAGATAGTCTTTCCAGTCGTTCCAGTCTTCTTGGCGGATTTTTCCATCGCTGTCGATCAATAAATCTATATCCAGGCCGACGCCGAGCTTGCCAAACTCGATCTCAGGACGCAGGCGGATCTGGGAATAAGTCACTCCATCGACGGTCACGGCTCCCACCACGCCTCCCGCCCCATAGGTGAGGGAATCGGATTCGATCAATTCTTCCCAAAAGCCTGGCACGTCTCCCGGGACGATTGGTTCATCGGCAAAGCCCTGCTGTCCCAACAACAGGACCGGCAGCAGGACAATCCACAGGATCAGAAACCTTTTCATGGTTTACCTCCTCTTCGCAGGTAAAGATCCTCTAATTCAGACTTGTGGTGCTGTCAAGAGAAATCGCTCAAAGGGGAGGTCCAAGGCGCATACAATGAGCCGTTAAGTGGAATTGTGCCATCAATTTGGGCTTTTTCTGGTGACGCTGCCATCGGCCAATATCTCCAAGGGCCCCCTGGGGAAATCCTTCTCCGTCAGCTCAGATATCTTCCTGGCAGCCGCATTGTCTGGATCTGGCACAGGTCCACCTTCACCGCGCTGGATCGCTGAAATGATCCGGGCAGATTGAAACACGCCCTGCCGGTCTATCCTGATCTCTAGCATGGGGGCCAGACCATTGGCCCCGCTCAGGTTGAAGCGGGAATAGGTGGCAAAATTGCCCAGGGAATAGGCTATAAACCTGTCTTTATAGAGGTCCAACGCTCTGGGAACGTGAGGTCCGTGGCCCAAAACAAGGTCTGCTCCGGCATCGATGGCATCCCTGGCAAACTTGTGGGGATTTCCACGATTTTCGCCCAAAAAATACTCGTTCTTGCGGGTGACGTGCTGATGCTTTTTGCCCTCGGCCCCGCCGTGGAAGGAAACGATCACGAGGTCGGACTGGGCTTTGAGCTTGCTCACCGCCTTTTTCATCCCCTTGTGGTCGTTGAGTTTGACGGTCGCCCGGTTGGGAGCGAAGGCACAAAAGCCGATCTTCAGGCCTTTGTACTCAAAGATCACGCTGGGCCTTTCCAGGAGACCCGCGTGATGTATGCCTGCCTCATCCAGCAAGCGGACCGTATTCTTGCGTCCCGGTTCACCAAAGTCATTGGAGTGGTTGTTGGCGAGGCTCACAAAGTCAAACCCGGCGTCTGTGAAATGATGGATATAATGATCCGGAGATTTGAAAGCATAGCATTTGGACGGGGACCCACACTTTTTGGGATGCCCTTTACCGGTGAGCAGGACGCCCTCCAGATTGGCAAAAGCCAGATCGGCAGCTTTGATCATATCAGCCACGGGGGCCAGTAAACCATTGCCGTCGTCGGGAGGCAGGTAAGCCGTTGAAGGGTAATTGGAGCCCAGCATGACGTCCCCAACAGCCATTATAGTGAGATAGCCCGGGAGTGAATCCGCGCTGGCGGGGCTCTGGTTTTCAGGGCCGTCGCTGACAGGCTGGGAGACCAGCAGGGTCTGGGCCAACAGAAACAACACCAGGCTGACCCTGATCAGGATAGACCTCAGGGAGTAGCATTCTTCCATCTGGGCAAGCGATTCTCGGGTATACTGCATCAGGCTCTCCAATCGTATTAACTAGATAGTCCGACATGCGGATACATGCAAATCAGGCTCCAGGTGCATGATTATCGGAGGCTGGAAACGAGTCAAGGATTTGCTGAAGCAATCTTTGTATACGTGAAAAAAAAGACAGCCTGATGCTTCAGGCTGTCTTTATCTGGGTGGAGTGTGATCCTTTAGGATTCGCATTTCTCCATTAGTTTTTCCACGGCCGTCATCAAGGCCTGGGCGGAAGGGAGTTTGTTGTAGAAATAGATATAGGGCTTGCCCTCATCGGCCGATCGGGCAATGGCGGGATCGATCTCCAGGGCTGCCAGCAGGTCCAGCGAATGTTCAAAGATCATCTTCTCCAGTTGCTCACCCTGGAAGATGGGAGTCACTTCTCCGCATTTTGGGCAGCGGAAAAACTTCATGTTTTCCACCACTCCCAAAATGGGCAGATCCAGCTTGTGGGCAAAATCCACAGATTTCCGGACATCCAGGATGGCAATATCCTGCGGAGTGGTAACAATGACCGCTCCATCCAGCTTTCCCAGCGTCTGAACAATGCTGAGGGGCTCATCACCGGTACCGGGAGGGCAATCGATGATCAGATAATCCAGCTCCTCCCAATCAAAATCACTGAAGAACTGCTTGATCAGGGACATTTTCATGGGTCCCCTCCAGATGATGGCGCTGTCCTCAGTTTTGATCAGTGAGGCAATGGAAAGCACGCTGAGATTGGATAACGCTTTGATGGGAGTGGGCCTGCCGGTTTCCTGATTGATAGGGATGGGCATTCCTTCGATATTGGTGAGCTTGGCGATCGAAGGACCGTGGATATCCACATCCAGGAGGCCAACCTTCTTGCCCTGCATGGCAAGTCCATAAGCAAGATTGACGGCTATGAAGCTTTTGCCCACACCGCCTTTTCCACTCATAACGATGACGCGGTGTTTGATCTTGTCCAGATTAGCTTTTATGAGGGCGTCTTTGTTTTCTTCCATTACTTGCTTACCTTCTCGAGTTGTTCGTTTATCCATTGCAGCCGCGCTTCCAACTCCTGTTTGCGTGCCAGGAGCTCAGCACGGTTATAGCAATAGATTGTGTCTGTGTCCGGAACTGGCTCCTGGAGAAGGTTTTGCCCAATGAAGCGTCCTCTGGGGGCCGGCTGACTGTGACAACGGTGTCGATAACGGCGGCCAGGCTCAGTGAGTGTGCGCATGATCTTGTCCTTCATGATGTCCGCAAGATCCGCTGCCGGCCTGCAGCTTCCCGTTCAGAAAGAGATTCACGAGCTCTGCGGGGCTCTGGGACGCGTCTCCCTGAAACACCTGGATATTCATGCTCTGAAGCATCTCGTGTGCATGCTTGCCCATTCCTCCGGAAATAACGACGTCGCAGGCGAGTGACTGTAGAAAAAGGGGATTAGAACCATGTTCATGAGTGGGTGGTGTTACTATCTCGCTGGCAACCACTTGCTTGTTTTCGACGGTGAAAACAGCGAAGGCATGGCAGTGACCGAAATGGGGGCTAAGCTCATTGTTTGAGACTGGGATGGCGATTTTCATAAGGGCTTCCTTTTTGGATTTATCATCAATATGCGCGATTATATAATGATCATCGACAGCGCGAGCATCGTCTGCAGCCCGTCATAAAACACTCGCTCAGGCAGATGATCTTGCCTGAACCGCAGGCTGGGCAATGCTGTGGCTTTGATTCGTCTTCGTTGTGAACAAACTTATGCTGGCAGTCTTCGCAGAAATAATGGCTGCCTGAGATCCTCACCTCTCCTCCCTCAATCAGGAAGCTGCGTCCCTCAATAATAGCAGTGGCAAGTTTGGAGCGGGCCAATTCATAGATCCTGGTGAGAGTAGGACGCGAAACCCCCATGCTTTCGGAGGCCTGCTCATGGGTGAGCTTTTCGTAGTCCACCAGGCGAATAACCTCATACTCCTCCAGGGCCATAACCACGGCAGAACGGTAGTTGGCACGCATCCAGAGAGGACGGAATCCTTTCACGATCGGCAGCTCTTGCATGATCCTCAGCGATTTTGCTCGTGGCATCGTAACTCCTTGCCGTCAAGAATAGTGCTTGCATCTATAATGAACATATGTTCAAATGAAATGAACCCGGTTGATCTGTCAAGTCTTCTTTTCGATGTGTGGCTTACTCCATAGAGATTTTATCCAAACTCTCCCCCAATCACCCGCAGTGGAGATACCGTGGGGCCGGGGGCGAAAAACGGCGGAGAGCGCACGGCATCTCCACAGCGGGTGATGCGGCAAGGAATCGGGATCAAGGTCAGGCAGGTCTCTGCCTGGTCCCTGCTGGGTTATAGTTCCTGGTCAGGTACAGACCACACCCCACCCAAACCGCATAAATGCGAGGTGGATGGGGGATGCTGCAGAGCTGGTCCAGGTATGCAAATAAGAGCTATCCATGAGAGCCATAGCTGCGACAGGCTGGAGAGCTTGTTCGAAAATGCCACCTTGGAGTCCAAAGCCCCTAAACAGATTATACGGTTATCTCTATACCTGACGGGGCTTTGGACTTACGTACAACACATCGGAGACATTTATCTCGAGGGTGTACTGGTTGAAGTCCAATCGGCCCGCAATCTCTTTGCCAAGCATAGCTTGACCGTGGCCGCTTGATATCCAACGAGGCTATGTCAGTCACTGGCTTCGCCAGTTTTTTTCATAAGCTCTGAAACCAGTGAAACGGTGATGCGCAATGGTATCTGAGAGCAAAAAAAGCCCGGACTAGCCGGGCTGATTGGATACTGATAGAGGGATTAATTTACCTCAGATGTCTGACCGGAAGGTCCACGGCTACCACTTTATAAAACCTGCTGTCGTGGGCCTGGGTATCGGTCCACCAGTGATCGACCGTCGTTCCCAGCAGTTGGTAATCTCCAAATGGTGTGTCGCAGGCATAAACGCGATAACTCTGAGCTCCGGTAACTGGATTCCAGCTTAGGGAAAAAGCTCCGGCATTGATTGTGTTATTTGTGATTACTGGAGGTGCCAACTCGGTGATCAGGACCGCTGTCATAGGCACAGGTTCATCATCACCGATCACCTGGCCAGAGGCGATCTGATAGAATTCCGCGACGGGATAGATGTCATCCTCCGCGTGAGAATAGAGCCTGAGCGTGATCACTTCACGACGTCCGGAAAGATGGACTTCGATGCTTACCATCGCTACTCCTGCCTCCGTATAGACCTGTCCTGTACCCCTGCATTCGTTTCCGCAAAATGCTCCAACGATGTCTCCCGCCATGGCTGGAAGGCCAAGCACCGTTACATTGCCATAGATGACAGCGGGAGGATTGGGATATGTAACTGGAGTCCAGTCTGGCAGGTTGACGGGATTTACCGTTACGGTAGTGACCGCGACGGCAGTATCATGAGAATCGCTGATGGTGAAACTGAGGGTCTCATTTCCATACCATCCGGTAGGAGCGCTAAAGCTCACGTTCAATCCATCAATCAGGACAGTGATGTAGGTATTTCCACTCACGCTAAGAGACAGAGGATCATCGTCTTCATCATCCACAAAAGCACTGAAGTCAGCGGTCAAGCTGGCGTTCATCTCAAAGCTGAAGTTTTCGGGCAGATTGATCGTGGGCGGATTATTGGGCGCGGGGATATTCACCAAAACCGCGAAGGGATCGCTTGCTCCACATAGGGGGAGTTTGGTGGAGCGAGATGTAACATCTGTAGCCACAATGTAATAGCATAATATCTGCCCCAGCGAAGGAGCCGGAATGCTGGCAGACCAGGCAAGCCCTGAAACGTGGGTGAGGGGAGTTTGCAGCCAGGTCCCAGTGGTCCCATGACGATAGCTTACATAGGTTCCTGCCGGGCTTAGCTGATTGTTATTAGTGAGCTCGAAATTCAGGCTTAAGCTGCTGTTGGCCATAACTGAGCTGGGTGGTACGTGTTTGACAAATACCATTTGCTCGTCGAAGATAGTATTTACACGGCAATGTGCAGCATCGTCCGATAAAAAAGAGCTGTTGTAATAGCCCTGCACGCTGAATCCGGGCATAGCAGTCTGGTAGGCAGCAACGGCAGCCAGATCAGAACTGGAAGCGGTTGAGCTCCATTGCGGCACATAGATTTTGCCGTTGAAGATGAATGAGTTGGCGTAGGGCTCATTGCTTGATGTCTGATCTACCCGGTAGATTCTGTAGGGGGTGCCATAGCTGGAAGTTTTAGCTTCCCAGGCATCAACCACAGCTTCCAAAGCGGCGTAGTTGGTATGGCCAACCGGCACCCGGGCAATCATAACCTTGTCAACGTCCAAAAGCTTGGCATGGCAGTCGATATGGTCGATGCTGGAGTTTGAGAGCGGGTCGCTGAAGAAATAGTAGTCCTGAGCACCCAGGTACTGCTCCACGAGTTCCTCAATCTGGGACTGTGTGTAGCTGTATTCTGTGACCTGAGCTGTCTGGATCCCATCATTTTCACTGAGTATCAGGCTGGTGGACATCATCTTGCCCACTCCATCCGTCATCACGTTGCCACCCGTGGCCACCAAGGGAAGCTCATAATAATCAAATCCGAAATAATTGTCCAGCATGCTGTTCAGCGAGTCATCGTAGGGCCGTACCCGGTTATAATCGAAATCCACTATTCCCATCTCGCCATCGGCATCTATGATGGTCCAGGGGCCATAATCCCTGGTCCAGTATGTGTTTACTCCGGAGGGGTTTATAAAGCTCACATTGCTCATGGTGACACCATTGGATGAAAGCAGCGAACTGGCTGTGCTTTGGGAGCCGGATGTTACTGCCACATATACTCTTCCGCGGGTGGAAAGGTCCGCGATCATGGCATAGGGAAGTCCAAAACCGCTGGCATAAGCAATGATAACGCCAGTGGCGGGTTCCCACTCAGCCACAAAACGAGGCCCCTCAGGATAGGGGCTGGCATTCACGGCGAAACTGACCGGAATGCTGAGGCTGGGATGGTTGGAAGCGTTGGAACTGATCACCAGGCTGGAATTGTAAGCTCCGTTAGCCAGACCACTTGAACTGAGATTGAGAGTGAGGACGGCGTTTCCACCTGCCGCGATCGTTCCAGAAACTGGAGACACATATCCCCAGGTGGAGATGCTTTCGTTGGTGCTCCAGGTGAGGGAGGTATTGCCAGTGTTGCTGAGAATGACGTTTGCGGACGTGTTCTCACCCTCATAAACGGATGCGTTAATAGAACTTGGATTGGCTGCGATAACTGGACCGGTGACCTGAGGGGCCAGCACGAGTTTAACATTTGGCCGGTAGGTGGATGAAGAACCACCTGTGAAGACATTGGTCTGATCAGCATCATTACTGCGGACATAGCGATAACCGTTTGTGACAGTTGAGTATTGAGTTGTCCCACTCTGTTCCCAATCACCAATATCACCAAAGGCGGTGTCGATCACGATGTTGCTGGTACCGTTCCAGGTGAAAGGAGTGCTGAGGGTGTACATATTCCAGCCAGTGACAGTGGGGAGATACGAGGAGGAACTCCATACCTGGGAGAGGCCGGTAGAAATCCAGCTGGCTACGTTGGCAGAGGTGCTGTGTCCCATTCGGACGACGAAGTTTGGCATGGCAAGCGTGGGCAGGCCCGTGATGTTGAAACCTATCTGAGAGATGTTTATGGGTCCTACCACTCCCGCGGCAGTGAGTTCCGCTGCGGTGTAGACAGCCTGACCGTGCAGGCTTTCGTAATAGACGTTGACAGGACCCGCAACGGAAGTTGCATTGGATGACGTCCCTGTTCCTATTATCACAGACGAAACCGCATTCGGAGTCGCAGTGGCAGTATTTGATGGAACCGATTCCCCAGCAGGATTGGTGTAAATTGTTGTCACATAATATGAATACGAGGTGCCGTTATTGACGTTACTATCATTATAGGTCGAGGCAGTTACTGTGGTCAAAGCAGTTCCGTTACGATAGATCTTATAGCTGCTAATGGCGCGCTCTCTGGAACCCAGTGTGAGGGTTTCTTCAGTTTCGCGTCCAGCCGCGGCATTCCAGGAGAGCGTTACCACGTTGTTGCCACCTGTTGCCACCAGATTGCTGGGAGCGTTCATATTGGGAGTAGCTGTCACCGTGGCGGAGGGGTCGGATTCATCGGTGCCATACAGAGCCGATACCTTGTAGCTGTAAGTCGTGCCGTCGCTTACGGCTGTGTCTGTGTATGAGAGCGCTGTCACGGTTGTGAGGGGGCTGTTGTTTTTATAGACTTTGTATGCTGTGGGGCTCCCACTTGCGGGTGCCTGCCAGGTGAGGGTAACTGATCCGTGAGTGGCCGAAGCAGCTAGATTTTGGGGAGGATACAACATCCCAGCCGTGGGGAATATCTTGATTTTCAGGTTTGGAAGATAGGTGGTGGCGGTTAGAGATGTAGGTTGAGCATCATCGTTCCTGTTCTGACGCGCTCTGGATGTAGTTGTAGTGGAATAAGTCCACATCGGATAATATGATGTCCAATACTGATAACCCTTTAGTACCAGGATGGAAAGGTTGCTGCCATTGTAGGAGAACTGAGTGCTGAGGTTCACTTCCATCCAGCCACTCGTGGAGGTGTTGGGCCAGGAGCCGCTGTAAACCTGTGTGTATCCAGCGGTTGAGTAGGTCCCCGTAGCCAGAGTGGTGGATGTAGTGTTCTTCATATAGACGGTGACGGCATCGATGCTGTTCACATCAGTTCCGCTGGCTTTGTAGAACCCGAGGGATTTGATGGTTCCGGGAGTGCCGATCTCGGAAGCCAGATAGATAGCCTCGTGGCCTGAGTAGTTATAATAACGGTCGATGGGATAGCTTTGGCTGGAGGTCCCGTTGCCAATCACCACTTCCATGGGGGCGCCAACTTCCACATTCACAGTGGTATTGGCGTTGTATTGACCTGCCGCGGCGTTGAATACCAGGGCTGCCAAAGTGCCCTCAGACATTGTGGAAGCGGCGCTCACGCTGAAGCTGAGGTTGGTGCTGCCGCCTGCAGGAATCGCTGAAAAAGCAGTGTCGCCATTCAGGACCGTGATTCCAGCAGTGGGGCTGCTGAGTGTGCCGGTTCCAGAAATCGATGCGGCTAAACCGCTGTTGTTGAGCACGATGGTGAGGGTGGCAGTTTCGCCTGGGTCCAGCATCCCGTTGTTGTTCCCGCTCGCATCAGACACCGTCATACTGCCAAAGACCAGGGCGGGGGCGTTGATGGTTTGATTGAAGCTGTAGGTCCAGGGGCTATAGCCACTCATGTTCATCGTAACCGTAAACGCGGCAACCGTGCCGTCGGCAACGTTATCGGCAACGCTCAGAGCATAAACATTGTCAGCGTTCACGGTAGCGCCTGCACTCAGGCTCGCGATTGAATGACTGGAATCTGTGATGGTGATGCCGGAGGTGGAACAACTTAGTGTGGCAGTAACATTGGTTGCTGTGGAAGTTCCGGAGTTTTTAAAGACAAGGTCGATGTAACCGCTTTCATTGTATTCGGCTACGTCGTTATTGGCGTCATCATAGGTAGTGCTCGTTACTTCCATCCACGGACCGGATGCCACGGTTTGAGCAATGGTGCCCACATAGGTGACACGGTTGGGAGCGGTGGCGGTGATGGTATAGTTCAAAGCACCGGAGGGTGGGCTGTTCAGGGTTATTGTAGCGGCCCCGCTGCTGTTTGTGTAGGCGCGACCATAGATTGTATTGTTATATGTAATGGCAATCAGAGTGTTTGCGACGCCCGATGAAACGTTGATAGATGTAGTACCGGACGTGAGGTTGGATGGATGAGTCACAGTCATAGCCATGGGTGTTTTAGAGCGCATGAGGAGAGAGGCGTCACCAAAGATATGCCAGGTCTTGAACATATTCACACCATCAGATCCATAAGCATCCATCATATCGCAGGAGGCGTTGTAATAGAGACCGCCTACCGTGAGCTTAGACCCTGCCACCATGAGGTCGGTAAAATGATCCTGGGCTCGCATGGGAGAATTCCATGATTGATTGATAGTAGAGGCATATATGGCCACGGAGCCACCGTTGGCATTACGCTGCCAGGCTTCGGCAAAGCAGGTCATGGAAACGAAATTCCCGTTCACGCAGGCCACGTCCATGATCACGGGTGTCTTGGAACCGTTGGTAAGAGCGCTCGCGTTGGTGTTGCTGAATCCAGTGGTGACCCAATATGTATCAGCGCCATGGCCCACATAGTTGATGAAGCCGCGGCCGGCATTCACGTTGGTGGTCACAGTGGATGCGGAGGCGCCTGGATCATAAACCTGGTCTACAGAAGTATATCCATAGCCCAGGAGATCGGTACGGATTCCATTCATATGCACAATGTCCGATTCTCCATTGTCTCCCTGACTACCACCACCTTCCGCGGAGGCGATTCCCAGAGCTCTGGATAGCCAGGTGTCTGCCGTGGTGACATCTCTTTCATAGGCAATGGCTTTATTGATCTGGGCCGTTACCTGAGCTGTCGTTTCCGCGGAAAAGCGTCCGATGAAGATATCGGGATAGTTGTCCGATCCAGCCACCAAAGCGAAGGTGGGATCTGATCCACCTCCACCGGAAGATAAGGAAGGAATCTGGGGTGCGTCTCCCACCAATTGGATGTAAGTGATAGTGTTATCGGCATTATAGCGGTTTTGGATATAGGTTTGCAGCTGGGCCGCGGTGGTCCCAATGGACGACCACTGGATCAGTTCAGTATCGATCCCCTTCTGTTTTTTCCAGTTCACGTAGGGCAGGATGGTGCTCATGTAATTGGTATGACAAATCACCAACATCTTGCCAAAGCTGTCGCTGACAGGGGTGTAACGGTAGCTGTCCCAGTTTAGAAAATGGTTTTCATAGACAGGTAAATAGCCTCTGGCGATGTTATCTCTGGTCCCGGTCAAAGTGTTGATAGTACTGGGCCCCTGGCTGAACACTCTGATCTTGAAAGCAGTGTATATCCTCAGGGTCTGGGTGAAGGGATCATAGGCAAAGGGGCTGGTCTGGATGGTTATTCCTCTAAAATCCCTCAGGATGTAGGGGTCAGACAGCGTGGCGATCTTCTCAGGATAGAAGCCCTTGCCTCGATAGACGGGATCGAAGGTATAGGGTACGGTGGCCGGATCGGTATCACGGGTGATTACTCCTTTGGATGGAGCTACCGGCAGGATGAGGTCCTGATACTTGATATCATATACCTGATAATCCATGGCGGACAGGTTGGGAATCACGATACTGCGGTTAAAAACCGGCAACTGAGGAAAGCCTTGTTCCTGAGTGGTGCCTTCTTTGGGAAGTGTGACATGGTACCAGGTGGCATTATCAATCACAACCGGTTCTTTGACAAAGTTTTCAATGCTGTATTGCAGAATAGTCTCAGCTTCAGATTGGGTAAGCACGGTGATAGAATTTTCACCGCTTCCCAAAATCACTTGCTCAGAAAACAAAGAGAGAGTCAACAGGATAAACAGGATTGCCAGAGTAATCTTTCTCATGGAGTTTCACATACATCTATGTATTATCATTTCATCATTTTTTCCAGGTCTTTCATCCCCTGCGGGGTGGAAAACCGCTTCATCATCTTTTTCATGTCTTCAAACTGGCGCAGCAGGCGATTGACTTCTGTGACGCTGCGTCCGCAGCCTTTGGAAATACGCAGGCGGCGGCTTCCGTTCAGGATATCAGGCTTCTCACGCTCTTTCTCGGTCATGGACTGGATGATCGCTTCCACGTGTCTGAGAGCATTCTCATCGATCTTCATATCGGCGGGCAGCTTATGGCCCAGTCCGGGGATCATGCGAATGATCGATTCCAGTGAGCCCATTTTCTTGATGCTTTGCAGCTGTTTGAGAAAGTCATTGAGGGTAAACTGGTTCTTGAGCATCTTTCGGGCCAGTTTCTCTTCGGCTTCCGCGTCCAGAGTTTCTTCGGCGCGCTCGATGAGGGAAAGTACATCGCCCATTCCAAGGATGCGGGAAGCCATGCGTTCGGCATGAAAGACTTCCAGATCGCTTACCTTTTCACCGGTACCTACAAAGGCCACCGGCCTTTCCGTGACGGCTTTGATGGATAGGGCGGCACCACCTCTGGCATCGCCATCCAGCTTAGTGAGAATGACGGCATCGAAGGATAGTTTATTGTAAAACTCTTTGGCCACCGTAACTGCGTCCTGACCGGTCATGGCATCCGCGACAAAGAAAATGTAATCGGGCTTGACGTGAGCTTTCAACCGCGCCACTTCGTCCATCATCACTTCATCTATGTGCAGGCGTCCGGCTGTGTCGAAGATCAAAAGGTTTGAGAAATCTTTCTGAGCTTCCCTGAGGGCCGCGTTCGCGATCTCGATCACATTTTTGGTATCCACGCTCACCACGGGGATGTCTATCTGCTTGCCCAGCACTTTGAGCTGCTCTATGGCAGCGGGACGGTAGACATCGCAGGCTGCCAGCATGGGTTTGATGTTTTTCTTGCGAAACATGAGTGCCAGCTTGGCGCAAGCGGTGGTTTTACCAGAGCCCTGCAGGCCTACCATCATCACTTTAATCAGCTTGTTGTCATAGACTTTGAACTCAAAACCCTCGGTATCCATCAGGGAGCAAAGCTGTTCATACACGATCTTGACCACTTGCTGTCCGGGCGTGAGGGATTTCATCACTTCGGCGCCCAAAGCCCGCTTCTCTACTTCCAGCACGAAGTTCTTCACGATCTTAAAGTTGACGTCCGCTTCCAGCAAGGCCAGCCGGATCTCTCGCATGCTGTCTTTGATGTTCTGCTCTGTGAGGTAGCCGCGACCTTTAAGGTTGCGGAATATTTTATCCAGTTTCTCGCTAAGATTGCTAAACATAGTTTTATCCTGTGGGGGAGATTGGAATGGGCTTGGCCCTTAGCCTCTCAATGAGGCTATGGCGGTGGCATAATCCGGGCTGTTGAAGATGTAGGACGCGGAGACCAGCATATCCGCTCCGGCGCCGACCAGGGTGGATGAGTTTGCGGCAGAGATCCCTCCATCCACTTCAATATGAACCGGGCAGCCGCTGGTGTCGATCATGGTTTTTAACTCCCTGGTCTTGGAGAGGATGGCTGGGATAAAGCTTTGTCCCGAATAGCCGGGATTGACACTCATCAGCAGTACGTAATCCAATTCAGGCAGCACCCAGCGCAAAGTGTCCAGACCCACGGAAGGATTCAAGGCCAGCCCTGCCTTCAGACCCAGATCGCGGACCCGGCGCAGCAACCGATGGCTGTGAGTTTCGCTGTCCTGATGAAAAGTGATGCCGGTCACACCCAAGTCTGCCAGCCTGTCTACGTAGTCAGCGGGATTGCTGACCATCAAATGGGCGTCCAGAGGCAGCTTTGTATGCTTTCTAAGGATGCTGATCACGGGAAATCCGAAGCTGAGGTTGGGCACATAATGACCGTCCATCAGGTCCAGATGGATAAAATCGGCCCCGGCCGCTTCGAGGGCTGTCAGTTCTTCTCCCAGACGAGAAAAATCAGCCGATAATAGAGATGGACCAATATAGATCTTTTTCATAGTCATAGCTTAAGCCCTGATAAAAAACATCATGTCTTTGGGAGTCTCGCCGCACTCCTGAGCGCATTTGGCTATGATCTCCTGTTTGCGCAAAACCAGCTCCTGCAGCCAGGAGTTGTTCTGGACGGCCACATACAAGATTCCGTCCTTATAACGATAGGGATGGGAACGCTGAGCCAGGAGGTCTCCGACCACTGCCCGCCAGCCAAGATAGAGCTTGATAAAGGGGCGGTACTTCTCACCGGCCAGATTCAATGCCAGGCGGTGGCCAATTGTGGATATGCTGTTCAGAGCCATGCGGCCTGGGTGATTCATCCGCCCTCACGAACGCAGTAAAGCGATATATGAAGGCGGATGCCAAACACCTGTATTATTGTAGGGCTTCAGGGACGCCGCAATACCATATTGATCCCGTTGTAGGCAAGGATCAACACGGCCAGGGCCACGTAATAAACTGCTCCAATGGTACTGGCAGTCTTATCATACATGGACATCAACAGCCCGGGGATCAAAGCTGTCACAACAATCACCACATAGCCGATCACCCGCATGGGGAGTTCATCACCCTTGTGGTTGATCAGATATACAGCCAGGGCAAACAGAGCAATGAACAGCAGCGTCACACCCAGGATTGCCAGAATCACCATGATAGTGATATTGCCAGGGATGTTGATCAAGCTGGTTTTGCTGATCAGGTACAAGGGAGTGGCAATCGCAAGGACACAGAGGATAATGCCGATGATCAGTTTGGGCAGGCGATTTTCCTGCAGGGATATTTCACTGTGGCGCTGGCGTTTTCTGATGATCAGATAAGTGATGCCGGTGGCAATTGCCAATACCACCGCGTAGAGCAGCACCATTATTGGCCGCCCGGTCATCATACCCATCAGCGAAAACGCGATGATAAACACGACCAGAGCTGCTATCTGCTTGATATTGAACCATGTATCGCGCATGGTACCTCCTGGTTGTTAGATGCTATCTGTCGGATCAGGTGTTTCATCAGCCGGGGCGTCGGCTTCCGGTTCATCCGCTTGTTCAGCAGGTAATTCCGGCTCTTGGACTTCAGCCATTGTCACGATCTCTTCCTGAGCTTCTTTATGGACATCGATCTTCACAACGGCGCTCAGATCTTTATGCAGTTTTATCTGCACCTGGCTGTGACCCAGCTCTTTGATGTGCTTCTCAAGCTGGACCGCGGACTTGTGAATCTCAATCCCGTTTTCGGCCAGAGCGGTGACAATGTCGGCCTCAGAAACTGAACCAAACATATTTTCATTCTCATCCACTTTACGGATGAAAACCAAGTTTACAGAGTTGATTTTCCCGGCAAGCTTTTTCAGCTCGGCAAGGCGTTTTTCTTCTTCCACGGCAGCCTTGGCTTTGAGGTCGCCCAGTTTTTTCATGTTTTGCGGTGTGGCGTAGATGGCCATATCTCTAGGGATAAGGTAGTTTCTGGCATAGCCGCGTTTGACGTTTACGATCTCGGCCTGGGTGCCCAGTTTTTCTATATTCTTAAGCAGGATAACTTTCATGCGGGATTACCTCCAGTTTTGATATTACGAAAGTTCCACCATAAATCGGCAAAGCCGAAAAGGGTGATTAAGGCATATGATATTATATTGATTAACAGGAAGACAAGCACAAGGATCCGGAGCAACCGGTTTTGTACGATCCTTCCCAGACGGTCGATGAGTAAACCCAAGCCCTGGATAAAAGGAATCACGCAGAGGGCAATGAATCCATTGACAAACATGATCCTGGCTCCTGGGACGAAATAGACTGGCAGAACTGCCACGAGCAGGATGTTGTATGCGGACGGGAAACGTTGATCGCTCCACCTGAATTTGACTCCCAGGGATCGCTGGAAAAGCACATAGCCCAGATAGAGGGCCAGTAGTTGTGACAGCATCCAGGAAGCGGGCCAGAATGAACCCATGATATCGACCGTGGTCTGTAACATTGTTTTATCCAGCATCTGCGGCATTTGGCCCATGGCGGTCTCGAGAGCGTTAATATGCATGGTGCTGAGTTGCTCGCCCCAGGCCACGACGCGAACCAGCCCATAGGCAATAATCGCGAGCGCGCTGAGCGTGAAGGCTGAACCGAATGGTACGTGCGCTTTCAAGGCCAGCAGGAAGATCAGACAGACCAGCCCGACACCAATAATCGCGTCCAGGGCGGGAATCATCATTCCGGTATGGTCCCATAGCAGAATCGCAGCCGGAGCCAGAAAAAAAGCTCCTATCACCCTGATGGGCATATCTATGCCTTGCATAGCCGCGCGACCGCTGAAGATCATCATCCCCACCAAACTCAGGAAGGGGAAGCTGATCGCCAACGCGCCAAGCAGCAGAGGATAAAACAGCACTACTCGATTACGTAGGGGACGAGCGCCATCTGACGGGCACGTTTTATCTCAGCAGTAAGCTTGCGCTGATGTTTGGCGCAGGTACCTGTGATACGGGCCGGATCTATTTTACCAACGTCTGAGATGAACTGCCGGATCATGTCTATGTTCTTGTAGTCTATAACCAGCTCTTTATTGGCGCAGAAACGGCAATATTTCCGGCGAGCGAACTTCTTTTTTCTATCGGTGATATTCATTAATTCTCCTGTATTAAAACGGTACATCGTCTTTGGTGGCGGCGGGAGCTGCTTGAGGCTCTTCCGGAAGAGGAATATCCTGTTCGGTGACGCCATCTTCGCGGGGCTTCCATTCCAGAGTTTGGATGTGGTCCGCGACGATCTCATAAATCTTGCGGTTCTGATTGTTCTGGTCCACATAGGTCCGGGAATCCAAACGTCCTTCAACCAGGACGGCAGTGCCTTTTTGGGCCATTTTGATCAGATTTTCAGCCTGATTGTTCCATGCAACTACTTCCAGGTAAATCGCCTGGTTTTGCCACTGGCCGGATTCGTCTTTGAAAGCCTTGTCGTTCGCCAGGGTAAACCGCAGTACCGGAGTGCCTTTGGGGGTGTACTTGAGCTCGAGTTCCTGCGTGATTCTTCCGCTCACGAAGATCTTGTTCAGGCGGGGTAATTTGAGATCTGCCATTGTATCCTCCTCATTCACCCTTGGCCACAAACATATGGCGCAGGATGTTTTCGTTGATGTTCATAAGGCGCTTCAGCACTTTCACAGTGGTTGATTCGAGGCTGAAGTAATTCACATAGTAATAGCCTTCCTGCATCTTGTTGATGGGATAGGCCAGCATTTTCCTTCCCCAGGGATCGGTCTTGACGACTTCACCGCCATTTTCACGAACGAGGTTCAGGACGGCTTCATTAGCCGCGTCGGCTTCGTCGCTGTTGAGCTTAGGTGATATGATCACCATCAGTTCGTAATTTTTGGTCATTAAGTTCCTCCTATGGACTTATGATTCCGTTTCGCAAGCTTCCGGATTGCAGACTCTGCGGTTTGCCCGGACACGTTAAAGTGTCCGATCCGTTTCCGTCTGGAGATTCAGCACCCGCCGGAGCTGATGAAGCGGAATAGGATTTCATCCACTTGCTGTACTCATTAAGTACAGCAGTGAAATCACGGTTAATATAGATGTCTATCAACTCCACGGCTTTGGAAATCACTGGTTTCAGTGCCAGCAGTTCCTCTGCCGCGAGTTCATCCAATACGTAATCGACGACGTTTTGGGAGGGGTCTTTACCTATTCCCAGACGCAGTCTCTTAAGATCGGCGGCGGGCAAAACCTCAAACAACGATTTCATTCCGTTGTGACCACCGTCACCACCTCCACCCCGAACCCTTAGATTCGCGAGGGGTAACTCCAGGTCATCGTAAACGACCATGCTTTCGGAGATGTCCCAACGACGTAACGCGGCCCTGGCGGCTTCACCGGAGCGGTTCATCCAGGTCGTTGGTTTGATCAGCACGGCGTTTTTTAAGCTGATATAGTCAAAGAGCTTATCAGAGTGAAAAGCGCGTTTTCCAGCTCTGCTCCATTCATCCAGGCACAGGTATCCCAGGTTGTGTCGCGTGTGTTCATAACGCGGTCCGGGATTCCCCAAGCCCAGTATGAGTTTCACTGTTTTTTTACTTCTCTTCCGTTGTTTTAGCTGCAGGCTCAGCTTTGGGCTCCGCTGCGGCATCAATCTTCTTGGCATGGATCACGATGAGGGTCACATCCTCGTGGTCTTTGATGGTCCATTCGCCCTTGGGGAGGTCTCTGACATGCAGAGTTTCTCCCACATGCAGATTGCTGATGTCCAGATCGAGTCCTTCAGGAACTCTATCTGCCTGGCATACAAGCTTCACGTTTCTGTGGACGATATCCACCAATCCGCCTTCGTGAGTACCAATGGCTTCACCATTGAAGTGGATGGGAACCTCAAATTCCATCTGAGCGGAGGTGGGCACCACCATGAAGTCGATGTGCAGGATATTGCGCTCGACGGGGTGGACCAGCTTGTCTTTCAGGATGGTGTGGTATTTAGCTCCATCCAATTGCAGCTCGTAAAAAGCTAACTCGTTGAAGCTCTTTTTGTAGCAACGGGTAAACTCTGCCTGATCTACAGATATGGACACCGTGTCCATGTTAGGGCCGTACAAAACGGCCGGGATCATACCCTTGGAACGTAGCTTGGTGAGATCAGATTTCCTCACCGTCTTACGGGTATGTGCTTCGAGAGTGAATATCATTTATTCCTCCAGGTTCTTTATTTATATCTTGGTTGAGATGATAGTTAGTGAGAAAGAGTCTATGAGGTTTAGGGAGTTGAACGTTGTGTCGTGGAATAACCAAAACGGTTTGGATGGTGGACACAAGAAAGTGTCAAATCCGGATCGCATCGTTCTAACCCTTCTAAACTCTCTCACCTCTCTCAAAACCTTCTCAACCTTCATCTTTCTATCTAAACAACACGCTCAGCGACTCTTCAATGTGGATCTTTTTGATTGCCACAGCCAGCATTTCCGCGATTGATAGCTGCACTATTTTTTTGCACTTGGCTTTTTCGTCGGTGAGGGGGATAGTGTTGGTCACAAAGAGTTTCTCGATAGGGGAGGCCTCCAGATTCTCAACGGCCGAGCCGGATAACACCCCATGCGTGCAGGCGGCGAAGATCCTCTGGGTGCCCTGTTTGTGCAGAGCATGGGCCACTTTGATCAGACTGCCACCGGTATCGATGATGTCGTCAAAGAGAATGGCGGTTTTACCAGCCACATCACCTATGATGTTCAGGAGCTCGGTCTGGTCGTTGTTACCGCTACGGCGTTTGTCTCCAATCGCCAATCCGCAATCCAGCCTCTTGGCCAGAGCGCGTGCCCGGATGGCACCACCGGAATCAGGTGAAACCACCACCACATTATCCATTTTCATGCTCTGAAAATATCTGGCAAACGACGGAATAGAGAAGAGATGATCGACCGGGATATTGAAAAAGCCTTGAATCTGATCGGCATGCAGATCGACGGTTATTACTCTGTCGGCACCTGCCACAGTGATCAAATCGGCTACCAGTTTCGCTGTGATCGGCACCCGTGGCTGGTCTTTTTTATCGGACCTGGCGTAGGCGTAATATGGGATCACGCAATTGATGCGCTGCGCCGAAGCGCGTTTGAGCGCGTCGATGATGATCAGCAGGTCCATCAAATTGTCATTGACCGGCCGGCAGGTGGGCTGAATCAAAAAGACATCCGCTCCGCGGACGTTGTCATTGATCTTTACAAAGGATTCGTCGTTGGAAAACTTGAATAGATCTATGTCCGCCAGTGGAATACCCGCGTAGCGGGCCACTTCTTCTGCCAGGGGCCGGTTAGCGTTTCCGGTGATCAGTTTAAGCTTTGCGTACACTTTTGATACTCTTCTTTGCCAATAGTCCTGGTTTTATACGTCCAAAATCCTTTCGCTTCAAAGGCTTGGCGGCAGGTCTGGAGCGCGCTGTTACTATCAAAGATGCCAAAGCAAGTACTGCCACTGCCGCTCATGACAGCGGTCCTGGCCCCGGCTTCGGTCATCTTTCTAATTATCTCATCGATTAAGGGATACCTGGATCGAATCCCAGGTTCCAGCCGGTTGAAACATACACCAGATCTGAAAAAATCCTGATAAGATCCGCGCTGGGATACAGAGCTGAGGTCAACCAGTTTATAGGCTTCGGCGCTCGATATCCTCAGGCCGGGATTCACCAGCAGGATGTTGTCAATCAGGACGTCATCCATGGGGGTGATCCTTTGCCCGCGTTCTTCTCCCAGACAGCATCCACCCTGCAAAAAGTAGTTGATGTCACTGCCAAACCTGGCCGCGACTTCATCAAGCTTCTCTTCGCTGAGTCTCAGCTCCCAGAGCCGGTTCAAAGCTAATATGGTAATGGCAGCGTTACTGCTGCCGCCTCCCAAACCAGCGGCGATCGGGATCCTTTTGAATAATTCGATCCTTGCACCCGCACCGGGACGGAAGGCTTGCCGTAAATGCTCCGCCACTTGATATATAAGATTGTCTGGCGTAGACAATTCCGACACGTCAGACCACAATTTTATGCCCGGGTTTTTTGTCAAAGTATATTTAAGCGTATCATACAGATCGACACTCGCAAACAGAGTCTCGACCCTGTGATAACCATCGGGAAGCTTTCCCAGGACCTCAAGCGACAGGTTTATTTTTGCGTAGGAAGCCGCCGGCATTTTTCTTCTTTACTTTCTTGGGCGACTCTTCACCGTAGTAATAATAATAGTAGTAGTAGTAATAGTAGTAATTCTGTTTGTTGTAATACTTTTGCACGTAGATGCTGTTGACGATGATGCCGTCGATGGTGCTGCTGATATTATCCATCAATTCTTTGGTGCGCTTGATGATACCCTTTTCGGTAAATCCGCAGCGTACCACCAGGAAGGTGAGGTCCACTTTCTTGGTGAGGATCAGAGCATCGGTTACCGCGATCACGGGAGGGGTATCAAAGAGGATAAAGTCATATCTGTCTTTGAGTTCGTCGATCAGAGTATCGGTGCGGGTGGAAGAGATCAGCTCGGAAGGGTTGGGAGGCACAAAACCGCTGGTGATCACATCCAGATTGGGGATCCCGGTGGCCTTGGTGACCTGCTCGATACTCACTTCCGGATCGATAAGATAGTCGGACAAGCCATTCTCTTTTTCGATCCCAAACTTGTTGTGGATCATGGGACGCCTCATATCCATATCCACGAGCACCACTCTGGCGTTCATTTGGGCCAGGGTGATGGAGAGATTGACGATCGTGGTGGATTTTCCTTCTTTGGGACCGGATGAGGTGACCAGCAGGGTAGTGCTGCCAGCAGGTTTGCGGCTCAGGATATTGGTGCGCAGGGTGCGATAGGATTCCGCGATGGGAGACTTGGGAGCGTAATGTGAAACCAGCTGCATCATCACGAAGTGCATGGATTTGCTGAGTTGCTCCTTGTTTTCACCCTCGGCTTTCTCGATCATGGCGTTGAACTCTTCCATGCGGGCTTCGGATTCCTGAATGAGCGGAATCGTGCCAACGATGGGAAGGCGCACGAAGTTTTCCATATCTTCCAGCGTGCGCAGTTTCGTGTCGAGAGAGTGAACTACAAATGCCGCGCCAACGCCCAAACCGAGGCCCAGAATGATGCCCACCAGGATATTCATCGAGACCCTGGGTTTGATAGGTGCCGATGGCCGCTCGGCATAATCCACGATGCGAATGTTGCCCACTTTGGCCTGTTCGGCGATCTTGGCATCCTCATATTTTTCCATCATGATGCCATGGATTTTGCCATCCAGCTGCATGTTGCGCATCAGGCGGGCAAGCTCGAGTTCCGTGTTGGGCAATGAGATAATTCGCTCGTCATACATTTCTTTGGTCTGGGCCAGACCATCCACCCGGGTGCGCGCCATTTCAAGCTCCACATTGGTCTGGATGATCTTTACGAGGGTCTCGTTGCGGCTGGCCAAAGGATCATCGGTGGTGGCGGCTGCCACCAGTTTTTTGATCTCGAGGTCCAGTTTCGTTTTGGTGCGTTCCAGCTCTGTTTCCAGGGCCAGAATCTGTGGATGGTCCAAAGGATAGTTGTTTTTGGTGACCAGCTTGGTGATCAGCGACTGGGTCTCGATCACCTGCTTGCGAAGCTCGTTGATATAGGGGGTCTTAAGGACGGAATTTACATTTACGACCAGGGAATCCTGTTCCTGGAGCTGGCGTCTGTAGAGGTCCAGCGTACGGGCTTTGACGGCCTGGTCTGTGAGCGCGGCTTCATACTCGGCTTCGATCTCGGCGGAGGATTCGATCAATTTCTGCGTCTCGGTTGAGAGCTCCGTGAGCTTGTTCATGTTTTTGAATTCGCGCAGATCGTTTTCGGAGCTTTGCAGACGACGTGAAATGGCATCCAGCTGGGTCTCGAGGAATTCACGAATGGTGGTAAACTCCAGACGGGCGTATTGAGTGTTTTGTTGCTGAACGGCTTCCGCGATGCTGTTTACCGCTGCCATCGCTTCACCCTGGTTGGTGGATTCAAAACTGAGGGTGAGGATATCCGTATCACGCTTGGATTCTACCTTCACGCCAGCCAGACGTCCGGCCGGATTGGCGCTCGCGGCGGCAGGAAATGATTCCCACTCGGGATATTTCTTCATGATTTCCCAGGCCGCGGTGAGGATGGGTTTGCTCCTGATCAGTTCTATCTGGTTGTTGATAGTATTCTTGCCCGCTCCCGGAGTGGTGAGAAAGAGCAGGTCAGCACTGTTGCTTTGATTTTCCAGCAAAACCCGGTTGGAAGCTGAATAGACCCTTGGCTGCCTGGCAGTATATACGATTGTAAGCGCCATCACGATCACGAAGACCAATACGATCAGATAGCGGAATTGCAGGATTATGCGTAAGTAGTCGGAAAGCTTGATCTCGTCTTGCGGTTGTGGGGGTAAGTTCTGCTGTTCCATATATAGAGCGCTCCTATTTCAGGTTGGTCACGAGATTGTACACGCTGAGGGCGATGGCAGCATTGGAAAGGAAGTCCGCCACTTTGGTGAAGGCGTAAAAGATAGTTCCGGAAAGCACGACCGTATCACCTGGCATCATCATCGGCAGCAGGTTTTCGTCGGCGGTTTCCATGTATTTTTTGAGGTTGACCCAGATAATCTCAGGCTTTTCATCCACGCCCTTGGGACGGATGATGCGGATTTTGGTGAGCTTTGCGTCTTCTTTGGGACCACCTGCCAAGGCCAGTAAAGTGATAAAATTGGTGTCATCCGGCACCACATAGAGCCCCGGTTTGTAGATTTGGCCCAGCACATAGACGTTCATCTTGAGCTTTTCCACTCCGGTGCGGGCTCCGTCGTATGTGTAAGCCGATATCCCTCCGGTGTTTGTGGTAGGGGAGGCAGTTTGCGCGAAGAGAGCGCATCCCATCGCCAGTAACAGGATTATGAAAATGCTTTTATTCACCGTGATCCTCAAAATTCAGATTTACGTTAAAATTCCAGCATAGTCAAATCAGTCAAGTGAAATCTGTGCCTGGCTGTGCTCAAAGCGGTAAGCGGCAAGTGTTATCACATCATTTTACCATATTCAAAAAGCTTTGCGCATTCACAATCTGATATTGAAACGCCCCAATATCAGAACCATCAGATAGTAGGCCAGCACGGTCACCGCGCAAGATATCAGCAGCGCGTAGCCAAAGGCCATCCTTTTCATCAATAGTGGAAGTATGGCAAACAGGGTGAGAGACGGCAAGACCAGCCAGAAGACCGAAGTGGATAACTGTGCCACTCTGGCTTGATCACGAGTGTCTATCCACAGCCAGATCATGGCCAGAATCGATACAATGGGAAGGGAAACAAGGATTCCGCCGATCAGAGTGGAGCGTTTGGAAATCTCGCTCACTCCCACAATTACAGCCAAGCTGATAAAGGTCTTGATGATGTATTGGATCATTTAGGTGCGTCCTTTTAATTGATGCAGATTTTGTGCAAAACAGCCCAGGCGCTTGAATTGGTCAAGAACAATATGAATTATGAGCTACCTGGAAACACTGATTGTAACGCTTGTGCAAAAAAGGACACATGGCAGAACTTGGAGTTCAAGTCCTCACAATAGAAAACAAGAGAATCAAAACGTAATACAACAAACAGATAGACAAAGGGCAGTTTCGTTTTAGTTTGTTATTTTACCATTTTCTACTTGACACTTTGTTACCCGTTTGTTTATTGGCTCCCATGAACAGCATAAATCAAATAGCTATTATACAAAAACGCTTCAGTTACTTCAGTTTGATAGTGCCACAATACTTTAGCGCTTCATAACGGCTTCATAACGATTTCAGTTACTTCATAACGGAGAAGAGCCTTGAACTCAAAAGACAGACAGAACAACAAGCTAAAACATTTAAAAGCAAGCAATTACAAGAAAACTATCAAGATTAGGCTCAAAGAGCTTAAAGGCGGGGGACTATCCATCTATCTTGACTCATGGCATAGCCAGAAGCGCCAATATCGATTTTTGAATCTCTACCTGACTGGTGATCCTGTAGCTGATGACAATACTATCAGGCAAGCCATCAAGATCCGGGACATTGAAGAAGAGCAACTGAAAAGCCAGGAATTGGGCTTTAGTCTGTCAAGCTGGAAACAGAAAGCCGATTTTGGGGATTATCTGGACGCTTTGGCACAAAAGAAGAAGCACAACAACTGGAGAGCGCTGGCAAAGCATTTTCGAGAGTTTCATCCTGGCAAGATCTCATTTAAGCAGCTCAGCGCAAGGCTGTTTGAAGAGTTTCGAGACTATTTGTTGGACTGCAAGCACCAAAACACAGCAAACCTATATATAACCATGCTCAAAACCGCTCTGAGCCAGGCCAGAAGGGACGGGATTATCAGCACAAATCCCGCTCAGGATGTTAGAGTGAAGACTATCCAGACAGAGCGTCCATTCCTATTAAAGGAAGAAGTCAAGAGACTTGAAAAGATGCCCTGTGATGATCCGGAGATTAAGAGAGCGTTCCTGTTTGCTTGTTATACTGGCCTTAGATACTCTGACCTGGTGAGTCTGAAGTGGGAGTTTATCAAGGGGGATGAGCTGATGATCCGACAAGAGAAGACTGAACAACTTATCACGATTCCGCTGTTCCCGGCTGCCTTGAGACTCTTGGGCAAGCCATCAAAAGGGATTATCTTCAATCTGCGCTCAGAGACAAGCGGTAGAGCCAAACTAAAAAAGTGGATCGCAGCGGCTGGGATTGACCGGAATATAAGCTGGCACGCTGCCCGGCATACTTGTGCGCTGATGAGCTTAGAGGCGGGAGTCCCTCTGCCAATACTTCAAAAGATGTTAGGCCATGCCAGGATAGCCAATACTATGCGCTATCTGCAAATCAGAGACAAGGCTATCAGGGACGGCCACAGGATGCTTGCTGACTACCTGGATGACGATAACCAGTCTTTCAAAGAAGACAACAAAGATGAGTAACCCAATTTGTTGGGGCATTTTTGCCTGTTTTTCACTCTTATAGTATAGAGGAATAAATGAGCTTGAATAAACGTGACAAGATTAAAAGATATCTACCTGCAACTTTGTTGGAAAGATTTTGGCCAATTTTCACTCTTATAGTATAGATGGATTATTTGATAATGATACGCAGCACCTTGAAACCCGACCAGGACAGATCCAAAGCCATGCTGGAGCTGGCCTGATGATGTTGAAAAGCATGGACG
>Ga0209311_1000872_pt1 | contig 25818 bp, 20 predicted proteins | sample AD_UKC045_MetaG_FD_184417 | JGI IMG/M metagenome (GOLD analysis project Ga0209311, IMG submission 184417) | Active sludge microbial communities of municipal wastewater-treating anaerobic digesters from USA - AD_UKC045_MetaG (SPAdes) (version 2) | ecosystem: Engineered > Bioreactor > Anaerobic >... | reverse complement strand
TCTTTCGACAAAGACCCATCCGTTTTTTTCTGTTCGTTCCACCAAAGCCCCCACTATCCGGGGACAGGCGGGCGGACGGAGATGGGAATCGATGACGGATTCGGATACACGCTGAACCTGCCCATGAGACCGGGCAGCGGCAATGACGACTATATGTATCTTATGGAGGAGTGCGTCGGTCCGGCGATCAGACGCTTCGAGCCGGAACTGCTACTGATATCCGCCGGATTCGACGGACACCGCAGCGACCCTCTGGGCGGCGCGCTGTTGGATGATGGAGGATTCGCGGCCATATTCGAGCACGCGCGGGAAGCGGCCCGGTGCCCGGTCGGCATCGTGCTCGAAGGCGGCTACAACTACGAGTCGCTCGCTTCTTCGTCTGCGGCTGTGACGGGTGTTTTCGTAAACAGCGAACAGCCGTCATACATATCGCTGGCAAAATCGCCGGGCAGAGGTTCGGTAGACCTTGCGGCGTTCATGCGGGAGCAACACCCCTGCCTTAAAGACTCATGGAATCACAAATAACCGACTCGCCGGAGATCTCCAAGCCTTGAGAGCAATATTCCTCGGCACAAGCGGAGGCATACCCACGCCCCGCAGATCCCTCCCCGCAGTGGCCCTTATGCACGAGGGCGAGATTATGCTGTTCGACTGCGGCGAAGGCGCGCAGACCCAGTTTATGCGCAAAGGCATCGGCTTCGGCAGACTCACCAAGATATTCATCACGCACATCCACGGCGACCACCTTTCCGGTCTCATGGGACTGTTCATGACGCTAACAATGCTTGAGCGGGAGGCTCCGCTGGAAGTTTACGGCCCGCCCGGACTGGCCGAGTTCTTCGGCTCTCTCGAACGCGACATAAAGTTGCGAGCGCGTTTCCCATATTCCATCAACGTCGCGGCTCCGGGCATGGTCGTCAGATGCGACGGATTCCACGTGGAGGCGGCTCCCGTGAACCATTCCGTGCCCTGCCTCGCGTTCGCGGTGCAGGAAAGCGTGCGTCCGGGCAAGTTCGACCTCGACCGCGCGCGCGAATTAGGCGTGCCCGAAGGCCCGCTTTTCGGCTCTCTTCAGAAAGGCGAGATAGTCACTCTGCCGGACGGCGGAACGGTGTCACCCTCGGACGTTCTGGGACCGCCGCGCAAGGGCCGCCGCGTCGTTTACTGCACGGACACCGTTTATCATCCTCCGATAATCCCCTTCTGCCGGGACGCCGACCTGCTGATACACGAATCGATGTTCGCCGAAGACATGAAGGACGAGGCGAGGATGCGCAAGCACTCGACCGCCGCCGAAGCCGCCGGAATCGCGCGCGCCGCAGGAGTCCGCCGACTTGCTCTCACCCACATCAGCGCCCGCTATCTCGACACGTCGGACATTCAGGAACAGGCGCGCGCCGTGTTTCCCGAAACCACCGTCGCCCGCGACCTCATGGAAATCGAAATCCCTTATATCGACTGACAGTCCGCGAATGTTTTTCAGGGTTTATTTCGCGGACGCGTTGGAGTATTATTAACACATGACAATTAAACTGATATTATGGCATTTGGCATGGTTCGCGGCGGGCGCGGGGGTTTTCAGGCTGATGACTCGCGTCATCTTCAAGGCGGGACACGTCAGGTTGAACTTCATGGCGCGAAGCATACCGACGAGCGTCGGAGTGGGCTACGCGCTTCTAACGATGCTTATGGTCGCTGCGGCGTCCCTTGTTCTGGGAGACATCTCGAACTACGCCGGGCCGCTGGCGCTGATTGTCATCGGGTTTTCGCTGCTCGGGCTGGTGGACGACCTGCTTGAGGGACGCGAGCGCGGCGGGTTCAGGGGGCATCTGGCGCGGGCGGGAGCGACCGGAGAGATATCGACGGCGCTCATCAAAGCGTTCTTCGGATTGGTACTCGCGCTTGGAGCTAACATTATTTTCAGGCGCGCGACAGGCCCGGCCATGATAGCGGTGGACGCGCTGATAATAGCGCTGTGCGCGAACGCGGTGAACATGCTGGACGTAAGGCCGGGGCGCGCTATAAAAGGCTTCGCGGCGGCCACCGTTTTTATTCTCGCAGGCTCCCTCATAGGAGGGGCGTTAGGCGGGCGCGCTTCCATTCTCCCGATAACTTGGTTCCTCATCGTCCCCTTCATCGCATGGTCCATCAACATGGCCTCGATCGATTTTAGATGCCGAGGAATGCTAGGGGACGCCGGATCGAACGTCATCGGCGCGGTTCTCGGACTGCTGGTCGTGTGGGAGCTGTCAGCCACAATGAGATGGGTGGCGCTCGGACTTCTGATTGGCTTCCACATGCTCTGCGAGGCCGTGTCGCTCACATCAGTTATCGAAAGGGTCGCGCCTCTGAAATGGCTGGACAAGCTTGGCGTACGCTGCGACGCCGAACCGGCTGAGTGACTCGCCGGCGTAATTGCGAGCAATCTCTGTCTCTCCATAATAAATATGACGATACTCAACCCAAATCACGAAAAACAGAATTCCGGGCGCGAGCGGAGCTTTTAGCATGAATTTGGAAGGGGCGGGAATACACGCATACCTGTGGGCGTCGATGCTGGCGTGCTGGGGGCTGATGCGAGCCACAGGACGGGCGCGGGAGATAATAATTCCGTTAGTGAACAACCCGCGCGCTCAGCAGTATGTGGCGCTCGCGCTTTTCGTTGCGGCGACGGCTGCCGCCATTGGCGCAAACCGTCTGGCCGACGGGCCCTTCGACGCTGACCGCGCGGGCGTTCTCTTTTCCGCTCTCGTCATCGCTCTGACACTCGCCGCCGCATCCTCGATGAAAGATTCTCCGGCCACGCTCGGCATTTCCCTTCGAGGCGCTCAAACCGTTCTTATATTCGTTGTCCCGGCGGCGGGGCTTGCGTTCCCTCCGCGCGGAGACTTGAATATGGCGCTGTTCGCCGCAGCCGCAAAACCGTCGGCCTTCATAACAGCATTCGCTCTCGAACTTTTTTTCCGGGGTTACATTCAGACGCGGATCGAAGCGGCGAGAGGCCCGGCGGCGGGCATTCTTATTGCCGCAGCCGCTTACACGGCGTTCCATCTGCCTTCCGCATGGGGTATGTTTGAGCCTGCCGCTCTCGCCGTTTACATCGTCTTCACATTCATCATCTGGGGATGCGGCGCGGGCGTTCTTTTCCGCATGTCGGGCAACGTGTTCGGAATCGCCATGTTCCATGCGTTCTGTGACATATCCCTGAGGGCTTTCAGCGGAATGAACCCGATGTGATTTTTTTCAAACATAGGAACCTTTTTGCCGACAACGGAGTTTTTATATTTTGAACGCTGCGGATTAGGCCACACTTGAACCCGGCGGGATTTACACTAAAGGCGGAAATAGTTATCATAAACATAATAACAGGGATAAAGGGGGTGTTAAACATGAAGAAGTGGACACTGCGCGCTGTGGCGCACTGCAAAGAGGGTTGTCGTAGACGGTCCCGGGCAAGACGATAAACTGCCCTCAAAAGAGAACTCGGCAAACCCGCGTCTGCAAGACGCGGGTTTTCTGTTTTTTGGCAAGTTTCGATAAATCCGAGCCGCTTTTAATCCGTGTTGATTTCATAACGGGCTGATATACTATGGTGGTTCGCAAGCGATAAATTCAAACCGGGAGGAGCGGACATGAAATATTCGACGGGAAAAATGGAGCGCGTATTCGCGATAACGATAGAGCATGGAGAATCGGCGGTAGAGCAACTGGCGAAGCTTGCCCGGAAAGAAAACATCCGCAACGGTTACATTTTTATACTCGGCGCGCTTGGGAGCGGGCGGGTAGTGACAGGGCCGCAGGATTTGAGCCTGCCCACCGTCCCGATGTGGGGCGATTTCGCGGACGTGCGCGAAGTTGTGGCGTTCGGCAGTGTTTCTTGGAAAGACGACGCTCCGAAAACCCATCTTCACGTCGTCGCCGGACGCGGCGGCGACACGTTGGTCGGCTGTTTGCGCGAAGGCGGCAAAGCCCACATTCTTCTCGAAGCCGTCCTGTTCGAAACCCAATTCGACGACCTTTCCAGAGAGTTTGATGAAGGCTTGGGCGCATGGATGCCCAAACACGGCTGACCCGCTTGTGAGCTAGTCTTTTTCGCGAGCATGCGCGTCTGCCGGGTTTTCAACCTAGGCGCTTTAATTGCGGTATCCTCAAATCATCGCTGATTTTGATTTTGCGCCGAATCTGTTTTTTCAGGAATCTCTTGCCCTTGCTGAATTAGGTTAAAATATTGGCATGCTCGAGCTTGCGAGAAGATATCCGCTTTACCTCATGTTCCGACAGTTCGGCTTTCCGGTGATCGAACCGCTGAGTTTGGCTGTTAGCGTGACGAACCGGTGCAACTTCGCCTGCGCCACATGCAACGTGTCGAGGAAGAAACCGGACGAGATGTCGGCGCGCGAATACGACGCGGTGTTCAAATCGTTCAGGAATCCTCCGCGATGGATAACGCTTACGGGCGGCGAGCCGTTCATGCGGCGGGACATCGAGGAGGTGGCGACGGCGATAATCGAACGGGCGCGACCCGACGCCGTAACCATCGCCTCCAACGCGTCGTTCCCAGACAGGCTGGTTTCCTTCGCGCGCGCTGTCGCCTCGACTCACCCCAACACATCTTTCATCGTTAACTTATCGGTGGACGGCATAGGTCCGAAACACGACAAGATTCGCGGCCACGACGGCAGTTTCTCTCTGGTTCTGGAATCTCTTCAGGCACTGAAGGAACTTGAGATTAAAAACATGAGCGTCGGATTCCACACTGTGATATCGCGGTTCAACAGCGACGGGGTTCCGAAACTGATAGAGTACCTTAAAAATTTCGAGCCTGATTTTCACCGGTTCGAACCGGCGCAGCGGCGCGCGGAACTAGGCGTTCAGAACAAGGATGTCGAGCCTGCCGTCGAGGATTACGAGATAATAACCGACGCTATAACATCGGCGGCAAGGCCCCCGAAAACCGGCTCTGCCATCATCGACGCCATAGACGATTTCAGAAGGAGTTACTACGAGCTTTCGACGCGCATTATGAAAGAAAAGACTCAGGTCGTTCCATGTTACGCGGGAATGGCATCCGGGCACATAGCGCCGAACGGCGATATCTGGGCCTGCTGCACGCTCGCGAAGTCTCTGGGCAATGTGCGGGAGAAGAACTACAATTTCAGCAAAGTATGGGGAGGCCCGGCGGCGGCGGAGGCCCGGCGCTTCATTCGCGACAACCGTTGCTATTGCCCTATGGCAAACGCCTGCTACACTAACATGTTCCTTAACATCGGCTCTCTCGGCAGGATCGCGGCGGGCTATTTCTTTAAATTCTGATTTCGGGGCGGGAGTCTCCGCGCCTCGCGGCCTCCCGAAAAGGCGGATTTGACACCACTTAAAAAGATTACAACCGCGGCTGCCGCCGCTATAATGCTCGCGTGCTTCGCCGCTCTCGGCGCGGGGTTCATCCGAAATAACTCCGCGACCGTCGACGAGTTCACCCACATCCCTATCGGTTATTCCATTCTGAAGTCAGGCAACTATGCGGCTGACTACATGGGCAACCCGCCCCTGCTGCGTCGGTGGCTCGCGATTCCATTGCTGAAACACGACCCTTCATACATCGTAGACGAGCGGCCTGAAGACCTTCAGAGCATGAAGACCCAATGGCATTTCGCGATAACGAACGCGCCCGTGTACCATCAACTCGTCGAGGCTGCCAGAAAGCAGACGCTCATCCTCGGCGTTCTTCTCGGCGCGCTGCTCGCGGCTGCGGCGTGGGTTTATTACGGCGCGGCGGCGGCCCTCCTTTCCGCGGCGCTTTATTGTTTTTCATCAAACATGCTCGCGCACTCGTCTCTTGCGACTCTCGACGCCGGGCTGGCTCTGTTCTGCTTTGCCGGTATATTGGCGTTCAACGCGCTCGTCAGTTCTCCCGGATTAAAGACCGCCGCGCTGTGCGGCGCGATTACAGGACTTGCGGTGTCCGCAAAATTCACCGGCGCGCTTCTTCCTCTGACGCAGGCAATCTGTTTGGCCGTCGTCTTCATTCCTCGAATCTTCAAACTTAACGTTGTCGCGGACGCGCCCTCAAAAGCGGCTGCCGCAAAAACGCTTCTCTGGTTGATGGCGTCTTTTGTTTTCGCGGCGCTGGCTCTGAACGCTTCCTACGGGTTCGACGACTGTTTCATCCGTTTCTCGGATCTCAATTTCAGGAGCGGCGCTTTCAGGGCGGCGGCCGAAACCGCGCCTTGGCTCCGAGTTCCTTTGCCAAAATACTACATCCTCGGCATCGACGCACAGATGGCGGCGGCGGGCAAAGTTCACATCTTCTACCTTATGGAAAAACATTCCTCCGAAGGATGGCGCGGCTACTATGTCTGGACTTATCTCCTGAAGGAATCCATACCCGCATTGGCTCTCGCCGCGGCGGCCGCCGCATCTTTTGTCGCAAAGCGTCCGCGCGCGCTCGAACTCTATTTCGCCGTCTCCGCCGTCATGGTTTTCTTCTTCTATTCGTTCGTGTCAAAAGTGGACCTCGGCGTCAGATACCTTCTTCCAGCGCTTCCGGCGATATATTTTCTGTGCGGAAGACTGGCTGAAAAAGGAATCGCAGGGATGAACGGAAAAAAGGCGGCCGCCGCGTGCGCCATCGCGCTCGCTCTCGTCTGGCATGCAAACGGAGCGGTCCGGCAGTATCCATACTTCATATCATATTTCAACGAAGCCGCCGGCGGCCCCGAAAAGGCGAGCCGGATGCTTCTGGAATCCAACCTCGACTGGGGGCAGAACCTCATCGCTCTGAAAACATATATGAATGAGAACGGGCTTGAGCGCGTCATGCTGTACAACTACGGCGTTGCCCCTCCCGCGTTGTACGGAGTCATGCACGACTGGGTTCCCTGCAGGCCGACTCAAGGAATTATCGCCGTCAGCTACAACTACATATACGGTATAAATCCCTTCGAGCGGGCGCGCGGAGGCGACTGCTTCTCATGGCTGAAAGACGTCGAACCGACAGCCATTGTGGGCCGCAGCCTCCCGGTGTTCGACACCAGAGACAATCCCGCCGCAAAATAGAATCAACTTTGTTTACAAACTAACAAGTGTTATTTGCTGTACAGCTAATAAAAACGCGGATTATCCGCGCGAAGGCCTGCGGCGTTTTCTGCGGAATATATCGCCTTTTTTCAGATGGAGAAACAGAACTGCCCACGGAAGCCATTGAATAACTATATAAAGAGCCGCGACAGGCGCGGGGAAGAACCACAGCAGATAAATGAATCCCAAAGCCGCCGACGCGGCGACTACGAGAAGCGGTTCGATGGGAACGAACAGCAAGGGCAAAATCGCAGCCCAAGAGAACGTGGAAAGCATGGCCGGCCATGCAGTTTGCGAGAATGGCGCGCCCTCCGCGACCGACAAGGCGACCGCCCCCGCGAAAAACAGATACGCCTGCGCCGACGCGGCGACTCCGGCTCTTAAAATAAAACTGTTCTGCAGCGCGAGCAAGACGCGGAACCCCAGAGAAGGAGCCGCGCCCGGCAGCCAGCCCCGATTCCACTCCGTCAAAAGCGCCGCCGAAAACGAAAACGCGACGAGCATCGCCGCGGCGAGCGCTGCGGCTGTGAGCGGCCCGTGGAAACACATAAAAACTTGCGGCGCGGCAAAAAAGAACTCCCTCGACGCGGGATAGGCTATCAGCGCGAGAGCGAAAACGACGGCCAGAATCGGAACCGCCCTGAGCGGCAGATTGGGAGGCGGGGCCGGCCTTGCCGGTTCGAGCATCCCGCCCGACCTCAAATATTCCTTTATAGCTTCGACGGACGATTTTTTCTGTCTGTTGATAGATAGCGCGCCTTGGCTTATCCCCCAAGTGAAAAGAGAACCGACGAAGAAAACGGAGACTCCCGCGCTGTCCGCCGCCTTGAGAGCCGAGGCGTCGGCGGATGTCTTGCGCATCTCCCGCAGCCTGCGGTCGTCCCTGCCGCAGCGCGTGTCGATGAAATCCAGAGCGAGCGCGCCGGGGCCGCCGCCGAACGCCTCGACAGTCTCGCGCGCCGCTCCGTCCCGCCAGAGGTCGAAGCGCGCTGTTTCGACGTTGAGAGGCTCGCCTGTGAAACAGAGGAAAGAAGGATGAGAGCGCGCCGCCCTGCCCGCCCGCTTGCGCGCCGCTTTCGCTTCCTCTTCCCCGGCCGACCTCCGCGCCGCCTCCCATGGAAAATCTGAAATCACGCACAACCCCGCGCGGTCGCAGGCCGATAAAAAATCCTCGCCGGGAGGCATGCCGTCGCAATATACCGCGTTAAGCCCCATCTCCTTTATGCTTCTTGCGTCGTTCGCGCAGGCCCACGCGGGCGCCCCCGCGCCGTACGGCGGATAGTTCGCGCTCCTTATAACTCCTCTAAGCCTCGCCTCGCCTCCCTCGCATTCGACCCGGCCGTCCCGCGCTTCGATGCCCCTAACTGCCGTCTCAACCGTCGCCGTGTGTCTGATGTCTTCGCAGATTAGCGTCGCGGACACCCTGCAAAGGGCCGGCGACTCCGGAGTCCACCTTGGCAGAGAGCCGCCCTCAAGCTCGACGCTCGCTGTCGTCGCCCCGCTGAACGGCGGGATGATGACTTCGCCAGCCGCCGCTCCGCCGGAAGCGCCCTCGACCTTGTGCGCCAACGCCGAAGGCGACTCGGTTTCTCCTTCGAGTTCAATATCTATTATGTCCTTGCCCCCCTCCGAGCGGACGGTTATCGAAGATATCAACGCCCTGTCCCTGACTTCAACGCGAATATCTCCGTACACGCCGCCCGCAAACGGCGGAGCCATCCCTGACCGCCCGCCGGGGTTCTCGGAAACGCGCGGAGCTTTGATGACAATACGCAATTCAGCGGCGGTTTTTCCTCCGGCTGACTCCGTTATGTCCAATTCTACCGGAGCAAACCCGAACAAGCGCGCCGCCGCCTTCTCCCCGTCGATGTATATGTCAGCCGTCCCCCCCATCCCGTCGCACATCAGAAACAGCCTCTGCCCGGGTTTCAAGGCCGGAAAATCCGCCCGTCGGCGGTATTCTATTCTCCTTAGCGGACGCAATCCTTTTGCGACTGTCGCCACATCCGCCGGAACTCGGACGGACACCCACTCCCCGCCGTTGAACCTCGCCTCCCAAGACCCCGCGAGGCTTGCGCCTCGCGCTTTTCCACGCGCTCCGCCGGGCTTCAACTCGGACAACTCTTCTTCTCTCGGAGGCGGAACCGTCCACAGCAGAGCCGCCGCGAGCGCCGCCGCAGGGACGAGCGCGACCGGAAGCCACGGAGCCGCAAACCATGAGGCCGCCGCCGCAAGCGCCGCTATTGCCGTTATCGCCGCTTTCATAAAAACTTAATGGTCTCTTTCCGCAAACACCGGCGACATTCCTTCATTGCCGGGCCGTCATCGTCTTGTGATTCCGCAAGCATCGACCGCCCACTGTTTTTCCTAATCGCCGGGTTCATAGTTCACGCGTTCATTTTAGCAGACCGCCGCCGTATGACAAACCACCCGCCCGCCGCGCGCGGTCAATCAGCCTGAGCCGCCCCGCATTCGCCTCCGCTTTACAACGCCCGCCGCGCGAATCTACAATGAAGCTTAACGGGGGACTCGCGGCGCGCGATGCATTTCGAAACAGTTTTGAAAATCACTGCCATTACCGCGACATCGCTGTTCGCGGTATTCTGGATTTTCCATCTGGTCGAATGCCTCAGAAGAAAAGATTTCGGGCTGATGGACAAACTGTTCTGGTTCGTTTTGCTGCTCGTCCCTGTTTTAGGCTTGATAATGTATCGCGGAATAGGCAATGAGTTCTATCGAAAGAAAGGCGACGGGTAACAACCCGATCCGGAGTTGCGAGGAATGAAAAGCTCTAGGCTCGCGGTCGCTCTGGCGTTCATCGCGGGATACGCGGTGGCGCTTAAGCGCGCGGCGTCATTCTTCGGCTGGGGAAACGGCCCTGAGTTCGGCCTTGGCTCCGCCGTTCTCGGTAAAATCTCATTCTTCGGTTATCCGCTTCCACAGGTTCTGGGCCGCGCGGCCGGAACGCTCCCTATGGACACCTTCGCGTTCGCCTCCGCAGTGGCCGCTTCGATTGTTTTCGCGCTTTCGGCGGTTCTCATTTTCGCCGCAGTGAACAAGGCCGCCGGTGAAGGTTTCGCGGGAATCGCGGGCGGGGCAGTCGCCGCCGCCGCCTTCTGCGCTTCCCCTGAAATCGCCGCTCAATTCAGAACGATGTCAGCCGGAGGGTGGACGGTTTTCATTGCCGCCGTGTCGCTTGCGGCGTGTATGTGGGCCGCCCGTGAACCGGGCCCGCGACCACTGGCCCTACTTGTCTTCGCCGCCGCCGCAGGCGCTTTCCATCACGGGATTCTTCCGCTTCTCGCGCTTGGAGCGGCCCTCCCGACAGCGCTTCGCGGCAGGTTCGGCCCGGCAAAACCGGCATATATCGCGGCTGCAGTTTTCATGGCGCTCGCCGCTCTTTCTCCTATGATTTTTGCCGCGTTCAGGCCGCCCATCTACGTAAACTGGGACGCGCCTCTGGCCCCGTGGCTAGGATACGACGCTCCTGTCGCAAATCCCGCGCCGCTCATATTCAGAGGCGTCGAGGCGTCGAACTTCCTGTACGGCGGCAGCTCGCTGCTGCGGCTCGCTTACTCGTCCTTCCCTCCCATAGTCGCGCTGGGCGCTATAGGAACCGCGCTCCGGAGGGATAGAGCCGACGCGTCCATCCCCGGCCTTTGGGCCGCCGCCGGCATAGCCGCCATTGCCGCCCTTGCCTCCCCCGAAAACGTCAGAGAAGCCCATCTCGCCCTTGTCGCCACAGCCCTCGTCGCCGCAGGCTCGGCAGGCCTCGCAGAACTCGTCAAACTCGCCTCCCCGCGCTCCTCCGCGCTCAAAACAGCCGCCGTCTGCGCAGCGTGCGCCGCCGTCGCCGCCTTCCCCTTCGCCGTCAACTCGGACAGGCTGGCAGACATGAGACATGACGGCTCCGCCCCTTTCGCCGAAACCATCCTCAAAACCGCCAGACGAGACGCCGTCCTAATCATCGACCACAAACCCGACCCGCTCTATTCTCTCGAATACTTTCAGGGCGCGCTCAACATAAGGCCAGACATCGTGGTCGTTCGCCCTCCATTCATCATCAATGAGCCTTACAGAAAATCGATACGGCTCCTTTCCGCCGGGCAGGAAATCATCCCCTCGGAAGTTCACTACAAAGCCCTGCTCGAACAACTAGCCGGCATCGCGCCGTCCACTCAAAAACCATCCCGCGTCGTCAGAGAGCGCCTGCTGGACGGCCTCGTTTCCATAATGCACGAGACGCTCCTCTTTATGAACTACCCGGCAAGGCCCGTGTATTACAATAAAATAGAAAAACTGGTGACTTCCCGCCTGTATAAACTCATGCAGTTCCACCCGGAAGGGTTCCTGTTCAAACTATGTTCCGAACCGCAGTTGATATCAATGGAGGAGTTGGCTGCTCTAGGGAAACATCCCGCCGCCGCCGGAAACGCCGGAAGCGCCATCGTCTCCGATTTCATATCGGAAACCGCGCAGAATTTCTGGTCGCAGAAACGCATAGCGCCCGCTCTCGAACTATTCAGGTCATGCTCGTCGCTTCATCCGCGCAACATCGAATGCGGATTCTTCACCGGGCTGATTCTCAAACAGCAGGGCGACTACTCCGAGAGCGAAAAGCATTTCTATCAAACGCTGAAGCTGCTGGATGAAAAGAGCATGACAGGCCCGACAGAGACCATCGACATGTTCATGTATGAAAGAATATACACAGAACTGGGGATGCTGGACGAAGCGGAGAAATACAGGAGGCTGTCTCAGCCGGGGATGCCCGCCAACATCGTTCCGCCTGTGGCGCCCCCGCGCTGACATCGCGCCCGCGCAGCAAGCGCGCCGCTTCTCAACTCTTCGCTTTTATCATTATCAGCGCCATCTTGAATCTCGACACCGCGTTCAGCGAGTGCGGCACGTTCGCGGGCATGATTATCGCCTCCCCGCTCCCCACCAAATTCCGTTCGCCTCCCACGAATATCTCAGCCTCCCCGTCCAACACGTGAACCATCGCGTCGAAAGGAGCCGTGTGCTCGCTCAACCCCTGCCCCGCGTCGAACGCGAACAGCGTCACATTCCCCGTGTCCTTCTTTATGACTTCCCGGCTGACAACCGACCCTTCCGCGTACTCAACGAAATCCGCCAGTTTCACAGGAGCCGCGAGCGGTTTGCTTTTTTCCTCTGTCATGGTTTCTCTCCAGATAAATATTCAAGAACCGGAATCCCTGATAACGCGTCTAATAATAGCGCGCTCCTGCCCTCCGCGCAACAACGCGCCTGACACGCCCCCCGTGTGCTATAATCAAAGCATAACGGCTCGGACGCCCGCGGCGGCGGCCCGCGCCGGTTCAGTCTTTGTCAAATGGAGACATATTGCGATGATGACGAAAGAACAGGCCCGCGAGTTCGCTTCCCGATGGCTCCCCGCGTGGACAGGCAACGACCCCGCAAAACTCGCCTCCTTCTATTCGGACGACGCGCTCTATCTCGACCCCGCCATCCCCGGCGGCGTCAAAGGCAAGGAAGCCCTGCTGAAATATTTCGAAAAACTCCTCGCGCAGAACCCGGATTGGGTGTGGACCCAGATAGAAGGCATCCCGATGGAAGGCGGTTTCCTCAACAAATGGCGAGCGGATATCCCGGTGGGAGCCGAAACCCTCGTCTGCGTCGGCGTCTGTTTCGTCCAGTTCGACGACTCCGGAAAAATCCGCCGCAACGAAGTCTATTTCGACAGAACCCCGCTCGTAGAGAAAATCATGAAACTCAAAAACAAATAACCCGCCCTCTCCCCCCCACCATCTCCTTGACGTCTGTCAAGGTGAATTATTGCTGTAACAAATCGAGAGTTGCTAAGGTGTTTGTTTTACTGGTGATTTCATGATAAATTAGCATAAACAGAAATTAGGGAAAAGGGACAATGCATGGAGAACAGAAAGAGGGAAACTGTATTTGTCACATTGTTAGGGAGATATTGAAATGGAAACGTCGGTCTTTTTAAGATTGATTTGTAAGAAAACGAGCATTGTCATCTGGGTTTTTATGTTTCTTTTTCCTTCACACCGCTCTTTCGCTGAATCTATTGACGGACCGGCTAATATAAGGGAAAAACCGAACGGCAAGGTTGTTTTAAGTTTAAATGACGGTGTCCGAGTGGAATGCAGTTCGGGGCATGAAAACTGGCATCTGATTGGTTTTGAAGCGACTTTCAAAAAAACAGCTTTTTCAAAACCAGGCATTGCATTATTTAATCGTGAGGGAAACAAAATAGGCGTGACGGCTTCCGTTTTGGAAGAGAATTATTTCTTCTATGATGCCGAATACGATAAGCTGACCGGCAGGTATATCGCCACTTTTGTGTTGTACACGCACAAAAATAATATACGAAAGGAATCCACAGTTGAAAATGGTTTGGAACGGGTACTGAACAAAAGCAATGTAACGCCGACGATGGACTATATGAAACAATATATAGCCGAATATGAGTATGAAGACTGGATTAATGAAAGGGGTTTTGCAACATATCTTTACTATGAAAGCTGGATGGATGACCCCTCGCCGGGACCGCGTGTAGTTTTGTTTTTTTACAATAATAAACTGGTGTCTGTCGTTCACTCGAGGAAGATAAATATCAAGAACTTCAAAGCGGCGGAAAAAATAGACGGCTTGAGTGTCAAACATATCGACGACATAAACCTTAAAGTTAAAAAACTTTTTGAGGATACTTATATTCCTATTTTCAAAAATTCCGATTGATGTTCATTTTTTCACGATATCGAGAAAATGGGGGCATTGTGTCAGGCATTAACCTGAATGGCTGCATATTTTGATCAGAGTTCGCGATAACCACAAATCACCGTAAGATTCATACTTCCATTAAAAACCGTCACGTATGAAAATTGGGTGGCAATAGCGAGTTTTTGTGGCGAGGGAATGCGGGAAAGAGTAAAAGAGGCGACTCGCCGGGTTGGTTTTATAACAAGCTTGCCATTATGCGAAGCATTATTTGCTTCTACCCATTGTGCCGGATGGCTCCGTCTGAGATGGATAAAACCAATTAAAAAATGGCATAACACCGTTTTGATAATGTTTTCCCAAGACGCGCGCCTATGGAGAGAGCAAAACTTCCCCGCCGGGGCCATTAAGAAATGTTTTTTGTGATTCTAAATTTTATTTAGCGACCCGAATCCGCCGTTGGGATTCGCGTTTAATGCTTTCCCTTAACGGCGAGGCTTGTAAAAGCGGCGGAGGCGGTTTAAAATAGCGGCATGTTTTCGAGGATTCATTCAGCAACAACGCTGGGAGTGGACGCGTATGTGGTCGAGGTGGAGGTTGACATCTCGCGCTCTCAGCTTCCGCGCACGGACATCGTGGGGCTGCCTGACGCGGCGGTGAAGGAATCCCGCGACCGGGTCAGGTCGGCGATGCGCAACAGCGACCTCGATTTTCCCGGCGATCGGGTGACGGTGAATCTGGCTCCGGCGGACGTGCGCAAGGAGGGGCCGTCCTTCGACCTGCCGATAGCGGTGGCGATGCACACGGCGCTGAACGGCTCCGCCGGCGTCGGTCTGGACGGTCTGGTGTTCATCGGAGAGCTTGCGCTAGACGGGATGCTGCGCCCGGTGAGCGGAGCGTTGCCGGTGGCGCTCATGGTCCGCGACTCCGCGAGCCTGCGCGGCATAGTGCTGCCGAGAGACAACGCGGCGGAGGCCGCCCTTGTGGACGGCATAGAGATATATCCGGCGGACTGCCTTCAGGAAGTCGTCATGTTCGTCGAGGGCAGGCGCGCCATAGCTCCTCATCCCAACACCGGTTTCGACTCGCTCGACCGCGCGCCTGACATCGACATGTGCTTCTCCGAAGTCAAAGGGCAAGAGCAGGCAAAGAGGGCTCTCGAAATAGCGGCGTCGGGCAATCACAACCTGATGATGATCGGCCCGCCCGGCGGCGGCAAAACGATGCTTGCGCGCCGGTTGCCGGGAATCATGCCCCGCATGTCGCGGGACGAAGCCCTCGAAGCGACCAAACTCTACAGCGTCGCGGGAAAACTTCGCCCCAGCGAAGCAATGGTCCGCGAGCGCCCTTTCCGCTCTCCGCATCACACCATCAGCAACGTGGCCCTGATCGGCGGCGGAACCATTCCCAAACCCGGAGAGGTCAGCCTCGCCCATCACGGCGTGCTGTTTCTGGACGAGATGACGGAGTTCAAAAGAGACGTGCTGGAAGCGTTGCGGCAGCCTCTGGAAGACGGGAACGTAACCATCGCCCGCGCCGCCACCACCCTGACGTTTCCGGCGTCCTTCGTGCTCGCCGCCGCCATGAACCCCTGCCCGTGCGGCTGGCACGGCGACTATGTGAACCCCTGCACATGCAAGCCGACGCAGATTCAAAGTTATATGAAAAAAGTGTCCGGCCCCCTGCTGGACAGAATCGACATACACATCGAGACGCCCAGACTCGACCCGGAGAAACTGACGTCCGCCCCGACGGGAGAGACGAGCGAGGCCGTGCGCGCGAGGGTCAACGCCGCCAGAGACCGCCAACTCGCCAGATACGCGGACGAAAAGATATTCTCAAACGCCGACCTGAACGCCCGCATGACGCGAAAATACTGCGCCTTGCCCGCCGAGGCCGAGGAATTGCTCAAAAGCGCCATCCGCAAACTAGGCTACACAGCCCGCGCTTACGACAGGGTGAAAAAACTCTCCCGCACCATCGCCGACCTCGCAGGCCGCGACGACATCCGCGTCGAAGACGTCGCAGAGGCGATAACGCTGCGCAGCCTCGATCGCAAATATATGGTTTGAACTGATTGGATTGCCATGTACAGGAGAAACCAGTTCCCCTCTTTGTAGATGTCGGCAACCTAACTCATACATTCTTAACGAAAAAAGAATAAACTCAAAAATATGATTTCAACATTTACTTTCTGTCATTTTGTCTTCTATACATATATTCAAACCTATTATAAAATATTAAATGGATTGATTTTGTATATAGACTGATCAAACGAAACTTATAGCGGAGGCAGGAATGAAAAGAAAAACCGCATTCTTCGCAATTGCAGCTTTAGGATTGACAATTTTCTGTTCTTGTTCGTTCGCACAAGTTGATTGTGACAGCGCAAAGGATTGTTTTCAAAAAGGGAAAAGCGCAAAGGATTCCACAGTAAAAATTGGATACTTATCAAGAGCGATTGAAATTGACGAAAGTGGCGATTGTGGCAGCGGAAATATCGGCTCTGCATACTACGAACGTGGATTTGCTCATGCCGATTCCCATGGCTACGAAATGGCTATCAATGATTTTACTAAGTATCTGGAGTTAAATCCGAATGATGTGATGGGTTATTACCAGCGTGGAAATGCCTATCATTATTTTAAAACATACGAATCGGCGATAAGGGATTTCAATATAGCTATCGAGATGAATCCTAAGTGGGTAAAAACGATTTACTTCTGTCGCGGCGATTCTTATCTGGAAAAAGGCGAATATGAAAAGGCCATAGCAGATTACACAAAAGCCATTGATTTATCGCCTGATTTTTCATACTTATACAACCAGCGCGGAAGAGCTTTTTTCAGTATGAAAAATCACGATAAAGCCATTGAGGATTATACTAAATCTATTTCTTTGGTTCCAACATATATAGTTGCCTATTTCAACCGAGGATATGTTTATATAGAAAAAGAAGAATACGATATGGCTATTGAGGACTATACCAAAATAATTGAACTGAAACCTGACGCTTATGATTCATACATCAATCGTGGATATGCTTACTTCAAAAAAGGCGAATACGATACAGCATTAGAAAATTACAATATGGCATTGGAAATCAATCCTGAATATCCACTTGTTTACATAAATCTCGGAGATGTGTATCAGAAAAAAAACAATTTAGACACATCAATAAAAAATTATAATAAAGCAATTGAATTGGATGATCAATCTGTAGACGTCTATAAAAGCCGAGGAGCCGCTTATTACATTCAAGGCAACTACGACATGGCGCTGAAGGATTATAAAAAATATCTCGATTTAAATCCAACTGCCTCTGATAAAGATAATATCTTGAATAAAATCAAAGAATTAGAGAAAAAGTGAGCGCATAAAGATGTCTTTCAGATTTCTCGCATTTCATCCGCTTTGAACAATCGCTTCAGAATCCTAACGACGGATTCGGGTTTAATAATTAGGATTCTAGAAAAAGATTTCCTTGCGGCTCAAGGACGTTATAATACCCGCATGAAAAACGGCGACAGGGAATCGATAGACGTTCATGTTCATATTCTTGCGGTGGCGGCGGCCAACGGGGCGCGGGTGTGCGCGAAAATGAGGCGCAGCCTGATGTCTCTGTCCCTCGGAGTCAAATACGGCTGGCGGGGAGACGATGAAGTTTTCGACAGGGCGTACGCCGAACGGCTGGCGCGGGAAATCCGCGAATCAAAAACCACCGACCGGGCAGTTGTCTTGGCGTTCGACGGGGTTTATGACTCTTCCGGCGCGCTCGACCCGGCGCGCACATCGGCATACATCCCCAATGAATACTGCCTGAAGCTCTGCGAGAGGCATCCCGAATTCATCTTCGGCGCTTCCGTGAATCCGGCTAGGGCGGACGCTCTGGACGAACTGGACCGGGTGGCCGCAAACGGCGCCGCACTTATTAAATGGGTGGCGAACTCTCAGGATATCAATCCCGCTGAGCCTTCATTCATCCCCTTCTACCGCAAGATGGCGGAACTGAAGCTCCCCCTGCTCTCTCACACGGGATACGAACACTGCGTGAAGACGCTCAACCACGCGTACGGCGATCCAAAACTGCTGCGCGTCGCGCTGGACGAAGGCGTGACGGTCATCGCCGCCCACGCCGGCACATCCGGAATCGGACATCCCATCGAATATTTCGACGACTATCTGGCAATGCTCGACGAGTATCCCAACCTGTGGGGAGACCTTGGCGCGGTCACCGGAATCACAAGGTTCAAATACATCCCCGCCATGCTTGCCCGCGAAGGGTTCACAGGTCGTTGTTTGCAGGCAACTGACTATCCCGCGCCACCGATCCCCGCTCTTTTCGTACGCGCGTTGGGCGTCCGCCGCTCGCTCGGCCTCTCGTTCGGCGGCAACATATTCGACAAAGACGTCGAACTGAAGCGCGCGCTTGGTTTTCCGGACGACATCCTGTATAACGCCGCGGAGCTACTACCAGAAGCGTCCCTCCGCCCGCGTCCTTCCCAACAATTCTAAATCACGGATTCTGTATTTGTATTTAAGGGCGACGGAGGCTGGTGAATTTTTTCACATTGAATCTCTGCCGCTGGCTCATTATAATTCTCGCGGGGGAACCGCCATGCTGACCAATGTGGATTTCACAAGCGGAAAGATGCTTCTGAGGAACGCGAGAACTTTGGATGTCGCAGGCGGGAAGCTGCTTGACGCGTCCAACGTGTTGATCGACGGCGGAAAGGTGGTCGATATCGACGCGCCGTCCGCGCCCCCTGCGGACGCTGACGTGTTCGACCTCGGCGGCCTAACTCTTTCTCCGGGCCTCATCGACACTCACGTTCACATACTCAGCCCATATCTGACAGAACAGAAAGGCGTGCCGGGGATGTGGACTTTCAAACAGATGGACCGCAACTGCGAGAACACGCTCGCTGCGGGAATTGTCTGCGTGGTGGACATGTTGTCCCCGATAAAAGTGCTGAGGCGGCAGCGAAAGAAAATCGCGGCGGGCAAGGTGAACGGCCCGGATGTGATGATGTCCGGCGGAATATTCAGTTGCCAAGGCGGATACCCGGAGGCGATAAACCCTGTGCCCAAAGCCGTAGGCGCGCTTGTGGGCCAGCCAAAGTATCAGCCGCAGACGACGGACGAAGCGGCAAAGATAGTGAAGTATCTTCACGGCCTCGGAGCGACCGTGATAAAGGTCGGATACACGAGACTTTCCAGACAGCTCGTCGACGGGCGCTCCCTGCCCGCCATCTCGGATGAAGTTCTGGCGGGCGTTTGCGACGCCGCTCACACGCTCGGCCTCAAAGTCCGCGTCCATCACAACTGGTCGGAAGACATGCTGCATCTTGTCGATTTCAAGATCGACGCCCTCGAACACGGCGTTTATGACCGCAACTTGCTGGACGACGAGATAATGGCCCTAAAAAATCATGGCGCGTCGGTAGTCCCGACTCTGACCATCAACGACAGCCAAGGCCGTTTTGAAGAGAAGCTGGGTTTTCTGCGCAGCGAACGCGCAAAAGAATATTTCGAGCCGCAAGCGCTCGAACACCTGCTTTGGGTGTGCTCCACGTGGACAAAGTTCCAAGGCGAAAGCTACGACGGCTCCTTCGGTTACACGCGCGCCAACAGATACTGCTATGAAATCGAATACCGCAACACCCGCAAACTGTTCGAGGCCGGAGTGAAGCTGTACGCGGGAACCGACTGCGGGGCGGTCGTGGCGTACCCCGGAGAACTTGCTGATGAGATACTGCGTCTGACATCCATCGGGATGACGAACGCGCAGGCGATACGAGCGGCGACAAACGAAGCCGCCGAATTCATCGGCCGACCGGACCTCGGAGAAGTCGCCCCCGGAAAAACCGCCCACCTCGCGGTGTTCGAAGGCAACCCGCTGGAAGACCTCTCGGCTCTGCGCCGCGTGCGCTATGTGATGAAATCCGGCCGCCTGATGAAAACTTCCCACGACGAGTTGCCGGAATTCTGGCAAGGCTTCAGCGTTCTCGCGCAGAACTGAAGACCGCGCACAGCGCATCCGAACAGTCTTTTCCTTATTTCCTAGAAGAATCCGATATAGCGGGAAAACCGCGCGGCAAAATGCTAGATGCGGGGCGCTTGCTTTCGCGCAATGTCGCGCAACGCGCCCCATTGCGTCTTTGTGATTAAAATCCTTTCGCTAAAGTCCGTTAAAGCTGCCGAACGCGGGTATATATAAGGGTGAAGGCGATTGCGGCGAAGAAAAACAGCCGGAGAAGTCGCAGGAGGTGGACGAAATGGCGCTAAGCTTAAAAATCAAAAGCACGCAGACAACCCACGTGGTGAGCCTCAAGGGAGAACTCGCGTTCGACACCGTCGGGGCATTGAAGAACTATCTGGACGGTCTGCCCGAGTTGAACAGGCTGCCAGTGGTGCTCGACATGTCGGAAGTGGAGTTCGTGGACAGCAAAGGGGCCGGGTTCATCGTCCAACTCAACGAACGACTCAGCCGCGAAGGCCTGTTTATCTCCGAGTTGCAGCCGCAGATAAAAGAAATCTTCCGCAGGCTGTTTCTTCTCGAAAGGTTGAAGGTTTTCAAAAAAACCGAGGACGCCGTAAACGAGGCGCCCGGACTTAGCCGGTCATTCGGCTGACAGAAGGAACGCGCCGCGACAGCGGAAGTTGCGCCAACGTTGTGAAACCGCCGACCGCATGGAGTATAATAACTCCGGAGGCGGCGGTTTCGCATGGAATACGCGCTAGAAGCAAGGTCCGTAACAAAGACATATAAGATGGGCGAAATGGAAGTTCGAGCGGTGGATGGCGCGAGCTTGGCTGTGCCGCGTGGCGACTTCGTGTCCCTCATGGGGCCGTCCGGCTCCGGAAAAACCACCCTGCTCAACCTGCTCGGCTGCGTGGACAGGCCGTCGGGCGGAGACATCTTCATCGACGGCAGCCCGGTGTCCCGGATGTCGGACGCGGAACTGGACAGGACGCGCCTGCTGCGGATCGGATTCGTGTTCCAGCGAGTAAACCTTATCCCGATACTGACAGCTCTTGAAAACGTCGAGCTTCCAATGGAGATGGCGGGCATGGGAAGCGCGGAACGGACCCGGCGCGCGCTTGAACTACTCGACTCGGTCGGGCTGTCCAACCGCGCGGGACACAAGCCTTCCCAGTTGAGCGCGGGCGAACAGCAGCGCGTCGGCATCGCAAGAGCGATGGCCAACCGGCCTTCGGTCATACTCGCCGACGAGCCGACAGGCAACTTGGACTCCGCCTCCGCGGCTTCCGTAATGTCTCTTCTATCCGAACTCAATAACCGCTCGGCGCAAACCCTCGTGATAGTCACCCACGACCCCGAAGTCGGCGACGCCGCAAAACGCAAAGTCGTAATCAGAGACGGAAAGATATTTTCCGCCGAAAGAGCTGGCGGCGCGGTTGACTAACGCTCAGGACGGCAATATAATTTAGCCGAAAGGGGCCGGACGAGTCCCGCCCCGATTTTTTTTGCTCGGCAAGCGGCGAGCATCCGCCGCCTAATTTGACAATCAGGGCCGGTTCCTCAGGCCCGGCAAAACACGGCTAGGTAGCTCAGTTGGTCAGAGCACACGGCTCATACCCGTGGCGTCGCCGGTTCAAATCCGGCCCTAGCTACTTTCACAACAACAAGCTTTTGCGATAATCTCCGCGCGCCTTCGCAATCTGCCTGAACTATCTCTTCAGCGCGAAGTTTTTGACACAAACCGGGTCACACTAACTATAATATATCGTCGGCGCGACGGAAGCTGAACCGGCGTCGAACGGCGTATCTATGGACGAATACCTTTCATATCTGGCGCGCCCCGCCGATATAGGCGGAAGACAGGCGAAGAACCGTTTGTCCACCCTGCCTATGGAGGCGAACGATTCCGAACCCGACGGTTCTCCCTCCGAGATAACTATAGAGAGATACCGCAGGCTGTCAGCGGGCGGATGGGGCGTGGTTTACGTTGAAGCTCTGGCGTCCTGCGAACGAGGTAGATGCAGGCCCAGACAACTCATGCTCTCCAAACGCAACCTCGATTCGTTCAAAAGGCTGTCGGACGCGATTCGCGCAGCATCAGACACGCCGCCGTTCATCATCTATCAGATAAATCACGGAGGCCGCTACGCTCTGAGACCGCTGGTATCATACCACTCGGAGATTCTGGACCCGACATGGGACATGCCCGAAGGGGGCGCGACCGCCTCCACCGCCGAACTGGACGAAGCGGCGGATGCCACCGCTGAAACTGTTAAGCTTTGCGCCTCCGCCGGAGCGGACGCGGCGGACTTGAAATGTTGTCACGGCTACCTTGCCGCAGAGCTTTTCAGGCCTTCCAACAACAGAGACGACAAATACGGCGGTTCGCTAGAAAACAGGTTGAGATTCATGGACGCGCTGATAAGCGCCGGGGCGGAAGCGGCGCGAGACGACGGCCTTATATTCGGCTCGCGGATTTCCATTCAGGAGAAATTTCCCGGCGGCATAGGCTCGTCCGGGCCGGATGGAACGGCATTCGACTTCAGCGGCGTCGCGCCTCTACTTGAGCGTCTGAAAGCGGCGGGGGCGGCGTTCGTTTGCGAGACGATGGGAGTTCCTTATTACAATCCTGAAACAACCCGTCCGCAGGCTGGGCGGCCGGGGTTGGAAACGGCGCTGGCGGAGCATCACGGGATGGCCGGATGGGTCAAGTCGTTCAATCCGGCGTTCGCCGTCATCGGCGCTGGATACACGTCTCTGAAAGCCGGCTGCGTCGAGCGCGCCGCCAAAAACATCATCGCCGGAGACGTCGATATAATAGGGTTCGGGCGGCAAAGCTTCGCCGATCCTGACACCGCCGTTAAGTTGCTGAGCGGCGACGCCGCGCGCGTCAAATGGTGCGCCGCTTGCGGGAAGAACAACTGTTCGACGCTGTTGAGGGCGAAGGCCCCGGCGGGTTGCGTCGTTCACGACCGGGCGTATCGCGCCGAACTGAAGAAAATCCAGAGGGGGAAATGACGATGATCGACTTCAAAGGAATAATCCCGGCGGCGGCTCTGCCGATGACGCCGGACTTCGAGATAGACGAAAAGCAACTCGCCGGATACATCGACTGGCTGGCGGGTTTTGAAGGGCTGAAGGGCGTGGCGGTCAACATGGACACCGGGGAAGGGCCGCATCTGGACGACGCCGAGCGGGCGCTTGTCATAAGGGCGTGGAAGAAACGGGCCGGAGACAGGCTGCCGATACTCGCCGGTATCTGCGGCAGGTCCACGAGAGAGGCGGAGACGCAGGCGCGAGCCGCCGCGGAGTCCGGAGCGGACGCGCTGGTGGTGTTCCCGCCCCCGGTGTTTGCCGGGGCCGCGCTTGGGCCGAAGATCCCCGTCGCTTATCACGAAGCCGTCGCGCGCGCGTCGAGGCTTCCTCTGGTGTTGTTCCAGTTGCAGCCCGCGCTGGCCGGCGCGATATTCTCCGAGGAAACGCTGGTCGCGCTCGCGTCCCTCGACTGCGCGGCGGCGATTAAGGAAGCCTCATTCGACGCCGTCACGTTCGTGCGCACGGCGGAGATACTTCGCAAATCAGGCGCGCGCGCCACGTTGCTGACCGGCAATGACAACTTCATATACGAGTCATTCCTTCTGGGCGCGGTAGGCGCTCTCATCGGTTTCGGAACCATCGCCGTGAGCGAACAGATAGAGATGCACCGCGCGGCGATGTCGGGCCTCGTTCAGGAAGGCATGCAGATTTGGGAGCGGATACGGCCGCTCGAAGAGGCGATATTCGCCGTTCCGGTGCGGGACTACCGGGCGAGGATGAAGGCGGCGCTGGCGGAGGTCGGAGCGATATCCTGCTGCGCGATGCGACCGCCGTTGTTCGAAGTCTCAGAGGCGGAGAAAGAAATCATCAGGGCCGAATTGCGGAAGCTTAAGATGATTTGACAGCGCAAAAACGGGAGGCGCGAATGAGCGACAGGAAACTGAAAGTCGGACTCATCGGCTGCGGCAGGTTCGCGGAGCCGGGGCACGCGGTCTATTACAAAGTGAATCCGAGGTGCGAGTTCGCGGCGGTGTGCGACTCGAACATGGAAGCGGCCAAGGCGCTCGCGCGCAAGTACGGCGTCCCCCGCGCGTTCGACGACGCCGAGAGCATGCTCGACGAGGCCGCGCTGGACGCCGTCAGCGTTTGCACGCCAACGTTCACTCACGCCGCGCTCGTCGAAGCGGCCGCCTCAAGAGGCGTCCACGTGCTTTGCGAAAAACCGTTCTCCGCGTCCGTCGACGACGCCCGCCGCATGATATCCGCCTGCGAAAACAACAACGTCCGCCTCCACGTCGGCTTCCACATGCGGTACGACCGAGGGCTGATCCGGACAAGAGACCTCATCGCCGACAAGACGTACGGCGACTGCTTTCACGCCGAGTTCAGATGGCGCGGCCTGACCACTATGGGCAATGTGCCGATTGTCAATAAAGGCCTGAGTCTCGCGAAACTGCTCGGCTTCTCGACGGAGAAATTCAGCCCCGATTGGCGGCTGCGGGATCCAAGGATTCCCGGCGGCGTCCTTGAAGTCTTCTGCCACCTGATAGATTTGGCGTTATGGATTTTCGGCGAGCCGGACAAGGTGGAGGGCCATGCGCGCGCGGTGTCCCCCGACGCAGAGAAACCGGAGCTTGCGGTCGCTCTGTTCAAATACGACTCCGGCCCGTCGGTGTACCTGACGATGAGCAGCAGGACCCTCTCCCTGTGGGAATCTCACGAGGGCCGTTTCAGCATGACCGGAGGAAATTTGTCCTACGACACCAACTCGCAGAAACAGGCGGGGATGCCGGCAAGGGTGACTGTGGAGACAGATTCCGGGCTGATGGGGACGCGGCGCTCGATGCCGCCGTCTCTCGACCCGCGCCCTGCCCACAATCTGCCGCACTACCACAAGATAGACAACTTCATCCTCGACGCCCTCGGCGAACTGCCGGACGAAGAAGACAGGCTGGTCGCCAGAGGCAAAGACGGGTTGGCAGTAGACGCGATTATCAGGGAAATCATGGAAGGCTGAGAAAGGCCGGGCGCTAATCCGCCGCCGCGCTTTCTCCCGCCAGATATCCAGTCGAAAACGCCGCCTGAAGATTGAACCCGCCCGTCGGGCCATCTATGTCGAGAAGTTCCCCGCACACAAACAGTCCGCGGACAATCCGCGACTCCATAGTCCTCGGGTTTATCTCGGCAAGCGCAACGCCTCCGGCGGTGACGATGGCCTCTTCGATCGGGCGCGCGCCTTTCACCTCGAACCTCATCCCGGTCAGTTGCGCCTGAATGGCGTCGCGTTGCTCTTTAGTCACCTGAGACGCCTTGCGTTCCAGCGCGACGCCCGCCAGCCGAAGCGCCACCGGGACGGCCCTTTTCGGCAGCATCGTTTCAAGGGCCTTGCGCACGCTGCCCGCCCCCGCCGCCTCGAACTCCCTCAGCAGCCTCGCCCTCACCTGCTCCGGAGACATCGCGGGTTTGAAATTCACCACAAGCTCCATCCGCTCTCCCGGCTTCTTTCCGGCCGCTATCTTTCCCATGTCCAGAATTATCGGCCCGGTGGCCCCGAACGGAGTGAACATCATATCGCCGAATAGCTCTTTGACAACCACCCCGCCGGACGTCAGCGCGGCGGAGGCGTTTTTCAGAGACAGCGGCGACAGCGCGGGATGCGCGTCCCCGGCCAACTCGATAGGCGCGAGCGCGGGAACCGGAGGGACGACCGTATGGCCAAGTTCGCGCGCGAGACGGTATCCGTCCCCCGTCGAGCCGGTGCCCGGATAGGACATCCCGCCCGTCGCCGCTATCGCCGCGTCCGCCTCGAAAACCACCCTCGAACCATCCGGGCCGACCGCCTCAGCGCTCGCGACGCGCTCCCCCTCAATCCCGATCCTCTCCACCCTGAACCCCGTCATCAGCTTGGCCCCGTTGTCCGCCGCCAGCCCCGCCAGCGCGTCCACCACATCCAGCGCCCTGTCCGATTCCGGAAAATATCTCTTGCCTCGCTCCTC
>Ga0209311_1000870_pt1 | contig 25867 bp, 28 predicted proteins | sample AD_UKC045_MetaG_FD_184417 | JGI IMG/M metagenome (GOLD analysis project Ga0209311, IMG submission 184417) | Active sludge microbial communities of municipal wastewater-treating anaerobic digesters from USA - AD_UKC045_MetaG (SPAdes) (version 2) | ecosystem: Engineered > Bioreactor > Anaerobic >... | reverse complement strand
TGGATCTCGATTACACCGTCCTGCGTGAGCCGCCCGACGAAGACGCGCCCAAGCGCAAGCGCCGCAAGAAGCCGCTGCGTCTCGACAGCCAGGCCGACTGGCGCCGGCATCACGACGAATGGCAGAAGCTCGTCCCCGCGCCGATCCTCGCCGCGCGTCTCGACGCGCTCGAACGCGCCATAGCGAACACGGACACGCTGATCCATCGCACAGCCCGCCGCCTGCAATCCCAACGCGAGCGCACGCTGATGCTCGCCCGCGCCGCCGCGCCCAACACGCAGTTGCCCCGCCACGCCCGTCACATCGAAACCGCCGCACGTACACTCGCGCCAGCCGCACACACTGCCTTCGCCGCCTGCGACAGCAGCTAGCCGCCATTCACCGCCAAATCTGCGATACCCCGCACCCGCGGGATCGCGAACCCGTGCCTGTTCGCCGTCTCCGAACGCCCAGTTGGTAACACGCGCGTCAGCAACTACACTGTCGGCAACCAAGCGCTCAGGACCCGCCCATGGAATTCGATGACGTCATTCTCGGCCGCCGCAGCATTCGCGGCTACAAGCCGGACTCGGTTCCGCGCAAGCTGATCGAGGAGATCATCGGCCTCGCCACGCGCGCGCCGTCCTCGATGAACACCCAACCGTGGAATTTCTACGTCATCACCGGCGAACCGCTAAACCGCATCCGCGCCGGCAACACAGAGCGCATGGTCTCAGGCGTCCCCCAGTCGCGCGAGTTCAGAACAGGGCAGGCCTTCGCCGGCATTCACCGCGACCGTCAGGTCGGCGTCGCGAAACAGCTCTTCTCCGCCATGGGGATCGAACGCGACGACAAGGAGCGCCGCCAGGACTGGGTCCTCCGCGGCTTCCGCCAGTTCGATGCGCCGGTGTGCATCATCGTCACCTACGACCGCGAGCTGGACGGCAGCGACGATACGCCCTTCGATTGCGGCGCCGTCACCACCGCTCTGGTCAACGCCGCATGGTCGCGTGGCCTCGGCGCGGTGATCAACAGCCAGGGTATCATGCAGTCCCCCGTCGTCCGCGAACACGCCGGCATCGCCGAGGATCAGATCATCATGAAAAGCATCGCCCTCGGCTGGCCCGACGAAACCTTCCCGGCGAACGCAGTCGTCTCCACCCGCAAGGCGGTAGAGGAGGCGACCACCTTCGTCGGCTTCGACTAACGCTCGCGATTGTCTCCATGCCGCATGCGCTTCAATCCGATGCGCATGCGGGTAAACAGCGGCTGCTGCTTCTCGATCTGGTCGAAGGCTTGATTGTCGGTCTTGTTCTGCGAGATCAGCGTCACCAGCTCGTCAGGCGACAGCCGATAGCGCAGCTTGCGAAAGCCCGCACTCAGAACGGCAAGCCGCACGCGGATGATCGCTGCATCAAGCTCGCCCTGATCGGTCTTGAGCGGGTCTGTCTCGAACGGATCGTTCATGGCGTGGCAGTCGCGACGAGTGGGTAGAAGCGGTCCTCAACCGCGCGACGCGCCTGAATATACCCCGACTTGTTGCCGGCAGACGTGCCGTCGATGATCCGGGCATAGAAGCGGCAGCCCTGGCTGACGCTCCAGGCGTGCAGGCCCTTCGTGCGGGCAAGGAAAGTCTGCCGCGAAATGGTCTGGCCCAGCGGCGGCTCGGCCCCATTCGCAATCAGGCCCGCCATGTCCAATCCCGTCCGGTCATCGGACACAGACAAACGGAGACCATCATCGAGCAGGAGGGCGTCATAGATATAAACGATCTTGCCCCCGCGCTGCCAGCACGGCGGATAGGAAAGCCCATTCCCCGCGCTAGCCTGCTGCCGCTCATAATAGTCGAGCTGCCCCTTCATCCGCTCAATCGCGGCAAGGGCCTCAGCGAGCGTCGCCGGCACCCGCTCAGTCTCGGCAACTGGCGTGGACGTGCGTGAAAGATGCCGATCAAGAACCTGAAGAGGGGACTCTGAACTACGCTGAACATCGAACGAATCCGCAATCTGCTTGGCCTCGCTCACCGAAGGAACCAGCCGCGCATAGGTCGCAAGATCCTTCTGCATCTGCGCATTGCGCGCCACCTCATCGGTGAGGCGACGCAGGCGCAGAGACAGCTCGGTAGGGTCTGCGATGCCAGCCGCCGTCAGTTCCTTCGCAAGCCGATCAAGCCCGCTATCTATACGAAGGCTCAAGCCAGCGATCTCCGCTTCCTGCGCCTTCATCTTCTTCTCGCGTTCCTGTCCCAACGCAGCATAGACGAGCAGCAGGATGAACAGGACGAGCAGCAGCGTCTCGGCCAGCGTCAGGCCCAGAACGAGGCCGCGCCGGTAGCCGACAGGATCAGACCCGCCGCGCATCAGTTGACCCGCTTCACGATGGTGTTCGCGAGATCACCCAGCGCCGTGTACACCTTGGCCACCGCCTCGCGCGCCCGCTCCGCATCGGCCTCCATCGCAGCGCGATGCTGTGCGAGGAACACCTTCTGCCCATCAAGGGCAGCCACTATATTCTCCGTAGCGGCCCGCTGCTTCTCGAGCGTACGCGCGAGATCGTTCAGCACATGATCGATCTTCCGCAGTCCAACTTCCGACCGTTCGGCAGCGGAAACTGTCGACGTAACCGAAGTCGCCTGTTCGCGAATTTCCTTGCCCGCCTCGGCAAGCCGCGCACCGGCAGCTTCAAGCTGCACAACGGTGGTCTTGAGGGCGGTGTTCAATGTCTCAGGCGAGACCTCGAGCTTCTTCATCCGCTCAGTGATCTCGGCCGCGTCATCCATATTGGCCCGCGTCTGCTCGATCGAAATCCGAAAGGTTTCCTGCGCTCCAACCAAGAGCGTGCGGAAAGCCTCGGCCGAAGAGAGCAGGGACGAGCGCATCTCCTGCGCGGCCTGCGCGAGATCATTGCGCGCCCGCTCTTCAACGTCGTCGTTCTCGGAGCGGAACTGGATCAGGATCAATCGCGCGATGATGCCCGTCGCGGTCGAGACCAGGGCGACGCCGAAATTGCCGAGAAGGCCGGCTATGTCCGCGCCACCTTCGATCTGGATCAGCGTCGCGATCAGGGAGGCCAGCGTATACACCAGTCCCAGATAATAGCAGTTGTCGCCCAGCCGATCGGCCCGCATCACCCTTTGCCGGATCGACAGCCACGACACCGCGAAATAGCCGACGATGAAGGTGAACGACGCCACCGCGCCAGCCATCGGTGTCAGCCAGCCCGCAGTCTTGCCGAGCAGGATGAAGGCGCTGCCCGCCAGCAGAGCAAGGAAGTAGGTGATCTTCTCCGCCGTATCCGAAACGCGGCGCTTGGAAACGTCGGGATGCGGCGCGGGCGTGGTCGGGATGCGGCTCGAAACCGGTTCGTCATTCGTGATGACTGTGGCCGTCAGTGGTTCCTTGAGCGGCTCGGGTGCGGCGGGGTCGCGGACATCATCGGCCATCTAAATTGCCTCCGATTCCAGCAGCGTGCCGTTCATCGCATCGAAATATTGCGACCACCAGTTGATGTGCGCATTGCTCTGAACGTCGCGATAGTTCGCGCGCGTCACATAGACGATGCTGATGCGCGCGTGATGGAGATCGACCAGCGCCGACGACCAGCCGGCCGACTTCTTGAACGCGTCAAATTCAGTCGCGCCCTTGCTCTGCCTGAGCATGGGCGAGTTCTGCACCATGTCCGAGATCAGTGTGATCGTGACGGGCGTGCTGGCGGGCAGGCGCGCAAAGGATTTGGTGGCGGCGGAGCGCAGCGACTCGATGATGGGCGAGGTCTTCGCAGGCTCGACCTGCAGAACCTTCGCCATCGTCTCCTCGACAGCAGCGAGATAACCCTGTTCGTAGTCGCGCTTCTTCTTTTCGACGTCAGAGATCGCCGCGTCGAATGCGCCGGGCTGGCCGGGATTGCACTTGGAGAAGATCGGCTCGCCGAGGCTGCCGTCTCCGCGATCGGCGAGATAGATGTCGACGCGTGCATTCGCTGGCGCCGCGCGGATAGCGCTTACCACCTTGGCGCGTGCAGTTTCTGCCTGCACGCCATCGAGCGGATCGGACGCGTCCAGCAGGATCAGGTGAACCTCTGCCGGACCCGCGCGATTGCACCAGGTGGAGGGGTCCGTTGCTTCGGCCTTCTGGTTGACCATGAAGAACACGACGCCGAGCGCAGCCAGAACAGAGCCGCCGCCGGCGACCTTGGCGATGGCGCCCCAGGGCGTCTGGCCTCCGCCATTGCGGCGGCTGCGCCGGGAGGAGGAGCGGGAACTACGACGCGACATCGCGAACCTGTTCGGCCTTGGCGAGGGCTGCGCGCGTGGCGGCGATGGCCGCTTCGATCTTCTCTTTCTGCTCTTTCGCCATCACCTGCGCACGCTCGGCTGCGGCGCGCGCCTCTTTCACATCGACAGAGGTCGCGAACAGGCTGGCGAGGGCGGGGTCGAGAATGGCGCCATTGGCGAAGCCGGGATTGGCCAACTTCACGGGCGCGCCGAAATGCGCGGGCGCAGCGCTGGTGCGCGCTCGGGTGTTGGCTCCGCGATAGATGGCCAGCATCGTGTTGGCCGCGCTTTCAAGCTCGGCCTCGTAATTCCGGGCTGCGGCTTCAAGCTGCTTCTTCGCGTCGGTGTGGTTGTCGATCGCCTGCAGCGACGGGCCGATATCATAGAGGAACGCGCCCACTGTCTGCGATGCGGCCTGCTGTTCTTCCAGCATCTCGCCGGTCACGTCATCGAGCAGGTCGAGATAGTCGTCGCGCTGATCCTCTGCTTCGTTGTAGTGCTTGGTGTAGTCGGGGTAGCGATCGCCGAATTCGTATCCCTTCCGCGCGGCATAGACGCCTGCGATGATGCCGACCGCGATCATGATGAAGCTCAGCTCATCGAGATGGCTGAAGCCCCACACAGCTGGCGCAGGCACGGGCGGCGTCTTGAATATCTCGCTGAACCAGCCAACTGCGGTCCACAACGGCGAAGGGCCTTCAACCACATGACTGCGCGCGACGCGATAGAAGCCGACGACCGTGTGAATGAGCGGCAGGCCGATCAGCAGGACCAACACTGCTGCAAAGCCCAGCAGCTTGTTGAACAGGAACTTGCTGTTGACCCGCTTGATCAGCGCAAAGCCGATCACGGTGCAGACCACGATGTTGGCGGCGGCGATCAGCAGCGCCTGGAAGAACGCGCCCAGCAAGCCGAGCTGGTTGCCCTCGGTGAAGAAGAACAGGTTCAGTCCGCCCTCAACGAGCGCGATCAGGAACAGGTCGGCAAAGAACACGAACGCTCCACGCGGCGCCTTGGCCGGGCGCTTGAGATTGCGTTCATCGCGCCAGCCCTGGAAATCCGCCTGGCTTTCGCGCAGGCGCTGGAATTTCTGTTCGAGGTCGCGCAGGTCGACGACGGCGCGTTGCTCGATGGCGGAGATTTTCGGCGCAACCCGGTTCTGAAGCTCGGTCGTGACAAGACGCGAGCGGGCGCGGGCGAGCAGTTCGTTGAGACTGCGGAGGCGGTCGATGACGTCGTTGCGCAGTTGCGTCCGCTCCGCGACGATGCCGCCGACGATTTCGGACTCGATGTCGTCCAGCGAAGTCGCGTCAGGCGCGGGCTGGTTCGCCGCGCCACGCTCTGCGCCGCGTTGCTCAAGCGACAGACGCTTCGCGTATCGCTCGATGTCGAGCGGCCGGAAGACAGTCAGATCGGGAAGGCTGTTGCCGTCCACCCGCAAACCCCAATGCCGCCAACACCAGAAACAGCGCGCATTTTACAGATACTGGATCAGAAGCGCGCGTAAATTATGCAGCTTCAGCAAGGGATATTGCGAGTCGCATCAGGCGCATCGCCATATGCCGGACATAATCTGTGATCGAATTAGAAGGTCCAGGTGAGGTCGGTGTAGCCGAATAGCGTGTCGCCATTGCGCGTGGCGTTCGGCGCTGTGTCGAGGAACTCGCCCTTGAGGATGGCGGCGCCGCCGACCTGCAGGCGCAGGGAATCGGGCACGAGCCAGCGGCGGTAACGCAGCTCGATCTGGGTCCCGACATCGTCGCTGGATGCGCCAGAAGGGTCGCGGACATTGGAGTTGGCGAAGCTGTCGGTGGCCGAGTCGAGCCGGATCTGGCGTACCGCGACGACGGCTTCGGAAAGCCTGTCGGGCTTCACCTCGATACGGATGCTGGGGCCTATCAGGTTGGTGCGGGCTATTGCGCCGTAGAGGCCCGTGGGGCCGTACTCGAACGAGCGATCGCCGAAGAGGGAGTCGAAACGCTCGTTGGAGAGGTCTGCGGGAGATTTATCGCCAGAGGCCTGATCGTACTGAAATGCTAGGCGCGGCGACCACGGCGCATCAAGCGTGTAGCCGATCTGCACATGCATCATCGTGGCGTCGTGGTCGAGATCGGCGATATCGGCGGCGTTGGCGGTCGCGCGGATCGTGCCGGTTTGCTTGATGTATTCAAGGTCGATGTCCCATGCGCCTTTGGTCGGCGCGCGGAACAGGCGGGCGCCGGTTGTGGCGAGATCCCGGTTGCGCGTGGCGTTGCCGGGGGCGTCGTTCTCGTCGAGGTCGTAGTGGAACAGCTCGGCGGTGAGTGAGAGGGGCAGGCTGGCCTCGAAGCTGGCGCCGCTGAAGCGGTAATTGTCGTGGCTCCGGTTCAGCGCGGCTTCGTTGTCGAGCGCAGACGGCGTGTCTGCCGGCTGGCGCAGGGTGGGGTGGGTATAGAAGGCCGTCAGCTTGAACCAGTCGTCGTTCGCCCACACGGCGCGCACGCCATCGAAGCTCTGCACAATGTTGCGGTAGTTGGCGCGGGCGACGAGGCGCCGGGAACCGACGTTCATGGTGAAGCGTCCGACCGTAAGATCGAGATTGGCGCCGGGGATCAGAAAGTCCTTTGGCCGCCAGGCTGCGTAGAGCTGGACTGGCTCGAGCGCATCGATCTCGGCGGGAACGCTGCCGCCCGCATTTCCCGAGAGGCGGCGGGCATCGAGCAGTTCGCCGCCAAGCACGAAGTCGGCGGCAACGGCCTCGACCTTCAGCAGCGACTGAATGCTCAACATTTCATCGCCGCCAGCGCGGTCGGCGGTCAGCGTATTGGTCAAGGTCTCGTAGCGCGGGCGAACGGAGCCCGAAATCTTGAGCCAGTCCGGTGCGCCAAGAGCGTCGCCCAGTGTCCACGGCCTCTCTTTGGGCGCCTCGGTTGCGGGAGTCTGTGCAAAAGCCGACGGGGCCGCTTCTGCGGCAACCAGTACCAATCCGATGAAAAGTGCGGGTTGTCGGCGCATTCCGGGCATATATCTAATATTCGTGGGCATGAATGAGCCGCTTCTCCCGGCCCGGGAAAGGCGGCTTAAGTCCGTTTACTTACTCTACAGGGACAATATAGATTCAACGGAGCTGACGGGTCGTCCCGTCGGCGCTGCTTTTGATGTCCCGGTACGGCCGATGATTTCACAGAAGGCTAAATACGCGTTGAGGGCCTTGGTTGCTCTCGCCAAGCAGCCACCGGGCAAGCCGACGTTTATTTCCGAAATCGCCGAGACGCAGAACATCCCCAAGAAGTTTCTGGAGCAGATCCTGCTCGACCTGAAGCATCATGGGCTGGTGGCCTCGCGGCGCGGAAAGGCCGGTGGTTATGGGCTTTTGCGGCCTGCGGACACGATTTCGTTCGGCGAAGTCCTGCGCATTGTGGATGGCCCGATCGCCCCTCTGCCGTGCCTGTCCAAGATCGCCTACCGGCGCTGCGAGGACTGCAAGGAAGAGGCGAGCTGCGAGGTCCGCCGGGTGTTCGCGCAGGTGGCGGATGCGACCCGCGGCGTGCTCGACCGGACCACGATTGCCGATGCGCTGGAGGCCCGTTTGCCCGCCCGCCTGCGCGATGCTGTCGCCTGATCCAGATTTGACAAACTCTACCGGACGACTAGCGTTATAGGCCTCCGGAGGACTTCCCATGCGCCTGAAGCTCATTGCCATGGCCGCATCGCTGGCGCTTGCCGCGTGCGGAGGCCAATCATCGTCTTCGAACGAGATTTCGCTGCTGAACGTGTCATATGACCCGACGCGCGAGCTGTACGAGGAATTCAACAAGGAATTCTCGGCCACCTACAAGACGCCAGAGGGCAAGACCGTGAAGGTCAACATGTCCCACGGCGGCTCGGGCAAGCAGACCCGCTCGGTGATCGACGGCCTCGATGCCGACGTCGTTACGCTGGCGCTGCAGAACGATATCGACCAGATCGCCAAGGAAACCGGCAAGATCCCCGCCGACTGGCGCGCCAAGCTGCCGGCCAATTCCTCACCCTACACCTCGACCATCGTGTTCCTGGTCCGCGCGGGCAATCCGAAGAACATCAAGGACTGGAATGACCTGACCCTGCCGGGCGTAGGCGTCATTACGCCGAACCCCAAGACATCGGGCGGTGCGCGCTGGAACTATCTCGCGGCATGGGCCTATGCGTCGAAGCAGTTCAATGGCGATGAGGCCAAGGTCAAACAGTTCGTCGGCGCGATCTACAAGAACGTGTTGAAACTTGATTCAGGCGCGCGCGGCTCAACTGTAACCTTCACCCAGCAAGGCACGGGCGACGTGCTGATCACCTGGGAAAACGAGGGCTATCTCACCTTGGACGAGCAGGGCGCCGACAAATACCAGATCGTCTATCCTTCTCTGTCGATCAAGGCTGAGCCGCCGGTCGCTGTCGTGGTCGGCAATGCCGAGAAGAAGGGCCCGGAACAGCTTGCCGCCGCCGAAGCCTATCTCAAGCATCTCTATGAGCCGGTTGGTCAGAAGATCGCCGCAAAGCACTATTACCGTCCAAATGATCCCTCGGCTGCGGACCCGGCGGATGTCGCCCGCTTCCAGCCCGTTGAGATGGTGACGATTGACGATCCGCTGTTTGGCGGCTGGCCTCAGGCGCAGCCGAAGCACTTCGACGATGGCGGTATCTACGATCAGATATTCACTGCGAGATAGTTGATGACGGCGACGGCGCCGGACGGGGCGCAAACCAATCGCTGGCGGAGGCGTAGTGTCCTGCCGGGCTTCGGCCTGAGCATAGGATACACGATCGCGTACCTGTCGCTGGTCGTGCTCATTCCTCTCGCCGGCCTCGGCTTCCGCTCGGCGACGCTGGGCTGGGATCAGTTCTGGAAAATCGCGTTTGACCCGCGCGTCACGTCTGCGCTGCAGCTTTCGTTCGGCGCAGCGCTGTTGGCGGCGGTCGTGAACACGATCTTCGGCGTGCTCGTCGCGTGGGTGCTCGTGCGTTACCGCTTCCCGGGCAGGCGGTGGCTCGATGCCGCGGTCGATTTGCCGTTCGCCTTGCCGACCGCCGTGGCTGGTATCGCGCTCGCAACCCTCTACGCGCCCAACGGCCCGTTCGGCGCATTGCTGGATGACTGGTTCGGCATCAAGGTTGGCTTCACCTCGATAGGCGTCGTCATGGCGCTGATCTTCGTGGGCCTGCCGTTCGTGGTGCGTACGGTTCAGCCCGTGCTGGAAGAGATCGACCGCGAGACGGAGGAAGTCGCCGCCACGCTGGGCGCCCGCCGCTGGCGCACGGTCACGCAAGTGATCTTCCCCGCGCTGTTCCCGGCTATCCTAACTGGCTTTGCGCTCTCCTTTGCGCGCGGCGTCGGCGAATACGGGTCCGTCATCTTCATCGCCTCGAACCTGCCATTCCAGTCCGAGATCGCGCCGCTGCTGATCGTCATCAAGCTGGAAGAGAACAACTATGCCGGCGCCACGGCCATCGCGACGATCATGCTGGTGATCTCGTTCGCCATGCTGTTTGTCATCAACCTCATCCAGGCTGCGAGCCGCAGATGGTTCGGCCATGAGTGATACGCAGTCTGCCAAACAGAAGAAGAGCGCGCGGCTCGCCATCGGCGAAGGCCCGGGCACCAAGCTTGTGCTGATCATCGCGGCGCTGACTTTCCTCGGCCTGATGCTGATCGCGCCGCTTCTGGTGGTCTTCGTTGAAGCGTTCGGCCGCGGCATTCAGGTTTATCTCGATGCGCTGGCTCTGCCTGATACGGCGGCGGCTCTCCAGCTCACCCTGCTGGTCGCGGCCATCGCCGTGCCGCTGAACCTCGTCTTCGGGATCGCGGCGGCGTGGCTGATCGCGAAGTTCGATTTCAAGGGCAAGTCGTTCCTGCTCACGCTCATCGACCTGCCGTTCGCGGTCTCACCGGTCGTCTCCGGCCTCATCTTCGTGCTGCTGTTCGGGGCGAACAGCGCGCTTGGGCCCATCCTCGACGGCTACGGTATCAAGGTCCTGTTCGCGGTGCCGGGCATCGTGATCGCCACGATCTTCATCACCTTCCCCTTCATCGCCCGCGAGCTCATTCCGTTGATGCAGCAACAGGGGTCCTCGGAAGAGGAGGCGGCTGTCTCCCTCGGCGCGAGCGGCTGGCGCACCTTCTTCCAGGTCACGCTGCCCAACGTTAAGTGGGGCCTGCTCTATGGCGTGCTGTTGTGCAATGCCCGCGCTATGGGCGAGTTCGGCGCTGTCTCTGTCGTGTCGGGCCATATCCGGGGCGTCACCAACACGCTGCCCCTCCACATCGAAATCCTCTACAACGATAACAAGGCGGCCGCGGCATTTGCGGTTGCTTCGCTGTTGGCGGCGCTTGCGCTTATCACGCTCGCCGCCAAGACGGTGCTTGAGGCCCGGTTCGCCGGATCGCTGGCAGCCCAACGTCGTCACTAAAGCGGCGCCACTGAACGAGAGTTATATGCAGGTACGTGCAGTCAATATCAGCAAACGCTACGCCAGTCTGGCGGCGCTGGATGACGTCTCGCTAGACATCAAGTCGGGCGAGCTTGTGGCGCTGCTGGGGCCGTCTGGCTCGGGCAAGACGACGCTGCTGCGCACGATCGCCGGACTTGAGCATGCCGACACCGGCACGGTCTATTTCGACCAGCGCGACGCATCCGAAAGCCGCATCCAGGACCGTGGCGTGGGCTTCGTGTTCCAGCACTACGCGCTGTTCAAGCATATGCGCGTGATGGACAATATCGCCTTCGGCCTGCGCGCCCGGCGCAAGAACAAGCTGAAGGACTCCGAGATCAAGCGCCGCGTGCTGGAGCTGCTCGATCTGGTGCAACTGTCGGGGCTCGAAAAGCGCTTCCCGGCGCAGCTTTCGGGCGGCCAGCGCCAGCGTGTCGCCCTGGCGCGTGCGCTTGCAATCGAGCCGAGCGTGCTGCTGCTCGACGAGCCCTTCGGCGCTCTCGATGCGCGCGTGCGCAAGGATCTGCGCCGTTGGCTGCGCGAGCTGCATGAGCGGACCGGTCACACGACTTTGTTCGTCACGCACGATCAGGAAGAAGCGCTGGAACTGGCAGACCGCGTCGTTGTCATGAACAAGGGCCGGATCGAGCAATCCGCTACGCCGGATGAGATCTACGACACGCCGGCGACGCCGTTCGTGTTCTCCTTCATCGGCGAGTCGAGCGTCATTCCGGTGCAGATCGGCAATGGCAAGGCGACGCTGGACGAGCGCGTGCTGGATCTCGAAATCGGCGCGCTGCCGGATGGCCCGGCGCAGCTTTATCTCCGTCCTGAAGACGTCGCGATGATCACTGATGGCGGTCCCGGCATTCCGGGTCTGGTCGTCTCGACGCGCCGCATCGGCGGCATGCGTCGCGTGACGATCGAGTGCGGGCTCGCACGCCACCGCATCGAGTTCGATACAACGTCTGAAATTCCGATCCAGAACTCCCAACGACTGACCGTGCGTGTCAGCGGCGGCCGCGTGTATGGTTCTGGTGCCGAGGGCTATGAGACGGAGCGTCTGGCCTCGTCCGAAACTTCGGATGTGAAGTGGGCGCGCGCCGAAGGCTGGCTCGACCGCTAGACGGCGCGCTCTGGGCGCGTCAGGGCTCTTTTGGCGGCTCGGATTTCAGGTCGATGGCGATGGTCGGAAAGGCCACGTTCGCAATCGCAGAATCTATCACCGCCAGAATAATACCCAGAGAAATCGTCGCTATTGCCCAATGCCTGCGCGGCTCAGGCAAACCGTCATATTCGAAGGGCTGTGCAGGTTCGCTCGTCATGGCTCGCGCGTCTCTCACCTAGACGACATTTGCGCCCCCGATGGGACGCTGTATAGCTAGGGCACAGCTCGGCGGGGACCAGCCCAGCAATAAGCGCGCAGACAGCACGGTAGGGAGAGACCAAGATGTGTGACGAGCATACCGAACACAGCAATGACGAAGCTTTCGATGTCGGCCAGCTTTCGCGGCGCGGTTTCGGCGCTATGTCGCTTGCCGCCCTCGCGGCCTGCACGACCAGCCCGGAAAACCCGGCCACGATTGTCGAGCGTGAAGTCGAGATCACCACGCCGGATGGCGTGATCGACGCGCACTACGCCGCTCCGTCATCTGGCAAGCACCCGGCCGTACTGGTCTGGCCGGATATCATGGGCCTGCGCCCGGCCTTCCGCCTGATGGGCAAGCGCCTTGCCGAAAGCGGCTATGCCGTGCTCACGGTCAACCCGTTCTACCGCATGCAGAAGGGTCAGGTGTTCGACGCCCAGACCGAGAAATTCTCGGACCCGCCGGTGCGCCAGCGCCTCGTCGCCCTCATGGGGCCGACGACCAGCAATCCGGAGAACACCAAGAAGGACGCGATCGCAGCGGTCGCCTGGCTCGACAAGCAGAAGGAAGTCGACACCTCCAGAGGTATCGGCACCACGGGCTACTGCATGGGTGGTCCGCTCGTCATGCGCACGATGGCCTTCGTGCCGAATCGCGTGACGGCCGGCGGCTCGTTCCACGGCGGTGGTCTCGTCACCAACACGCCGACCAGCCCGGCTCTGCTCGTTCCGCAGATGAAGGCGAAAGCCGTGCTCATCGCCGTCGCGCAGAACGATGACGCGCAGGACACGACCGTGAAGGAGAAGGTGAAAGCCGCCTTCGATGCACAGAAGATCCCGGCCGAAGTCGAAGTCTATCCGGCCCAGCACGGCTGGTGCCCGCCTGACAGCCAGGTCTTCGACCAGGTCCAGGCCGACCGCGCCTGGAGCCGCCTGCTGGCGACCTTCAAGGCCGGCCTCTAAGCCACCACTATGAGTTGACGATCGGCCCTGCATCATCCGTGATGCGGGGCCTTTTTGTTTTGCGAATGAAGCGTTCGTCGATCTTTTCTACGGGGCTACACCGCGATCATGGCCATCGACTAGCGGCCCAGATTGGAGATCCCGATCAGCGAGCCGCGTTCTTCACGAACTCGTCCAGATAGTCGCCTTCTTCAACATCCGGCGGCCCGGTGAACCACGCGCCGCGGATATGCCGGCGGATCGCGCTGGTCACGGTCGCCGATGCTGCCGAGTGCCAGAGATACGCGTCGTGGAACAACACGTCGCCCGTCTCGCAATAGATCGCCACCTCTCCGCGCGCCTTCTCGAACGCCAGCGGCATCCGCATCGGCGGCGTCTCATCTGTATATCCGCCAGCATCGCGCGATCCTGCGGGAAGGGCGACATTGTTGGCGTTCACATGCGGCGCCGGCGTCGCCCAGCGATGGCTGCCCGGCACAACCCGCAGAAAGCCATTCTCCGGGCTCGTGCCATCGATATGGATCGTGAAGGCAGCAGACGGCCACACATCCAGCTGCGGTCCGCTCTGCCAGTCGCTGTGCCAGCCGATGCGCTTGTAGCCGGATGCGAGATCCGCACGCGCATCCTGATAGACAACGCCAAAGCGCGAATGCTCCCGCAAATGCCCGTTCGGTATCCACCGCTCCATCAACGAGACAATCGCCGGACGCAGAACAGACGCCCGCGTCACCGGCGCGATCTGTGTGATGTACTGGACATAGTTGGCAAAGCGATTGCCGGCCGCCGCATCCGTCAGGATGGAGTTGCCATGCTTCTCGGCCAGCTCGCCATTCGCAACCCGCGTCTGCGCCGCCGCGCATTCGTCCAGCATCGCTGCCAGCTCATCGGCCGAATACAGCCCACGCAGAATGGCAAAGCCATGCTTGCGGAAAAACGCGTCGAGCTCGTCGAGCGTGTCCACGCTGAAAACGCCAAAGTCCGGATCAATGCTGAGCGTGCCTTGCATGCCCCACGGCCAGCACGAAAGCGCCTGCTTGGCAACGGTCAGCGCCACAAATTGGGTGAGTGTCCGCCTCACGGCGAGCCACCCGGCATCATGCGACAAAGCTGCCTTCGATTGCGAACGGGGAGGGCTATTGCCCGGCCCGGTAATGCGCCAGTGTTGCGCGGGACGCGTTGGTGTGGCCGATACGAAGCGGCAAAGGGCGGGCATGGATTTCTCGATCGACAATCTGCGCAGCCTTGGCGGCGTGGCCTTCGTGTTCGCCGTCGCGTGGGCGCTCTCCAACAACCGCTCGAAGTTTCCGTGGCGCATCGTCCTCGTCGCCGTGGCGCTCGAAGTCGCGCTCGCTGTGTCGATGTTCGTGCTGCCGCCCCTGCGCGCCGTGTTGGCCGCAGTCTCGGCGGCGATTGATGGGTTGCAGGCCGCCACCATTGAAGGCGGCAAGTTCGTCTTCGGCTACCTCGCTGGCGGCGCAACGCCCTATCAGGTCACCAACCCGGAAAATTCCACCGTCCTGGCCTTCGGCGTGCTGCCGCTGATCATTGTGGTGTCGGCGCTGTCGGCGCTGCTCTGGCGCTGGGGCGTGCTCGAATGGGCCTGCCGCGGCCTCGGCTTCGTCCTGCGCAAGACCATGGGCATCAGCGGCCCGCTCGGCCTTGCGACTGGCGCCAACATCTTCCTCGGCATGGTCGAAGCGCCGCTGATCATCCGTCCCTATCTCATGAACATGTCGCGCGCCGACCTGTTCGTGATCATGACCACCGGCATGGCGACGATCGCCGGCACCGTCATGGCGCTCTACGCCTCCTTCCTGCACGGCACATCGCCAGACGCTGGCGGCCACATCCTTATCGCGTCCTTCATGGCCGCCCCCGGCTCGATCGCCATCGCGCGCGTGATGATGCCGACTGTCGAGATGGACCCGGGCATGGTCGCCGAAAAAGCCCCGCGCCTCTATCGCTCGTCGATGGATGCGTTCTCGCGCGGCGTGCAGGATGGCGTAAACATGCTTATCGCTGTCGTCGCGATGCTGCTCGCCGCCGTCGCCTTCGTCGCGCTGGCCAACATGATCCTTGGAAACCTGCCGGATGTCGGTGGCGCCGATCTCACCATCGGCCGCATCTTCGGTTGGATATTCTCGCCCTTCATGTGGTTGCTAGGCATCCCGTGGGATGACTCGCTCATCGCCGGCGAACTGATGGGTACGAAGACAGCGCTCAACGAGCTTATCGCTTATCTCAATCTCTCGCAGATCAGCGTCGACGCGATCGAGCCGCGCACGCGCCTGATGATGATCTACGCACTCTGCGGCTTCGCCAACTTCGCATCCGTGGCAATCATGATCGGCGGCCTCAGCTCGATCTGCCCCGAACGCCGCGATGATTTTGCGGACCTTGCCCTGAAAAGCATGCTCGCCGGCACGCTAACCAACATGCTCAGCGCAGCACTGATCGGACTGGCCCCGCTCAGCCTGCTGCAGTTGTAACTACTTCTTCGCGCGGGGCTTTGCTGCGGCCTTCTTGGCAGCCGACTTCGCCTTCTTGGCGGCCGCGCGCTCGCGCTGAACCTCAAGGTTCTCGGCAATCCGCGCCTTGACCATCTTCTTCACCAGCGCCGCCGGGATCGGCTTGTCCGGCTGGAACTGCATCGTCCCCGTCGACGTCGCAAATGCTGCGGCATCGGCGTTCTTTGCAATCAGTGACGCGCTCATCGGAAAGAAGCTCAGATGCTTCTTGAACGCCCCAAACGCCACCAGATGTCCATGCAGGCTGAAAGTCGGCATGCCGTAGCTGATGGATTCTTCCGCACCAGGGGCAGCCGCCAGAATTTGCGCCCGCAGCTTCTCCAGCGCCGCCCGTTGCTCCGGCTCGATCCGCGCCAGCCAGCTATCAACGTCCTTGGCTACCGGCGCGCCCCGCATCTTACACGCCCGTCACTTCGCCGGCCTGCGCTTCCGTTTTGAGCCACGCCATGAACGTGCGCGCCAGTTTCGAGGGCGTCCGCCATTTCGGATAGACGATCCAGTACGCGAAATCGATGTCACTGGCGCCGTCGGCAAATGGCGCGATCAGGCGGCCGCGCTCGAGGTCGCCCGAAGCGATCGCGAACTTGGCCAACGCCACGCCGCGTCCGGCAGCAGCTGCTTCAACCACCAGCGAGGACTGCGTGAAGCGCGGGCCGCGATTGCCGTCCACCGTCGTCACGCCGCGCGCCTTGAGCCACGCATTCCAGTCCGGGCGCGAGGGGTCATTCTCCGGGCTCTCATCGTGCAGCAGCACGTGATGGCTCAGGTCGGCCGGGCTGCGCAGCGGATGCGGGCCGCTCATCAGGTCCGGCGAGCACACCGGTAGCACGGACTCAGACATGATCTTGTCGGCGCGCAGGCCATCATAGAGGCCTTTCCCGTGGCGCAGGGCGAGGTCGATGTCCGACGAATTGAAGTCCGTCATCGCCATATCGGCGGACACCCAGACTTCGGCCTCCGGGTTCTGCTCCTGGAAACGCTCCAGCCGGGGCGCCAGCCATTTGGCGGCGAAGGAGGGGGCGGACGAGATCATCAGCCGATCGCGCCGCGCCGGAGCTCGCATGTGGTGGACAGCCTCGGCCATCATCTCGAAGGCGGAGGTCAGCAGGGGCAGGGCGGCCTGGCCGGCGTCGGTCAGCAGAACCTGGCGGCCCGTCCGGCGGAACAGGGGTGCCCCGGCGAACTCCTCGAGCTGGCGAATCTGCTGGGAAATCGCCCCCGGGGTTACATTCAGCTCCTCGGCCGCCCGCGTGAACGACAGGTGCCTGGCCGCCGCCTCGAAGGCGCGGAGTGCATTGAGAGCGGGCAGACGATCTTCCTGGGCCATTTTGCTTCAGGTTTTCTCTATGTTTCAGGCGGGTAAGGGCGGCTAATCGACCGGCTTAGGAATGGTTCATTGCTTATGCCGTCCCTTCCGGCCATCTGCCGGATTGAGGACGAAATACGGACTGGCGCTTGGCTCGTAGCCCAGCGTTGCCCGTGTTATATGCTGATGCGTAAGAAAAACTAAAGGGCCAAGGCATGGACGGCGTGTCCGCGGCATCGAAAAAATCTCCTATCGGCCATGTCGCGCTGGTAGGCGCAGGACCGGGTGACCCGGACCTGTTGACCATCCGCGCCGCCCGTTTGCTCGGGCAGGCCGAGATCGTGTTCGTCGATCGCCTCGTCGGCGCCGGCGTCATGGACCTGATTTCCCCGGCCGCAGAGATCGTGCCCGTAGGCAAATCCAAGGGCGAACACTCCGTCCCTCAGGGCGAAATCCACCGCCGCATGATCGACGCCGCCCGGTCGGCCAAGCGCGTCGTGCGCCTCAAGGGCGGCGACCCCTTCATCTTCGGCCGTGGCGGCGAGGAACTCGAAGCTCTCCGCGCCGCCAATATCGAGGTCGAGATCGTCCCCGGCATTTCCTCCGCGCTCGGCTGCGCCGCCTCCACCCAGATCCCGCTCACCCATCGCGACATGGCGCAGGCCGTCACCTTCGTGACCGGCCACGCGGCGCTCGGCGAAGAACCCGACCTCGACTGGCACGCCCTCGCGCGCCCGAACCAGACCGTTGTCGTCTTCATGGGCGTCGGCACCGCCGGCACGATCGCGGCCCGCCTCGTCGCCGCCGGCCGCGAACCTTCAACGCCTGTCGCCGTCATCGAGAACGGCACCCGCGTCAACGAGATCGCAGCCTTCGGCGCCCTCGGCGAACTGTCCGAGATCATCTACTCCGCCGGCATCAATGGCCCCGCGCTCCTGATCATCGGCGAAGTCACCGCGCTGGCGCAGGGCAACCCCGCTGCAAAAGAGCAGGGCAAAGCCGCCAAGCCCAACCTGTCCTCGCTGTGGGAGATGCTGTCGTGAGCTCTGAACGTCCCAAGCTTGGGCCCGACATCCCCAAAGTCATCACGTCCTGGATTCCGTCCTCAGGCCGCGTCATCTATCTGACAGCCGACCGCAACTGGTCGGAAAATCTGGCCGACGCCGAAATCTTCACCGGCCCCGCCGCCGCTGAAGTCCTCAGCTGGGCATCGAAGGACCAGACCCGCGCCACCGATCCCTACTTCATGCAGGTTACACCGGATGGAAAAGTCGCCGGCCGCGAGACCCTGCGCGAGACAATCCGGGCGAACGGACCTACGAACCATCCGATGTTCGGCAAGCAGGCGGGGAACAACTGATGCCAAATCGTCCGATTTCAAAACTCACGCTCTACGGCGACTCGATCTCCGGCAACTGCCTCAAGACCAAATGGACCGCAGACTATCTCGACATCGATTATGACTGGGTCGAAGTGAACGTGGTCGAAGGCGGCACGCGCTCCGACGCCTTCATGACGATGAACCCGTCCGGCCAGGTGCCGGTGATGCGCTTGCCGGATAGCCGCATCCTGCCGCAGTCCAACGCCATCATGATCTACCTCGCCGAAACCCATCGCGGTCAGGATCTCATCCCCCTCGATCCGTTCGAGCGCGCCAGGATGATGAGCTGGCTGTTCTGGGAGCAATACAGCCACGAGCCCTACATCGCCGTGCGCCGCTTCCGGAAGAAGTTCATGAACATGACGGACGATGATCTCGATCCGCAACTGCTCGCCCGCGGCCGCCGCGCGCTCGGCGTCATGGAAATGCACCTGACCTTCGCCGATTACTTCGTCGGGCAGAGCATCACGCTCGCCGACATCGGCCTCGTCGCCTACACGCGCGTCGCGCACGAAGGCGGCTTTGACCTCTCCGAGTTCCCGTCCGTGCAGCGCTGGGTCGCGCGCGTCGAGACGGATCTCGGCATCGAACACGCCCGAAAAGCCGCCTAGTGAAAGCCGCCTGATGTACCGTTACGACGAGTTCGATGACACTCTGGTCCGGGAGCGCGCGAAGCAATTCCGTAGCCAGGTCGAGCGTCGTCTCAAGGGCGAGCTGAAGGAAGAACACTTCAAGCCGCATCGCCTGCAGAACGGCGTATATCTTCAGCTGCACGCCTACATGCTGCGCGTCGCTATCCCCTACGGCCAGCTCTCCGCGAAGAAGATGCGCAAGCTCGCCGAAGTCGCCGACAAGTTCGACAAAGGCTACGGCCACTTCACCACGCGCCAGAACGTCCAGTACAACTGGATCAAGCTGGCCGACATGCCCGACGTGCTCGACATGCTGGCCGACGTCGAAATGCACGCCATCCAGACCAGCGGGAACTGCATCCGCAACGTCACGTCAGACCATCTCGCCGGCGCCGCCCTCGACGAACTCGAAGACCCGCGCCCCTGGTGCGAGATCATCCGCCAGTGGTCCACCTTCCACCCGGAATTCTCCGCGCTCCCGCGCAAGTTCAAGATCGCCGTCACCGCCGGCACGCCGGATCGCGCTGCCGTCAAAGTCCACGACATCGGCCTTCTGATGAAAAAGAACGCAGCCGGTGAGGTGGGCTTCGAAGTGCTCGTAGGCGGCGGCCTTGGCCGCACGCCCTATATCGGCACGCTCATCCGCGACTGGGTCTCGAAGCAGGAACTGCTCAGCTATCTCGAAGCCAACATGCGCGTCTACAATCGCCATGGCCGCCGGGACAACAAGTACAAGGCCCGCATCAAGATCCTCGTGAACGAGCTCGGCGAAGCCGAATATCGCCGTCAGGTCGAGGAAGAGTTCGCGAACCAGAATGCGTGGGAGAAGGTGATCCTTCCGCAGGAAGAAGTGGATCGCATCAGCGCCTATTTCGCCCCGCCGAAATTCGAAACGCTCTCCGCAAAATCCGCAACGCTCGATGCGGCTATTGCCGGTGACCGCATTTTTGCCCGCTGGGCGAAGAACAATCTGCGCGCCCACAAGGTGCCTGGCTACACCGCCGTCCACATCGCGCTGAAGCCGCAAGGCGTAGCCCCCGGCGACGCCACGTCAGACCAGATGCGGGCCGCCGCCGACATCGCGGAAAAATACGCGCTCGATGACATCCGCGTCGCGCACGAGCAGGATCTCGTCCTGCCGCACGTGAAGCTCGATGATGTGCCTGCCGTCTATGCCGCGCTGAAGGCTGCAGACATGCACGCCTCCAACGCCGGCCTCGGCTCGGATCTCATCGCGTGTCCGGGCCTCGACTACTGCAACCTGTCGAACGCGCGTTCGATCTCGGTCGCCAACGAAATTCAGGCGCTCTTCGCAGACCCGGATTTCGAGGATGATGTCGGCACACTGCACATCAACATCTCGGGCTGCATCAATGCCTGCGGCCACCACCATGTCGGCCACATCGGCGTGCTCGGTGTCGACAAGAAGGGCGAGGAATTCTACCAGATCCTCTTCGGTGGCCGTGCTGACGAGAAGGCCTCCATCGGCGATATTCAGGGCCCCGGCCTGCGCCATGAAGAAGTCGCGCCCGCGCTCAAGCGCGTGATTTCCAAATACATGGAACTGCGCACGTCGAAGACCGAAAAGCTCGCCGACACCATGAGCCGCCTCGGACAGGCCCCGTTCAAGGAAGCGCTCTATGCCTCTGCTTAAGGACGGCAAGATCGTCGATGACGTCTGGGCGTTCGTCGAAGATGGCCACGAGCTGTCGCCGGGCGGCTGTATTACTGTTTCGCTCGCCCGCTTCCTGTCGGAACACGACCAGCTGCTCGCCCGCAACCAGTCGATCGGTGTGCGTCTCGCGGTCTCGGATGATCCGGGCTTGCTCGCGCCTCATCTCGATCACCTGCATCTGATCGAGCTGCAATTCCCGAAATACACGGATGGTCGCGCTCTCTCGCAAAGCCAACTCCTTCGCCGCCGTTATGGCTACAAGGGCGAAATCCGCGCCACGGGCGAAGTCCTTCGCGACCAGCTGCGCCTGATTATCCGCTCCGGCTTCGATGCCGTTGTTCTCAACGAGGCCGATGCCGAAGCGGTCTTCGATATTTCCGCACACGAGTTTTCAGAATTCTACCAGGCGGCATCGGACACTTCCGACACCATATTCATGAAGCGCCAGAAGAAGCGCGAGGAAAAGGCCGCCCAATGACGACTGCAACATCCGCAATTGAATCGCCCGAGGCGAAGGTCGAGCGGCTGAATGCCGAACTGCGCGGGAAATCGGCGCAGGAAGTGATTGCCGCCGCCGTCCGCGAGTTCGGCCGCAAGATCACCTATGTTTCATCCTTCGGCGCCGAAAGCGCCGCCATGCTGGGCCTGATAGCCGAAGTCGATCCGGGCATGCCCATCGTCTTCATCGACACCGGCATGCACTTCCACCAGACGCTGCAATACCGCGACACCATCCAGGACTTCCTGGGCCTCACCGGCATCAACACCGTCCACCCGATCAAGGACGAAGTGAAAGCCATCGACCCCAAGGGCGTGCTCAACAAGACAGACCCCGACGCCTGCTGCGAAGTCCGCAAGGTGCGCCCGCTTGCTCCAGCCCTCGAAGGCTTCGAGGCCTGGATCACTGGCCGCAAACGCTTCCATGGCGGGGGCAGGGTGAACCTCCCCGTCGTCGAGTACGCGGAAGGCAAGTTCAAGTTCAACCCGCTGGCGGATTGGACCCACGAACACGTCGACCAGTATTTCGCAGACCGTAAACTGCCGCCGCACCCGCTCGTCGCCGACGGCTACCCCTCGATCGGCTGCTGGCCATGCACCGTGCGTCCGACTGACCCGAACGACGTTCGCTCAGGCCGCTGGGTCGGCTTCAAGAAAGAAGAATGCGGCCTCCACCTCGAAACCAAAGACCGGCCGAGAGTCTTCTAGTCCGTCTTCTAGACCCATGATTGCTAGACGCCTGTATTCTGGCCGCTTTGGCTGGGTAGGCGTTTCCCCGCGGGTTTGGTAAACAGCACGCTGGATGTGGGAACGAGCGCCCGTGAGAGGCGTAGCTCATTGGTGGTGAAGGGTCGTGTGGCATGTCGATCTGGTGGCTGATTCCGGCGTTCGTGGGCCTCGTAGGGGTCTTGATGCTGGTGGGCGGCATCTTGGCCGTGTTCAAGGCCAAGCTGGGCTCCGGCCTGCTGCGCGTCCTGTTCGGCGGCCTGACGCTCGCCGGCGCAATGATCGCCGGTCTGATCGGCCTCAACCTGCAGACCTACGCCGCGCTCTCGAAGGAGCGTCTGGCCGGGCAGGTGGTCCTCAAGAAAGTTGGCGACCACAACTTCACCGCGTCGGTCGATCTCGCCGACGACGGCAAGCTGCGCGGCAAGCCGGTCGACTACCAGATCACCGGCGAGCGCGTGCACATCTCCGGCCCGGTCGTGAAGTTCAAGCCGTGGGCCAACGTCCTCGGCATCGACTCGCTGTTCAAGGTCTCCGAGATCTACGGCACCTATGTCGATCCCAACTGCACCAACACCTACACCCCGCGCCGCGAAAGCACGCAGGAATGCGACAACACCGATTTCTTCGGCTGCCTCGGCACCAGCTGGAAACTGCTCAACCTCGCAGACTTCGGCCACACGTCTGACTCGGGCCAGCTCATGGCCGACGGCGCCGTCTACGACATCTACGCCAGCCAGGATGCGTTCGAGCTGAAGCCGAACCTCGACAACCAGATCGCGCTCGACCTGCAATCACAGCAAGTCCCCGGCGGCGCCCAGAACTGCACCCCCGTCACCACGCCGGTCCAGACGCCCGAAGGCACGGTGCAATACACGGCCCCCGCCGCTACGCCCGCCATCACCACGCCGGCGCCCGCTCCGCGTGCCGCCACGCCAGCGCCTGCCATCGTCCCGCAAACGGTGCCGGTCGCGCCTGCGCCCGCACCAGTGGTCGAACCCACAGCGCCTGCGCCCACAGCTCCGGTTGAACCCGCAACTCCGCCCGGCTAACGGCTCTAGCCCATATCGGCGAGCACCCAGTCAGCGAACTGCCGCAGATCGCCGCCCGAGAACAGGAAGCCGCGCACCCCCGCGGCCTTCGCCGCATCCAGATCCGCCTGCTTGTCGCCGATCAGGAACGAGCGCTCCTTGATCACCGGAAAATCCGTCATCGCGCGGATCAGCATCCCCGGCTTCGGCTTCCGGTCATAGCTGTCCTTGGTATAGCGCGGGATCGTCCCGTCCTCATGGAACGGGCAATGATAGATCCGGTCGATCTTCGCCCCGCGATTTCCCAGCTCCACTTCAAGCCAGTCATGCAGCGTCTGCATCTGCTCTTCGGTATAATACCCGCGCGCAATGCCCGACTGGTTGGTCACAACGAAAACCCACCAGCCCTTCTCATTGAACGACCGGATCACATCCGCTGCGCCCTCGATCCACTCGAAGTCCTCGACCTGATAGATGTAATTGCGATCGACGTTGATCACGCCATCGCGGTCAAGGAACAGGGCAGGTCGGGCCGCGGGCATTAACAAAACTCCCGTTATCGCAGCGACAACAGTCCAATCCGGACGTGTTGGTCAAGCTTTGTCGATAGACTCTGTCACTGAAATGGGCGCAGCCTGCCCGGGTCGGGCCGATAAGGCTGCCGATAAGGCTGAAAGGGGAACGAACGATGGAACAACTTCAGCAATTTCTTCCGTACATCCTGAACGGCGCCGGCGGGGCCATACTCGGTCCGATCATCTCGTCGGTTCTCGGCGGCAAAGGCTTCGGCAATATCGCGAACATCATCGCGGGAGTTGTTGGCGGCGTCGGCGTTGGAGCGGGCGCGCAGGCCGCGGGCCTGGGCAACCTGCTTGGCGGCCAGGACAACGCCATCATGGGCTACGTCCAGAACCTGCTGGAAGGCGGGGTTGGCGGTGGCATCCTCGGAGCGGTGATGTCGTTCGTCAAAGGCAAGCCCGCAGCCTGATTCAACAGGCTATCAGGCGGACTGAGCAGGTACAGGCTGTGCGGGGTCATCCTGCACAGCCTCTTCCGCCGGATCATCCGGCTGCGCTTCCATCTTCGGCGCAATCTTCAATCCCCGCATCAGCGGTATCAGCGAAATCGCGCAGAACACCGAAGCCAGCGCAAACGCCGCCCCCGGGAAATAGACCGGCGCATTCACCGACGTGAAGTAGTGGAAGGTCTGCGTCATCGCCAGCGGCGCGAAGATGTTCGACAGCGACTGCACGCTCGCAATCGCCCCCTGCAATTCCCCCTGAGCATTGCGCGGCGTACGCGCCGTCATGATCTGGTTCATCGCCGGTCCCAGCACGCCCGCCAGCGCGCCGATCGGAATGATCAGGAACACCATCCATCCCTGCGTCGCCGCCGCATAAGCTGCGAACGTCACGATGCAGATGACAAACCCGAACACCGTCGTCCGCGTCGCCCCGAACCGCTTGATCACCGGGCCAACCAGCCCGCCCTGCACGATCGTCGAGCCAACGCCCACCGCCGCCAGCGACCAGCCCAGCATCCCCGGGTCCCAGCCATACCGCACAGCGCCGAAATAGCTGAACGTCGCGGGATAAACCCAGTGCGCAAAGTTGAAGAGCCCAAGCGCCAGCATGAACCACGCAAGGTACGGAACTTTGGCCAGGTGAGCAAAAGTTCCGAACGCGTTCGCCCGCTTCCAGTCGAACTTCCGCCGATGCTCCTTGTCGAGCGACTCCGGCAGCACGAACAGGCCATAGCAGAAGTTCACCGCCGCCAGCGCAGCCGATGCAAAGAACGGGAAGCGCGGATCGAACTGCCCCAGGAATCCGCCAATCGCCGGCCCAAGAATAAACCCGAGCCCGAACGCCGCTCCCAACATGCCATAAGCCTTGCCGCGATCGGCCGGCTCAGTCACGTCCGCGATGTACGCCGCCGCCGTCGAATGCGTCGCTCCCGAAATCCCCGACAGCACGCGCCCGAGGAACAGCAGCCAGATCGAATGGGCAAAGCCCATGATCACAAAGTCGATCGCCAGCGTGCCGATCGAGATCAGCAGGATCGGCCGCCGCCCGAACCGGTCAGACAACCCGCCCAGCACCGGCGCCGACAGGAAATTCATGATCGCATAGACAACCGTGATGTACCCGCCCCACGGCGAAGCATCCGACAGCATCGTCTCCAGCGGCAGCTTGTTGCCACCATCCGCCATGGCCTGCGCCGCGATCAGCGCATCCTTGCCATTCAGCAATTCCGCCATCAGCTCCGGCATCGACGGCATGATCACGGCGAACGCCATCATGTCGATGAACACGGTCACGATGATGAAGAAGAACGCGTTCTTCCCAAAGCGGCTCGGCCCGCCAGCTTTCCCGGCGGAGGCAGCAGAAGATGCGGCGAGGGCCATAGGCAGCTCCGGCTACGGGGCGCAACCAGCGGCGGATACGCCGGGCGGGTGGTCACAGTCAATCTTGCGCAAGCTTTTCGCGAAACACATTCAAGCCATCGCGCCATTGCCCGGCCTGCCATCGATAGAAAACCAGCAGCGGAAGCCCACCACCCACCACCCTCACTTCCTTGCCCCGCTCCTCCCGACGAAAGTCGGGACCCAGGGGCGGCTAGTCCCGCTGCCCGAGACCAACCCCAAACCCGTAGGGTGCATCAACGATGCACCTCTGGAAGCGTGAACCCTGTTCACGCGTTCCCGGCGAAGGCCGGGATCCAGTCCCACCAAAAGAGAGCGCGTCAGCGCACGATATCCAACAACACGCCCACCCGCTGGACCCCCGCCTGCGCGGGGGACGCGTCCGTAAGCGATGCGAGATTGGGGGATAGTGGTGGTGCAGAACTGTAGGACAGAGAATTTCCATCACGCGGAATATCAACACGTTGCACGCCCAAACTGTAGGACGGCCCCTCCCAAATCCCGCACTCCCACCGCCCAGGGTTATACTCCCACCCATGGGTCAGATGTTCATCCTCCTGCTGCGCATCCTCTTCCCGCTCGACAAGGTCGCGCGGTCCCGCGAATTCATGCGCGCCTGGCTCCAGAAGATCGTGAGCTGGGTCAC
>Ga0209311_1000865_pt1 | contig 25955 bp, 29 predicted proteins | sample AD_UKC045_MetaG_FD_184417 | JGI IMG/M metagenome (GOLD analysis project Ga0209311, IMG submission 184417) | Active sludge microbial communities of municipal wastewater-treating anaerobic digesters from USA - AD_UKC045_MetaG (SPAdes) (version 2) | ecosystem: Engineered > Bioreactor > Anaerobic >... | reverse complement strand
CTTTAATATAGTCCGTTGTAGCTTTCCACAGGGATTGTATTGCAAGAACTTCCGTGGCGGCAATGTTTGTTACATCCTTCCAAAGAGCGCCCCATTTTGCTTTCACGTCAACCTCTGTTTTTGCCCATTCCGTGTCCCAACCGACTTTTTCCTTTTTCCACCATTTCGATAGAACGCCCTCTGTGGCACCGCGAGTTGAGAACCAAGCCAAGAGCGAACGCCATTTTGCTTTCATGTCAACATCTGTTTTTGCCCATTCCGCGTCCCAACTGACTTTTTCCTCTTTCCACCATTTAGTCAGAACGCCCTCTTTTCCACCAAGTGTAAACTTATTCAAAAGCGAACCCTTCATTTTTTCGGCAATGCGCGCACCAGTCGCAACCGGGTCAAACCCCTCGCCCTCTGGATTGAAAAGGATATTCCATATCTCATTAATGGTTTCGCGCCAACCAGGTCCAAACGCATTATTCAATTCAGCGCGAAGTTGAGCTACGGCAATCCAGAATTTTATCTTTGCCTTTTCCCATTCAATGACGAGCGGCTTAAATGCATCCTTCATCAGGCTCTCAAAACTCAATTTCAACTTTTCAGCCGCTACGTCAACGTCCTTATTGAACTCTGCAAAGGCATCGCCAATGCCTCCGCCTAGTCCGCCAAAATCTTCCTCGTCAAATTCGCCGCCACCACCGCCGGACTTCCGCTTTCTTTCGATATCCTCCAGTAGCTTTGCGTATTCCAGCAACGCATCTACCAGCTTTTTTTGCATATCGAGTTGCTCTTTTGCGATTTCCAAAAGCTGTTTTCTGACCTCTAAATCTGCTTCCGCCTGAATGCGCGCCTGCTTTGCGGCTTCTCTTTCTGCATAAGCCGCATCTATTTCTTTCTTCTTCGCCGCCAACTGTTGACGACTTGCTCCCTTGCGTAGCATATCATTGTATTGTCGGATTCCCATATTGACAGCGGCGCTTGCGCGCTCTTCGCGCTTTTTGGCTTCTTCAATTCTCTTTTCTGCTTCGGCAACAAGTTCCTCCGCAACGGCAAGCTCTGTTTGTCGGCGCGCAAGCAGGGCAATCTCTTCCCCGTATGCACCAGCCGCCAACCTGACTTTTTCGTAAAAATCTTCGCCAATTTGTTCACCTCGACCAAGCGCTTCTATCATTTCCTTGTAAACAGCGGCATAGGTTTTTATCGCCTGTTCATCGTCATCAAAAATGATAGTCAGGGCATCTTTCAGCGGAGCCTTGATGGAGTCAAAAACATCCCAATCTATATTTGTAAACCCATGCAACCATTCTGCCATGGTTGCCGCACCCCATTCATCAATATATGGAACGATCAATGGCGGCGAGTGGGGACGAAACCATTTGGCAATCAGATTTCCAACAAGTCGGATGGCAGAAACCAGAACTGTTGTTGCGCCCCTCACAATCCCGGTTGCAAATTCAGTAATGAATCGAAACCCCCACTCAAACGCATCCGCCATGTATTCTTGTAATTTCAGGAGGGTATTTCCCAAATCATTAACAAACACATCACTGTTTTCCGCTGTCAACTTGAACGCTTCAGCAATAAATTGAATTGCGCCAGCTAAATTAACAATTGCTTGATACAGGCTTCCGCCCTTGTTGAAACTTTTGCCAAGCTGACTGCCTTTGGCAAGCGCCTGTGTTATAGCGTCAAGAAAACTCTTGATACCCTGCGTGACATACAGCCATGCCCGCAAGAACGGTTCACCAAGAACCTCTTGGAATTCCAGAACTTCACGGCGCAATGAGCGCCATTGTTTTGCTGGTGAAAGCATGGCGGCTTCATAGACTCCCTTCAACTCTTCGTCGCCAACGCGTAGAACTTCATTAAAGGCGACTTGCACCTTTTCCAATTCTGTTAATTCGGCAGAAGTTTTCCCAACCGATTCGGCATACTTCTCAAAGCTTCCTTGCAGATCAATATTTAATCCAGCTGTGCGAAGAACGCGTTTATTGTAGGTGATAATACCATACATCATGTGTTCTAGCGTAACTGACGAATCTTGACCCATTATCACCGCCGCGCTCTGCGCAATCCTGGCAAAATCAGTCGCTTTCGCAAGGTCAAGTTGGTAACGCGCCATATTTGCCAGCAAATAGTTCGTCGCGTCTCCCGTGACATTGAACGACCTGACCTCTTTTTCGTATTGGTCGAGCTGTGTCTTGGTATATCCGGAGCGAGTGCCTAACAAGTCAACCACAATTGCAAGCTCTTGAATACGACCTGCATACGCCGTTGATTCTGTGATAAGCTCTGTCATTGCCTTGGTTGTAACGGTGATTGCGCCAACGGCGGCAGTTGCGGCTATCGCAATGAGACCAAATCCAGCCGTCATTCCAGCAAGACCAATTGCGCCACCAGTCGAAAACCCGATGACAGAATTGGCGACATATTTTGTTCGATCCTTGACTCTGTCAAGGACGCTCATGTATTCTTTCGCACCAATCTTAAATGACTTGGTGTTGAAGATTGCGTTGATGCCGATTCGGTTTGTGCCAACGTAGGGCATATATCACCTCTATTGTTTTTGCTTACCGCGTGCCGCTTTGCTTTTCTTTTCCGCTTCTTTTCTTGCCTGTTCCTGTTCGACAAGTTCCATCTTCGAGAAAATCTGGTCGTGCGCTATCATATAAGCCAAATCCTCTTCTGGTCTACAAATCCCGAATTGAGATGGGCGCATTGACCATTTTGAAACTGTGTGAACGGCAGAAAAAATCAGCGAGTGTTGCCAATTGCCCTGCTCATCCAGTTCGACTTCTTCAATCGGTATTCCCTGCTTCATCGGTGGCGGCGCGTATGTTACCGCGAAAGGTAGCGGAGGCAGATTTGATTTCTTCCTCCGTCACAGCACCTCGCACAGAAAGCGTCATAATGGCTTCGATTGCCATTCCAATATCTTCCGGAGTCCGCAATATCACAGTATTAATGTAGTGGATTCTCCGGTCATTTTTATCTTCCGGTATCTCAATCCCATACCGGCGCTGTCGCTGTTCCCATTCGGTATCTGCATCCGGGTCAGCGATAATTCCGTCCAGCATGATTTCTGTTCGGATATTGGTTTGTTCTTCTTCCATTCTGGCAACCGCGTCGCGGTGTTTCTTCCAGTTTACCTTGTCCTCTTCCGTAACAAGCGTTGTTTCGTCGTGCTTGTGAACTTCCTTTGCACCGCCAACGATTTCAACCTCATAGGTTGGCGGATCAATCGGCTCTCCAGCATCGCGATACCGCTTTTCAACTGCGGCGGTTGCCATGTTCATTTCCATGATGGAAATTGGCTGAAATTCTACCTTGCGCCCTGCGGCGGTGTAAAAGTAGTTTTCTTGCTTTTCTGTTCGTATTGCCATTTTAATCCTCGCTCGCTTTATTGGGAACAGGAATCGGGCGGCGTTTGGCGGCGGGGGGAGCGAGTTTCCCCGTCACGCCGCCCGGTTCCTATTCCCTGAAATGTGTTATCCGTTTACGCCAACAATCATGGCGGTTCCGGAAACAGCCGCTCCGGTAGCAATTGCCTTATTCGGGCTGGACATCCACACGGAGGCAAGCCCCGTATTTGTCGGAACCGTTACGCTGCGCCAGGTTCGTCCACCGTCAATGGTCATGGCATATAAACCAGCCGCCGCGCCATTAACATACGTTACCGCGCCAACCAGGTCGTTTACAAAATGCATATCCTTGACAGTGCCACCGGCTGTCATGCCCGGCAAATTAATGGCAATCCAGCTTGTTCCGCCGTCCATCGTCATATACAATGGCTCATCTGCGCCGCCAACCAAAATGCGATAGCGGCTAAACGCCTTGAGAGCGTTCAGGTCTGCGCCACTACCAGTCGCTGGGAAAGTTGCCCAAGTAATGCCGCCATCTTCGGAGAAGCAAATCTTGTCGGCTTCAGCAACACCAAAGACAAGGTTTTCGTCAACGGCGGATAATGCCAGAACGTCAATCGCACCAAATGCACCAACGGCGGCAGTTACGGTAAAGGTCGCACCGCCATCTTCAGAGAAATAAACGTTGCCAATGCTTGTGCCAGCCCAAATATGTTCGCGATCAAGCGCAATCAATGACTTTGGATTCGGAACAAACTCCCCATTCGTTGAACCAGCCACAACGGTCGTCCAGGTTGCTCCGTTATCGTCGGAGTAAGCCAGCGTACAAGGAGTTGCGGCGTCCGTAGCGCGAGCGCAAAGAATACGCCGAACCCCCGGCGATTCATCAAAGACAACAACCCCATTGATGTTAAATGTTGCGCCAAACGGATCAGCGGCGGTTGCTGCCCACGTCACTCCGCCGTCCGTTGAAACCAAAAGGTTTGCGGTTGCGGCGGCAGCGGGGTCAGTTCCAATATACCAGTTTGTTCCTTCTTCCAATTGCTTTCCACAATCAGAACCACACAAGTAACCGGGAGGAGAATACACAACGGTTCCGGCGCCGGTTTCCGTAGTTGGCAACCGCGCGGCGGCAGGAAACCGAACATCGATTCTGTCTGGCGGAGCAGAGAACTCGACCTCGTGAGTAACCTCATTGTCGTCCACATGATTAGCAATGTTGCTCAACGTATCATTGGTGACTTCTGCGTGCTTGACAATTGCTGCGCGTTCCCAATTTGCAAATACGCCGGCACGCCCACATTGGCTATAAAGGACATAAATGTTCATCGGGCATTTTCCGCGCTGTTCAAGCCAGCTTGCGGCGGCGTCTACAAGTTCTGTAATGCTAAACGTAATCATGTCCGGGGTTGAGATTTTGCGCGCAACAGCAACATGACCGTTTCGGTCACGGTTCCAGCAGTAAGCGTATTCGCGCCCACCCTGCGGGCTTGGGATGCTGTCAAGGTCTGCGCAATCCCCCAGGTAATAGGCAATCCCACCATCCTCGAACTGGACGAAAAGGGACGCATTTCGTTGGGTAAATTTACTCATGCAATACCTCCTTTTTATGTGCATGTCGCACAATTTTTGATGTCAATCGTCCGGTAAGCGATAGGACGACCTGTTGAATTACAATAGGATTTTTCTGAATGTCATCCACAGTCCAGATGCCGCTTTCGTGAAGTGCATCTGCTATCATATCTGCAGTCAACTGCGGAATATCCGACATTCGTTCCCAATCCACGCCGTATGGCACACCCATGGCAATTGTCTTGCTATTTACATCCCCAAAGAGGATATTGCCTTCTTTGCGCTGGTCAACAACCTTGTTGGCAGGGATTGTGCAACGGCGAAGCTTACCGTCTTGACGGTATTCTATCAGAACGGATTTTCCAATCTGCCTGATAATTTTTACCGTTTCTTTCGCGGTAGACGATTTTTCTTCTTCCATAGTCCTCCTCACATTCCATGTCCGCTCAATCGGATGCCGCGCTTAACGGCATTGTTTATCTTGCGGACAAATGTTTTTTCGCGTTGTCTGGCAATATTGGCGGCAAAATTCCTTGGCTTAATTCCGGGATGAGTCACCTGCTTGAACGAATACAACGGTGGCTTTGCCTTCCTTCCGGCAAACGAATTGACGACGCCAACTCTTGTTTTAGGCTTATATCCATCTTTGCGAAATCGAAGCAATCCACTTTTGTTTCTAGGGGTGATAGGATGCTTTTTAGTTCCATTGTTGACCCATCCATAAATCACATCATCTGTTCCTACCAGGAGTTCCATGGATTGTCCGGTAACCGCCGTTATAGACTCGAATCTTGGCTTATGTTTCCATGTCCTTGTTGTTTTCTTGAACTGTTTTTCGAGATATTTTGCCTCATTCTCCAGTTCTTTTTGAACTTCTGCGGTTACGGAACGTAAGTCAAACTTTGAAACGGTTGGCATGATTGCTTTTAGCGTGACAATGCTACTATTGCTCGCCATTGACTACCTCAAATATCTTTAGTCCATCCTCAACAATTTCCAGCATTCCGGGAACATCCCGGCTATCCACGTATCCCACCAGTCGAAACAACCCAAACGGGTATGCGCTTTTCGTTACAGAGCCAATATAAGTGTTGATGTCGCCAACGCCAATATAACGAATAACAGTCATGCCGTCCTCGCCAACACTGGCTTTTTGTTCTTTATGCTCGACACGCGGCGCGAATACAACTCGTCCACCTCAACCCATTTATGGATTCCTTTGCATACGGTTCTGAATGATTTGCGCCTGCCCGAATTCAGTATAACCAATTTCGGCAGTTCCAAATGCTGGATATTCCGATCCTGTTTCGCCCTCACAAAGAACAAGCCTTCCAGATTGAATCATGTCGAACTGTTTGTTTAGCCAATCCAGCCAAATTGATCTGTCCTCATCTTTCAGAGCGGCGCCACATGGGCAGTTTTGTAAGACGGCGGCATCAATGATATTCAGCTTGCGCAAATATGCATCTGCCCAAGATGCCAATGTGCAATTACAAGCACCAACGGCAGCAAGGGCGGCATGAATATCAGAAGCGGCAATATCAAGCGCACTTTCAACTGCGGCGATTGTAAGTGGATCGCCCAAGTCCAGCTTGGAACACATCAAGTCATTATACTGTTGTACAGTTGCGTATCTTCCATTGCAAGCCATGACAATACTCCTCTTGGGGCGGCTTGCGCCGCCCCTTGAGCTAGTCTTTTATGGATTTGGAAACAACCCGTTCTGTGGCTTCGTAAATTTCAAGCGGAGTTGGCTTTGGGTCTGCTGTCTCGACTATGCGCCGAATGTCTTGCAAAGTTTCAGCCGTGAGCAAATCAGAATTGCGCTTGTACTCAACCACACTATCGCTATCGGCTTTCTTTTTTGTTCGGGGTGTTCTATCCATGAAAGCCTCCAGAATTACGCGGCGGGAATGGCAATCGTGATGCCATTGTCGCCAACTTCGGCTTCCGCTGTATCTTCTGCAATGTTACCAACCCACATATCATTCGCGCCAGAGATATAACCGCCAGCGTTGGAATAATCGCCCTCGAAGAAGTTACCAGTAACGATGTTGTCATCACCGGGTGACGCAATGAGATTGGTTCGCAAGTTGACGGTTGCCGTATAAGCATAACCAGTAGCCTGAATCACGTTCCCCATGAATCGGCTACCATTACAAGTCATGTCAATGTTATTATCATTGTCCATAAAGGTGTTGCCGATTACATGATTGCGATATGGAATAGCAAGCGGTGTCGTTCCGGTTAAAAGTGCCGTTGCGGTTCCACCGGCATTGTGAAACAGGGAAAAGAAGTTGTCTACAATCCAGACATCATACGCGCCATGGGTGATAATTCCTGCCAATCCGGTTGTTTGACCGTCAAAGTAACAGTTCCTAATTTGGGTTCGGATTGAAATGTCGTTTGCACCGGTGTCGGTATGACGCAGTTCGATACATGAAGCCCCGGTAGGGGCAAGGAATCGGAAGTTCTCTACCGTCCAGCCAACACAGCGTAAGTCAAGACAAGGAAGGGCAGCGTTATCGCTTGCCCAAGATGGGGAATATCGCCCCATCCCAACAATCTTGACGTAACTTGGGGCGTCCGTATAAGCGGGGGTAACAACGCTTTCCGCCGTCATACTGCGAACAACAATAACTGAATGGTCGAGATTTTTTGCGCAAACCTTATCAACCGCCTCTTGAACAGTCGAGAGCGGAAAGTTTGGGTCTGTGCCATCGTTATTGTCGTTGGCGGCGGCGTTGTCATAATCCACATATAAGACAGTTGACTGCGGCAAGGAACGGATACCCAACTCGTTGTCTGAACCAGAAACGCCCCATTGACCCGGATAAATCGGGTACATGCGAAGCAAAGGTAAATTCATAATTGGTTCCTCCTTTTAGTCGTTATCTTCGGCTACTGGAGAACCATAGCAACCTGGAACTGGATCAATTACCTTTGGCGTTGCGCGGTAGGCTTCAAGAAAAGCCTTTGCCTGCTCGTATACCTCATACGGGTATAGGGCTGGATTGGCGGCTCTTTCCTTGATAATCGCTTCCGCTTTCTCAACGGTCATACCGCCATATCCAGCGCCAAGATATGCTTCCATTTCTGGTGTTCCGGGTTTGATACTCCTTAAGCCGGTTTTTATTGTTTTACGTGCCATCATACTCGCTCCTTTTCAGGAAGATTCCCCAAGGTTTAGGGAGTCGTTCCAGAACTATAATAGATACCCTGGTAATCGGTAACGCCAACATAAGTCGCGTCATTCCAACCGCCAATGACATCTTCAACAAGATATTCAATATCGCCAGTTGCGAAGGAACCCATTTGATAAGGTGCGGGGCTTGTACCCATCACCATTTCAATGTCGGATTTCTTTTTGGCAACCCAAGGGGCAGGTGCGCCCTGCAAGCGAACAACCGTCACCGCGCCGATTTCGTTGGGGTCTGCAAAGAGATACCAAGGAACATTCGGCGCCGCAGTTGCAATGTAGGGATCAACATGGATACCGGCAATGTAGTCCGAAAGAACGTTCTTGTCATTGGTTGCTACTCCAGCCATTTGCAACGATTCAAGAATCGTGCGCGCCTGGATGAGCAAAATGGGCGGAATAACCAGATGAATCCGGCGAATTTGAATGGGATTGCCAAGCACGTCGGTTCTGGTCATCATGGCGTTGATTCCAATTGCAAGATTGGCGGCGGTCAGCCTGCCAGTTCCAGAATACGGCGCGCCAAGCGCAATCAAAGCCGCCTGGGTGGTTGCGTTGTCGTATAGTGAGGAAACATACATATCCTCGAACCGTGCGGCGGCGCGTGCCATCCGTGCTGGAGTTTCACGGATTTTTCCCAAGTCGTCGTTCAAAATCGCTTGCCAGGAAACGTCAAATTGCCGTGCAAATTCCTTGACGGCATACTGGATTTGGCTTTCTGCAATATAGGTTGCATGGGCTTCCGCTTTCTCCGCGCGGGGGTATAGGGTTCCCGGCTCGGTCATGCGGTAGCGGTCAACGGATCGGAAATCAGGAGCCGTATCAGCCTTGGTGTAAAGCTTCCAGCTTCCACCCTGATATTCATAATCCCTCAAAAATTCGCGAGAAAGCGCATCGCTAAAATAATATGGGAAGTGCGCCGTAGTCATGGCTTCGGCAAACCGTCCGCTATTGGGAGCAGAATGAAACATCTCATTCAGCGCTCGCAACCGGATTTCGGTCTGTTCATCGCCAAGCAACTGGCGTTCCGCGTTGATGTATTCGGACATCCAACTTAAAACTGAACCTGTCATTGTCATTACCTCCTTTAATGTTAGGCTCCGCGCTGCATAACTGCCACGCGTTGAGTGGACGCAGTAGCACCACCCTTCGGGAAAGTATCGCTTGCAATATCATCAGCAACAGCAAACCCAAATAAGGTGTTTGCCGCACCAGTGTTATCGAGCGGCGATGTTGACAGGTACACACCCGCAGGCATAGTTGCGGAATTGTCATAGTAAACCGGGTCTCCGATGTTAATTGCGCCAAAAGTAGACTCCGATCCTGTACTATACGTGAGAACATTCCGCACATCGTGACGATAAACCATTGAATTTGTGAAATCAATCACAGCAATTGAACGGCCTGCGTCAACGGAAAGAATTGTACCGGTTAATTGAGTACCCGGTAAAACGCTGGTAACTTCCGCCGCATTGGTTGGAGTCGGGGTTGTGTCCGTCAACCTTGCGTATGGGATTTCCCAATGGCGTACTGCGCCCTCGCTGGAAACCTCATAATCATTATGGATTGCTTCGGTCATGTTTTTTACCTCCTATGATAAATATTTTCTGTTGACAGCGTCTTTCAGTCTCTCAACCTCTGCCAGGTCAACAGCTTTTTTGGAATTGGCGTGATTCTCTGATAAGCCGAATGGCTCACCAGATTTTGCCACCTCTTTGATGTATTCGGTTTCTTCCTCAACTGCCTCCGCCAATGCGCTTTCAGTATAAAAAACCTGCCTCGAAAGCCGTTCCCGGCTGATTGTCGGGAGCCGGGTAGCGGAAAGGAAGGCGGATACCGTTTCCGGTGTTAGCGGAATTGGCTCCGGCTCCGGTTCGGATTCATGGATTACTACCGAATCCGCAACGGGAGAATCGCTTTCAACCGTTTCTGTTACTGCTTCTTGCACAACTTCTTCTTGCTTTTCTTTTTGCGTTTCATCCATACTTTGTTCACCTCCTGTATTAGATTCGGATAAGCCAACAGCACGCCCGCCCGCGCCTGCTTTTGTTACCCAATCAACGGAACTGACTCCCGTGATTTGCTCAACTAGTTTCCCCCGTTTCCCGTCTTGCTCAAATGGCTTTGCGCGCCCTTCTGCCAAAATGGAACATTCCATTTTTTCGATCAAGCCAGCCGCATTTAGATTACGAATGCGTTGCGCAAAGTCTGGATCGTGGACAACAACGCGGGCTATTGGCGCGCCATCGTCCGTATAGCCTTTGATGGATTCAATCGTTGATACCCAAGTTCGAGTTGACTTTTCTTCCTGCCGATGGTCGGTTTCATACATTTTTGCGCCGACAAACCGACTGGAATCGCGCGCAAGCATTTCTCGCGGATAATAGTTATTATCCCGCGCATTTCCCCAGCCCGGACGGATAATCACCGTGTCCAAGTATAAAAGGTCTGATTTTCCGCCATCGCCTTCTACCAGAACAGACGTTCCCTCAATAGTTTCAGCCAAGGATTGCGTTTCTGTTTCTGAAGATTCCATGTCATAATCTTGTGGCTCCTCGTCACCACCACTATCAGCATCTTGAATTTCCTGAATACGGGAAATGAAATCTTCTGTTACCTGTCGGATTGCAGAAACCTTGTCGATAATTTCTTGTGACCAGATGATATTTTCCTGAATGCGCTGGTAAACCTCAAACAATTCACCAATACTTTCCTTAATTTCACGAGCCAGCCTTTCCTGCTCCCACTGCTTAAATGAGGTGGCGGAAATGGAATAAACTGGAAAATATGACTCAATGGATTCGTTTTCCGCAACATCATTCTCCGCAGGTTGTTCAATTTCTTTGTTCACGCTTTCCTCCTTTTGGGGCTTCCGAACCCATCGCCCATTTTTCACAACGTGGGTTTTCTTGAAATTGGCAATGGCAAAAGCCCATGCCTTTTCGCCGCCAATAGTATCAGCCCAACTTGCTACAAGGTTCATTTGAGCAAGTGTCAATGAAGGTTCAATTCCTCGAAGAGCCTTATTTGCATCTGTTATCTTTTTGTATGGCATAATTCCTCCTGAAGACAAACAATGTGAGCGGTCAGGTATGAACCAGCAGTTTCACTTCCAAAATCGCTGTTGGTCAATCCCAAGTTTTTTATCATTAGCTAAACAATGCCCTAACTCCCAACGTCCCTGGTTTTCCAACCGCACCGGCTTCGGCACATGGAATCCGAACGCGCTGGACTCCAGCATTAAGCGTTACATGGAAAACAACCTTTTCAACAGTCGCGCCAGTTGCGGTGTATTGCAACTCTTCGCGTTGAAATAAAGAGGTTGTATCAGACCCTCCTGCAACCGCACCGGCATCATATACCGTCGAACGATACCATGTGTCACCAGAGGAATCCGGAGAAACTTCGATTTTCATTTTGAATGCCCCACCGGTATCGCCGCGCGTATAAGCTATGTATAATGTCATGAAATCATACTCCTGGCAGGGAAGCTCAATGGGAGTAGCGTCATACGCGCCAGCACCGGGAAGTACAACCGTCGCTCTGGCAGTTTGAAGATCAAGATAGCTTGGTGAAATTGGTCGAGTGTCTGTCATGTGACTCCTCCTTAATTGTGAACTACCACCCGCTGAAGCGGGTGGCTTCCTGGTTCAATGAGCGAGTAACCCCACTCTCCCCAGGCGTATGCGTTTCTGGCGTTCCACCAGTACGTGCGGAATTTGTACGTCTTCATCACTTCCATACTTACAATTACATCATGTTTTTTTTGTAAGATACAAGGTCTTTTTGCATAAGCATAAAAGCCGTTGCCACTGGCAACGGCAGAATCGCTCAAGTAACCAATGTATATTATACGTCATCTTTCCAAAGAATACAAGTGCTATTTGTGTATTCATCACACTATTGCCCTTGTCACGTCACCGCGAATTGTAATGGTTCCGATAACAACAGTTCTAATAATTCCAAGCGCCGTCAAGACCTGAATATCATATTTGTAATTGCCCGGAACGGTTAGCCTGGAAGAATTGGAGTCAAGCGTAATCGTGATGTTTCCTGCAATCGGATCAGTAACAACAATAGACCCATCTGCGGGGATTCCAGTTCCGCCATTCACAATCAAAAGTCCAGCCGTCCGCTCAATTTGCACCATCGCGCCAGCGTCAGCAAGCCGGTCATCGTTTTTGATGGTGAACCACAATTTCAGATTTCCAGTAATATCACCAAGCCCGGAGAAAGAAAATCCCCAATCGTCTCCACGCAATACCTCAACGTAATTTTCCTGAACAGTATTTCCGGTAAACAGGTTGGAATAATTTGTTAATGTCCTGACTGTGTATCCCCAAATCTCTGCGGAGGTTGGAATATCATCAAGCGTGATGGCGGAAGGAAGCAAGTCAACCAGTAAATCACACCACTGCGCTCCTGCAACATCGGAAAACAAAACGGAAATTCTGTCTCCCGTCATCTCTGCGGCTGTCAAGGTGACGGTTACAATCTTTCCGGCAACAACGGGAAGATTTGTGATCGGCGCAGTTGCGCCGCCGTCAATGGAAATCAGAACGTCCCCAGCAACAATAGTGGGGGCATTTTGGAATACAAGCGGGTTTGCTTGCGAAACTAGGCTAACATCAAATGTGTATGTTACCCCGCGAATAGGGAATGTCAATTCTGTCATGCGGGAATCCTCCTGATTTGCGTTGCGAATCCCGGTCTAAACATATAGACTCCGCACCGCCAAAATACAATATGAGATGGTGGCACTCCACCACTTGATTTGAATAACAACAACAGTGTCATTTTCCAACTCCTAATAGTGGCAGAAAATGTTTTTGAGTCCCGCTCGATACAGTAGTACCAGTAAGCGCATAACTTCCAGCTTCACAGGTTAGTGTGTAATTTCGTTGAACAGTGAGGTCGGCGTTCGTGCCAGTAAGCGAATATGATCCAGCAGAACAAGCCAGCGTCAGGTTTTGTGATGCCGGAGTGTGAGTGAGCGTGACGTTAGTGCCAGTCAGCGAGTATGAACCGGCGGCGCAGGTGAGGGTGTAACTTGGCGTACCGCCTCCACTTACTTCCAAGCCCCAAAATGGCACGCCAGCGTAGGAATAATCAAGCGTGTCTAAATCTATTCCAGCCTTTGTTGCAACCGAAACAAATGGCACGCCCCCGTAGGAGTAATCCATTGTTTCCAAGTTAGTTTTAGTCGGCAGCGCCATTGCTATTCACCGTAAAAGATTTTCTTGATTCGCCTCGCTGGTGTATTAATCAGCCAATTTTTCATCCTTGCCAATATTTGCAATTCTGTGAATCCACTAATGTCAAAGTCGCCCATCTCTGCCAGCCTGTTCGCCATTACCATGATGAACCACTGTACTGCGTACTTGTCTGCAAATGGCAGGGTCGAAAGGTAGTTATTCCATTTAGTGAGCGTAAGAGATGCGGTAGTTTTGATGAATACAATCGCCGCCTCAATGGCTTCTTTTGAGTCCAGAATATCAAGCCGCTGCGTTGGCGTTTCATCGTACAAGTGAGCGTCAAGATAAGCGTCAACAAATGTTTGCGCTTCGGCTTCTGTCATTTCGTGGTCAAGCCATAAGACTTCTGCATGAGATGATGTGATTTCCACCCAAGTCTGGTAGAGGTTGTTAGTCTGCTCAATGCGTTTTATCAGTCCCATTTTGACCTCCTATGCTTGACTAATTTCAATATCATCAATGATGACAGTTTCGCTTGTACTGCTCACGTACCACGCGCCCGCTTCAATCTCGACTACTCCCGCTTCGGTTGGTGTAAATTCCAGTGTTACCTGATTGCGGCTGGTATCGTTCGGACACGTCACGGTAATATCGCTTGTGCCATCACTCCATGCGACTTGGTTCACTCGACATCTCAAACCGCCAGCAATGCCAGTCCCCGACTTCTTGAAATAGACCTTGACTGTCACCTTACCGCTTGAAGCAACCGCCACTCTCGCAATAGGGATGTAGAATGGGTAGACAGTGTTTCTCGCAGCATTCGTGATGGCGAATTTCCACTCTTTGCCAGTTCCGCCTGCGGTTGCGTTTTGCGAGTTAGCGGTCGCGTAGTTCGAGTAGACGTAGGAGTAGCCGCCAAGATTGTTGATATACTGGCGCGTGTCGGAGTAATAAGCCGTTCCAAATGCCACTTTCGTGCTTTCCGCAATGGTAGCGGAGTGGCAAATGTTATTGGCGTTGTCTGCATTAATACCCGCCGTTGTATTGCCAGTTGTTGAAAGCGCATAGATGGTGTTGTTGCTGCTGTTGTTGTAGTAGATGCCGTATAGGCTATTCGAGTTGCAGGTTGCGCTCGTGATGGTGTTGTTACTGCTGTTATAGTAGTAGATGCCGTAGCCGCCGTTCGAGTTGCAGGTTGCGCTGGTGATGGTGTTGTTGCTGCTGCCGCTGTAGTAGATGCCGGAGTTATTCGAGTTGCAGGTTGCGCTAGTGATGGTGTTGTTGCTGCTGCTGTTGTTGTAGTAGATGCCGGAGTTATTCGAGTTGCAGGTTGCGCTAGTGATGGTGTTGTTGCTGCTGCTGTTGTTGTAGTAGATGCCGTAGTTGTAACGCAAGAAGTTGAGCTTATCCAAATTAGTATAACTTTTGCCAGTCATATAAAGCCCATAACCATAGCGGTTCGCAAATGTGCCGTGCATCTGCCTGAACCACGTCTGCCCTGTTTGCGTTTCGGTGGACAAATCCCATCCGCCAGAAATGTACAAAAACGCTGATGAGTTGCCGCTTGAACTCACAACCTGAACTTGCGTTGAACTCGATGCCGCGCCTGTATCTGTCACGCCAAGTTTTTGACTCGAGTGCCCACTTGCGCTTGCAGATGGATATTTCTTATAAAGCGTTGCGCTGGTGTTCGAGCTAATTGTAATGACCTCATACCAGTTGCCGTCCGGTGCAGAGATGAAGTCGCCGATAGCAAGCTCGCTGGTGAAGAGCGTATTAGTGCCAGTAACGCTCGTGCCATTCAACGTCCATGCAGTCGTACCAGTCAAGGCAGTTGGGTCAGGGCTTTTCTCAACCCTGACCTCATCGCCAGCAGTTCTTGACGTGGATGCTTTCGTGATTGTTTGATATGGATTACCAGCAGAACCATCGCCAGTTGTATCACTGCCAGTCGCCCATGAGCAGTATACGATTGCCATTATTGCCTCCGATTACGCCAAGCTGAACAGTTGATCGCCGAAGTCCAGTTTGAACGTGTCGCCACTTGCGAGCGTGACTTCCGAGCCGTAGTCGAAATAGCAGATGAGCGGGTCGTCGGTAGCGGTGTCGTTGTAGATCGCCACATAGCGGAATGGACCGACCGAGCCGTTAGCGGTCATGGTCTTGTCTGCCACAACCAGCTTGTACGTGCCGGAAGTCTGGCTGGAACTCGTAGTTGACAGTGAGTCCGAGTCAACAGCAGGTGTGGCAATCGCTCCGGTAAGTTCTGACAGTTTGGTCATGGTCGCCGCAGGTGCTGAATTGGTTAGCGCGACCTTGAGGGTATCCGAGCCGAGGTTGTGCTTCTTCTCGCAAATATCCTCTACGAAACATTGAAATTTTGTGTAAGTTGCCATTATTTATTCCTCCGAATAGTTATGATTGTGTTATCGGCAAATTGCCGTTATTCCCTGCTATATGAGCCGTAACGAATTACGGACTTTGGATACATCTCGCTCAACTTGCCAATCGTGCCAGTCATGCTTTTCACCTCACTCTATGCTCATAGCAGACCACGCGGAAGATATACCGCGCGGGGTTGATTCTGTTTTTCATGCCGTCCTCCGGATCGTCCCAGTCCGTAAATGTCGGGTCAACCATGATCGGGAACGTGTACCCGGCAGTTTGTACGCTCCACTCGATGTACCCGCCGGAATAGACCGCTGTTACTGGTACATCCGCTCCGGTTGCGTCCACCGCCGTTGGTGGATCAATCGTGCCAACAATGGTACTGTCTGTGGTACTAACCAGGTTCCAGCCATCCAGCGTCAAGCCAACAAGCGTGATGGCAAAACGGAGTCGGGTATAGGCACTCGAATTTTTCAAAATGAAATCCGTTTTGATTCTGTGCCGGGTATGCGTAACGCTGGCGTATAGGTTTGTCATGTCCCATTCTACAAAATTGGAACGCCAAACTGGAGTGGGAAGATTCAGCGTTCTCCAACGGTTCGAGTAATACTGGATTCCTGTGATTTCCAAATACTCGCCAGATATGTTGCGTCTTGGATACCACCGCCGTTTACCACCATTGGCAACCTGGAATTTATGTTGCACCGTATTGCAACTTTTTCCACCATAAACAGGATCGTCAACAAACGATTCGTTAACCGGTTGCCAGGCTCCGCTTGCGTCTTGGTAGTATTTTTCATCTATTCCAATCACCGCGCGCCGAACAGATGGATCGCTATTGTCCCGATAAAGAGTGAATTTACGTTCCCGCGCGATTTCGACAAATGCCATTACTACGCTCCCTTATATCCGCTCGCGCTTACCCTGACAGTCGCTCCGGTTGTGGCACATCCGGCATATAGACCGGTGTTTGCAGTCGTTACAATCGGAACTGGAAGCGTAACAGAAAATCCTCCCCCGCCAGATGCTGCATATCCTGTGTAGAGCGTTGTTCCACCAGAGCCATCCTTAATGTTGACAAACGTTCCAGTATCTGCGTCACCGTTTGTTACCAGGATTTGAGTAATATAAAGTTTTACGCCCGCACCACCAGCTGCAATAACCTGTGTATCTGTTGTATCGGTAATATCACTGGTCGCGCCCCTAACAAAATTCTCCGGATTGGCATAAGGAAGGGCGATTAACTTTCCAGCTAAATCTGTTACCAGCCTGGCAACATCGGCGTTTGCAACTGCGGAGCGCTCAGAACTGCGCGCCTCACCAGCCAATTGCACTGGATTTCCAGAAACGGCGTCATCATGCGCCGCCGCTCCAACCGCAGTAACTGTTCCATCAATGGTGAGAGAACTTCCCCCATCATCTACGGAAATTGTTGAACCATTATCGTCAACAGAAACAACACCAGTTGAGTCATTTGCAATCGTAACACGGAGCGCGGCGGCTTCTGTTCCGCCGCCGGTTGTGCTTAATGGCGCAGGAACAGTTGCAATATCCACGTCGCCAATATTATTGTTTCCCGCCGGTAAAGATGCAACAATGTCAACTTGCGCTTCACTTCCAGCGATACAATTATCAATCAATTGCAGTGCGGTTAATGCCGCCCCGCTCTCTTGCACCGCAAAAGTTCCGCCATTATCAACGGTAAGAGAACCACCACCGTCAGAAGCTGTTACAGTTCCATCAACCGTCAAGACTCCACCGCCGTCATCCACGGACAAAACGCCAGTCGAATCATTCGCAAGCGTGACTCGAAGCGCGCCAAGTTCAACGCCACCGCCAGTAACATTGAGGGGGGCGGGAACCGTCAAAACATCCACATCACCAATATTATTGGTTCCAGCCGCGAGATTAGCAGTAACGGTTCCGTCAACGGTCAAGGAACCGCCACCATCTGTTACCGTAACACTTCCATCAACAGTAAGAGACCCGCCACCATCAGCAACGGTCACGGAGCCGTCAACAGTTAAGGAACCTCCGTTGTCATCCACGGATACAACGCCTGTTGAATTGTTCGCGATTGTGACGCGGAGCGCGGCGGCTTCTGTTCCGCCGCCGGTTGTGCTTAATGGCGCAGGAACAGTTGCAATATCCACGTCGCCAATATTATTGTTTCCCGCCGGTAAAGATGCAACAATGTCAACTTGCGCTTCACTTCCAGCGATACAATTATCAATCAATTGCAGTGCGGTTAATGCCGCCCCGCTCTCTTGCACCGCAAAAGTTCCGCCATTATCAACGGTAAGAGAACCACCACCGTCAGAAGCTGTTACAGTTCCATCAACCGTCAAGACTCCACCGCCGTCATCCACGGACAAAACGCCAGTCGAATCATTCGCAAGCGTGACTCGAAGCGCGCCAAGTTCAACGCCACCGCCAGTAACATTGAGGGGGGCGGGAACCGTCAAAACATCCACATCACCAATATTATTGGTTCCAGCCGCGAGATTAGCAGTAACGGTTCCGTCAACGGTCAAGGAACCGCCACCATCTGTTACCGTAACACTTCCATCAACAGTAAGAGACCCGCCACCATCAGCAACGGTCACGGAGCCGTCAACAGTTAAGGAACCTCCGTTGTCATCCACGGATACAACGCCTGTTGAATTGTTCGCGATTGTGACGCGGAGCGCGGCGGCTTCTGTTCCACCACCAACAACATTGAGCGGAGCTGGAACCGTCAACACGTCTACGTCACCAATATTATTAGTTCCCGCAGCAAGATTTGCGGTTACAGTGCCATCAACGGATATAGTTCCACCGCCATCGGAAACCGTTACCGCTCCGTCTACCGTTAAAGAACCCCCGCCATCCGTGACGGTAACGGTGCCATCAACCGTTAAAGAACCTCCGTTATCATCCACGGAAAGGGTAGCCCCATTATCATCCACAGAAACAAGTCCAGTTGAGTTGTTTGCAATCGTTACGCGGATGGCATTTGCTTCTGCTCCACCGCCAGCTTCAATCCTGGTTGAACTGTTGGCAGTTCCATCAACCAGTTTCAATAACTGAACATGCTCTCCCGTCAAAAGTTGATCGGTTGCAATATCTGTCCCGACTCCCGCAGTAATTGGTACATTATCTGGCATTATCTATCCTCCATAAAAAGAAAAGCCGTTGCAAGTGGCAACGGCAGTTCGCTCAAGTAACCGAGTCTTATTATACGTCATCTATCCCAAGATTGCAAGTACCTTTTGTGTATCCATTACACTAATTGGGGTTGAACCATGGTTTCTCCAAGCCGTTTCTTTGCGCTCGCAAAGTAATCATCGTTTTTCTCAATGCCGATGAATTTCCTTCCGTTCTGCAAAGCGGCGACTCCGGTGCTTGCGCTCCCCATAAAGGGATCAAGAACCGTATCGCCAGGATTGGAGGAACGAAGGATTAATTCACCCATCAGGTTCACGGGTTTTTGGGATGGATGAATCCTGATTGAAGATGAAACAATCGGATATTCAAACAGATTATGGCAAAGTCCGCCATTCTGCACGTTCCAGGTGTTCTTCTTTGTCCGGGTTGCCATGCAAATTGTTTCAACGGAGGCTTGTGGACGTCTGCCATTCCACACCGGCGCTGGATTGGTCTTGTGCCAGTAATTAGGCATCCGATAATACCAACCCGCTTTTTCCAATGCCATCCGAACCAGCATAAAGATTTCACAGGCACAGAAGATATAAATGGTTGCCGTTTCCGTTGCAAGCCGGAAGGTTTCTTTTCCAAACTCATACATCAGGCGATAATACTGCGCGTTCGTCATATTATCCCATTCCTCGAAACGATTGATCGGTTTCATCCCGCTACGCCAAACACTTTCCTTGTTTGTCAGGATGGCATAGGGCGGGTCTGTCAGAATCAGATTGACAGAACTATCCGGGATGGACTTCATTTTTTCCAGGCAATCGCCTTGCATAATTTGATACATAACTCACTCCAGATCTGTAACATTTGCTTAACCTGCGCGAAGCGTCAGGTTGAAGCGATTGTTATACGTCTTTCTATTATCTTACAATATTCTTCTGATATTTCAGAACCTACCCAGTTGCGTTTATTCACAATAGCCATTTTAGCTGTGGTACCGCTACCCATGAAAGGATCATACACTAAATCACCTTCATTACTCCATGAGATGATATGGTCATTTGCTAATTGTTCTGGGAATGGTGCATTATGTTCTGTCTTATCTCCTTTCCCGACATCATAATAGAATATATTAGGATGCTGTTTTTGAGTGTTTACTTCTGTTCTTTCTTCCCTCAATCTTTCTGCATAAGATGTCTCTTTTGCTTTACTACCACCTCTATTACGTTTGGTTCCAGCAGTGATACAATCAATCATAATGGGATGAAATGTAGATGGACGCCCTTTGCTAAATACAAACATATATTCCCACGCTTGCTCGTATCTATTATGTGTCAACGGCATATAACTATTCTTTGCGTATATCATTGTATCATGTAAATTAAATCCAATTTCCTTGAAATACAGGGCTTGCTTAAACGAAGTACCTGTTTCGCTCCCCTTAATAGTAGCGTCCCCTACCACCCAAACTACCACGCCACCAGATTTTGTAACCCTATACAATTCTTTAGCTACAGCCTCAAAATCAAAGCTATAGCCATTATAGGTTCTCAAATTGTCATAGGGTGGGCTTGTTACTGTTAAGTTAACAAAGTTATCCGGCATCCTTGCCATAGTATCAAGACAGTTTTCATTGTAGCATTTATTTATTTCCAATTCTTTCCTCCTTTAGCACGAAGTCAGGAAACGATTTATTGTTTCCTGCGTAGTGTCCGTATAACAATGGAATCAACACTATTTTCCGATAATCCAGAAAGAATATCCAAAGAATCGCCATTATACAATACGGCATAGTCCTCAACGGTTATCATGCTGGAACCAGCCTTCCACAAGAAACTCTATATAATTTACCGTCAATATCTACGTCAAGACCTTCCGGCAAAAACCCGATTTGCCGAGTTGTGGCGTCATCCTGGCGAATCTTCTCAAGTTTTTTGAGAAACACTCGATACAATGCTCCGTTGATTTTTATCAGGAGTCCTTCCGGCAAAAAACCGTTTTGACACTTCATTACCTCGCCAGCCGGAAGGTATTTGCCAACAAAATACCTGCAATCTGGGTCTGCGCCATGCTCATACCCCACAAAGTAAGCAAATGTTTCCAGACCCGCAATAGCATGTCTTTCCTTGCGCTTGCGTTTATAATATTCTTTTTTGTAAGCCGAACGATATTCCTCCTCAAATTTCCTCTGGCATGAAGCGCAACGCGTTCTTGTCTTTGGGCTGTCCGGTATTTCAACACCACAAGTTTTACAGCATTTCATAATTGCCCTCGATTCTCCTCTCTGCAATCCCCATGTATCAGTCGTATCATAGCGCGCCACGCTTCCAGTCCGACAACTGCGCCTTCCATTCATCCAATTTGCGCAAGTTTGCCGCCATTCGGTTTCCAAAGCACCATGGACAACTGCCGTGTGAACGGCACGTAGCGTCAAATCTTCGGCTACGATAATACGGTTTTCGCCAACTCCTGCCCTTTCTCCACGACTTTCTTCCTTTCACAATTCTGAACACCCTTCCTCCTTTCATTCCTTGTGAAATATGATAATCACCTCTGCTGTTGTTTGTTGCAAACTGATGGACGTATCCAGATTGGCGAAGTCCGCCAATGGAATTTGGACTGTCCTTTCGCTTCTGGATTCGCCTCGCCTGCGGTCAAACTTCGGGCAAAACTCCAATGCCTTCTCCTTTATCTTGAATTTCATTGGTAATCTGTAATCATTGTACCAAACGAATCCCTGCTCGTCAACCCACAATCCGAGTCTTTCTGGCATTTATTCTCCTGATAATGACGGTGGACGCCCTTTGTTTGGTTTATTTCCCAACGCCTTTAACTCACACTTGCAACGAAAGCCCCTGCAAGCCAATTGGGGGGATTGAGGACGCCAGCCCCACTTTTCCCACGTACGCGCCCGGTATGTTCTTCCGGCAACACGGGAACAATCTTCACAATGGTCAATGGTATCGCCATATTCCCACGTTAAAGGCGCGTTGTTCGATGCCGATAAGCGCGCCTGGTTGACAACATCACGCCACCGATTTCCCCACAACTGCAAGCGGTCTTGCAGGCTTCCCCATTTATACCCGCTTGCCTTGTTATGCGCCAGGATGTAATTACGCAAACCAGCCACATAACCGGACTCCATGTAGATCGTTTCCAGCATCGCCTTTCGTTCTTCGGAAGTCATGTTGTCCATCCCCATATTAAATTCCTTCAAGGCGGACTCCCACGCCCCACGGACTCCATACTCAATGGCAACCCGCATCAGGTTATCAAAATCGTATGCGCTGATTTTCCCGCTCCAAAGATTTTGGGCGATCCCATTGATTCTTGACTGATAATCAGCCTGGGTTCTGAATTTTTCCTCAAAAGGGAGAAGCGGAAAAACCGCCATCCTCCATCCCGCTACTTTGTGGAGGGGTTTCCGGAGTTCCGCCGGATGTCAACGGCTCATCCCCGTTCATTTCATCGCCCGGTCTGGAAATATAGGTTTTTGTCTCCGGATTAACCACAGGCTCAACGTTTTGGATATTCAGGGTTTGCATGGCGACCCTCATCAATTCAATCGTTGCGGCTTCGGCGCTTTCCACGCATAAGGAACCAGCAATCAAAGATTGGTTAATTGACTGCATAAAGAACCCCAACTGTGAAATGTCAGTCAGTACAATCGCCTCGACCTGAACATCAACTTCGGCGGTTGAATATTCAACCGCGCCATATTTCTCCCTAAACCCAAGTACAATCTTTGCAATATCCTTGAACACAGAAATCCACCACACCTGGTATCCATTGAACGCTTCCAGTGTTGGGCGTTCCATGGCGGTTGTGGTTGCCAGCCGGAATGATTCGCCGCGCCCAAGGTAGTGTGGAAATACCCTACCTGCCAATCCAGCCTGCGCCAGAAGAGCGTTTCCATCAACGGCGGCATCTCCGGCGTTTGTTGGGCGACTCATCCAGTCTCTCGATACAGCATCATTTTCAATCCACATTCCACCTGCCGTAGATGGCGGGTTTTTATCAAACGCGCTTCCAGAAGAAGTCACCAAAGAACTTTCCATCCGGGCGCGAATCAGGTCAATTCCACGACTACCGCTCTTTGCTCTGATTTTTTCGACCACAGAAGCGGCTGCACGCGCTACGCTTGCTCTATCCTGAACAAAATCCCGATAAGCGCGACTCCACGCGGCTCCTGCGGTCATTAGAGGATAACCGCGACTTGATTTTCCAAGCCGGTTGTGGGCGGCGTGTAATATACAAACGTCCGTTCCAATCTGCATATCTCCCCGAACACGATGCGCAAGAATGGCATCGTCCGGCAAATTCGCCTGGTCTAATTCGTCATCCGTGGCGCGCCAGTCTTTATAATACATCGTATAAACCTGACCCTGTTCATCACGATATTCCCGGCGGTAATATAAAACGGTTGAAGAGTCCCCCGGCATGGTAATAATTTCCCGTATTTCTTCCGTTGGGATGGTGCGGATTCTGGTAATCCTCCCGTCCTGCCTTGACGTAAAGAACACAAAGAAAATCTCACCATCTGTTAAAACAGTAGAAGAAAGGCTTTTGATGTTCCTGACGCCAAGGACGGCGTCATTTTCGCGGGCATTCCAAAACTCATTCCAGTCCGCCCGCGCATTGGTATCTATTGGGACAACCTGTGGGGCTGAACCAAACGCATAATCCGTCCAAAGGTTGATAATTGTTTGCGTTACAACATCCCGGACATATAGAATCCGAGACTCATTCACCGCCTGCAAGCGGTTACCTTCTGTCAACTCAACGCCAAGTTCATTGTATCGCAGTTGGCGCAAGTAATAATCATACAGTTGTGGGTCAACTTCCTGCAAAGCCGCGATAACCTGTTCTGGATCATTTTCCCGAACAATTGGCATATATCTATAACGGTCAATTAAATCCTCTAAAACGGAGTTGATTTTTTCGAGTTGTGGTTTCAAGAGAAACCTGGCGAGTCTTTCCTTCCAGTCCATTTCGTACCTCCTTTTCTAATAACCACCAAGCGGTTTTTTGTTAACGTCCATAGAATATTCCGTTTCCGATTCTTGCGCTTCCTGCAAAAGCGCAATCCCAACGATTGCCATAATCACGGCATCGGCATAATCGGTTGATCTGCCAAGTCGTTTTCTAACAGATTCCTTGCTTTCTACAAGAATTTTCCCATTACTCATCACCTTATAGGTTGGCGCAGTCAGGTCGCCTATCAAATCGGTTTCGTCTGTATCTGGTGGAAGGCAAACGCCAAATTTTCCATCCGGTTCCAGCATTTCCCGGAACAACCACCATGCCGCCGCTCTCCAGTTTGCGAACCGCACGAGTCCGCTCTTGTCTGTTAGTTCGGTGCCAGAATTTGCGATAAATCCGTCCACCGGAAATCCCAACTCCCGTAAACGATGAACGACACCGGCGCCAATTCCGATGGTGTCCACAATAATATATCCGGGCTGATACAGCCTGGATAAGTTGACGATTTTTCCGGTAATTTCCATCAACGAAGTTCGCGGGTCATTGGAGCGGAATTCAACCAGTTCACGCACCTTGACATAATCGGAGACAACCGCCGCAATGGTTTTATCGCTGGAATCCTTGCCGGAACCGACATCAACCCCAATGCTTGTAACTGTTCCACCGAATCCATTATCGCGCCACTCCTCCCACCGTTCCCGCGCCATTTCAATCCAAGACACGGGAATAATCCCATCTGCGGTAGTGGTCGAAAATTCTCCCAAGACATAATTGCGATACATGGGGGAATCAGTTCCCCATTGTGATTTTCTCGCCTCTGCCCACGCTGGGGAAATTCTATTCGCCTGAATTGTTTGTTCCAGCGTAACGTGAATTGGCTTCCAATCGTCAAATCCCGGCTTTTTCGAGTGGATGTCATAAAACCACCCAAACGGCTCTCCGGGGGTAGATGCGGCAACGATAAACGCCTCTCGATCCCCAATGTTCGCGTTTGCAAAAGTTCCTTCGGACGCAACGAACACAGAATCGGAAATTGACTTTGCTTCATCAAACACATATAAAAGATGGTCGGCATGAGCGCCTTCCACCAGGTCTGGATTGTTTGATGCAATTGCCATGGCTTCTCCGGTATATAACCGAAGTGACAAATCCATCAATTCGACTTTTGGGCGGAATGGGGCGCGCCCAATCTTTCCCCATCGCAGGCGCCTTGCCCATTTATGGATTTCTGGAAAAAGGAATTTTGTCAACTGTCGCCAGCTTCCAGCGGTTGCAATTGCCTTCCAGTCTTTTCCGTCCCTTGTCAAGGCGAACCAAAGAATAATCCACGAAACGAAAGCCGTTTTACCAAGTCCACGTGGACCGCGTACCGCGATTCTGCGCTCTTTCATCAATTGTGATAGGATAAGCTTTTGGTATTCGGTAGCTCCATCGCCATCGTTATCCCAAATAATGCAATCATTCACAAACCCAACGGGATCGTTCCAATAGGTGTGCTTGAATTTTGAATAACGGGAAAGAACCTTCCCGCCGACACGGTTGCGTTGGCGTTGTAGGAGGAGTGCCTTTGCACGCACCTGGACAGGAGTTGTCATTCCCCGCCCCCCTCATCAAGCGGAACAAATGAGGCATCAAGAACCTCATCGTCGCTTTTTAATGACCTTTTATATGCCGACATATTGATTTCCGGTTCCACGCCGGAGTTTGCCAGGACTTGAAGCGGATTTGCGCCAGCGGCAATCTGTTCAAGTTGTTCATCAGTCAAGCGTTCCAAGTTAAGTGCCATTAAGATTGCATTTTGTTGTTGCATATCCAGCCCCATCAACCGGGCGCGCCGTTCCAGGATTTTAATTGCCCGGTCAATTGCCCCCAACTCGCCCTCCAAAACCCTATCCCAAATTGCGTCCAGCATCATGCTCAATTTGCTGTAATCATCCCTCCGCAATTCATCTGCCGATTCAAGTGTTCTCGCCTGCAATCGAATCATATAGGTATTGACTGCGCTACGCGCGGTATCCATGTGGATTCCAACTTCATTGGCAATATCAGCATAGTTCATGCCCTGCTTGCGCAGTTCAATCACAGTATTCCTGATTTCCTCACTTACAATCGTTTTTCGGGTATTTTTCCTCT
>Ga0209311_1000862_pt1 | contig 26051 bp, 33 predicted proteins | sample AD_UKC045_MetaG_FD_184417 | JGI IMG/M metagenome (GOLD analysis project Ga0209311, IMG submission 184417) | Active sludge microbial communities of municipal wastewater-treating anaerobic digesters from USA - AD_UKC045_MetaG (SPAdes) (version 2) | ecosystem: Engineered > Bioreactor > Anaerobic >... | reverse complement strand
AAAACACATCCTAATATTCAGACAACACATTTTTCATTTCTAGAAACTATTCGTGTAGCTTATCAACATCTGTTTTTAAATCTATATCTACTACCACATAAATATTAAATGGAGCAAATGAAGAATCATATATTCCTATTTGCGCTGTTTGTATTGAGATAAATAAAGGAAAGAGTTTTTGATCTATACTTTCGTATTGATTATAATCCAGTTCTTTTAAGAGTTTTTCAAAACCATAATCTTTGTCTTTATACAAATAATAAAGTAACCACAATAAATTTGTATAAATAAGTTGGTTATCTTCTGTTTTTTTGCTGTCTTTTTTAAAGTACAGTTCGTCTTCAAATTCGATTAAACAGCTCATTAAACCTGTCTATAACTAAATGTTTGTTAGCCTTGGATACAGATCGAGTTCGGAAGATAAAACATTTATACTATTAATATTGTTTAAAATAAGTTGTTCTGCATAGTCTTTTATTTTTTTATTAACCTCTGACTAATCTTTTGTTGTGCTGTTAATCATCTTTTGCTGAATAAATTGGTTTATGCTTATTAGGTTTAATTCCTATTGTTTTGAAATTACATGTTGTGTTATAAAAAAAGACGCAACAACATTTGCCTAAGAGTTGTCGTTTATATATTTCTTAACTATATTGAGCGTTTTTTGTTTTATGTCTTTTGGAAAAACAAAACTTGCAACTTTTTCGAGTGTGTTGTAACTTAATTGATTTTCGTCTTGTATATAAACGCTTTCATGCTAAGGAAATTTGTTTTCTTTAATGTTTAAAAAATTTAAATTTATATCTATGTGCGAAATCTATATGAATTTTTTTAATAGTTCTTGTCGTATATTTTCTGTGTATTCTTGATAACTAAAACCTTTTCCTTTAAAAGAATACGAATATTTTGTCTATAACTAAAATGCAAACGTTTCAAGCTCTGTATTACTTTTTATATAATTCTTTTGGAACAAACTGTTAGGGTCAAGACTTAAATCATAGGCTCTTGTTGAAGGAATTATTTTATTAACAAAATCAGGTATTTCTTTTGCGTTGTTATTAAAAATAATTTTATTGCCTTTTCCATAACTTATTTTATTTAATGTTGTTATTAAAAATGGATTTATTCTTTTTCTTTTAATAGAGTTTATTTCATTGTTAAAAAGGTTATTGATCAAACTATCGATTTCATCGTTACAAATACTAAGCTAAATTTTCATTAAATACTAGGATGTGAAATCAGCAAAACACACTTCTTTTATCCAACTATTCTACTATAAGCTGCGCTAAAAATTTATTATAAGCTGATTTTCATTACCATATACTTTGATTCCATGCTCCTTAATTTCATTTACAGTTATAATGCTTGTGGTATTAGTAAAGTTTGTGATAACACTATTTCTGTACCAGTTCTCAATAATTATTTTGTTTACTTTGAAAGCATTTGTAAATTTAGTTTTTATATCAGTTATGTTATATTCCCTAAAATGCATTGATATATCGTCATCAGATATATTTTTTGTTTCTTTTAAAAACTACATATACTATATTCCATAAGCTATACAACTTTCATAACTATCAAAATTACCATCTGGTTTTAGACTACTTCCATTTAGTTTTTGAACCTCAGAGTTTAAAAGATTAAATATGTTTTTTCCTGATATTGTTGTTCCTAATTTACTTTCTTTATAAGCTATTGATAACGCTGTAAATATATCGATATTATATTTCTAACAATACAAATTTATATAATCTATGACTTTCGAGTTTTTTAACTTTAATAATGTATTTGAATCCTTATTAAATTCATTAAAATCTGTTGTAAGCTTTAATATGTTATAAATATACTAGCAAAAAAAATTATTAAGTAAATTGCTATCATTTGCAATTTCTTTTGTATTTATGTATAAATCAAAATATTTTTGAGTTAATACATTAAAAGCTTCATTGTTTTCTAAGTTGTTCTTTGAATATTGATCAATATAAAAATATGGATATATTATGTCTATTGATTTTGTGTTTGTGTTCTAAATTTTATCTTTATTGAGACTTTCCTCAATTGAAAAATTTATATCTTTATCTTTTATAAAATCTTCGCCTATAGATTTGAATAATTCTTTCTAAAATAACTTATCTCTGTCAAATATAAAGTCTTGTTCAAAATCATCATTCTATTCTAGAAGCTGTATATCTACAACGAACGCCGAAGGACTTGAATCTATGTTTGAATATTGAAGCATATCGATAAAAAAACTTGTTTCTCCTATAATCTAAGTTAAAGTGTCATTAAAAGTTATTTGAGATTTTTTGCCGATATTTTGTAGATATTTTGAAATCTATACAAGCTGTTGTATGTATTCAGATAGTTCTTTTAATTCATTTTGATTTTTCTAAATCAATTCGACTTGTATTTGCTAGTTTGTTCTGCCAAAATATTGATATACAGGAACCTTTGATACTGTTTCCATCTATAATTGCTATACATTATTTTGATATCCGTACTTTATTTTCTGTGTTTGCAGTTGTAAAGTTGTTTTGTCTAAATCTTTTAAAACATTGGTTGTTTCTGATTCAAGTTTTTCTATAGCAAGTTCATATTTTTCTATAGTTTCATTTTTATATTTATCAAATTCTATTTTTGTGTTTTTGTTGTTGAATGTATTTATAGGTCTAAACTGTTTTAGACTCTTTAATGTGTTTAAAGCTTTTTTCATACCGTTTATTGCGTCAGATATATTTTTCTTGTAATCTATATTAAATGTCTAAAACTATTCATTTTTGTATGCAACATTGCTATTTATTTTTTCGGAAATAATCTTTTTTAAATCAGAAGATTCATATGCTTTACTTGTAATTGTTGATCCCTATTTATAGAACTAAACATTAGGAAGCGCACTTCCATACTATATTCCTAAATTGGCTACAACAAACTACATGTTGACAGCAAAACCTTTTGGAATATCAGGAATACTTTCTACAGAAATAGAAGTTAATACTGCGTTGACTTGGTTTTCAAACATTTCACTTTTAATAAAATTGTAGTTAAGTAATTTTGCTAGCTGCTGAGAATAAATTGTTATAAACGGAGTTATTTCAAATTGATATAACAAAGCCTGCAAATCACAGTATACATTTGTGTTGTCTATTGTTTCCATCTTTGAAAACAGATGTTCTTCATCAAAAATAGTAGTTATTATAAACTGTGTTTCTTTAGAATTGTATATCTTCTAATCCTATGGCTAATTCTATACATTTATTCTTCTGTTTTTGGGAGTTTCAACAATGTTTAATCTTGTCTAGTTAAAAGGTATTCTTACGCAGCCTATAATTAAATTGTCATTAAGATCCATAAAATGCACCGCCATTTTTTTTGTTATCTTTCTATAGTAATTAACGGTTGTTGAATAGTTGCGGATACATTATAACTATCTATATAATTATTATTTAAACGTGGTATGGCTCTTAACTGCTAATATTTATCAACATTTAAACTAAAATCTGTGGTTTTATTATTTGTAATATTATCTATTTTTTCTATATTTTGTGCTTCCTATTTTTTCTTTTTTTCTTCTGATTTGTTACTTATTAAACTTCCTACAATATAAATACCCATTACTGTTGTAAATCCAATAGCTCCCTATAAAACTGGATTGTTTGTTATTTTACTGTTCATATGTTTCACCATCCTTTTGATTCAGTCTTGTTATTCGATTGTTATATAAATTGACTACGACATTATCTTGAACAAAATTATTACCATGACTTTGAATGACGGTTGATACTATATTGTTTGCATAATCTTCAGAAAATAAAGTCATACCAAAGTCTGGTTGTTCTAACCCCTAATCTAGTGAAGGATTATATTTTAAAGCTGTATTTGTCTAATATAAAGATTGCTATTTCTATTCCTACCTTATTTTTTGATTAACACCTATTCCTATTGTCTACTATATACCAGCCTATATCGCTCCAAATATCTAGTACTTTTTGAAATTGGTTTTAGCTTTTTTGTCTGTTACTTTGAAAAACTCTTCAGCGGAATTTATTATTTCGTCAGCAGAAACATCCGTTTTTTCTAATTGTTTATTTTTTTGGGGACTAAGAATTTCATCAAACTCTTTATTACCATAATATTGTTGTTCTTTTGTATATTTTTTAGGAACAATATCTTCTTTAAAGGAGATTGGTTGTGCAATATTTTCTTCAAGAGATATATTGTTTATAATATTCATTTTTATTCTGTCAAATATTGACTTTTTTAATATTATGTCTGTTACATAAAGCGACATTTCATCGGCAAGATCAAAGTTTTCTTTTATTTTTTTCTATAAAATTGTCCTTATATTTTCCTAATCAATTTTTTGGTTATCGCATAACTTGAAAAAACTTATTTGCAAATCTTTTATTGAGAATAAATTATGTTCTTTATTCTCCAAATAAAGATGTTGTTCTATTTGTTCAAACGTAATTAGTTGTTCCAAATATTTATTGTCCGTAATATTTTTATATTGTGTAATTAGTTCTGAATTTGGATATTCTTTCTACAATGCATCTACAAACTCACTTATTGGTTTAGTATCAATTTTTGAATCTTTATCAACAGCGTCATAAAACTTCTATACAGCATTTGTCAAAACATCTTCATCATTATTTTCACTTATATCTTCCATTAGTTGTTTTATTGATTCTTTTAATTCAATTTCATTCTTATTAGTTGATTTCGATTTAAAAGTGTTATTAATATTTATGTTTACTGAAACTTCTCCGTTTATAACGTTTCCTAATTTATTGATAACTATAACTTCTTTGTTTTTAATTTTAATTTCTTTTGCATATAGAACATTATGTATCTAAGGATTATAAGAGTCTTTAATTAGCTCTTGTACTTGATTTTCTTGTCCATATAGTTTAAAAACTCTTCCTTTAAAAAATATACTGTTATTTTTTCTGAGTTTAGCAATAAAATCATTTATTTCTCCCATATAATCTCTTGCATCTGTTTTTAACTATGTATTTATAATTTTATTTATTTTATCTTTATTTACTTTAATTTGTTCCATTTGTTCCTTATTACTTTTGTATATGCTAAGATAACTATACAATAAAGACATCATAAACTTTTGTTCTTGCGGATTTTGATATAACCTCTGAAATTCTATTAGTTGTTTTTGATAAAAATTACTCACATAATCTTCTTCTAACTTAATTTTTTTTGTCTATTGTTTCAAATTAATACTTTTTATAATAGATTTGCTTTTGTCGTTGTCATCTTGAACCTATAATAAATACGTGTTTCCTGTTTTATCAACTAAATATCTTATTGCATCATTATCTTCAATTATTCTGTAGCTTTCTCCTTTTATTTGGATCTCTCCAAAAGTATGTTGTGGTTTAAATGTTTCTTCTGTATCATTATCTATTAATGCTATATAACTATCGTAAATAACAGCATCATAACTTTTTTGCCCAATTGTTATTTGTTCATTAATATCAAAATTCAATTTTTGTTTGTTATTATCAGTAAACCACACATTTTTAAAATTAGTGTCTATTTGATATTCTTTTCCATCCAAAATTATATAATTTTCCGAGGTTTTAGAATAGATTTCATGTAATATATTTATCTATATATTCTTTTTAGCAAGAACGTTTTCTAGCTCTTTTGTTGTTGCGTCTTCATTAAAAATATTCGATATTGTTTGAACATTATCCTATGTTGGAATAGTTGTATTACCGACTGTTGCTGTACTTGTTGAAGGAGTATTAGTTATTTGTGTTACTTGTTGCGCCTGAGTCGATTTAACAGATTGAATATTTTGTTTAATCTGTTGAATCTGTTGAATCTGTTTTTTATTAATCATTTCCGCAATTTTAAATAATAAACCGCATCTCAAACCAATACCATCTGCCTGAATATCATTATAATAATCAAAGTACTTATAATGTGGTATTGGTTTTTGCTAATGTATACTTTTTATTTGTTTGATTGGTGTATTCTTTGTTGCGATGTTTGTAAATAGATTTAAACTGTTTTTGTTTATAAAATAGTCCTATAAATTATAATACAAGTCTGTTTCTTGTTCTTTTGACATCTTCGTTTTTAACTAAATATTTCTTGCCAACATAACATATTGGATTACAATTTGTTTCTTTATGAATTTATCACTGTTATAATTTATTTGTTGGTTTTGTGGTTTATTAAAAAATATATCAGCAACATTATATATATCTTTCATAAGTTTCAACTGTTCATTAAAAGCTTTACCGGCTTCATCAGCGTTAGCGGCATTCAATACAGATTTATTTTTTGGAGAATAGTTTTTATTTACAAGCTAACCAATAAAGTTTTCTATATTTCCATTCAGCAAACTTGTCTCGTCATTTGTTAACTCATCAAAGCCTTCTTTAATGTTTGCTTTTATAACGAAATTGTTTTCAATAATTAAATCCGAAATTTTTTTGGTTTTATTAATGTTATCTGGATGTGCTTTTGTTTCACCTGTCATAATATAATTAAGCATTTGGAACTGTACATTAAAAATATTTTCTTTGTTTTTTTGTATATAACTAGCAATACTCTTATAATTGGTGTTTTTTGTGTTATCTCTATAATAAATGTATGTTTTACCTTTGCGTGTTCTAGTTATTTTTTTTAATTTGGAAAAATTATCAATGTTTTCTTTTATCCATTGTTGTGGCAATAGTTTATCAAAGTAAATTTTCAGAAAATTTACTATATTTTCTGTTAAAATGCTTTTTACAGGAGTGATAACTAAGTTTCCGTCACATGAAGCTCTGGTTTCTATGTCATATAATTTTGTAAAAAACAATAATTGCTTATAGATACCAACGTTTTCTAGAAATTCTTTCGCTTCGTCTTTATAACCTTTTAAGTATGTGTTTTCAATCTATTGTTTTATTATTTGTTCAATTTGATCATTTTCCACAATCTATTGTTGAATTTCGTTTCTTGTGATATTTTTATAAGTTTTTTTATAAATAGAGATTTTTGTTGGCTTGTTATTTTTAGTTTTAGATATAAGAATATTTGTCTATAAAGTTCTATTATAATCATCTATTTTCTATAATATTTTTTGTATTGCATTGGTTGTGCGTGTGAAGCGTTTTTTATAATCAATTTTCTAATTACTTGTTATGTTTTGAGGTGCTGTATTTGTTTGTTGCTGAATACTGTCGTTTTTTTGGATGTCAGAAATAACGTTTATAATTTTTTGCGTTTCATCATTTAATGAAAATATATTTGTTGTGTTTGCCTATGAATTCTACTCAACATCAACATTTTGATTTGCTATATTTAATAATTGTTGGAACATTTGATTATGTTTTCCCAAGAAAGGATCCGGTTTAACTTGTGGTTTACTTTCTTTTTTTATGGCACCGTTTGGTTTCTAATTTGTCTAATTGGTGATTGTTTGTTTGATAGTTTCATTAGATTTTGGTTTATTCGACACTGTTTTAGCAATAACTTGATTCGGTTTTTGAGTATTAGTAATAGCTTGTTTTGTTGCTTCATTTGATTTTGGTTGTGCAGCAATAATATTTTGTAAAATTTTTTCGTTAGTCTATTTAGTACTAACGATGCTCTGTTGTAATGTTGCGTTGGACTTTTTCTGGTTAGAGGTTGTTTGTTTTATTGTTGTATTGGTACTTGGCTGCTTATTTATAATTGGTTGTGTTTGCACTTTATTTTTAATTTCTATACTTATTTGTATATTTTTTTTAGATTTTTTGTTTTCAATCAAGCGAAGTTCTAGTTCAGGTATCATTTTGTTCAATTCTTTTTGAACCTGACTAAAAATCATTTTTGTATTGTCTGTATAATTATAAATATTATCAATTTTTATTTCTTGTGTTGTGTTGATTTTTAGTTTGCTTTTATCTTGTGTGTTGAAGTATTTAATAAGAACAGGTGCTATAATTGAACGTATCTGTTCCCAACTTTCTTTTTTTGTTCTACTTTTATAATTTTTAAATTTTTTGTCAAGAATTTCTATTATTTCATATGCTTGTTTTGTTGGCTTGTTTAACTAATCATTAATTAAATTATATGAATGATAAAAATGTGAATAATGATAATTTTGTATTTTTTTGAATACAAGATTGTTCATTGTTCTAAAGTTCTTTTTTTCAAATTTTGTTGTTTCGATATTCTGCTTCTTAACTTCATCTTTTATAACAAACAAATCAGTCTATTGTGCTGACTATAACTATTTTCCTATTTGTAATCCGCTTTTTAATGGTACCTGAACATTGTTTTTTACAACATTTTGATTCTATTGAATCTAATTGTTTTTTACATTTGGTACATTTTTAACGGGAACAATGGTATTTATTACTTGCTGCTGGCTTTGCTGTGCATTCTAGACCTAGTTTGTAATAGTGTTTGCTTTAATTTGAGGTCCAATATTTGTAATAGTATTGTTGGCTTGAGTTTGCACAACTTTGTTTGTTTGTGCTGTGTTAGTAACATTTGTATTGTTTGAACTACTAGCAAATTTTTGAACAACTGTACTTATTGGCAATGTTTGAGATGTTGTAACAGGATTAGTTTGTATACCACCATTTATAATTTGGTTAAGTTGCTTATCACTAATGTCTACTGCATCTAATATTAAGTTTATTTTCTTTAATTCATTTGAATCATGCAAAAGGTGTCTTATCTTTTTTGCTATTTTTTTATATTTTTTTAAACTAGTTTTATTTAAATTTTTAAATGCATGTATTTCAGGGTCATCATTTGGCGACTACACATCATAACTTAAATCATAATCAGTCATTTTATAATTTTTAAAGACAGGAGAATCTTGTATTTCAGGGTCATCATTTGGCGACTACACATCATAACTTAAATCATAATCAGTCATTTCATAATTTTTAAAGACAGGAGAATCTTGTATTTCAGTGTCATCATTTGGCGACTACACATAATCACTTAAATCATCATTAGTCATTTCATCATTTTTAAAGACAGGAGAATCAAAAGATACAACTTCTTCGTTATCAAAAGTGTTTCTATTTATTATAAAGTCATAAAATTGTTGATCAAAATTTTCTTCTCCTTCAAAAACACTTTGAAGGACTTCCCCCATATCATAAGTATTTCCTTTTATTTCATTTTGAATACTACCTATTATGTTTTTATGTGTCTCGGTTAAAAGTAAAAATAATTCATTTGTTTTTTTGGTAAAATGTACTTTACCTTTGCTATCAATTTTTTGGATCAATTTTTTCTTTCCTGTTTTTGCTTGTTGAAATAAAGCACCAAATTGATTGAAAGCATTTACTTTATCAACAACATTTTCATCAATTTGTGAGTTCTAAGTTATGTTGAACATTTTATCCATTAAAAAGAATGAAGGCAAATTATCAAAATCATATTGTGTAAAATTGTATTCCGATTCTTTCTGTATATCAAACACAACTTTCTATAGAACTTTTAATTCTTCAATGCTTTTTATTCCTGTTTTTTTAATTCTTTCAAGAAAATCTATGTTTTTTTGTTTTACTTGTTCATTTATATTTTCGTTCCACTCAAGAGCAGATGGATTTGATATTATGTCTCTGATAAAAGACAATAATTTTTGTGATTTTGTAAAATAATTTATATTCAAATTAGCAAAATCTATTTTTGAAATTGTTTCGCTAAATATAAGTTTGTTATTTGAAATTTGAGTTATAATTTTAATAAAATGCTGCTGAAATGATTCAGCAAATGCATCAGATTCAAAGTTAAGAGGATTAAATTTTTGGTTTGCTAATAACGTTTCATACTAACTACTAATAATTTTTTGCTATAATTTAGAAAGTTTTTTATTAGATAGATTGTCGTTTTGATATTTATCTTCGAGTATTGGTCCTATTACTACGTTGATATTATTTACAATGGTGCTAAATTCTTTCAGTGCATTTTCAAATTTTGTTCCGTTATCAAACAAATCCCGTTCTATCTGCTGTTTATAATAAAAGTACAATTTTCGTAGTTCTTCATAATTTGGTTTAATAGTGGTTGATTCAATTTTTTGGCGCCTTATAGCTCCCCCCCACCATATTTCTTTTGTTACTTGTAATTCTTCTCCTTTTTCATAATCTGTACTTTGATTATAAATTAGTTCTTTTAATTTTTTATAAAATTTATTGTATTTTGTTGGTTTAATCAATTCTTTTTCTATTATATCTTGTTTGTCCCAAATAGTGTTTGTTTCTTGGGACAACATGTATTCTTGTTCTTTATATACTTCTTCTTTTGTATTTTCTATAAAATCTTTAATAATTTTTAGTTTTTGATATTCTTCTATGTATGTAAATTCTGTAGGCTCTGACTTAGATTTACTATGTAACAGAGTTTTAACGATTTTTGGCTTTGTGTTTTGTTCTAATTCTATTATTTTTTCTTCAATTATTTCTTTAATAGTTTTATTGTTTTCTTCCGCAATACCCACAACTTCTTTGGCAAAGTCTGTTATTATATTTTTGTCGGTTTGATCTTCTTGTATATCTGCTCCAACAAATTCTACTGTTCTTTTTAATTCAATTTCATTTTTTATTTCCTACGGAACGTATTTGTTTATATTAAAAGCATAATTCTATTTAGTTTTATTATAAAGACCTTTGTCAATTTTAGGTTTATGTTCCCATATATCAAAATGGTATGCAAACTGTTTTGTTACTTGATCAATCTAATCATTTAGCAATATGTTTGATTTTATTTCTTCTGGTTCATCAAATGCCTACATTATTTTTTTGGCAATTGTTAACATTTTTTCATCTTTAGCAACATTGAATACAGATGCACTTGGTGTAGATATACTTGGTATAGGAGTATTTTCTATAGGCGTGTTTGGTATAGATATATTTAAATTTTTGTTGATTTTAAAAATGAATTTATTATTCTTTTCATCCTTAGGACTTACTTCAATTATATTGTCATCTAAGCTCGTTTTGACAAAAGATTTTCCATCAAAAACAATTAGTGAGTCTATTGCTGTTCCTATTTTAAATTTATTATATTCTGGTGTGATTTGAGAAAAACCGTTTGCTATTTGGTGATTTGTTAAATATGTATTATTTTCATCACCAATTACTATTATTTCTGTTTGATTTCCATTTATATCTATTTCTTCTGTTTTTATTTTTTTTGTATATGTTGCTCTGAAATGATTTATTAGTTTGTTAAATGTCGTATTCTGTTGTGATGCAATACCGAGTTCTTTGTTTATTGTTGCTGTTGTTTCGGCATCATACTAACCGACGTGCTAAATATTAGCGCTTATGTCTAAATAAGACTATACAGCTTCTTGAGAGTTATTGTTAGCAAAGATTCCTTTTTGAGCAAGAGCAACTCTTATATACCCATTTCTATATAAATCGTATACTGGTTTTTGACTAAAAAATAAGTTTTTAAAATTATTATCTTTTATTTTTTGTTTTAAATAAGGTATATCAAATGATTCTACGTTATATCCAGTAAAATACTATGTTTGATCAACATTTATTGAATGGTTTTGCAAAAGATCATTGGTTATTTCTCCAAAAAAATTCTAAGACTCTAAGTCCTAAAGATAAACTACATGATTACCTTCGTATATTTCTTTGATTATACTTTTAGTACTGCTTGATTGTTTTGCCTTTAAACGAGATAAATTATCTGCAATTGTATAATATTGACCAAGCTCTTTAAATGACTTCATTTGTTGAAGTTCAAAATCAGTTATGTTTGAGTTTAATATAGATATTTTTTGAACATTTTTAGTACTTGGATTAGTTATTGCCAAACCTATTTCTGCTATTTTTCCGGATGAAGTTGTTTCAATATCAAACTATATTGATTGTCCTAAATTTGGTTCGCTTGTATAGTTAAATATTTTATGTCTTGCTAATTCAGCAAGTTTTTCATTCAAACTGAATTCGTATAGTCTTGTTACTGTAGTTTCAACATTTTTCTATTCTTTAGGTAAAACAGGTTTTAAAAAAACATCAGAATTTTTAAACAATACTTTTGGACCCTGAAACTATTTATGTGGTTCATACATATTAAATAGTTTGTATATTCTTGCTCTAAAACCTAGAAAATTTTGTTCATCTTTGTTGCTTCCAATTGCAGTACTAATGAAATCATTTATTTTTATTTTTTTGTTATATGATAACGGTTTTGATTCTATAAAAGTATCAATATCAACATTTGCTTTTTCAAAAAATACATGACTATATTTGTTTATAACACGTTGTTTTTCTTCTGTAGTAAATCGATCAGAACCTAAAAACGCATCAATTTTTTCTTTATTTAGATAAAATTTTTTGAATTTTATACTTGGCTACGTATATTCTCTTGATATGTTTGCTTCTATACCGGTAAATCTTAAGTTAGTGACATTACCACCAAGCATAAGTTTGTCAAAAAGACCTTTTAATGTAAGAACATAATCTCCAGTGTGAGTTTTGTCTTCATAAAAATCTTTTCTGTCTTTTATTAAATCAAAAACAAATTCGTGTTTTACATATTTGTTCTCTGGTGTTTTTGTTTCAATCTCAAAATAAAACTTAGTAGCCATAAGAAAATAATTATCTGTTTTGCTCTAAGCCAAAATGCCATTTCTTATTTTACCAAACTAAATAAAAGGTTCTTTGTCTATTCCGAGACTTTCAAAAACATTTTTGTCCTAAATTTTTATATACGAATCAATACTTATTTTTGGATTTATTATTAAGTCTTTGTCTTCCTAATTTGAAAACATAGTTTTTTTAAGATATTGGTATAATTTATTTTTTATGATTTTATTGTTTGGGTATATATCTTTCCTTTCTTCAGAATTTAAAAAATTAATTTTTTGCAGAACCTAGATTGTTGGATCTGTTTTTAGATAACTTATATCTTGATTTTTAATTATAGAACTGTACTGAGTATAATCGTATCCTTTAACTTCATCCCAGTTCTTAATTTGATTTAGTACATTGTATTGGAGTATTGAGTAATCCTTTTCAAAAGGATCATCAGATGGTTGAATACTTTGTTTTATATCGTTAAAACTTTTTTCTATTGCTTGTATCAGTTCAATTTCTTTTTCTTTGTTTAAATCAGTAACAAGTTCTTTCTAATTTGATTTGCAAATATCTATTTGTTCTATTGTTTCTTTGGATTTTTGGATATTATCTATATCAAAGTTATTAAAATAACTTTCTATTTTTTTTAAGTGTTCCTCCATTGTTGCTATTTTTTCTTTATTATCTTCTTTTTCTTTAAAATACTCATTTTCTTTATCTATGGCATATTTGTATTCAAACAAGTATTCTTTAATCTTTTGGATTTGTTCTAGATTGTTATCAACAACACCTAAAGATTGTTGTTTTGCCTCTAAACTTTGCTGCAAAACTTTCTATTTTTTTATTAAATTTTGTACTTGAAAAGTCATTGGACTTAACTTTTTTTGAAATAAATTATCCATACGGCACCTGTTTTCTTGTATTTGCACCAAATGTTATGTGCATTGGATGCGATTTAATATGTATAAGTTCCATTGTTTTGACTTACATTTATATATGGATTAATAGCTCCGTTTGTCTAGTTTCTGTAAAATCGTATATCTATTCCGTTTTGTTTCATCTAACTATAGTAACTGTTTTTTAATGGATAATTAAGCAGAGAATAATACTATTTTTGTATATTTTGCTGATAAGCATCAAATTTAGATGTATCATCAAAACGTGAATATACTTCTCTTGCATATAACAATTCTAAATTTATGTTCGGGTCAATATAATAGTCTTTTATTGTTCCGTCAAACTTATTACTAAGAGTATTTTGATATTGAACTAATTCTGTTCTATCTACAAGGTCTGTATCAATTCCGTTTATTTTATTTTCTTTATATTCTTGAAGCTATTCAAGAGCAAATTTGGTATATGATGGCTATATTTCTTTTATTCTTTCTGTTTCCTGTTTAGAGGAATTAACAAACAATGGCAAATAATCCTATTCTGCACCTGGTATAAATGAAATTAACTCCTTTGGTGTCTTCTAATACTTCTACTAACTAAATAAATTTCGTTCTCCACGTTGTTTTTTCTAATATAGATACTTTTCTTCTAAATCGTATCTATCGGTTGTTTCTTTGGGCAGCATTGGATTTATAAATCCCATTAGTGATGTTGTAAGATTTAATGATCCGGTTGTAAACTACTACACAGTCTTACTTTCTAAGTTTGTTCCTGACATGATTCCTAATCCTATTCCTTTTGCTGTTGCATAAAGTGGATTAATATTCATGTTGTTAAAAAACATTGGTTTCAAAAAGTCAGATACAGGACTATCCCAACTCTAACTTTGTTTGCCAAATACATTATACCTTTCGTAACTTTCAATCTAAGAAAAATTACCGCCAAACTTTTCATTTTTAAAGTTGTACAAATGACTCTTTATCTCCTGAATTTGTTGAACAGTATTTAGAACCGGTGTTTCAAAACGGTAATACTACTAGTAGTCCTACCAATTGTTTTCGTCTTTTATTGGCAGATTAAGTTGTTTGGCTTTTGACTAAATTGGTTTATTTATAAGTTCAAGATATACATTACCACTTTCGTCCATTGTATACTATTTGTTTTTGTCTTTCTATACATATCCACTTAATTTGTCACCAATCATTCCTTTAAGTTGATGAATTCTATTTTCTGCCTCAACATACGCTTCATCTATGCTGTTTACTGTTTCAGTTTCAAATATGTGTTTGGCAACTATATTGATGTCTAGTGATGGCCCAGCTATTCTTACAGGAACTTTTTCGTTCGTCTATTCAAGAGTGCCATCATCGTTTATAGATTTAATAAAAACGGTTTTATCTGTAAGGTCTTCACTTAGAGGGTAATCATAGTTTCTAATTTTCTTTCTTACTTCGTCTCCTTCTTGTATTGCTGTTGTTATATGATATTTATTAGAGTCATTATACGAATCAATTTCTTTTAATAATTTTGTCTTACGCATTGCATAACTTCTTGAGTAAGGAGCTACGTTCTATATTATTTTAAATTGATCTATTTTTCCATAATTATCTATAAGTTCGTGCGTGCGTTCATAAGCCTATCCTGGTAATCTTACTTCGCCGTATGGAACAGATGAATAAACATCACCGTGGAAAAAATCTATATAATATTCTTTAGGTAACCAATTATACTCTGTTATAAATTTAGCGTTTGGAATAGGATTATAATATTTGCTTCCATATTTTCCATAATAATTGTTTACAAATCTTCTGAAGTATTCAGTCTATCCAAACATACTTCCAAGTTCTCTTTGGTAATACAATCTGTTTCCTAACATGAGATCCGGATCTGCTAATACTTTTTTATGTTCTTTATTCTCTATATTACTTAAAGATCCGAAAAAACCAAGCATACCAAGATAATCTTCCTAGTGCTTTTTTTCTTTGGATATAGCTTCAATGAGTTCATTTTTTCTTTCTGTTTTTTCACCCGATAAAACTAATTGTTTATTTTTTATTGAAGATAAAGCAGACTAATCACTTAGAGGTACTTTCATGCTCTAATCAATATTAAAATTAAAGTCATTTATTGTTATCTGTTGTTCTGTTTCTTGCAAAAACTAATGCTCATTATCTGGAGCTATTATTTTTTGTATTCCACCCTATAACGGTCCGACAAAAGGAATATAACTTAAATTGCTATTGTCATTATATGGATATGGTCTATCCAACTAATGTTTTTCCAAAAAATAATTTGGATTAAAAATAGGTTTAATTCCAAACTAGTTAAAAGGTGTAGGGAACAATGACTAATACTCTAAATACTCTTGTTTTGAACCATACAATGTATCAGTAAATTCCCATTGGCTTCCGGCAAGATACTATTGATGAGGTCTAAAATAAAGAGTTTTACCACCTTGAAAAGGTGTTCTTCCCATTTCCCACCATCTAGCCTGTTTTACTGGAACATTTTTGTTTCCGGTTGCTTCAAGCTAATATTTTTCCTAATCGGGAATATCTTCAAGATAAGAAGCCGCACCCTATAATAAGAACATATCTCCTGAAGTGGTTAAATACTATGATATATCCTAAGTTGTTGTAGATAATATATGTGGAAAACTTTTTGATAGTTCTGTCAATACTTTGGTTACTTGTGTTACTTCCGAAATCTTTAATAATCCCTACATGAAAGATGTGTAAGTTTCAGAAAGAAGTTTTGTTGGTACATATATTGGCTGTTCTGTTTCATCATCTTGAGTTAAAAACTAATCAAACTATTTGAATGCTGTTATAACTCCCTAAACTGGGAGGATTCTTTTTATAGCAACTTGTTTTAAGCTTTGAAACTAGTTAAATGTTTCTTCTGGATTTGGTCTGCCTAAAAACCATTCTTCAAGTAATTGCACTGGTCTATCTACGACATAATGAAACAACAGACTTGACTATGTGGATTCTCCTTTTTTGTTAAGGAAAAAATTCTATGCACCTTTTTCACTTTTGGACACAGAAGAAAATACAATCTGATTTGATCTACTTGTTTTAAACCTTAATTTTTCTTCTATTTTGTCTGTTTTTTCATTTTCAATAATTCTTGTTATTAAATCTAGTCTTTTTAGTCTGTTGGTAACAGCCTTTGCAATAGGGATCTAGTCCCCATCTTCTATTTTAAAATTTGCAAACTCCTAAGACTAGTTTATTCTGCCTTCCTTTGATCTAAGATTATGCTTGTTTAAAATATTATCTGTTCTCTTCAAAATATTGTTGAACATTAAATACTAATATGTTTGTATATCATCATTTCTTATAGACTACACTTCATCCATAGCGTTTGTATCAAGGTCAAATATTTTTTTCATCTATACAACCTTGTACATTAAATCGCCTTTTGTTTCTCCAAGCTAAGTGACTTGTGTTTGAAGATCAATAGCAGAAAATACTTTTGAATTTTTAACAGATCTATAAATATCTACTTCTAAAGCTTGAGATGCTGGTATAAGATTCAAAAAGAATTCTCTATCATGTTGATTCATTTGTACTTTAAATAGATTTTCATGTATATCCTAAAAGAATTCAAACTAATCTATATATTCTTCAGTAAATAGCTCTATGTTACTTCTATCTATTTCTATTTTGAATATGGTACTTAAAGTTTGTTCATTCAGATACTATCCATTTGTTACCTGCATTAATTTCTATATTGTTTTTGCATTTTTCGGAGCTTTGTCTTCAGAAGCAGCAATAACTTTTAACTCTTTTTTTATTACATTATTTTTAGACATAAAAGTAAATAGTTCTTTTATTTCTTCCCACTTGTTTGGAGTAAAGCTGTATTGTTGATTAAATGGTAAATCTTTTTTGACTTTTCTATTTGTTATAAGCTTTATATTTCCATACTGTTGATCTGCAATCCTTGTGAGTGTTTGTCCTAATTTTGTTTTTTCTATCTAGTAATAGTATTGATCGTTTACTTTTAAACTGTAATGAAGTTTTTGGTCAAACTTTGTATTTCCAAACTGGAAATTCTTCTATATTTTGTCAAAATCTAATTTTTCTTGCTAATTGTCGTCTTTAAATATATTTAATATCTATTCAAAAGAGACAGTACCATTAGATATAACGGCTTTTGTATTAAGAAATTTTTCTTTCTTAATATTTTGCTATTTTAATAATAGTTCTCTAAACACTAGTTTTTCACTAATCAAGTCTCCGTTTTCTTTTTTTAACTAGTTGGCATATATAGCATCTATATCTGGACTTGATGATGTTTCCATAAAATTTGCCAAAAAGTTTTTTGTGTCTTTAGAATATATTTTTATAGCAAATGCAGGCTAATCCTACTTCAAAAAACCAAATAATTCAGACCGATTATAATTTTCCATCTATAAAGCTCGTTCGCTTTTTATATAGTTCCTAAAAGACTCAACAAATTTTTCATCTTTTAACATGCTATCAACTATATATTCTTTAACAGTTTTATTTTTAAATACATCCATTTCATCAAGTACGCTAAAAAACTCTTTAGTTTCAAGCTATTCAAAGAATTTTATTTGAAATACACTTAACGGATTGAATAAGTATGGTATTTTAAAGCTTTTCTAAAAATTACTTATATTATGCAGTTTTAATAATGTTGAATCCTTTGTGAGATACATAACGCTTTTCTGAGGATCTGTATTAAAAGAATTTGCATTAAATGCTAGATGTGGAAAGATTGATGTTTCTGATATTTGTTCTTTTATTTTGCCGTTAATTTCAAGATAATCTGATTGATCTGGTTTTGTAAAAGCTCTTAACTTGCTTAAAATTCTTTCAAGGTCTGCCTTTGTCTGTTCATCTAAACCAATTGAATCACTTCTGTTTAGTAACGCCTAAAATTCATGTTCATACATAGGAGATTTAAAGCCAATATTGGCTTTAATGTCTTCAAAATCTTTTTTTCTATAATCTGGATTTTTTGAAAATAAATCAGTAAAGAAAGCTTCAGCCTATTCAATTCTTTCTTCTTTAAATGTTGTATCATGTGTATTTAAAATATCTATATATTGTTCCAATTGATACGCGGTATAGTACTGTAATTGGTTCTTTTCTCTAAATCTTTTTTCCTTTTCTATTTTAAAAAAATCAGAAAAATCTTTGCCAAATTTTTTTGTTTTTGCTTCAATTGTATATGCATCTTCACCTAAGGAATCTGTAAAATTCTTTGAAAATGATTCTGATATAGCTTTTCCAAACTAACCGATAGTAATAAATAAATTTGATTTTGAAATATTTATTATTTCAGATAATTTTGCGGTTTTATTAAATACATTTAGATAACTGAGTGTTGAATCTGTTCCATAACTTGCTGAATATAATACAGATTTAAATATCCAAAAGTTCAAGAAATTGTCTTCTTTTTCCTGTCCTGTTATAGACTAAATAGTATTATACTAAACAAATCCGCCTAATGCCGATTTAACACCGTAACTTGAAAAAGAACTAAATAACATTTTTAAAGCATCGTTTTGTTTCAAACCGTCTGGCACAAAACGTTTAACAACGCTATTAGCAATGTTATATAAAGAAGTATCTGGTGCCTCTTTTAAAGAGCGCATAAAAATACTTTCATTAAGAACTGGCATGTTTTTTCCTATTGTTCCAAGTTTATTCTATAAATCTTTTTGATCGGTAATATCAAGTCTGAATTCAGAATTAGCAAACTTGCTAAAAAGATTTATTATATTATCTTCATTTTTTCCTATTTTGACTTTTTTTGAGAGAAGAAGATTGCCAAGCTCTAAAGAAGTTCTCTATATTATTGGAGTTATTGTTTTAGAAGCTATCTGTCCAGCAGCCAGCACAAGGAGCATATGTATAAAAAAATTATTTGGTTTTTCGTCCATAGGAAAAGTTTCTTTTATTTCATTATTCGTTTTATTTATTTCTTCATAGTTGTTTATAATTTTTCCGTTTTTATCTATATATATTTTGAGTTTTTTCTACATATTTCCTCCTTTACCGGATATCACTTCGTTATATATAATTAACAATTTCTTATATGCAAAAAAAGAATAAACCGCTGTTAGCGGTTTATCCAAAAAAACTTTTTAAAATTTGTTTTGATTGTTCAGGATCATCGTTCGTTTGTTCAACAAGAGAATTTAAAAACTTGCTTGAATCTCTTATGTATTTTTCTTTATCGCTGGTCTATTCTTGAGGTTTTAAATCAATAAAAGCAAGTGTTTTTAAAAGGTCTTTTACGTTTTTGTTCAGAAGTTCTTTATATTCAATGTTTTCCTTACAAATTTCAAGTACTTTTCCATACTATATGGTACAACGTTCTCCGTTTTTTTGTTCTTCAACTTTTTCTTTTAGATTTTTTTCTGTAAGATTTGAATCCTCAAATATTTCTTCTCCAAGTTCAATGAGCAACTCTTTATATTCTTGCTGGTCTTTTTGTATATTCCCAAACTCTGATACAATACAAATTTTCTATAACTACAAATATAAATCATCTTCGTTAAACCCAACATATTTATTAAGAGAGTCATAAACCAGCATTACACCATTAAACTCGTTTATCGTTGGTTTTCTACATACAATAAAACTTAATTCTTTACCAGCCGCTTTCTTTAAAAAAATATCGCCGTGTTTCTATTTTAATGTCTATATTTCTATTAACTACAAAGTGCTGTCATCAAACATGTTTTTACATTATACTTTTATTACCGGCGCATTTTCGTTAAATGCAGAAGCAGCAAGGGTAAATTTAGAAAGAGATTCATATAATCCAGCATACATATTATCAATCATTTCATCTGTAAGTTCTGGATATATTACTGAAGTTTTTATTAGTGCAACCTCAAGTTCTTCATCACTTGAAGCGTTCTTTTTTAACTGCTTGTACTCTCTTGTTCTTAATCCCTTAAAGAAAAAAATGTTTTCGTCATCATTCATAAATAAGTAAACATCCGCGTTTTTCTTTTCTTCCTCAATTTTTTCTTTTGCTTGTGTACCTATTTTTTCGTATATCTTGTCAAGAATTTCTTTAAGAGTTGTGTCATGCTCTGTTTCAGATATATTTGTTGCTGTTATTTCAGTTTCTTTGAGTTCTTCTTTACTTGCCATAAAAACACCTTCCTTAACATATAATTTTTGTGTTGTCGTCGTAAGTTTTAAACAGTATATTGTGTACTATTTGCTACGGCTATCCATCTGGAGTTGTCTCAAACTAATAGCCAACAAGATAGCAATCTATTAGAGTGGTGTTGTTTTTTAAATCTTTGCTTCTAAAAGAAAACTACGGTAGATAAAGAACATAATTTTGTAAAACCTTTATACCATAACTTTTTGAAAGATTTGAACATATTTTTAGCATTGGATTTAGTCCTATTGCGTTAATCTAAAGTTTTCCGCTGTAAACAGATTTTCCGTCCAAAAACTATGACGGTTCATATTTGCTCTAAGTAAACAACGGTGTAACACTGCTTTGCCAAGTTGTTTGAAAGAAAGACTAAAAATCTATTTGCATTATTGATTTATACTCTTTATTTCCTGAATTATATGTAGTGATGAAAAATTCAAAATTATCAGTAGTATATAGTTCTTTCTTCAAAACAACACCGCCTTTAAACTTGTTGAATACAACTTATTATTATTTCATAATAAATATTACCATCATCAGATGCTTTTAAAATTTCACCAAAAATAATTCCGTTCTTTTTTATGTTGTTTATAATTTTATGGTATAGTGGTTTATATGCCCAATGACTGATATAAAAAGCTGGAAATGATACTCTAAAAAAGTTTTTTCCTTCAATATTAAAATCAAAATAACTTTTATAATTATTACTTTTTATGTCAGCAAATATTCGGTTTGTTAGAGACACTTTTACATATTTTCCCCATAAAGTATCATCAATCAAACTATAGTCAATTGGTTCTTGATCATAATATGTCCACAATCCTTTTTTGTTTTCACACTACTGTTGTGCTTTTAATAACTATAAATCTAAAAAAGAATAGCTATGTGAATTAAGTTTATCATCTGATGATAAAACGTGTGGAAAAGACATTCCTTCGCCTATAAGCTTCAACTATAAAGATTCTTTAGTATTAAAATTATACAAATCACAAATATATCTTTCATAAATATCTTTATGTTGTTTTGAAATTGTGCATACTCTTAAACTGTTTTTGTTTTTATCTATCCATTCTTTGGTGAATTTTTTCTACTAAGTACTGATTTCATTTGGTTTTTTGCTTTCGTTTTCTGATGTTTCAGGTGTATCAACACCAAAAAGTCTTATTTTTAAGGAATTTTCTTCAAAAACAGAATGATTCTATAAGTCTGTGTTTTTTTTATTTACGTATAATGTATCTCCGTCGTGTGGATTGCTATCAGATGTTATGCAAGATACATCACAAGAAAAATATGTTTTATCAATATTATCTATATGTGTTTCGCTGTAACTGTATAAAGATACATATTGTTGTTTTTCACTGTCGGCATATACATCAAAAACAAAATCTATATCAGACTAATAAAATTGATAAATCTCTTGTATTGGGGAACCGTTTATAACCATTGTGTCTGTACATGTAAAAATCGTTATTCCCTCTAACGTTAGTTTGTCTTCTATTTGTTTTGTATCAAGGTTTTTATAAATAATTTCTATTTTAGGGAATTGCATTAAATATTTTTTAGACTGTACACCATTGGATTTTTGTAGTTTTTGCAGTATAGAAATAAAGTTCTAGTTAAACCCAAACGTGCCATTAACAACATAATGCTAAGTAAGAAACTGTTCCTATTCATTCTTAAAAACAGAGAAAATAGGAACGACATTATTGTTCACTGTAACGTTTATAAACTATAGAGAATCAGCATAATATCTTTTGTTTTCAATATAAAAGAATACATCAATGTTATTAGAATTTATAATTTCATGATTTTTAGACATTAAAGTTTTCCAACCTAATCAGATATTGTTGATACATTTTTATTTTGTATATCAGGAAATACTATTCCTTCCTAACTCTTTTTTATTATTTGTTTATCGTAGATGTTTGTCTATACAAAACTATATTTAAGGTATTCGTCTTTTGTGTTTGCATCTATAACTTTGGTTTTTTTAAACAGTTTTACGTTCTAAATTATGTCACAAGTCAAATTTAATTGGCTTGGTTGTGCTGTACTGATTATATTTTTATAAATCTCTTTTACCTTAAACAAATATATGTCAAATGAATGCATCATTGTAAAGTCTTGTAATCCCTAAAAACTAAACATTCCGTCTTGTTCATTCATATAATCATGATAACTTTGTATATCTGAATTTGCTTCAATGTTTTTAATATACATATTCTTAATAAGAAAACTATTGAAGGTTTTTTCGGTCTTTATACTTTCCTATACAGCTATTTCTCCATTTATAAAACTTCCTCCAAGGCAATAACCATATGGAAAAGTAGTACCGATGCTATAAGCAGGCTTAACATCGGTATTAAAATCATACTATAACATTATAATGTCTTCGGGAAAAAAGTTTTCTCTGCCAGTCTATGTATCAATAGAAAAAACCAAGTTGTATTCTTGAGGTGAAATTATTGTATTCATAAAAATTGGCGAAGGAAACCCCTATCCCTTTAGTGTAGGGGAGGAATCGCCATCCTCCTTTCCCATAACATATTTTTTCTAAATCCGATTACATTAGTGGCGTTTATTATGATATTGAACTTGAGCTTGTTGCAGTGCTATCTGTGCTGGCAGAACTAGAAACTGCTTTATCGACTATATAGTTGTTTATATCTTTTGCATAGAAAGTAACCTGTTCAATTACGTTAGGATTATCAATCTATATATTTATCTATTCTCCAACAAAATGTACTTCTTCACAAACAACTATAAGCTACCTCGGTGGTTTGGTTGTATCTTCTCCAATTTGTTTGTTATCAACACCATCATAATGTACTTCAGGAACACCAATAAGCATGAGATTAAGTCCTTCTATTTCTCCAAGTCTTAAAGGAGGTCTTTTTAAAACATTTGCATTTGTACCGCTTATATTGTTTGAAGCGATAGCATCTCCAACTGATTTATCAATACCACCAGTTATTAATGTGTTTATATTTCGTGTTGTTGTTCCGTCGTATTTACTTAAGTCTTCGGTTTCTTTTAGATTCTACTATGCCTAGTACTGTCTTAAAATATCTATTGCTATATCTTTATACTAAATGCTGTTACTTATAAAGTTATATATTGCTCCATTGCCAAAATACCCTTTTATTAATTTCCTTTGTATATCTTCTCCGTTAGCAAGAAAGCTTGTAAACATTCCAGTGCACAGTCTACCTTTTCTTACAATTCCAACAGAGTTTTTACTTCCAAGTGTAAATATAGGCATTTTATCTCTTTTTATCTAAGCATTAAAACTCTATACTTCACCAAGAAGTATTGGCGTAATTTCTCCTCCATAAGCATAAACCTAATATCTCGAAAAACTTTCTTCCTATCTAGGAATCTAATTATATGCCATTTTCATCAGCTCCATTATACTATGTTTTCGGAATAATAATCCAAAGCAATAAACTGCACCTATTCCGCTGCAATTATATCGGCAACAGTTATTCCAAAAGAATACTAAGTTATTTCTGTGTCTATAATTTTATACTTTGTTGTAATTGATTTTCCGTCTTTTATGGCCGAATTAAGTATCATAAGTTCAAGTGGCGGTAACTCATCCAGTTTTTTAATATAATGCTAGTTTTTAAAAATATTATTGAAATTAGCCTATATCTATTCTTTTGTTTGTAACTATGTTTTTGTAACAGCGTTATTGAACAAATCGTATTCGCTTTTGCCTGAAACTTCCTATCCATAACCGATATAGTTTTTGTTGTTTAATTCTATCCTGCCATTTTTCATAATTCTTGACATTAATGTGTCAGATAAAACAGCATATTGTATTTCTCCGGTAACTATAGTTATACCTGTTGAAAAAGTTTCCGGATTTATACTGTTCAGTTGATATTGTGGTCTTTTGTCTGTTTGAACAGACCAGCTTATACCGGTCTATGTTCCTATTATTTCTCCTCCAAGCGTAATTATCTAATTATTTGCACTCATGTTCATAAAAGCATTAGGCGTCGTAAGAACAAGAAACAAAAAAACAAACGCCATTCCTCCTTTTTCAGAATTTTTATGAATTAAAAATCTTTGACAATTTCTAAATTACCATCCGGAAAATATTCAGAAAACAAAATTATTTTAATCTTTATTGAATCGAGAACTGTTTTAAAGTTTATTTTAAAATCTTTTATGCAGTTCTGTTCTTTTTTGTGCTCAAGGTATGCGGTTAATTCGCTCAACTATTGATTTAAATCTATATTTCCTGTGGTTTTTCCAATTATATGTTTTTTCTAAATGTTTCTTGTACAATTATCTGTTTCATGTAATAAATAAAGTGTTTTTATATCTTTTACTGATGATTTTGAGTTTGTCTTTACTACAGATTTCGTTACTGTACCAACTGTATAAATTAAACTTATATCGTTTTTTACACACTAAACCTAATTCTAGCAATCAGTAATTGATACAATATCTTTTAGTTCATAACTGTTGTATCCATAGTCTTCAAAATTTTTGTAGTCATACCATAGTATAAAAGGCTACAAATCATTTTCTTCTTCGTACATATAATTAACAACTAAGTTTGAAAACACATTATATATGTCGTTAAACTTGTTTTTTAATTGAAGCATTTCTAGCTTTGATTCAAATGTATATTCACCGTATTCTTTATGAAGATATGTAATTTTTGGTGTTGAATCAGAGATTTCCTTGAACATAAAGTATTGGCTGTTGTCAAGAATTTGTTCGCCGTTTATAATAGTATTGCCGTTTTTATCTTTTATTATCTAATTCTCAAAATAGTTTCCATCAAACTAAAACTATTCGATTTTGTTGTTGGTTATGCAGCACGCAAACAAATCAGACATTATCTCTTTATATGTATTTATGTTTTTACTTAACCGACACTATATAATTGGCTTCGTAAAATTGGTGTTCAAATTTTGTTCAAACTCTTCAATTAGTTCTAAAAACAAAAATGGATTGTTTGTATATAAAGTGGATAAAGTATTTTGCTAAAAATTCGTTGGAATATATTTATGCAGTTCCCAAAAATGCATTTCAAACCTTTCTTTTATGTTGAAAGGAGTATCTATATCAACATCAAAATAGATAGTATCCTACTAGTAGTCATATATAGTTTCATTAAGAAAATCCATAGTTTCTTTTAACTATTTGTAAGTTTCAAACTTTGATTGAGGACTCTTAAAAACGTTGTCTTCTTGGAAAAGAAGCGGTACAATATACAAATTATCTTCAGTTTTATTTTCAAAAAAATATTTAGTCTATTTGTTCAAAGGATGATTGTTTTCAAGATAAGAATTGCATTGAGCATAATCTATACAATGTTGTATAACTCTGTCATTAATATTCTGTTTTGTTATAATAAATAAATTAGACATTTTTTCTCCTTGTTAAAAACCTCAGTTGGCTAGTTATACTAGCCAACTG
>Ga0209311_1000856_pt1 | contig 26107 bp, 24 predicted proteins | sample AD_UKC045_MetaG_FD_184417 | JGI IMG/M metagenome (GOLD analysis project Ga0209311, IMG submission 184417) | Active sludge microbial communities of municipal wastewater-treating anaerobic digesters from USA - AD_UKC045_MetaG (SPAdes) (version 2) | ecosystem: Engineered > Bioreactor > Anaerobic >... | reverse complement strand
AACTACCAAAGAGCGGTGAAACAATGACCAAGACAATGTTGATAACTAAAAAACACAAATTAATCGCACCTCTTTTTGATGAAAAGTTTTGGAAAAATTTTTAGGGTGACGCATTGTCGAAGTCAGGAAGATTAAATCTCCTTCGACTAAATTATTAGGAATATAACTTTATTTTTCGTAAAAATAACCTTCTGTTTTATGAAAGACCTCACACACGATAAAATCTGCGGGAGCAGGTGTTGGTCACGGCATGATCCACGAGTGTTATTTTTCAACCTATGTAGGTTTATTTGTAACCATTTGATATAACATTGCTTCGGATTGAAAATCCTCGCTTCGAGGAGAATATTGGAATAAATAAAATGTACCTAATTAGTTTGATATTTCTACCTTTTTACAATGAACGCCAACGTTCACCCGCTATGCGCTGGGCGAAGCCTCGCGCATAGCGGGCTGTTATGTGGCGTTAATCTCTTAATTTTATTTTTTCAACATCTGCATTTACTTACCGTATCTTATCTAAATAAAAAGTACCACCAGGTGCTTGACATGGATCACCTGGTTGAGCATTTGAAAATGTACCATCCATATGATTTAATGCATCATTAACCTGAAAAGTTGATACAGCGGTAATAGAAAAACACCATCCTGGATTTGGCAAGTTTTTAATAAACTCCGTGGTATATCCAGTACCTTGTCTTGTTCCAGGATTATAGTCGTCATATCCCATTGATTCACAGAAACCGGCTTTGGTATAATACCCCCAAGAATGTTCTTCAATATAATATGGTGTCGTATGATTCATTATTGAAAAAGATTGCCAACCATCAAATGGATTTGATGATAATCCTTGCCATGTTCCTTGAAGATCACCTTGGCCTACAACACCGTTAACAAAATAAAAATCTGTCCTATAGGCTGTATTCATATAATCGTCCATGACTCTTAATTCTTCAACAACCATAGCGAAGAATTGTAATAACCTGAAAAAATCCCCCAAATGGGCCTTCACACAAGTTGTCCAACTTGTAAGGGCGGTTCCACAATAATGAAAGATATTTGCCCCTATGTTTTCTACAACCCCTGTTTTAGTCAAAACAGTGTAGAGTGCATTCATTGATGCCAGAGCAAAATCAACAAAGAACAAGTTATCTTCTGTACTTCTATTTTTAAACTGATTTTGAATTTGAATCCAATCAACTTCGACCTGTAACCAGTTATATAAATCAATTATGACTTGTTTGATTGGCTCAAGTTCCTCTGGTTTAACGCTGACATCAAATAAAAATGTTAGAACGGGAAGCCCTTGATTTATAGCCATTGTTCTTATCCAGGGATTTGAATACCGCGTATCAGTTACCCATGGAAAACTCCAAGCAGGCCCAAGGACATTCATGCAATAAGAATCTTTGAATGCCATTCCAGTAAAATCAAGTTCAAACTCGTGTTCAGATGGACAGACTAATTCACTAAGTGCAGTAGCAATTAATCCAGATTGAACACGTCCACCAAGTGCAAAGGTTGACTGTATTTGATCATTTTTATAAAGATAAACATCTGTCTGCCTTCTTCTCGAATTTTTTATTTTAAATTTTGCTTTATTTTGATTTATTGATATTTCTGTAATATCTAATCCGGACAGCTTTATAGAAGGGAATGTTATGTAAAAGTATGAAATACTTTCGTTTGACTTAAATGGAATTGAAAAAATCCTTCGATCTTTCGTAAGATCAATTTTTCCCTTTTGTTGTGGAAGAAGATCGGATATAATTGAAAGCAAACATGTTTTAAAAGCTGAGTCATCTATTAAGTCTGATATTCCATTTGAATTCCACTTTGAATTTAATAGATTTATAAGGTCTTGAAAATGGATAGATGAGACGGCATTATCAATCGCAAATTTTACCCCATTATATCCAGGAGTTAAGAAGTCAAATACTAACGACAATAAACTTTTTCCGATCATATCAGGACTTATCACTGAATCATGAATTCTAGAAGGATCAGACCTTACAATAGCAAATAATTTATCACCTTTAAATAGACTAATAGTATTAAAGCAATTTTTCTTCAATTTGAGTGTTACAGATTGATTCTGCGGGTATTTTTCATCCTGAAAGGTGAAGACCTTAAGTTGATTTATTTGATCATTGGGAATAGGAAGTGAAATACTGAAATTAATGTTTGTATAATCAAAATTAATTGGAGGAGGAACCACTGATTCATCTTTTTTATGACAGCTTACTATTACAAGTAAAACTGCTAGAAAAATAATTTTTTTCATAGGTTTGCTGTTTTATTGAATGGAACATATTTTTAATCATTGAACTTTTAATTTTAATGCCACACAACGACCCGCTGCTAAAACTAGTGCGTATCTTTTAGGAATCGCACGGGCGATCCCGTGTGTAATAGCATTGGTTTTATCGGCTTGTTGGGTGCCGAAATAATTCAATTCATTTCGTAAATAAGGTCATTAGCAATCATCTATGGACAATTAGTTTTATGGATGAAGTTTGATTATTGACATATAATTGGCAATAATACATACCTTCAGGAAGTTTAGAAGCGTCAAATTTTATCTCATACTTTCCAGCAGATTTTTTTTCGGAAACAATTTCTGTGTTATATGTTCCAAGGATTCCAATAATTTTCAGAGTTACATGAGCCGTTTCAGGTATTGAGAAAGAAATTGTTGTAACTTGAGAAAATGGATTCGGATAATTTGCTAGTTTGTATTTGTTGATTGATAATTCATCTATACCAACATTATCCATTCTCCTTTTTGCCCATTGACTATAAAATTTATCCTTAGTTTGAAATCTGATAAAGGCAGTATCAAAATTGTTTTTTGGAATATCATTATCAATAGCAGTGTAAACACAAGAATATTCATTATAAGGACTTAAATTCATCAATTGGGGATTGGATGAACCACCTGAACCATATTTTATATAATACTCAGCCTTAATGATTTCTTTAAAATTAAATGTAACTGGTCTTGATAGGCTCCATCTGTTTAGATTATCTCTTATTCTAACGTATATTTTGTCCCCCCGTTTAATATTTAAACCATATATATTGGCGATCCCATTTTGAAAACTTACCTGTTGGCCATTCCCTTGTCCAGGATCACTATTAATAAAATACTCACCATATTCAAGAGTACTACCACGATTTTCGAAATATGGTTTTCTTTTTATACTCCTAGGCGCGCTCCATTTACCATTAGTGCTTTTAAAGCGAATATAGATTTTTGATCCAACTGCCAATTGTATATTTGGAACATTTACTGTAACCTCCCAAAGAGGTGTCCCTCCTAAATTGATCGCAATACCATTTCCTTCTCCCGGATCAATGTTTATAAAATATTCTGCGGTAACTATTTTTTGATCTCGTGGAAATTGGGAATAAGCGAAAACAGCAATCAGGAAAGACAATATTATAAGGATGAACTTTTTCATGATCCTATCCTCCAATTAATAGTTAGCTCTTCCTTTGGCTTCAAGATTAATATTATTGCCATTGGGAGTTATTATAATCTCAAATACTGTTGGATAAATAGGACATTCTGGACCTCCAAAATAACCCATGTCACTTTGTGAACCATCAGGATCTTGTAAAGCTGGATTCCCAGTATTCCAACATGGAGTACCTTCTCCAATATGATAATCATTTTCAGAGTAAAATTGAGGATCAATGTCTATAACTCCCTGATTACCTGAAGTATGACCGTTTGTTGCACCATTTGAGTAGGAAAGATTAAAGGTTGAGCCATATTCACCTCTAAAATCTTTTCCACCATTTGGTCTTGCAATACAATTCACAACCGTTATTGTAGAACTTGTATAGTAGCCAACGGCAATTCCTGCGGTTCCATTTTTAGTGAGGACACAGTTTCTTACTAATCCATCATCTCCAGCAGTTCCAGCATAAATTCCACATAAGGAACAACCAGTAATAACGCAGTTACTAACAATTCCATGATGTAACCAAATGCCATCTCCATTTAAACTGTTGATTTTAAAATGAAAAATCTTGCCAGAACTCATATTAATTGTTGGATTTGAATTACTTGTTATCGTTGTATTTTCATATCCAGAACCAATTATTATAACGTTTTTATTTAAAGTAATTTGTTCTGAATAAATTCCAGGCCAAACCTTTATTGTATCATTTGATGATGCATTGTTGATAGCTATTTGGATAGATGTGAATTGCCCAGCACCATAATAATCTACTATGATGGTGTTTGCAAAAGTGTAACAAATGCCCATTAGCATCGCGACAAGGATTAAAATTTTCTTTTTCATAACTGTTGATTTAAGGGTTCATACTATTTATTGCTTCCCCATTTGGGGTAATTTGCTTCTTATTTTGGCACCCAACGGTTGAGTGTATGTGCCGTAAGGGACTTCGGAGCCACGTTCCTGTCAACCGGGATGAAATGCTGAAGCGAGGGAAAACCTTCGCAAACCACTGCCGCCCTTATGGCTTATACACTGTGTTGTATGCAGGTTTTTCTACCATTCCATATCCTTTATTCTTTCATTCAGTTGTTTTATCCTGTCAATCAATTCATTGAACGAAAACGAATTACCGTAAATCATTGTTTGCATTTTATTGTAATCATCTTCCCACTTAGAAATCACGCTTTCAGGTGGAATAATGTTAATACTTTGTGGTACAAGCGTATTGTAATCAAACTCTGTCAATCCGATAAATACTTTGCGGTGGGCAATAATATGCTTGTATAACTCTATATCATTCAACGCCTTTTCAGCAATGGGCGTGTCGAGCATACGCATAATATCGTACAAATGACGGCTCATTCTATTAACACGAATTTTATCCTGCTCTTTCTTTGAAAATTCCTCGTGCAAGAGGCAAATTTTTTCCAAAAATGTGCGTTCTGGAACAACGGTAGCAACCGGAAATGCCTTGTCAATGAAAGGTCTGTCTGCAAAAACCTCATCAACCAACGACTTAACTGCTACCGTTTCGAGCGGCTCGCTCATTGAGCGACCATTCACTTCAAGAATTACAATTGGCTGGATGTAACCGTCTTCGGTGGCAATTTGTTCATTTTCAAAAAGCGACCGGTAATTTATAAAAATCTTTTCGGGGTCAACGGTTGTAACATCGGTAATTTCCATTGTTACGGAAAACAACGTTTCAGGTATTCCGTCTGCATTCATTTGTTTTGCCAAATCAAACTGCAACGTTTCGCGGCAAAATGCACACGCTGCTTTCCGCAGTTTTTTACTCACTTCCCGCCTTGATAAATTTTCGCCCGTAAAACCAAAATATTCTCTATTTATTGCAACATCAACATCTTCCGAAAACCGCTCAATCACATTCCAACACTTGCTTAACGAAGTACCACCTTTAAACGAAATCTGTTCGGCGTAATGGCAAGGCGAACAAAGAACGCAAAACGGCTGTAACCCACCAATCCTTTTCAGTAGCTTCTTTCGACAAGTTTTTCAGTGTGGCAACTGTCGTAAAAATTTCGATTTTATCTTTGTCTGACAATATGATTAAGTTATTCATCTTCTGTAAGTTTTAAAATTATTTCGGCAATCCATTCGGGCGCAAGTAACGAATCGTGAATGATATTTTCCTTGGTTTCGTGCTTCAAAACCGATTTTATTTTTTCCAATTCTTCTGGCAACACCTGATTTTTTCCGATTTCTTTCAAAGCGAAAATTACCAAAGTTGTGATTTTACCTTTCAATGCCAAGTATTTTGGAATGGTTTTTTTGAAAATTATACTTGTTTTCCCGCCGATTTTTATGTTTCGCGGCGTACCGTCTGTCAGAAAAATCACGCGCATAGGCACTTGTGTAGAAAGTCCCAATTTGTTGAGAGCGTACAGACCTGTCGGAATAAGCCGTGCCTTTTCGCTTTTGGCGATTGCTTTGGCAATATCTTCGATTGAAGGATAGACCGTGCCTATCAATTCACTGATTTTCGGATAAAGATAAACGCCTGCCGAAAGTCGAATCAGCATACCATCTTGACACAACCGTGATAAAGAATGGCGGATAGCAATATTCGTTCCCAAGAAAGCAAAATCTTTCAGGAAAAATATTTTTCCACGTTTGCTTTTATTTATCTTATGAACTATTTGATTATTTGTTGATTGCATACTATTTTACTTTTTATTTTTGGCACAAAATAAACCTTTTTTTGTACCAAAGTTCGACTGCAAATGTACAATTTTTTTTTGAAATAAACGAGCGAACAAAAAAACAGTGGAAGAATAAATTTCCGCTGTTTTGTAAGGAATAAATAACATCTTACCAATTTGCTAAATTGTGAAAAAATCGATGTTTTCTATCATCAAGCATTTGATTTAAAATATTCTTGTCAAAACCTATTTCGAGCAAAAAGGCACAAACTAAAACAATTTTCAATTTCTGTGTCAAATAAAATAAATCACTGCCTTTTAATGCTTTCTTCTTTAAATCAGAAGAATAATGAGTATAATAATTCCTTGAATTTTTAACTTGCTTGATAAATATTTCTTTGTCGCCGATTATCTTATCAACTATCTCACAAGAACAGATAGAAATAATCTCGTCTAAACGAGTATGCAAATTCAAATGATTGCCAAAATTAAACTGTTCTTTCAGCCATTGGTGATATTTTTCATTAACAACAGATAAAATTTCTTTTTTCATTTTTTTGTACTCTTCTTTTGGCATTCTTGTATTATCTCTTGTATGTGCGTGAAATGATTCCGCCGCCTGTGCCAAATTCAAAAATGTATTTTCGGTAAATCTTTTATCGTTATAAAACTGTTCAAATAACAGGTTAAAAACAGATTCCAACTCATTGTACTTTTCAAACCACTTTTTTATTATTGCAGGAAAATTATCTTTTATATTTCTGTAACAGAATAACATATCCATAAATATTTTTTGTTTTTCCTGTTTTTTATTTCGGTCTGGAATATGGATATAAAGTTTTATCTCTCTTGTAACGATATTCTCATTCCCGTAATCTTTCTGAAAATTAGCATTATAAAGCAATATACTTTTAGGGTATGTCTTTTTGTATAATGCTAATATCAGAAAAGTTTGAAATTTGAATAAATCATTCAACAAATCTTCAACCGGTTTTTCTTTGCTGTATTTTAGAACAAATTGAATTTTCTGTTTTAATGAAACTTCCTTTTGATAGTAAAATTTTATATCGGAAGGTGTCATTACAAAATTAAACTGTCCCACTAATTCATTCGACAACGGGAATATAATAAGTTCGGGAAGTTTATATTGTACCTGATATTCTTTGTTTTGGCAAAAATCTTTTGCCTTTTCAAAATCGACAGGAATAAAACCACTTATGCCAACCCATTCATCTAGATCAATTATTTCAGACACCAATTTGTCAAATTTTATATCTTCCGGCTTATCAATATGAACTCCTTCGAAAATATAATTCACTATGTATTTACTTGTCGGTATTCCTGCTTCCTGATTTTGAACTAAATTAAGCCCACCTCTTGAACTTACAAAAGTTTTATACAAAGTTATTTCTTTGCTTGTGCTTGTTAATCCTAAAATAATATCATATTCACTATCATTGGAAATTGGCGCAAATAGCATTTCATTAAAATCGCCAAACAATTCTAATGTAATGCCCTTATATACATCATAATATAATGTTCCACTTATTCGCTGTTTTTTTGCAGAGGGCAAAAATCATTCGCCTTTATATTCAAAATTTTCTGTCATATTTATTGCACTATTACATTAAAACTGCTTGACCACGTATTATTGCTTTCATCAACTATACTGATATTTATTGGTATGTTTGTATTTGCAGGCGTGGAACTCGAAACGGTAAATTGCAAAACAGAGTAATATGTTTCGTAACCATTATACCATTTCACAGAATTTGAAGCAATATCGCCATAACTCACTTGCGTTGTAGGCGAAAACCCTGTAACATACGAACTTGTTGTTGAGAATGTCGCTTTAACTGCTTTTGCCGTACTCGAACCTGTATTTTTCAGACTGACATTCAGTTTAACAGTTTCGCCTTTATTGATTTGTCCGTCATCGTTGTTTTCCGAATAGACATAAAAACTGTTGTACGAAATATTCGCATCGGTGGCGACTACCGTCACATTGAAAGTGCTTGTCCAAGTGTTACCACTTTCGTCTGTAATACTGATTGTTATCGGTATTTGAGTATTTGCAGGCGTAGAACCCGAAACGGTAAATTGCAAAACAGAGTAATATGTTTCGTAACCATTATACCATTTCACAGAATTTGAAGCAATATCGCCATAACTCACTTGCGTTGTAGGCGAAAACCCTGTAATATACGAACTTGTTGTTGAGAATGTCGCTTTAACTGCTTTTGCCGTACTCGAACCTGTATTTTTCAGACTGACATTCAGTTTAACAGTTTCGCCTTTATTGATTTGTCCGTCATCGTTGTTTTCCGAATAGACATAATAACTGTTGTACGATAAATTTGCCCCCGTTGTAGATACAGTTATTTTACAAGTGTCAGTCCAAGTATTACCATTAGCATCAGACATATCTATTTTAATAGGGATTTCCGTATTTAACGGAGTTGAGTTTGAGACTGTGAATTGCAGGACTGAATAATAGGTTTCGTATCCGTTGTACCATTTTGTAGAATTTCTTTCAATATCTCCAAAATTCACAGAAGTTGTAGGAGAAAAGTTTGAAACGTATTGACTTGTAGTTGAAAAAGATACTTTTACGCTTTCTGCTGTTCTTGTTCCATTGTTTTTTATGGCAATATTCAGTTTGACCGTTTCCCCTTTATTGATAATTCCATCATCATTATTATCCGAATAAACATAATAACCGTCAAACTTCAACGCAACACCGTCCTGCATATTTGCATTGTTCTTTCCATCTAACGGATTGTCGCGTTTCAGATTAAGAAATTCGTAATCTTCGCAGGCAGTAAAAACAAAACTTCCGGTTATTACTATAAATATGTATTTCAATGTTTTCATCGCTCTAAAAATTTATAGTGTAAGATAATCCGGTAGCTTGTATATTAGGGTCGTAGTAAGCACCCAAATGCGACTGACGGTACGCCTTTTGTGCTTTGGCATTTTTTGCGCCTATTGAGGCAACCCAAATAATATCTGAAATCCAAATAATACCACCCGCAATCAAACAGCCGTAAAACGCTTGATTGGAATAGTTGGCTTTTTTGTAATGGTCGTCCATTGCCTCTTGTGAAGTTGCAGCGTGGTATTTTTTGTATTCACTGTTGGAATAAAATTTCAGTCCAATTCCGCCGCCAATCAATGCGTAGGTTGATAATGCAACGCCAACCCCGTTCTTTTGACCATAACTTACGCGGTGGTCGCCCAAACCCGGAACGAGTAACGACAAAAAAGCATTGGAAGCACCGTGCGTACTCGTTTTTATGAGTTTGTTGTTATCGTATTGCTGTCCGTTGATAACGATTTTATTCATATCGAAAGTGTATTTGCCGTAAGGTGCGGAACTTAACTCGCTGTTGATAGTTGAACGATACAGATTGAAATCCTTATTGCTCGACGATATATTGTCGGCGTTTTTATTTGCAATTACAACTGCGTGATTGTATTCGAGCGTATAGTTAAATTCCGCTTTCGCATTGGCAGTATAACCATTTATAAAACAATGTTTTAACTTAATGCTTTTTGTCAATTTATCCAACAGCGTATTCAGATTTTTGTTCTGAATGGAAGTTGTATAATTTGAAACAGTGTTGCCCAAAGTATCAATTTCGCAAACGATATTTACTGTTATTTTTGGCAAAGTTTCGGCATTTGCAAGCAAATTCTTTTTCAGTTCGCTTTCAATATAATCATCTTTCGCGTTGTAATCAGCCGTTTCAAGTGTTTTGTAATTATATTTTTTGTAAGTTCTGTCAAGTAAAAATTGCTGAAAATCTGCTATTTCCTTAATTTTACCGTTGATAAAATCGGTTTTCTTGTTCGGCTTAATTGTCAAAGCATTGGCGTATTTTTCCTTTGCTTTTTCGTACTGATTTGCTTTGAAAAATCGGTCGGCATCTTCGCACAAAATGTTTATGTCAATATCGGCAATATTATCCGACAACATTTCTTTGTTTTCGGGTTTCAGAGCCAATGCCTCGTTATAGGCCTGTTTTGCAACGGAATATTGTTTTTGATAATAGGCACTTTCGGCTCGCTGAACGGCATTTTGATATTTTTCTTCGCATTCTGCTTTTTCTCGTGCAATCCGTTCCGCTTCTGCCCGCCGTTCTTCTACCTGCTTGTAATTGTAAATAAAAAAGCTATAATGAATGTCCGCACCATCATCGTATTGTTTTTTCAACTGCTTTTTAAAATTTACTTCGTATAAATTGTTTCGATAAACACTTTCCAAACCGCGATCTACAACATCTGTCGGATAAACTCTTTTGTAACTATTGTTTGTGAGTTCAGATTTTAATTTTTCAAGTTGCGTTTCGTCTGCAATAGTGTAGGCAATAGCATTATCGTAAGTTGAGTACAGATAGAAATAAAACCAGCCTTTTGCCAAATCGCTATAAGAATTTTTGTCAAACGACCAAGTAACCATTTTATAATCGGTTAGCACTTCTTCATCGTAATCGTCTGTTTCCTTTATATTTGTTGCGTGAAGTTTCCAACCGCGTTCCGACAAAAACCTGTCAACATAATCCAAATCCTTGCTTTGCAAAAGTTGCAGCAAGTCGTTAATATTCAGTTGCGCCCTTTTAATGCGGGCGACTTCTTTCAGTTCATTCTCGCGTTGTTCACTCTCGTATTGCTGCTGCTGTTTTTTTTGTTCGGCTGCGGCTTTTATGCTTTGCGCATCGGCATAATTTACTGTAAATAAAATACAGAAAACCAACAAAATATATTTTTTAATCACCTTCATATTCTTCTTCTTTATTGATTAGTAAATTCAGTAATTTTCCCTTATCAAAACCAATGTGCAACGAAAGCGAGTAATCGCTGTAAGTAATGCCAAAACTGAATTTATTATCTTGATAAGCAGCATATTGACCGTTTCTCGACTCCATTTTTACACCATAACGGCTTTCAATTTCCGTTTTCAGTGCATTGGCTATTGAGCCGCCTTTGTCGCCTGCATCGCCCGACAAATCAAACTGATATTCGATTGTAGCAATTTTTTCAGCAAATTTATATTGCTTGGTCGTACCTGTTTCGTATCTGTAACCCCAATAACTGTCGTATGTTGTTACATTTTCGTAGATTGGATTTGTGAAATGGAACGAGGTTTTACTTATGGAAATGTCATCTGTAATTTTTTGTGTATTATAGCAATAGGCAATGTATTTGTCATTTGCTTTTACATCATCGCCGTAAATTGCGTTATCAACAATGCTTTGCAAAGTTGAGGCGGTATTAAAGTCGTCAAAAGAATTGTCGCCCGCCTTTTCAAAAAACTTGTTAATAAACTCGCTTGCATCGTAAAAATCCGAAATCACATAAGAAAAAGCGTCTAAGTCGGTTTTGATAAGGTCAAATTGCGGATTGACAAGATATTTGCCTTGTTTGTCAATAATTCCCCATTTGTCGGCATTTTCAACAAAAGCAATATCGCCGAAAAACGAAGTGGCATTATCAAACTGCGGGTTAATTTGAATTTTTCCTGTTTTATCAATGTAACCGTATCTGTCGCCCTGTTCGATTGCCGCCAAACCATTACTGAACGAATATGCTCCATCAAATTGCGGATTTATCTCAATCTTTCCGTTTTCTGTAATGTAGCCGAATTGTTTGCCTGACTTGATACGCGCCATTCCTTCGCTGAAAAAATCGACGTAATCGAATTGCGGATTGATAACATAACCTCCTTTAGTATCTATAAAACCTGCCTGTTTTCCGTTGGAAAAAGCGGCTTTGCCACTGTGGAAATTATCAACGCCGTCAAACTGCGGATTGATTACAATTTTCCCTGTCTTGTCGATAAATCCCCATTTTTTGTCTTGAATTACTGCCGCAAAACCTTCGGAAAAAGGGCGGGCATCTTCAAACTGCGGATTGATAACCACTTTGCCTGTTTTGTCGGCAAAACCAATTTTTTTGTTAGTGGTAGCAAACATTGCAAGCCCTTCCGAAAACGAAAGGACATATTTTGCTTGTTTGAGTTGGAATTTCGTTTCGCCCGACTTGTCGATACAGCTTGGGTGTCCGCCATCAGAAACCACGAAAGCCAAACCGTCAACGAAATGCGTCCCACTTTTGAATTTTGCAGGAATCGCATACTTTCCGTCTTCGGAAATGTAACCGATTTTTCCGTCAGCCGAAACGACACGAGCCAATCCGCTGTAGAAAAATCCTGCATCTTGAAACTGCGGGTTTATCACATACTCGCCTTTTTTGTTAATGTAGCCCCACTTCTCGCCTGATTTTACAGGGATTAAGTTCAAACTCGAATTGTTTGAACACGATATGCAGAAAGCGAATAAACTGCATATTACCAATGATTTAATGAATGTTATTTTAGCCATATCTTTATTTTTTTATTCTGCCTACTATATTAGCGGTGCACTGTCTGCAAACTTGCATACAACGGTTTGCGGCTTGGCGTAGTGGCGGATTTTTAGCACAAAAGTTCAATCGAAGAACTGCACTTGAACTTACCACAAAACTGTCATACGAAGCACTGCACCCGCCATTACGCCAAACCGATGTTACCGGCTGGTGTTCTGTCGTCCGTCCTTGCAAACCATTGTCAATAGTACGCTTCACCGTCCTTGTCGTGTCGGTTTGTGCGGTTGCGTATTTTTTATTTTCAGAAGGGAGGGAAGGTTTTTTTAATTCAATTTTGTCAGGGTGGGACAGGCACACTCTTTGCCAAGCTTTGGTTTGTGCGTTGGCTGGTGCGGCTTGGTAATGTGTGTGTCTGTTGGACTGGCTATTCATTTTTCTTTCTTTGTCATTATTTATAATTGACCTCCAACTCCTTTATACTTCTCTACAAACGAAACTAACTTTTGAAATACTGTTTGCTTTTTAGTCAAATACTGAGGATTTAAAGGGCTCATTTTCGGTAAAAGTGCATTGAGTTCTGTTCCGTTTTCGCTGGCATATTCTCGCTTTAAAGATGCTATTATGTAACGTTTTGCTGCCTCTTCATTTAGATTTTCTTCTCTGATTAATTCCTGCGCTTCCTCCTTTTGCTTTTTTTGAGCAAATACAAAAAATGAATCTATAACATTCGCTTTGTCTTGAAGAGTGTCAAGGTCGGTTTCGTTTATGAAATCAACAACCAAACTCTCTTTTGCTCTATTCCCTACACTTGCACGTATCACCCTACGAATTTCATCGATTAAGTCAGTTTTGTTTTTGTTTTTCTTGTTATGCTCAAAAATCAATTCAAGAATGTAATCAAGGTTTATTTCCTGCGATTTCAGCAAGTCAACTTCAAACACAACATCATCCCAGTCGATGGTAGATTTTTCCGGCTCTTTACCGCTTTTCTCTCGTCTTAACCAATCACGAATATCATTGTAAGTAGAGCGATAATCCTGCACTGTCCGTTCTTTGAGCAATTCAATTTGCTGCATAGTTGCAAAGTCCTCATCCGATATGAAATGAGTCTTTTTAAATTCTTCGACAGCTTCTGGATTGTTGATGTCAATCGTTTGTAGTGTTTTGAGATGGTTAAACTCATCGTAGTTTTGGAGTATGTTTTCAATTCTCAAATACTCCCCGAATAATTTTACAAATTCCTTTTTGTCTTTCTCTTTTACGATTTCGTCAGGGTTAGGAAATTTCTCATTTAACTCTTTGACTACTTCCACATAACCTCTGCGTGCTTCACCTGTAATAATATCTGTAAAGCCTTCCAGGTATTCTTTGTAACTCTTTTCAAGAACTACATTCTTGGTATTCTTGTCGCCAAAAAGTGTAATAGCATCGATAGTTGCTTGTTCTAAATCACGGAATGTTACAATGTTACCAAAGGTCTTTGTGGCATCATAAATTCTGTTTGTTCGTGAAAAGGCTTGAATTAACCCGTGATAGCGTAAATTTTTATCAACAAACAAAGTGTTGAGTGTTGGAGCATCAAACCCGGTTAAGAACATACCGACTACAATGATTAAATCAACCTCTTTGTTTTTTACACGTTTGGCAAGGTCGCGGTAATAATTCTGAAATTCATTGCTATCAACACTATAACTGGTTTTGAACATGGCGTTATAGTCATTGATTGCTTTGGTCAGAAACTCTTTGGCAGTAACATCCATTGCCGAAGGCTCAAAATTCTCGTCTACAATTTCACCTATTGCACTCTGTTCCTCGTTTGCGGCAAAAGAAAAGATTGTCGCAATTTTTAAAGGCTTGTCACTGTCTTTTTGCAGTTTGTTTAATTCTTCGTAATAGCGTTTAGCTGCATCCACACTGCTTACGGCAAACATGGCATTGAAGCCTCTGTTGTTTCCCTGAGTCCTGTGCGTTTTTATTCTATAATTTTGTAAAATGTATTGAGCTATTTCTTTTATACGTTCCGGATGAAGCAATGCTTTTTTGTTTTCTGCCGCATTCAGTTTTTGCTCGTCTTGTTCGGTTTCGATGCTTTTAAACTTAGGTCGAACATCATTATAGTCAACTTTGAATTTTAGTACTTTTTCATCTCTAATCGCATCTGTTATTACATAAGCGTGCAATTCACGACCAAAAACACTTGCGGTAGTTTCTGCACCTAAAGCATTTTGCGGGAAAATAGGTGTTCCTGTAAAACCAAATTGATAATACTTTTTGAATTTCTTCTTTAAATTCTTTTGAGCCTCACCAAACTGCGAACGATGACACTCATCAAAAATGAAAACAACTTGCTTTTGATAAATCGCTAAATCACTCTCACTCTTCATGAGGTTATTTAACTTTTGTATAGTTGTTACTATAATCCTATTATCGTCTTTTTCTATATTTCGCTTTAAACCTGCTGTACTTTCTGATCCGTTCACACTATCGGGAGAAAATCGCTGATATTCCTTCATAGTTTGATAGTCCAAGTCTTTACGGTCAACTACAAAGAATACTTTATCAATAAAATCCAATTGCGTGGCTAAACGTGCCGCTTTGAAACTGGTCAATGTTTTACCCGAACCTGTTGTGTGCCAGATGTAGCCGCCACTTTCTGGTTTGGACCAGTTTTTCGCCTGATAGGAACTTTTGATTTTCCATAAGATTCTTTCCGTAGCAGCTATTTGATACGGTCGCATAATTAAAAGTGTATCGCTTGTATCAAAAACCGAATAGGTGAGCAACACGTTAAGCAATACTCTTTTTTCAAAAAATGTAGCCGTAAAATCTTTTATTTCTTTTATGAGTGTATTGTCAGCCTTTGCCCAATTCATCGTAAAGTCAAAGCTGTTTTTGTCACGTTTGGTTGTATTGGCAAAGTAACGGGTATCAGTACCGTTTGAAATGACAAAAAGCTGAATGTATTTGAATAATGAGTTTTGGCTATTAAAACTTTCTTTGCTGTATCGGTGAACTTGATTAAATGCTTCCCGAATAGCCACGCCTCGTTTTTTTAATTCTACCTGAACCATTGGCAATCCATTGACCAAAATGGTGACATCATAGCGATTGGCATGCGAACCTTTTTGTTCAAATTGTGAAATGACCTGTACTTTATTTCTTGTAATATTCTTCTTATCTACCAAGTAAATGTTTTGGATATGACCATCATCAAAAACGAAATCGTAGATATAGTCGTTGTGGATTTTTCTTGTTTTCTCAACAAGGTTATCGCTTGGTTTGTCCAAATATTCTTCCACAAAACGAGCCCATTCGCCATCTGAAAATTCCATATTGTTAAGCGATTGCAATTGCAATCTAACATTTGCCAGCATTGCTTCTTGCGTATTCAGGTTTGTCAGATATTCATACCCTTGGTGGATGAGGTCTTGAATAAATTCCTTTTCCAGCGCAGCCTCTGTTTGATAAGCTGCAGGAGCTTCATTCACCTCAGAATACTTGGTGAATTTATCCAACACAATAAAATTGTTTGATTCTGCTATGGTTTTAAAGTGTGCCATCTTATTCTGTCGTGTTAGTATTTATTCTCGACTTAAAGCCGTACATTCTTTTAATTTCATTTACCAAGAAGCCCAATACTCTCTTGTCCTTGTCGTCAACAATTGCAATTTCTTCACCATGATGTTTAGAATGACTTGATAAGTTTATGATTCTTCTATAGTATGCTTCTCGTGACTCTTGAGGCAAAAGTTCTTCCCATTTATTGTATCCAAGAAATGTTGAAGTCTTTTCTAGGATGTTGCGTAGAAAGTTAAAATGAAACTTTTTAATTTCACCTGTTGGCAGTATTGCTTTTTCCAATTCAGCCAATAGAAACAAATGATAAGAAAAAGGTGAGTCGCTTTCTAATTCATTTATTGAAAAAGTCCCATCATTCAACTTTTCCAAAATCCATTTTTTTGTCTTTTTAACCCTATTAAATTCATTGAAAAGAACATTGTAAAATAAAGGATTGTGCGTTGTGATTATGAATTTTAAATCTGAATGGCTTGATTTTATTAATTCTGAAATATTCACAGCCAATTCAATTAAATGCGTGTCATCTAATGAGCTAACAGGGTCATCAATAAAAATATATTCTAACTTATCATATTTGTCAGTTTCCCGATTTTCTTTTTCTGCAATGTTTAAAACATTAACAACTTGTTCCATTAAACTGAAAAACACACTCCAAATAAAGCAACTTTCTTCTCCTTTAGAAATCTTTACAAATTCAGTATCACCCTCATTACCTCGTTCAAATGAAAATCTTACCTCTGTAAATTCTTCATTAAAATGCGGAGTTAATTTGTCATTCGTTAATAGCTGAAAATTTTCAACAATATTTCTATCCTGACCTTGTTCACGGAGCACCCAATCCGTAAAACTATTTGGTTGTATCTTTAATTTTCTGTCCGAGTCCGCCTCTAAATCGTTGTCCCAAAAGAATAAGTCTTCCGTAAAAGCATTATAATAAAGTATTTTAATATCTGATTCTCCTTCCTGTTCTGGTACATGTTCTTTTGGAGCTATCAACTGTTTAAATTCACGAGACAAACGAGTTTTACCAGAGCCATTAAAAGCATAGATTAGCTGGACTTTCTTATCAGCATCTCTAAGTGTTTGTGCTATTTCTGTTAACGACTGTCCCATTTTATGATACTATATATTATTCTTAGGAAAGGTTAGTAATAAATCCCGATAATATTCATACTGCTTTTGCCTCAATTCAATCTCCCTCGGCAAACCTTCGCTGATAGACGTGGTCAGTGTATCGAATTTATCGAGGATGGAAACAATGCGTTCTTGTTCTTCGAGAGGAGGAACGGGGATTTTGATTTTTGCCATATCGTTTGCCGAAACATCAATAACTTTAGTTCCTTTTGCCAGTTTTCGTTTTTGTTTTGCAAAACCTTCTGTTTGCGTAAAATAAGCAAAGAACTTTCCATTAATATTCTTTGAAGGTTTAAAAATTGTTGCGTGACCACCTGTAACCGCCTGTTCCTTGCCAAGATAAACTAATGCTTTTCCAACGTCTTCTAAGTTTTCACTTGTATTAGTTATAACAACATCGCCATAATTTACTTTGCGTAATTTTTTTGCTGTTTCCTCCGAAACAAAAGAAATGGTTTCTGTAGTATGTGTACCATAGTAGGTATAAATTTGGCCGTAATGTATAGCAGGGACACCAATTTCAGTGAAATCTGACTTTGGCAACCCATTTCCTCTAATTAAAGCTCCTAACTCACTCATAGTTAACCATTTACCCCCCCCCATTTAATTTATTGAAATTCAACAGTTTATCTCTGTAATATTCATATTGTTTTTGTCTTGCTGTAAGCTCAGCTGTAAGTTCCGCTGTAAGCTCTGTGAAACTATCCAAGATGCGAACAATTTCTTTTTGAACAGAGAGGGGCGGGATGGGGATTGGGATTTTAGACATTTGATTACTCATCAATTTAGGATTACCCATACCAGAATAGACATGCTTTTTAGCTTCAATAGAAAGCCAATAAAACAAAAATTTATAGTTTAATTCTTCTATGTTCTTTACCTTTATTAATCCACAAACATTTGTTATTGAAAACTTGCCAGTTCTGTGAAAAACTGTACCAGCATTAGCACCATCGGTTGTCCACGTAACCGCTTCTCCATCGTGGTCAAAAGTTTTTATCTTTCCAATCTCTCCATTGTTAGCTGTTTGAGAGCTATATACAGGATATTCGCCCGCATTATCTGCTAAATACTCCTTCGACATTACGCGACCACGACTCAATTCAGCAACTTCCCCCAACGTCTTCCATTCCACCTCTACGCCATTCAATAATTTCTCTAAATAACTCATGCTTCAATCCCTTTAATAATGTTATCAATATCAGCACGCAGTGCATTTATTTTAGCCACTGTTTTGGCTATTTCATTATTCAATTCTTCAATATCTACTTTTTCCCTAGTGTCTTTGGCTTCAACATAAGAACTTACAGAAAGATTGTAATCATTCTCAGCAATTTTGTCATTGTCAATGGAAATCGCCACGTGTGCCACATCTTCTTTCTTATCAAAGATTTGTATTATCTTATTAATGTGTTTGTCTTCCAGCACATTGTTGTTGGTGGCTTTCTTAAAGAAATCTTCACCCGTAGCATCGATAAATTGTGTTTTAGTGTCGGTTTTGTGTTTGGATAACACCAAAATATTTACTGCAATAGAAGTGCCATAGAATAAGTTGGGAGCCAGGGAGATAACGGTTTCTACAAAGTTGTTATCTACTAAATATTTTCTGATTTTTTGTTCTGCACCGCCACGGTAAAAGATACCAGGAAAACAAACAATAGCTGCCCTTCCTTTACTGGATAGATAACTTAAAGCGTGAAGCACAAAAGCAAAATCTGCTTTTGATTTGGGAGCTAATACTCCGGCAGGCGCAAATCGGTCGTCATTAATCAACGTTGGGTCATCATCACCAATCCATTTGATAGAATAAGGAGGATTGGAAACAATGGCATCAAACGGTTTTTCATCACCAAAATGCGGATCAAGAAGGGTATTGCCCAGTGCAATATTGAACTTGTCGTAATTGATGTTGTGCAAAAACATATTCATACGTGCCAGGTTGTAGGTGGTGTGGTTTACTTCCTGGCCGTAAAAACCTTCTTCGATAATGTGATTGTCGAAATGCTTTTTGGCTTGCAACAACAAAGAACCTGAGCCACAAGCAGGGTCGTAAATCTTGTTTACAGAAGTTTGCTTGTGCATCGCCAATTGCGCAATTAGTTTGGACACGTTTTGCGGCGTGAAAAACTCACCGCCCGATTTACCTGCATTGGCTGCATAATTGGAAATCAAAAACTCATACGCATCGCCAAACAAATCAATTTGATTGTCTTCAAAATTTCCAAAATCAAGTTCTTCAATTCCTTTCAATACTTTAGCCAACGTACTGTTTTTGGCTTCTACGGTGTTACCTAATCGAGTGCTGGTGGTGTCAAAGTCGGCAAACAAACCTTTAATATCGGATTCTGAAGGGTAGCCATTGGCAGAACTTTCAATGGCATCAAAAATGGCTTTTAAGTCTGTATTCAGGTTAGGATTGGTGTTAGCTGTTTTGGCAACATTTACAAAAAGTTGGCTTGGATAAATGAAGTAGCCTTTTGTTTTAATCGCATCATCTTTTATTTCGGGGGTAATCACCTCATCCGAAAGGCTTGCGTAATCGATGCTTTCATCTCCACCTTGCATATAATGTGCAAAGTTTTCACTAATAAAGCGATAGAACAGCGTACCTAAGACAAACTGTTTAAAATCCCATCCATCTACCGAGCCACGAACTTCGTTGGCTATTTTCCATATTTTATTTTGTAATTCTTGTCGTTGAATTATGCTTGTCATTTTTCCTCTTTTAATAATTCTTGTGGTTTCACTCCTAGTATTTTAGCAATTTCAAAAAGTACTTCCAGTCTTGGTTGTTGTCGGTTTTGCACATAGCCGTTCACCATGTTGTAACTTTTACCCAGTTGTTCCGCCAACCAAGTTTGTTTAATTCCTTTTTCTTCCAACACTTCTTTTATTCTGTTCATGTCATTTTGAAATGTGTCCGCAAAGATAGATTTATTATTTTGACTATCTCATTTTTCAATATAAAAAATGTTTAAATTATTGTTAGTTTGTTTGTAGGTGCGTTGGCAAAAAATGGCTCTTTTGGTTTTACTCACGGATTATATGTTTTTATGGTGTTCGTGAATGCTTCGCATTTGAGAAGGGTCGGCTTATGTGTCGGGCAAAACCAAATGTGCCATTTGTGCGGTGTCAATAAAATTGAATAAAAAAAATGTGCGGTGGGGAAAATAAAAAATACAGAAGGGTCGGCAATGAGTGTCGGCTTACTCGTTGTCCGTTTTCAATATGGTCTGTATGTCTTTGGTCACCTGTCAAAATGGTTTGTCCTTGTGTTAATGTTCACTTTTTAGTCGTCCGTGTCAATGGTTGCTGTGTTGTTCTACACTTGCCGGTAACGTTTTGCAGCTATAAGAAGTTGGCGATTTCGAAGCACAAAACTGTCAACCTGCACGAAAGTTTGATTGAAAAACTGAACTTCATTTAACCACTGAACCGCCAATTTCTTATAGGTGCTGTTACCTGCTGTGTTTCCTTCTGTCGTCATAGGTTTGTCATTAAATACTGAACAATTTTTTCTTTCCTTTTCTGTATTAAATCTCTCGTCCAAGTCGGATTGTCCTTTGTCATTTCTTGAATTTCTCTTTGTTGTTCCAAATGCGTGTAACTTGCTCTTTTGTCAGCAAATGGTTTGTTACCTACTGAACAATTGTGAGATTTTGAAAGCAGTAAATAGTTTCCTAAACAGTTAATATGTTGATGTATAAATTCTTCATCATAATTGTCGTAACCTGTTTCTGGGTTCTCTGTTTGTGGTGCAATATGCTCTAATTCAGGACTTGTTATCTTGTCAAATCTTGTCGGTGCATACCCACTTTTTCCTTGTGATTCAAGATGATTTTCATATTTCCAAAGCAAAAATTTTGCTGTTGAGTGATTTACTCCACCTTGTAAAGCTCTTTCAAATTCTCTGTTATTCCAATAAGCCCACCACCAAGAATCAGAGCCAACATTTTTCATCCATTCAATGCGTTCAACGATTGGTTTTATTGTTGAATTGTCTTCTTTGCACTTTTGGTAAACATCATTAAGTCTTGAAGTTATATCTGCTCTTGTTCCAATTAGTCTGTGTCTTACCACCAATGATTCAAGACTTGAACAAAGTTGTGATATGTCATTTTTGGAAAGTCCAAATTTGTAAGCCTTAATAATAAATGGGATGGAAATACCAATACCACCAAGTGAAATGAGAGAATGAATTTCAAGATTTTCTCTTTGGTCTTTACCAAAGAATGATGTTAAATGTTCAAAACTTATAGCAAGTGAACGAGTAAAATCCTTTATAAATGAAATTGAGTTTTCTTCTGAAAGTAATTTATTGATTTTCTCAATTGCGTTTGATTCCCATAGAGAATTGAAATGAACTCTTAAAGTATAAACCAAAACATCATCTTCGTTTATATTGTATTCGATTGAGGAAATTGATTTGTAGATTTTTTCAAAGCGTGATTTAATTTCGTCAATCAGTGATTCTTTTTCTTCTCCACCATAAAGATGAACATTGAACATAAATTGAGCTTTAATTATCTCCAAATTTGAAGGTTTTTTACCCCTATTGTTTTGAAAGATAAACATTTGAATTGCTTCAGATTCGTCTGTAACTGGGTGTGTTGTGCAAGATGCACTTTGAACTGTTTCAAGCATTTTCAATAGATATGCTTCTTCTTTGTTTGAAAGTTGTTGAGCAAAAAAGTCAAAAGCATTCACAATTCGTTTAGCAGATTCTGTTTCAAGTCCGTTTTTGTCCTTTTTGATTTGGTCAATTACATAGTCTTTGAAAAGTTGGTTATCATAATCAACTGTTGCAAAACGATAGGTTGAATTTCTTTTAATGATGTCTTCAAAAGTTTCTTGTTCGGTTTCATTTAAAGGTCTGATTTGTTTAATTCGAGAGAACAGAGCCGAAAGAAAAATCACAATTGTTGTAAGTCTTTGTTGACCGTCAATTACTCCAAATTTATTGGCTTCTTTTTCTTCAAATAAAAAATGACCGAAATAGTATTTTGATTTTGTTGTGCTACGATTGTAGTCTTCCAAGTCAGATAGAAAGGTGTTTACTTGTTTTAGCGTTTTACTACTTTCAAATTCTGTGTCCCAAGAATATGCACGTTGATAAGTCGGAACAAAAATTCTGTTCCCTGCTAACATTTGTTTTATTGATGTTGATGCTTCCATTTAGTTTACTTTTTAAAAATATTTAGGGCAATATGAGCACAAGCTTTGGCGTCAGCCAAAGCATTGTGATGATTTTCAAGATGAAATCCTAAATATTCCGAAACAGTATGTAATTGGTGGTTTGGAAGTTCAGGAAATCGTCTTTTGGATTCTCTGTAAGTGCAATAAAAATCATTGCTGTGATTTGGTAAGCCATAAGAACTTAAAACTGCTCTTAAACAACTTTCATCAAATGCACTATTATGTGCCACAAGTGGCAAATTCTTAATTCTATAATTTATCTCTGTCCAAATTTGAGGAAATTCAAATTCTTTGGCTGTGTCCCAAAAATTGATGCCGTGAATTTCAGTCGCCCAACTGCAATAAAAATTTGGGTTTGGTTTAATAAGTTTGTAGAAACTGTCAATTATTTGATTTTCTTCTACGAATACTAAACCCACACTACAAACGCTACTACGGTGTTGATTCGCTGTTTCAAAATCTATGGCAACAAATGAATTCATAATGGTCATTTTTGATACAAGAACAAATATAAAAGCGGTGCAAGCACCGCTTTTATATAATGTTTTTTGAGGCTTAACTTCTTTTCATCCAACTTCTTCCGTCATTGGTTGAGTAGTAAAGACCTTTCGAGGTTGTTCCCAAAATTTCTTTCCCATTATCTACTAGGTCAGAAAAATCTCCGCAGGATGAACCTGAATATCGAGTCATCCAACTTCTTCCATCATTGGTTGAATACTCGATTTTGTTTGCTTGTTTGGGGCTAATTCTAATCATTTCTTTGCCCCTGTTAATCATTTGTCCCATATTTTATGGTTTTAATTGTTAATGCTTACTCTAATCGGTTTTCAGCTTCCCCGTTTCCCCGCAAAATTAAATTGTCAGTCCGTCAAAACGTGTCGTTGTCTTTATGCACTGTCGTTTTTTAACATAGCAGGTAACGGTTTGCAGCTTGGCGAAGTGGCGGAAATCGAAGCACAAATGTTCAGTTTTGCACAAAAGTTAAATCGAAGAACTGCTGTTGAATTTAGCACTAAACCCGCCATTTTGCCAAACTGCTGTTATGGGCTGGTTTTATTCTAAATTTTCCCAACCTGTAACATTTTCTTTTTTGATTTGCAGAATCCCATATAAGATTCCAATACCAACTAAGCCAAACAATGATTGTCCAATGCCCAATCCTATAGTCAAATTGATAACCAAAGCACCAATACTTGTTATAATAAATCCCCAAAAACCTAATTTTTTCCATTGTAAAAGCAAAACAGAAAAAATTACGTTTCCAATTCCTATTATTCCAAGTAAAATTATCATTGAAGTTGAAACATCTCCTGGTAAATTTTTCGTAATCATTTCGCTTGCAAAAAGATACAAAATCGCTGTCGCTGAATTAGCAATAATCATTAGAATTAGCCAAGCTGTCACACAGCCGTGTCTTTGTTTTGTAACATTTGAATTTTCGGTATTCGTTTCCATTTTAATGTTTATTTAAATCCCTACTCATTTGGCTTTTCGGTGTCGCCCCGTTTTTTGAGTGGTTTCTGGACTCCACTTTATTTTTTTTTGTAGTCAGTCGGAACTGCCAAGAAGTGTCAAACCGAATTGTGAGTGATTATCTTGTCTGTCAGCTGTGTCGTTTTAAACTTGCCCATAACGGTCACATATATGAAATGTTGGGGCTGCGGGCGTCATAATTGTCTGCCGTTACAAAAGCTGGTGCGGGGCAGAATGGTTCGCATAAACACCTAACCCCCAATATTTTATATATGATGTTGTAGTGCGTTTTTCATTCATTTTCAATCTTTTATCGTCCAAGTCGTACAGTTCAAAAGACCACCAAAAAATCCGATTTCATTGTAATTAATAGTTTCAATTTTCCTGTTTGGAAAAATCTCCTTGAACTTGTCATAAACTTCTTGGTCTTTGTTTTTTTCTGTTTCAAATATTGGAATCACAATCAGATTTTCAACTTCCAAATAGTTTACATAGCAACCAATCGCATGGTCAGGGTAATTCTTTTCTTTGTGGTCAAGAAACGGAATATCAATATATTCAATTCCTTTTTCTTTCAGGATTTTGTTAATTCCGTTCTTCCAATATTTGTACTCTTGTTCTCGGTTATTTCCAAGTAATGTGTTGCGGTCAACAAATCGAACCATTCCGTCTGCATGACCTGTCATATCAGATTTTATTTGCGGAATAACGATTATCTCAACTTCAAGAAGTTTTTCAATTTCAGCAATCAGTTTGTTTTTACTTAAATATTCTGGGTTCTCGTCAAAAACTCGGTCAGTAATAATTGCTCTATCTGACCAATTCACAACATTGCCACCGTCAAGGTTGATTTTGGAAAATTGAGGTTTAATGTTGTTGGCTTTACAAACTTCTTTTGGGTCTGATTGAAGTTCTAAGTCGTCTTTAAGGTAAGAAGGTTCATAACGGAATTGTACAAACTTTTCCTTGTCAATCTGAATAGGCATGTAGTCTCTGCACCAAATGTCTTTTGTGGCTTTTAAAAAGCTATATTTAACAGAATGCTTCTCAAGAAGTTCAGTTAAAGCGTTGCAAGTCTGCGTAAATCGCTCGTCAGACAGCAGTCTTTCAGAAAAACAAACTTTATTTGATTCTTTACTTGTTACCATTTAGTTTTTCAAATTGACTGGTTAAAAACCCTTTTCTGTCCTTTAAGTATTCGAGATATTCCCTTTCTTCGAATATGTCACTTTTGTCATTGTTACAGAAGTAGCAAGCTAAAACACAATTCTCTTCATTGTAACGATTGTCTGTTGAATCCCGTCTCTCAATTTCTAAATGCCTTCCCCTTGTCGTTCGCTTTCGGTTTTTAAACTTTTTCTCAAAGAGAATGGCAATTACCCTCTCTTCTGTCTTGCAGTAGTAGCATTTGCCTTCTTGAATCTGATATTGAGTTCTGTACCACTTGTAAAAACTATTAAAATTCTGGAAACTAAATCCTTCTAATTCTTTCTTGTTATGATAAAGTGAGCGAACACGTCTTATGATTTCAATTTCACTTTTACGTTCATTATCCAATTGCTTTGCATATTCACTGTATTCCTTTCTGGAAATATTCAAGTCACGACAAATGTCATCTGCTAATTCAGAATTTATGAAAAGTTTTTCAAAGAAGTTCTCTGTGTCCATGTCGTTTCTTTAAATGCACTACAACGTCTTATTTACGCAACCAATATACAACATTTTTTAATACAAAATTCAAAACATGCGTATATCATTTTCAGATTATACTAAATAAGTAGATATAATACACTTAAATACAATTGAATGCGATAATGAATTATTTTTGAAAATAGTTGCATTTACGCATGTTTTGCTTATCTTTGCTATGGTTAAATTTATAACGATGGACATTGGAAATTTAATTGCAGTCTTTGAACGAAAACTCGCGATTCAAAGGTACAGCGTTAATTCCATCAAGAATTACAGTAGTGCAGTGAGGAGTTTCCTTCAAGTGGCAGAAAAGCGGTTTGATCAACCCGACGAATTAGGTGAAAAAGAGATAGAAAAATATGTTTACTGGAAAATAAGGAAAGATCATATCAGCAGTTCCTATCAGTGTATGATCGTAGCTTCTATCGATAAATTCTACAACTCGGTAGTAGGTAAAAACTTGAATATAAGACATCTGTATCCATCCCGAAAAAACATGAATTGCCAAAATACCTAACCCGGGCAGAAGTGAAA
>Ga0209311_1000855_pt1 | contig 26126 bp, 19 predicted proteins | sample AD_UKC045_MetaG_FD_184417 | JGI IMG/M metagenome (GOLD analysis project Ga0209311, IMG submission 184417) | Active sludge microbial communities of municipal wastewater-treating anaerobic digesters from USA - AD_UKC045_MetaG (SPAdes) (version 2) | ecosystem: Engineered > Bioreactor > Anaerobic >... | reverse complement strand
GAGGCTGCGGAATTCCAGGACATCTACAAGCTGGAAGTCACCGAGATCCCGACCAACCGCAAGATTCAGCGGATCGACGAGGACGACGTCGTCTACCGGACGGCCAAAGAGAAATACAAAGCCATCATCACCGACATCCGCGATTGCTTGCGCCGCAAGCAGCCGGTGCTCGTCGGCACGGTGTCGATCGAGAAGTCAGAAGTTCTCTCCAACCTGCTCTCGGCCGAGAAGATCCCGCACCAGGTTCTGAACGCACGTCACCACGAGCGTGAAGCGCACATCATCGCGCAGGCCGGCGTGCCGGGCGCCATCACGGTCGCCACCAACATGGCCGGCCGCGGCACCGACATCCAGCTCGGCGGCAACCTCGAAATGCGTATCGAGGAAGAAACCGCCGCCAAGGTGCAGTCGCTGGGCCGCGAACTGACCGAGGAAGAAGCCAAGTCGCTTCACGACGCGATCGCCGCTGACATCAATGCGAAGAAGGCCGAGGCGCTTGCCGCCGGCGGTCTCTACGTGCTGGCGACCGAGCGTCACGAAAGCCGCCGCATCGACAACCAGCTGCGCGGCCGTACAGGCCGTCAGGGCGACCCGGGTCGCTCCAAATTCTACATCTGCCTTGAGGACGATCTTCTGCGCATCTTCGCCGCCGAACGTCTCGACGGCATCATGCGCACGCTGGGCATCCAGGAAAACGAGGCGATCACCCACAAGTGGATGAACCGCGCCCTCGAGACGTCGCAGAAGCGCGTGGAACAGCGTAACTTCGAAATCCGCAAGAACCTGCTGAAATTCGACGACGTCACCAACGACCAGCGCAAGGCCGTGTTCGAGCAGCGCATCGAGTTCATGCGCGCCGCCAGCGTTGCCGACACCGTGACGGAGATGCGCCACCAGCTGGTCAACGACATCTGCCTGCGCCACATGCCGGAGAAGGCTTACCAGGATCAGTGGAACATCACGGATCTGGAAGAAGAGATGACCGACGTGCTCGGCATCGCCCTGCCGGTCCGCGAATGGTCGAACGAAGAAGGCGCAGCCACGGCTGAAGTCGCCGCCAAGGCGGTTGCCGCGACCGACGACTTCTACGCCCGCAAAACCGCCGCCGTCGGCGAAGAGCGCATGCGCTGGCTCGAGAAACAGGTGCTGCTGCAGGAAGTGGACACGCGCTGGCGCGAACACCTCTGGCACCTCGATCAGCTGCGTTCGGTCATCCACCTGCGCGGCTATGCGCAGCGTGACCCGCTGAACGAGTTCAAGAACGAAGCCTTCACCCTGTTCGAGCGTCTGCTAAGCGATCTGCGTGCGGGCGTCACCCGCGTGCTGATGCGCGGCCAGTTCGTGACCGAGCAACCGCCGGGCGCCGACGCTGGCGAAACGCCTCAGCCGCAGCAGCTGGCTTCGCGTCCGCAGGTCGCGCCGCAACAGGCTGCGCCGCCGCAGGAGCCGCAATCACAGGCCTCGGCGAACACCATGCCGGCGGCCTGGGCTTCGACGCCGCGCAACGCACCCTGCCCCTGCGGCTCGGGCAAGCGCTTCAAGAACTGCCATGGCGATGTAACAGCCGTGGCCCGCGCCTAGGCGGACACCACGACAAAGACAGAAGCCCCGGAAGCGTAATGCCTCCGGGGCTTTTTCTTATCCGGCTGCGGGGGCCGGCGCTTCTTCGCCCGCCGGCTCGTCTCTGATGCCAAGCAGATGCGGCGTCAGGAGCGGGATAATCCCGATGACTGCGATGCACGCGCCCAGCATCACCGTGTTGGACACGCCGATCGTTTCGGCGACCCAGCCAGCGATCAGGATCGAGATCGTCATGCCGAGGCCGCTCACCACCTGGTTGAAGCCGTTAGCGCGCGCTAGCTCTTCTTCGGGCAACAGCTTCTGCTGAAGGCTGACCGACAGGATCATGAACATCATGATTCCGAAGTCGCCGAGGAATTGCTGAAGCACGAGGAACAACAGCGCCCAGTCCTTGAACAACGCCGCGGGCACCAGCATCAGCAGGCCGACAACGCTGAAGCAGAAGCCCGCCACGATCGCCGGGCCGTAGCCGATCGCCTTGGCCAGCGGCCGCGCGCACAGCGAACCCAGCAAGGCGCTGAAGCCGCCGACCGAGATCATGATCCCGACCACCGACGGCGCCATGTGCAATTCGCGCAGCAGGAACACCATCAGCGTGGCGAAGAAGAAGCCGCCTGAGATGTACCAGAAGAAGCTGCCCGAGATAATCGCGCGCAGCGGACGGCATCGCCAGACCGCCGAGAAGCCGACCACGATATCCGCCTTCAGCCCAGCCCACACATTCGGGCGCGCGGCGGCTTCGGCTGTCGCCTCCTCCGTCGCCTTGCCCTGTTGCTTGGGGATGCGCCACAGCCAGAACGCAGACCAGATGAAGGTCAGCGCATCGGCCACCATTGCGAACGGCGCCGTCAGCAGGTCGACAAGTATTCCCGCCGCGCCCGGCCCCGTCAGCTCAGCGATCGACTCCGTCGCCTGCAGGCGCGAGTTGGCTTCGACCAAATGATCCTTGCCCACAAGACGCGGCAGGATCGTGACGTCTGCATTCTGGAACAGCGCACTCGCCAGCCCCACGCCCGCAGCAAGCAGGCACAGCAGTGGGAAGTTGAGCCACCCGAAGAACCACGCAGCCGGCGCCGCGATCACCAGTGCGAAACGCACCAGATCCATCGTCACCATCAGCCGCGTCTTGTTGGAGCGCTCGACAAACCCGCCACCGAACAGGCCGGCGAGCACGTAGGGCGCATAGCTCAACGCCGAGAGGACAGCCGCCTCCCATGGCGTCACCAGCAGCACGCTCACCGCGATAATCGGGATGGCCGTGCGCGTAATCCGGCTGCCGAACGCAGACAGGATCTGCGCGGCCCATAGCCGGTTGAAGTCAGCGTGTCGCCATAGCGGCGAGGAACGCCTCAGAAATTCGAACATTGGAATCTTCCATAAGTGTCATGCGCGCACGTCTTGCGACGCACGCATCGATTGGCGCGAAGGCCAAGCCAGGCAGGTTCCTGGCGCGAACTAGAGGCTGACGACACTCATAGGCAGTACCCGAATTGGGACGCTCGCCGGTCTGGGAGCGGGCGAGCTTCTGATCCTGTTCCTTACACGAGTCAATCTGCCGGAACGAACACACCGCCAACCCGTTGCTTTCCCGACACCCTGAAACAAGGAGCGATACGCCATGGGCCAGACCAAGAGAGCCAAGGAACAACCCGAACAACAACTGTTCGAACAGCTTGAGCGCGTGCGCGCCGGCATGATGGGCATTGAAGGTTCAAGCAGCCACATGCAGCCAATGGGACACATCGCCGACGCGGACGATGCCGCCCGCCTGTGGTTCTTCACGTCGCGCTCGAGCGATCTCTTCCGCGAGATCGGCGAAGGCAAGCACGCCCACTTCTGCGTCGTTGGCCGCGACCAGGATTACCACGCCTGCTTGATGGGCCATCTCGCCGAAAACCGCGACCCGGCGAAGATCGACCTCTACTGGTCGGACATCGTCGCCTCGTGGTTCAAAGGCAAGAACGATCCCGATATCGCGCTGCTAGAGTTCGACCTGCTCGATGCAGCCATCTGGGCCTCCACCAAGAACCCGATCCGCTTCGCCTGGGAAGTCCGGACCGCGAAGAACTCCAGCAAAGAGCCGGATGTCGGCACGCGCGCCCACATCGACTTCACGCAGCCCAAAGGCTCGCCGGCTCGCGAAGACGCTGACAAGCGCCACTAGCAATCCAGCCTTCTGAACAAGCATCGCCGCCGGAAGTCGAATGTTCCGGCGGCGAATTCTCTGTTTGGCGAGAAAACTCCGCTAGGTCGCCAGATTGTCGTCACACTTGGCTTTAGTTTCACGTCGAGTTTGAACTGATGTTGTCTGACAGTCTGCAGTCTGGAGTTGTGTTCCCGTGAAGCTTGTTCGTCTTGCGTCCCTCGCCGCCTTTGCCGCCGTGCCTGCCCTGCCGGCCATGGCGCAAACCGAAGACAAGTGGACGGGCGAAGGCGCCTTCAACGCAGGCCTCACCTCAGGCAACACAGAGACGCGCGATGTCGGCGTCGTGCTGAAGGTCAAGCATGCCGGCGACAAGTGGACCCAGCTTGGCGAGTTCGCGTTCGATTACGGCGACAAGAATCAGATCGAAAGCCGCGACCGCATCTTCGCTGCCGCCCAGGCTGACCGCTCATTTGGAGATCACTGGAGTGGTTACACCCGTCTCTCGGGCGAGCGGGACCAGTTCTCCGGCTTCGAGAACCGCTACTTCCTCGGTGTCGGCGCCGCGTTCAAGGCCGTCGACACGCCCACTACCAAATGGACGCTGGAAGGCGGCCCTGGCTACAAGATCGATGATCTGCGCGCGACAACCACGCGCATCGCTTCGACCGAAGAAAGCGTCTCAGGACGCGCAGCTTCGCGCTTCAGCCACAACTTCAACGAGCGTGTGAAATTCACGGACACCACCGAGGTGGTTACATCCGATACATCAACGCAGGTCATGAATGGCGCCGCGCTGACCGCCAACATCATGGGCAATCTCTCGGCCCGCGTATCGCTCGATGTGCGTCACGACACGAACCCGCAGCTGGGCTTCGAGCCGACCGATACGGCGACCAAGTTCTCGCTGGTCTACAAGGTCGAGTAGCGCGGGCGTTACGCCCGAACGCTCAGGCCAGGCCTTCACGGCCGATGGCGTAGAAGCGCTCCTTGCGCTGAGCGCGCAGGTCGTCCGGCGTCAGGCCTGACAGGGTCGACAGCGCTTCCTCGATGCCATCACCCACCTTCTCGATCGCATCCTTCGGGTCGCGATGCGCGCCACCCATCGGCTCGGCGATGATGGCGTCGACGATGCGGAACTTCTCGAGGTCCTGCGCCGTGATCTTCATCGCTTCCGCCGTGTCCTTCGCGCGCTTGGCGTCGTGGAACAGGATGGAGGCCGCGCCTTCCGGCGAGATCACCGAATAGACCGCGTGCTCCATCATCAGCACCTTGTTGCCCGAGGCGAGCGCAACGGCGCCGCCCGAACCACCCTCGCCCACGATCACCGAGATCATCGGTGTATCAAGCGTGAGGCATGCCTCGATGGAGCGCGCCAGAGCTTCGGCCTGACCACGCTCTTCGCCGCCCTTGCCCGGGAAAGCGCCCGACGTGTCGACCAGCGCAATCACCGGCAGATTGAACCGCCCGGCCAGCTCCATCAGGCGCACGGCCTTGCGATAGCCTTCCGGCTTGCCCATCCCGAAATTGTGCTTCAGGCGCGTCTGCGTATCGCGGCCCTTCTCATGACCGATCACAACAACCGGCTTGCCGCGGAAGCGCGCGAGGCCGCCCATGATCGCGTCGTCGTTCATGAACTTGCGATCGCCCGCGAGCTCGACGAATTCCTCGAACAGGCCGTCGACATAATCCATGAAGTGCGGACGCTCAGGATGGCGCGCCACCTGGGTTTTCTGCCAGGCATTGAGATGCGTGTAGATCTGCTCGAGCTGCTTGCCGGCCTTCTCGCGCAGCTTGCCGACCTCGTCCTCGACAGTCTCGCCGCCGGTGGCTTCGAGTTCAGCGATGCGCTTTTCGAGGTCCGCGACGGGTTTCTCGAAATCGAGGTAGGTGGCAATGGCCATGGGAAGGCTCCGGCTATCGATGGGCGGAGATAGCGCCGGGGGCCAGCCGGGGCAAGGTTCCGCGACAAATGCCTTTATTTTCAGGGTAAATGGGCAGCTTTGCGGGCTCCAAATCGTAGGGTGCATTGAAGCGGAGCGTAAATGCACCGCCAGCGCCCGAAGCGGGCACGGCGCATCAAGATGCACCCTGCGCCCTCACTCCACCTACCGCCGCGCATCCTCAAGCAGCATGGCAGCGCCCTTTTCGGCGATCATCATGGTGGGCGAGTTCGTGTTCCCGCTGGTGATGTTGGGCATCACCGAGGCGTCGATCACGCGCAGGCCCTCGATGCCGATCACCCGCAGCCGCTCGTCCACCACGGCGGAAGCATCGCCCGTCGCGCCCATCTTCGCGGTGCCGACGGGATGGAAGATCGTCGTGCCGACATCGCCCGCAGCCTTCGCGAGTTCAGCATCGGTGGTCAGCTGCGCGCCCGGCGTGAACTCCTCCGGCGAATAGCGCTTGAGCGCGGGCTGGCCGACGATCTTGCGCACAAGGCGGATCGATTCGACGGCCGTGATCCGGTCGCTCTCGGTGTCGAGATAGTTCGGCTGGATCGACGGCGCGACTTCCGGGTCAGGCGACTTCGCGTGTATCGCGCCGCGGCTGTCGGGGCGCAGATTGCAGACGCTGATGGTGATGGCCGGGAAGGAATGCATCGGCTCGCCGAATTTCGGCAGCGACAGCGGCTGGACGTGGAACTGCACGTTGGGCGTTGCGTGCCGCTCATTGGTTTTCGCGAACGCGCCCATCTGCGAGGGGGCCATCGTCATCGGGCCACGGCGGCGCATCGCATAGTCAATCGCCATCACCGGACGACGCAGCAAGTTGGCGTATTGCTCGTTCATCGTCGGCACGCCGCGTACCTTGTAGATCGGACGCAGCTGCAGGTGATCCTGCAGATTCTCGCCCACGCCTGGAAGATCATGCACAACCGGCAGGCCCAGCGCCCTGATGCGCCCGCCCTGTCCGATGCCGGACATCTCAAGCAGTTTCGGCGTCTGTACCGCGCCTGCCGCCAAAATGATGTTGGCGCCGCGCGAGACGTTGTGCTCGACGTCGTTCCGCTTCTCGCGGAACCACGACACGCCGACGGCGCGGTTGTTGTGCATCACCACGTTCTCGACGAACGCGCCGGTGACGAGTTTCAGGTTAGGCCGCGTCTTCAGGATCGGCTTGAGGAAGCCGCGCGCAGACGACCAGCGCACACCCTCCTTCTGGTTCACCTGGAAATAGCCGACGCCGGTATTGTCGCCCGTATTGAAATCCGAGACATGCGGGATGCCCGCCTGATCAGCCGCTTCCGCAAAGGCTTCCAGCACCTGCCAGCGCATGCGCGGATGCTCGACGCGCCATTCGCCGCCGGTGCCGTGATGTTCGCCGCCGGTCATGTGGTCCTGATGCTTCAGGAAGAACGGCTTTACGTCGTCCCACCCCCAGCCGCCCAACCCCAACTGGCGCCAGTTGTCGTAGTCGGCCTTCTGACCGCGCATGTAGATCATGGCGTTGATCGCCGACGAGCCGCCGATGACCTTGCCGCGCGGATATTTCAGCGAGCGCCCGTTCAGCCCCGGCACCTTGTCCGTCTCGAACATCCAGTCGGCGCGCGGATTGCCGATCGCGAACAGGTAACCGACCGGAATGTGGAACCAGATCCAGTTGTCGTTGCCGCCCGCTTCCAGCAGCAGAACACGGTTCTTCGGATCAGCCGACAGCCGGTTGGCGAGCACGCAGCCCGCCGATCCCGCGCCGACAATGATGTAATCGAAGCTCTCGCTCATGCCCCGCACAATCCCCGGAGAGCGTAAAGGATCAACCCTCTTCGCGTGGTCGTTGACCCGTTATTCAGGCGAATTCCGTTGTCCGGTTGACGAAACGGCACGCTTGACCGCCAGCACGGGCCTGCCATCGTCATTTCAAAGACTTTTGGGAGAAAAACATGCGGCTCGCTCACACCCGGCTTACTGGAACCCTGCTAGCGGGCCTCAGCGCGATCGCGCTCTCAGGCTGCATGCTCTCCGTCACCGAGACCCAGCGACCGCCCGCGCTCCACGCCCAGCCGATGGCCCCGCCGCTGGAGCATGGACCGATCCGTCATGACGTGGCCGAGCACCAGACCCTCTCGCGCGACCGTCTCACTGCGCTTGATGCAACAATGAAGAAGTACATCACCGACGAGAAGCTCGGCGGCGCTGTCATCAAGATCAAGCAGGGCGGCCGCGAGATTTTCTCGGAAGCCTATGGCTGGCGCGACCGCGAGGCAGGCGTCGCCATGCAGCAGGACACCATCTTCCGTATCGCCTCGCAGACCAAGGCGCTGACCTCCGTCTCGATCATGATGCTGATGGAGGAAGGCAAGCTCGTACTCGACGATCCGCTCGGCAAGTTCATGCCGGAATGGCAGAAGACCACCGTTGCCGTCGCCAATGCCAAAGGCGGCTATGATGTCGTCCCGGCCAAGCGCCCCATCACCATCCGCGACCTGCTCTCGCACACGGCCGGCATCTCCTACGGCAACGGTCCGGCCGAGAAAGCCTGGCGCGATGCGGGCGTCTACGGCTGGTACTTCGCCGACAAGAACGAGCCCGTCTCCGCCGTCGTCGCGAAAATGGCGAAGCTGCCCATGGCGGCCCAGCCAGGCGAGGCATGGGTCTATGGCTACAACACCGACATTCTCGGCGTGCTGGTCGAAAAGCTTTCGGGCCAATCGCTCGACGTGTTCTTCAAGGAGCGCCTGACCGACCCGCTCGGCATGGTCGATACGGCCTTCTGCCTGCCTTCCGACAAGACCAACCGCCTCGCCGTCGTCTACTCCGCCAAGAACGGCAAGACCGAACGCGCGCCAAACCCCGGCAAGTGGGAAGGCTCGGGCCATATCGGCCAGGGCCACTACGCCGGCGGGCCGTGCAAGGCCTTCGCGGGCGGCGCCGGCCTGCTCTCAACCGCAGGCGATTACTCACGCTTCCTCGAAATGCTTCGCCAGGGCGGCACAGTCGATGGCAAGCGCTACATCTCTCGCGCCTCGGTCGAGCTGATGTCGCACGACACGCTTGTGTCCGCCCCCTACCAGCCGGGCCAGGGCTTCGGCCTCGGCTTCCGCGTCACCAAAGACCCGAGCCTGATGGGCAATCTCGGCTCTGTCGGCGACTATGGCTGGGGCGGCGCCTATCACTCGGTCTATTGGGTCGACCCGAAAGAAGATCTCACCGTCGTCTACATGACACAGCTGATTCCGAGCGACGGGCTCGAAGAGCAGACGAAAATCCGCGCGCTGATCTATTCTGCGCTGGAGTAGCTACTTCACCGCCGAATAGCTGAACGTCCCGCACAGCGCCGTATCCGGCTTCTCCGGCGGCCAGCCGTCCCCTGTGAACGCCGCAATGGTGATCACTTCGCCCTGCGAGTCGATGTGGGGATAGACGGCGAAGATGAAGGGCTTGTCGCACAGCCCGCCATTCGGCGTGCCCGGCGGAATGGTCTCAGCCTCCACCGTGTACATCTCGATATCCCCGACATCGACCGTGCCGGACGCGTTCGGGAACACGCCCTTCCAGTCATAGACCGGATCGCCCATGCCTGCCCCGCCCGGCACCATCACGGTCTCGTACCTGATGCCGTTCTCAAATGCGAAGGTTGCGCCCGACGGCAGGTTGATCGACTGCTGCGGCGTTGGCGTGACGGTCAGCTTGCCCGGCGTGAAGCTCATCGCCGTCTTCGACATCGCCTCATAGGTCTTCGGTGGCCCCACCGGCGCGGGCTCGAACACAACGCTGGGATCATCCTGCCCCATCTCTTCCGGCGTCGGCTGGGCGGCCGCTGTTTCGGAGGCAGGTTTCGTCTCGGGCTGGCAAGCCGCCAGCACCATCAGCGAAGCAGAGACGAGCATCAGGGCGCGCATAGGTTCCTCCTCAGGTGAGGAGGAACCTAGATCGCCAGCTCCGGCTTAACCAGACCCCTACTTCACCAGACCGAGGCTGCGCGCCATGACGTGGAAGATCTCGTTCTGCTCGACAGCACCCGAGAACAGGTTTGCGCCCGGACCGCCCGCAAAGATCGCAACGTCTTCACCGCCATGCGTTTCCGAACCCAGCGGCACCAGCGATTGCTGCATGAAGCCCAGCGCCGTCGTATCGACATTCGTCAGGTCCGGACGATCGCACAGCCATTTGCCGTCCGGCTGAGCCTTGCACACCGAGCCCGGGCCATTGGCGAAGGACAGCGTGGTGTACGGCTTGCCGTCGCGGGCCTTCACCATCGCGCCGCCCTCTTTCACGAGGCCGAGGATCGGGTTGCCGCGATCGGGATAGCCCTGCATCACCAGCGTGTGCGAATGGTCCGCCGTCACGATGATCAGCGTGTCCTTCGGATCGGTCGCCGCAACAGCCGCAGCCACCGCCTCGTCCAGAGCCTTGGCATCGCCCAGCGCACGCTGCGCGTCGCCTGCGTGCAGACCATGGTCGACGCGTCCGCCTTCGACCATCAGCACATAGCCCTTGTCGCCTTGCGACAGGCGCGTGATCGCCGCCGTAGTCATCTCGGCGATCGAAGGCTCGCCCTTGCCGTCCTTGGCGCGATCGAGCTCGTACTGCATGTGCGACGGCTCGAAGAGGCCGAAGATCTGGCCCGTACCCTTCCAGTCAAATGCCTGGAAGCCAGCGCGGTCGATCACAGATGTGCGGTTCGGTGCGCCGGCTTTCCACTCGTCGACCAGATTGCGGCCATCGAGACGAACACCCTTCATGTTGGGGTATTCCGGGTCGGCCATCGTGTTCGGCAGGAAGTTGGTGCGACCGCCACCGAGGATCACGTCGAAGCCCTTGCCGTGCAGCCCCTGCCACGCGATCAGCTGTGAAGCGATATCGACGCAACCGGCAGCCTTGCCTTCAGCGCTCACATCCTTGTCGCTCTCCCAGTCGCGCTCAACCGTTTCGGCATAGGTCGCAGCAGGCGTTGCATGCGTGATGCGCGCGGTCGAGATGATGCCGGTCGCCATGCCTGCGTCAGCCGCCATTTCCCACAGCGAGGTCGTGCCGCTCGTCTTGGCTGTCGCGCAATCTTTCAGGTTCGCGGCCTGCGTGACGCCGATCGAGCCGTTGTACGACTTCACGCCCGTCGTCATCGCTACGGCGGTCGGCGCAGAGTCAGCCACCTGGGCGTCATGCGTGTAGGTTTTCGAGAACGCAGAGTACGGAAGCTTTTCCATTGCAAGCTGATAGCTCTCGCCATCGAGCCCCTTCGTCTGGCCCGTATAGATGCGGGCCGCCGTGATGGTGGAGATGCCCATGCCGTCGCCGACGAACAGGATCACGTTCTTGGCCTTCGTCGGGTTGCGCTCGGCCGCCCGCGCCGCCACCGCATTGTGACCTTTGACGTAATAGCTGTCTTGCGCCTGCACTGGCGCCGCAGCTGTCCGCGCGGGTTGGTAAGTTGTCGCGCACGCCGCCGCGCCAAGCGCAATGATGGATGTCGCAATCACTGTCCGGATCATGAGTATCTCCCACGCGAATTCAGATTCGGGGGGAACCTAGTCCAGCGATGCGACACTTCCGAGTCGTTTGTTAATCGGTCGCACCCGGGCAAAAGCCCTCCGAAACATCACGCTCCGGGGGTACAATTGGCGTTTCTGCAGACGAGAAGCTCAGGCGGCCCGGGCCTGAGGCGGGTGCTGGTGCGCGGCCCGCGAGCCATTGATCAGCGACAGCAGCGCGCGGATTTCCGAACGGCCAGCCAGTTCACTCATCGTCAGCTTGCCGTTCTCCGGCATGTCGAAAGCCGTGCGGCCTTCGAGGGCAATACCGCGATGGACGACGCGATCGCGCAGCGCCCAAACAGCCTGGAAGCCGGCTTCCGCCGCCATCGCACGCAAGCGCTCGTTGATTACATTGCTGACCTTGGACGGCAGGGCCGAAACGCGGTTGGTAACGACATGCCATTGCTGAACCGGCAGGCCGGTGCGCTTGCGGTCAAAACGGACGGTATCGATCATCTCGCGATAGTTGATCTTGGGGGCGGCCGACGCGCCGAGCGGCGCAAACAGGCCGTGCATGTCGGCCGGGCTTTCGTTCATCGGCGTCAGAATGACGTCGGCCAGAAGGTGGGCCTCGTAAACGTCCGCCAGGTTGCCCGACGAAGTGTCGATGATCATCAGGTCATAGCCATCCATCTTGGCCATGCGGATCAGGGGCTCAAGACGGCCCGAATGCCTGGGCTTGGCGTTAACTTTGACGTCCTGCTCCATGTCGATGAGCATCACATGGTCAGGGCTCTGTAGCCGTGCGGCACGGCGAAGTGTCAGGAAACTGGACAGGTTCCGCGTGTTACGGTCGAGATCGAGACTCGCGACCCGGAAACCGTCCTTGACCGCCGCCACGCCCAGAAGCGAGGCAATGGTGGTTTTCCCCGTACCGCCTTTGAAACCACTGATCGTAACAACCTGCATCCCACCCTCCACCATGTCCCGGAGACCGGTTTTCCGGCGCTCAGACAGGCCGGAGCCTGCTTTCCCGCATCAGGGGTGCTTCAATTCGCGTGCCAGACGAGCGATCCGGACCGAAAATCCTAGTGTTCGGGGGCCGTTCGTGGCACTTGCCCTTGCGCCCGCACCCCCCGATTATGTCGAAACGCATCGGGGCGGGACGCCCGCCAGGAGATTGACGCTATGGCTACCATCGCCCTCGTGGACGACGACGAGAACATCGTTGAGGCGCTGACAGCTTTCTTCGAGGCCGAAGGTTACCAGGTTCGCGCCTATCATGACGGCGCCGCCGCCCTGGCCGGCCTGTCCGAAACCCCGCCGGACATCGCCATCCTCGACGTGAAGATGCCGAAGATGGACGGCATGGAGCTGCTGCGCAAACTGCGCCAGACCTCCAACCTGCCCGCGATTTTCCTCACCTCGAAAGACGACGAGATCGACGAAGTCGTCGGCTTCAACATCGGCGCGGACGACTTCATCCGTAAACCGTGCTCGACCCGCCTGCTGGGCGAGCGGGTGAAAGCCATCCTCCGCCGCTCGCGCGGCGCATCGGCGACGCCGGAAGACGGCGACAAGAAGCCAATCGTCCGCGGCCGCCTCACGCTCGATCCGAACCGCCACGCCTGCCAGTGGGATGGCAAGATCGTGCGCCTCACCGTCACCGAATTCCTCATCCTGCAGGCGCTAGCCACCCGCCCCGGTTATGTGAAGAGCCGCGACCAGCTGATGGACGCCGCCTACGACGATCAGGTCTATGTCGACGACCGCACCATCGACAGCCACATCAAGCGTCTGCGGAAGAAGTTCCGCGACCTCGACGACAACTTCGATGGCATCGAGACGCTGTACGGCGTGGGGTACCGCTATAAGGAAGCCTGAACCATCAACGGGCTTGCCGGGCGATCCGGCAGCGCGCAGGCGAGAGAAAGACGCAACAGCGAAGGCAGGCCGGGCGACCACGCCCCCCAAGCCGCGCCCGTTGCTGCTGTCTCCGATTGCCCGTCTCATTCTCGCATCGAACCTTGCGGGCCTGGTGATCCTGATCACCGGCGCGCTGGTGCTGAACGAGTTCCGCTCCAGCCTCGTCAACGCGCGCAAGGCCAGCCTCAGCGAGATGACGCAGCTCATCTCCTCCTTCATCACTGACAACGCGACCACGGACGACGCCCTCAACATCGTGAAGCTGTCGACCCAGCTTAAAGCGATCCCGCTGACCAGCGCGACGCGCATCCGGGTGCACGACGCGCAGGGCCAGCTCGTCGCCGATACCATGTTGCTCAAGGACGAGATCGAGCTGAAGGATCTGCCGCCGATCCGCGAACCCAGCCCGCTCGAACGCGCCTGGCTCGACGCCGTCCGCTTCGCCAACCGCACCTTCGATACCGTCAGCGCCACCGGCCGCCAGCCGATCGCGGAAGCGCGCTCGCTGGAAGAAGAAGTCGCGATGGCCCTGAGCGGCGGCACGGGCTTCTCCGAACGCTTCGGTGATCAGGCAGAGCGCCTTCTGTCTGTCACGATGCCGATCCAGAAGGTTTCGCGCGTCGTTGGCACCATCACTGTGGAAACCAGCGACGTAACGCAGATCATCGCCGATGAACGCGCCGCCCTCATTCCGCTGATCGTCGTCGCCGTGCTGGTTTCAATCATCACAGCTACTCTCCTCACCCTCGGCATCGCCCGTCCGCTCCGAAACCTCGCCCGCGCCTCCGACAAGGTGCGCACCGGCGCCACCGAACGCCTCGACCTCGGCAAGCTGCACAATCGCTCGGACGAGATCGGCGACCTCGCCCGCGCCATGGAAGCCATGACCGAAGCGCTCTACGTCCGCATTCAGGAGAACGAGCGCTTCGCCGCCGACGTGGCGCACGAGCTCAAGAACCCCCTCACCTCCATCCGCTCCGCGGTGGAAACTTCGCAAGCCGTGCAGGACCCCAAGGTCCGCGACCGCATGCGCGACGTCATCGCCCGCGACGTCGTCCGCCTCGACCGCCTGATCTCCGACATCTCGAACCTGTCGCGCCTCGAAGGCGAGATTGTCCGCGAGAAGCTGGTGCGCGTGGATCTACGCCGCCTGCTCGAGGACATCGTCTCAATCTATTCGGACACCCGCAAAGACACCGATGCCAATGTCACACTTGCAGTCTCACCGGGTGACTACAACGTGATGGGCCGCGACGGACCTCTCGCGCAGGTTGTCCGTAATCTTATCGAGAACGCCCGATCCTTCTCCCCGCCGGGCGGAACCGTGGCTGTCACATTGTCACGCCTGTCCTCGCCGCGGGGCCCCGCAGTTCGCGTGGTGGTGGAAGATCAGGGGCCTGGAATACCGCCGGACAAGCTGGAAAAGATCTTCCAGCGCTTTTACACGGACCGCCCGGTGGGCGCGAAGTTCGGAAATAATTCAGGTTTGGGGCTTTCTATTGTGCGTCAGATCACTGAAACGCATCGAGGCGCCGTGTGGGCGGAAAACCGCATGACTGACGGCAAAATCACCGGCGCCCGCTTTATCGTTGACCTGCCCCCAGCGCCGCTGGACATCTAAACGCTATTGACCCCGAAACAATCGAGTCCTCACCATGGGATGCTGGGATATGCGGGAGTATTTCCAATGATCGGTTTGGTCGTGGTTACGCACGGCCGGTTGGCCGAGGAGTTCATCGCCGCCGCAGAACATGTGGTTGGCCATCTGGACAATGCCAGCGCGGTTTCAATCGGACCTGACGACGACATGGAGATGCGCCGCAAGGAAATCATTGCGGCGGCGAAGGCATGCGACACCGGATCGGGCGTCGTCATCCTAACCGACATGTTCGGCGGCACCCCGTCGAACCTCGCCATCTCCGTCATGGGCGGCGCCAAGATCGAAGTGATCGCGGGCGTAAACCTGCCCATGCTGATCAAGCTGGCCGAAGTCCGCGCCAAGCTTCCCCTCGCCGAAGCGGCCCTCGCCGCGCAGGAAGCCGGCCGCAAATACATCTCGGTCGCCTCCGCCCTCCTGCAGCGTGCCTAGAGAACGCGACGCAGATGTCTGAGAAGTGGTCCCGCTCCGCCGAACTCGTGAACCAGCGTGGACTGCACGCACGCGCCTCCGCCGCCTTCGCCCGCGAGGCCGCCAAGTTCGATGCGAAAGTCACCGTCCGCTATGACGGCATGAGCGCCAGCGCCGCTTCGATCATGGACCTGCTGATGCTCGGCGCACGCGTCGGCCAGACTGTCGAGATCGACGCCGAAGGCAATGAAGCCCGCGAAGCACTCGAAGCCGTCTGCGACCTCATCGGCCGCAAGTTCGACGAGAAAGAATAGCGCCTTGGCGGCCTGAGCTAGCGCCCAGAGCTCGTCTGGTCGCCCGGACGGCTCAGCGGCCGCACCAGATCCACGAACGTCAGCTCGCCCGCCGGATTGATCTGTCCCGCCAGCCGCTTGAAGCCCGCAATGAACTCTGCGCGCGTCACCTGGCGATCAAGATCGATGTCGAACGTCATCGCATTCGCCATCACGTCGCCCGCCGCGCCCATGCGCGCCGCCCAGTCGGCCTGCTCGAAGCCGGTGATGAAGCCATCGCGGTTCTTGTCCGCAACATCGAAGGCCAGCGCCGCGCCCGCTTCGATCTCTTCAAACGTAATGACGCCGTCGAAATTCCTGTCGAAGCTCGCATAGATCAGCGCGCCCGGCGCAACGACCTTCACGCCCTCCGGCACACGCGCCACCGGCCCCGGCGTCGTGCCCGACACCCGGTCGATGCGATCGACCTGGGATGCCTGCTCTTGCGGATGCGGCTGCGGATCGGTTTGGGTCGGCCCCGGCAGAACGGGCGGAACTTGCGCGCCCTGAACCTGCGCCATGGCCGGAGCTGCGCCCCACGCCAACGTCACGCCCACCACCAAGCCCAGAGCCGCGCGCTTCATGTCTTCGCCCTTGTGTCTCTCACCCCGATGGGGCTGTCGCGTCTCTGCGGACGCCGGATCGCACTGTGGCGCGACTGCAACACCGCCCGCAATAGATCCTTGCAGCAGATGGGGTCCAAAACAGGGCAGGACGAGGCCCACACCTCAAAAGGCTCACAGCACAAAGTGCAAAATCATATAAGGATATCTTTATATGATTTGCCAGACCGCCCGCGTGTTGCTACAGCCCGCCCCACGATCCGGCCCATGCCCCGGACAAGCCCTTTTCCCGCAAGGAGTGCCGCGATGGCGTTCACCGATTACAAAGTTGCCGACCTCTCGCTCGCCGATTGGGGCCGCAAGGAGCTGACGATCGCCGAAACCGAAATGCCGGGCCTGATGGCCACGCGCGCGGAATACGGCAAGTCGCAACCGCTCAAGGGCGCGCGCATCACCGGCTCGCTCCACATGACCATCCAGACCGGCGTCCTGATCGAAACGCTGACGTCCCTCGGCGCCGACGTGCGCTGGGCCTCGTGCAACATCTTCTCGACGCAGGACCACGCCGCCGCCGCCATCGCCAAAGCCGGCATCCCGGTCTTCGCCATCAAGGGCGAAAACCTCGAAGAGTACTGGGACTACACCGACAAGATCTTCCAGTGGCCGAACGGCGAACTCACCAACATGATCCTCGACGATGGCGGCGACGCCACGATGTACATCCTCATCGGCGCACGCGTCGAAGCGGGTGAAACGTCCATCATCGAGAAGCCGGAATCCGAAGAAGAGATCTACTTCTTCGCCCAGATCAAGAAGCGCCTCGCCGCCTCGCCGGGCTGGTTCACCAAACAGCGCGCCGCCATCAAGGGCGTGACCGAGGAAACCACCACGGGCGTCAACCGCCTCTACCGCCTCGTCGAAAAAGGCCTGCTGCCCTTCCCGGCGATCAACGTGAACGACTCGGTCACCAAGTCGAAATTCGACAACAAGTACGGCTGCAAAGAGTCGCTCGTGGACGGCATCCGCCGCGCCACCGACACGATGATGGCCGGCAAGGTCGCTGTCGTCTGCGGCTACGGCGACGTCGGCAAAGGCTCGGCTGCTTCGCTGCAAGGCGCCGGCGCCCGCGTGAAGGTCACGGAAGTTGACCCGATCTGCGCGCTGCAGGCCTGCATGGACGGCTATGAAGTCGTCACGCTCGAAGACGTCGTCAAAACCGCCGACATCTTCATCACGACCACCGGCAACAAGGACATCATCCGCGTCGACCACATGCGCGACATGAAGGACATGGCCATCGTCGGCAACATTGGCCACTTCGACAACGAGATCCAGGTCGCCGGTCTCAAGAACTTCCAGTGGGACAACATCAAGCCGCAGGTCGACATGGTCACCTTCCCGGGCGGCAACCGCATGATCATCCTGTCGGAAGGCCGCCTGCTCAACCTCGGCAACGCGACGGGCCACCCGTCCTTCGTGATGTCGGCCTCGTTCACCAACCAGACGCTGGCCCAGATCGAACTCTGGACCAACGGCAAGTCCTACGAGAACAAGGTCTACACGCTGCCGAAGAAGCTCGACGAGAAAGTCGCCATGCTTCACCTCAACAAGCTCGGCGCAAACCTCACCAAGCTCTCGAACGAACAAGCCGCCTACATCGGCGTCGCGCCGGAAGGCCCCTACAAGCCGGAACACTACCGCTACTAGAATTGGCGGAAGCCAGAACACGAAAGACCCGGCTCACCGCCGGGTCTTTTTGTTTGGGGCTCTGTGATCACGATCAAAAAATCTCGGAACCCCATCCGGCTAACCACGTTCTTTTCCTGTCACGGCCGGAGTTCCTTATCCGTCCCCCCCGACCCCCCGAGGGACTTCGCCGTGACCTCGATATTCAAGAACGGGCGACCTCTCAGGAGGTCGCCCGTTTTGTTTGCGCGCCTTGTTTGACGGAGCGGAACCCCGAAACGCACGTATTTTCGGCGTTTTGTGACACTCGAGCTTCGCTCGCCGCTGCATTTGCTGCACTGCGATGTAAATAGCCGGACATGAAAATATTCCCGCTTTCGCACACGCTCAGACAGGCGTACCCACCCGCCTCGTTCGGGACCGCCACGCGGTTCGCGGCTGAAGGCACACACATATGAGCGATGCTTCGTCCATGGGCGGCGCAGCTCACACAGCGGACGGCAAGCCCACGACCGGAAGGTTCTGGCCGCTCGCCCTGGCATCGATCGGCGTCGTCTTTGGCGACATCGGCACCAGCCCGCTCTACGCTTTCAAGGAAAGCATTCACCACATCAATGCGGAGCGCGAAGGCGCAATGCTGCGTGATGATGTGCTCGGCGTCATCTCGCTGATGCTGTGGTCGCTCATCATCGTCGTCACGCTGAAATACGTCCTGCTCCTGCTGCGTCTCGACAACCGCGGTGAAGGCGGCACGCTCTCACTCACCGCCCTGCTCCAGCGCACCATCGGTCGGCGCACACCTCTGCTCTTCATCGTGGCGTTGATCGCCGCCGGCATGTTCTTCGGCGACGCGCTGCTCACGCCCGCCATGTCGGTGCTCTCCGCCATCGAAGGCGTCACCGTCATTCCGGAACTGAAGGGCCATGTCGAAGGCTTCATCGTTCCCGGCGCGCTTGTCCTGCTGATCGGCCTGTTCCTGATCCAGAAGAAAGGCACGTCTGTCGTCGGCAAGCTGTTCGGCCCGGTCTGTCTTGTCTGGTTCATCACACTCGCCGCGCTCGGCCTCTGGCATATCGCGCAGGACGGCATGGCCATCCTCGCCGCCATCAGCCCGCACTACGCCGTCTCCTTCCTGCTGACCCACTCCGTGCTCGGCTTCGTCGTGCTCGGCTCCGTCTTCCTCTGCGTGACCGGCGCCGAAGCGCTCTACGCCGACATGGGCCATTTCGGCCGCAAGCCGATCGCCGCCATGTGGACCTGGCTGGTCCTGCCCTCGCTCGCGCTGAACTATCTCGGCCAGGGCGCGATGGTGCTGGCGCACCCGGAAACCACGGAAAACCCGTTCTTCATGATGGCGCCGGATTTCCTGCAGATCCCGCTGGTCATCCTCGCCACGCTCGCCACCGTCGTCGCCAGCCAGGCCGTCATCACCGGCGCCTATTCGCTGACCCAGCAAGCCGTTCAGCTCGGCCTCCTGCCGCGCCTGCGCATCGTCAACACCTCGGCCAGCGAGCACGGCCAGATCTACATGCCGCAGATCAACTGGATGCTGCTCGCCGGTGTGGTGATCCTCGTCCTCACCTTCCGCTCGTCGTCGGCGCTCGCCTCCGCCTATGGCGTTTCCGTCATCGGCACGATGATCACATCCTCGATCCTGATCTTCATCGCCGCACGCCGCGTCTGGAAGAAAAGCATCTGGCTCTCGGCCATGATCGTCGCGCCCTTCCTGCTGGTGGAAAGCGTGTTCCTCGCCTCAAACATGCTGAAGCTGCCCTCGGGCGGCTATGTCCCCCTGCTCATCGCCGCGCTCCTGATAATCGTGATGTGGACGTGGGTGCGCGGCACCCGCATCCTGCTTGCCCGCACACGCAAGGACATCACGGTACAAGACGTCTTCAAGGGTCTCGAGGTGAACCCGCCGCACACGGTGAAGGGCACCGCCGTCTTCCTCACCGCCGACCCGGATGCCGCCCCCACCGCGCTCCTTCACAACCTCAAGCACAACAAGGTGCTCCACGAGCACAACGTCATGCTCAACGTTCGCACCGCGCAGGTGCCCTACGTACCCGATGAGAAAAAGATCGAGATCGTCGAGATCTACGACAACCTCGACCGCATCACGATGACCTTCGGCTACATGGAAACGCCCAACGTCTCGCGTGGCCTCACGCTGGCGAAGAAGTGCGGCCTCGCCTTCGACATCATGCACACCTCCTTCTTCCTCTCGCGCCGCTCCCTCATCGCGGATGGAAAGTGGGGCATGCCGCTCTGGCAGGACCACATTTTCATCTTCCTCAGCCGCAACTCCACCAACGCCACCGAGTTCTTCCGCATTCCAACCTCGCGCGTCGTCGAGCTCGGGAGCCAGATGACCATCTAGAGCCTCAAAGGGCGTCGGAACGCGGCCGGCACAAAACATTGCTGACAGCAAATGAAGGCGCGATACGTTCGCATCCGGGAGAGCCGGGAAAGACGGCACTCGCCTGATCGACGAATTTCGCTAGCTTCCGCCCGTTCTATTGCGCTTTCTTAAGGGAAATCGAACGGCGCCCGGTCTAATGGGCGTCAAACCGGATTGGGATACACGATGAAAACGCCGCGCACGGACCTCCAGGCCAACACCTACGAATTCGAGACGACCGCCCTGGTGAAGGCCACCGGCTTCCGTGAGTACGACGCCCGCTGGTGGTTCGGCGGCCCGCAATATCCCAAAGCCCCCGAGCTGAACTTCCTCGGCGTGCAGGCGCTGGGCCTGGGCCTCGGCACCCTCATCCGCGAGATGGGCGTCGCCCCGCGCATCGTGACCGGCCACGACTACCGGTCCTACTCACTCTCGATCAAACAGGCCCTCACCCTCGGCCTCCTCGAAGCCGGTCTCGAAGTCCATGACATCGGCCTCGCCCTCTCGCCGGTCGCCTACTTCGCCCAGTTCGCCCTCGACATTCCGTGCGTCGCCATGGTCACCGCCAGCCACAACGAGAACGGCTGGACCGGCGTGAAGATGGGCGCGAACAAACCGCTCACCTTCGGCCCCGAAGAGATGGGCAAGCTCAAGGACATCGTCCTCAACGGCAAGTTCAACCCGCAGCCGGGCGGCAAGCTCATCCGCGTCGACGGCATGCGCGAGCGCTACATCGCCGACGTCACCAAGGGCGTGAAGCTGTCGCGCAAGATCAAGGTCGTCTGCGCATGCGGCAACGGCGCCGCCGGCGCCTTCGCCCCCGACGCCCTGCGCGCCATGGGCGCTGAGGTCATCGAGATGGACACCAACCTCGATTACAACTTCCCGAAATACAACCCGAACCCGGAAGACCACGAGATGCTGGTCTCGATGGGCCAGGCCGTGAAGGAACACGGCGCAGACATCTGCGTCGGCTTCGATGGCGATGGCGACCGCTGCGGCGTGGTGGACGACAAGGGCGAGGAAATCTTCGCCGACAAGATCGGCCTCCTGCTCGCCCGCGACCTCTCCAAGCTGCACAAGAACGCCACCTTCGTGGTCGATGTAAAATCGACCGGCCTCTACAAGACCGACCCGGTGCTGAAAGAGAACGGCGTCACGGTCGACTACTTCAAGACTGGCCACTCCTACATCAAGCGCCGCACGACCGAACTCAACGCCCTCGCCGGCTTCGAGAAGTCGGGGCACATGTTCTTCCGCAAGCCCTATGGCTACGGCTATGACGACGCGCTCGTCGCCGCAGCCGCCGTCCTGCAGATGCTCGACCGCAACCCCGGCCGCTCGCTCTCGGATCTCAAGGGCGATCTCGGCGAAGCCTGGACCTCACTCACCATGTCGCCGCACTGCGACGACGAGAAGAAGTACGGCATCGTCGATCAGGTCGTCGCCGACTATCAGGCGCTCGGCAAATCCGGCGGCGAAATCCTCGGCCGCAAGATCGTCGACGTGAACGCCATCAACGGCGCCCGCGTTACGCTCGACGACGGCTCCTGGGTCCTTGTCCGCGCCTCATCGAACAAGCCCGAACTCGTCGTCGTCGTTGAATCCATGCAAGGCGAAGACGACATGCGCGCCCTCTTCCGCTCGGAAGTGAAACCGCGCCTCGCCAAGTTCGACTCGGTCGGCAGCTACAATCAGGAAATCTAGACGCTCAGCGTCGGACGCCCGCAATCGCCTAACGGCGGTTCACGGCGTCCGTGTAGAGCTCGTCCCAGAAATGGCCCGCGACATGACCGTCGAACTTCTCTTCGACGGTGCGCCGTGCTGCCTGACGCTTGGCCGCCAGCTTGGCCGGGTTGGCCAGCAGCTCTGCGCACGCCTTGAACGCGCCCTCGGCCAGATCCTCGAGCGTGTCTGCATAGACCTTCTCGAATTCCGGCGTATCGCGATCCGGGCGGGCAACATGCTTCCACTCGCCGACCGAATTGGTCTCCAGCGGCAGCATGATGCCGTTCTCGTTGTCGATGAATTCCGGCAGCGCGCTGACAGACGTACCTATCACCGGCGTATAACGCGACATGCCTTCGATAGCGCTGTAGCCGAACGTGTCGCCCAGCGTCGCCAGCAGCGACAGGTGCGTGTTCTTCGCCAGCTCCAGAACCTTGGCGTTCGGCGCGCCCTTGTAGAACGTCACGTTCGGCGCATCGAGCATCTTGATATACGGCTCGAAGAACTCCCCGCGCGACGGGTCGATCCAGTGCGCGTTGCAATCCAGCACCGATACGATCGTGACATGGATCGGCAGGCCGGCGGCGCGTGCCTTCTTGGCCAGCTTCGCGCCAACAATCCCGCCCTTGCGGGCAAAGTGCCCGCCCACGAACAGGACGCGCAGTTCTTCCATCTTCTCGTTCGGGTCAAACCAGTCCTGCATCTCAGGCAGCATGATGTTCGGCAGGCGCACGACCATCTTGGCCTTCAGCTCGTCGAGACGCGGATTGTCCTGGTGCTGCTGCAGGAAGGTCGTCTTCGCCGCCTGCGACATCGGCACGATGCGGCGGCAATGCTTCGACAGCAGCTGCGAGGTCAGTGTCTTGGCGATCGCACCGCCTTCACGGCCGAAGGCGCGCGGCATGTGCGATTCAAATCCGATGACGAACGGCGTCGGGCCCAGCGGCACCCGGTTGAAGGCGTGCAGCAGGTCGAACCCGCGCGGCGGCCAGGGGTTCACCATCGTCGCGCCGGCCAGCGGCTCGTACACGCGATTGAACGGCAGGAACTTCCGCCGCTCGATCGTGTGGCGCGACACGCGGGGGGTGTTGAATCCCGTATTGTACCGGTCCTGCACCGCCAGGATGTTCAGGGTGCGTTGTGCTGCAAAGCCGTCCATGTGCGCCTCAGGGAGGGGGTGTTTACCCATGCCGCGGCGCTGCAAGAGCGGCGCCTCGCTTCAGGGGACTAAACCGTCCCAAAATCGCCCTGTACGCGAAATACGGCATTTATCCCTGTTTTCATTTCGTTTTCTGAAATCATCGCGTGTCCGAGTTGATCCCGGCCAGCCGCGGACTAGGCAGAAATTGCCGATCTAAAGCAGTCGTTTAACCACCCATTAACCGCATCCCCTTCCAGTTGGTTAACTGAGGGCCTCCGCCTAGAAGGTGGCCATCGCGTAAGTGATTCGGCCCCTTGGCGGGACGTGGCGACCATGGACATGAACTTGACTCAGCCGCTGGTGCTTCTCGTTGCAGGCGCGGCAGCATTCGGTATCGCCGCCCTTCTCTGGGCGCTGCGCATTTCCGATGGCGCGCGCGGCGCCGCCCGCAAGTATCGTGAAGAAGAACAGAAATCGCGTGAGCGTCTGGCCCGCGCCGAAAGCGTGTTCGGCGCCCACCCCGGCGTCATCATGGTCTGGGAAGACGAAGAACTGAACGAGGGCGAACAGCCTCGCATGCAGTCCGAATGGGGCCTGCCCAATCTCTACGGTTCGCCGGTCGCCCTGATGGGCATCCTCCGCTTCGCCGATGACGGCACGTCGGATGACCCGGGCGTCCGCATCCTCGAAGGCCTCGCCGATCTCGAAGCCCGCGACGGCAACGGCCAGGACGCCACGCTTCGTGAACGTCTCAAGCAGCTCCGCAATGACGGCGCCCCCTTCTCGCTCACCATCATCGGCCCCTCTGGCCGCTTCCTTGAAGCCGATGGCCGCACGGCCGGCGCCCGCGCCGTCCTCTGGATCACCGACACCACGATCAAGGGCCTGGAAGAAAGCGGCGCCCGCGCCCGCTTCGAAGAAGCCCGCGCGGCCGTCGCGCGCGACCCGATGGCCTTCCTCGAAATGCTCGGCAAGGCCCCGTTCCCGGCTTGGCGCATGTCCGGCGCCGGCAAGCTGCAATGGGTCAACCGCGCCTACCTGAAAGCCGTTGGCGCCCCCACCGTCGATCACGTCCTCGACCGCCAGATCATGCTCGACCAGCACATCACCGGTCAGGCGCAGAAGACGATCACCTCCAACGGCGAAACCGACGACACCCGCCACGTCGTGATCGATGGCGAACGCCGCGCCATGAAGGTGAAGATGTTCCCGCTCTCGGGCGGTCTCGGCGGCATGGCCTTCGATATCACCGAACTCGAAAACGCCCGCGAGACGCTCGAGAAGAACTCCAAGGCGCATGACGAGACGCTGAACCACGTCGCAGACGGCGTCGCCATCTTCGGCGGCGACCGCAAGCTGATCTTCAACAACCGCGCCTTCCAGGAAATGTGGGACATCGACCCCGCCTACCTGCTCGACAAGCCGGATCACGGCTCGCTCCTCGATCGCCTGCGCGAGCGCCGCAAGCTGCCGGCCCGCCCGGACTTCGCCGAATGGCGCAAGGGCGAACTGGCCTACTATCAGGGCGAGCGCGTCGACGTCGTCGAAAACCTCTGGAACCTGCCCGACGGCCGCATCCTGCGCGTCACGCGCCAGCGCCACCCGCTCGGCGGCGCGCTGATGCTGTTCAAGGACATCACCGACGAACTCTCGCTCAAGGCCGAGTTCAACCGCCTGATCAACGTCCAGAAAGCCACGCTCGACAATCTGCGCGAAGCCATCGTCGTGTTCAGCGCCGACGGCCGCCTGCGCCTGCACAACGATGCATTCGGCGAACTCTGGGGTCTCAAGAAGGAAACGCTCAGCGACGCGCCGGACTTCGACGATGTCGTCTCGCAGTGCGCGCGCCTCTATCACGACCGCAATGTGTGGTCGACGATCAAGACCCGCGTCACCAACCCCTCGCCGGAATACCGCCAGCAGGATCAGGGCGTGATGCGCACGTCCAACGACCTCACCATCACCTGGATCACCCAGCCCCTGCCCAACGGCGCGACGCTGATCGCCTTCATGGACGTGACCGCCGCCCGCAAGGTCGAAGTCGCGCTCAAGGACAAGAACGAAGCCCTGCAGGCCGCCGACAAGCTCAAGAACGAGTTCGTGCAGAACGTCTCGTACCAGCTCCGCTCGCCGCTCACGACCATCCTGGGCTACGCGGAACTGCTCGAGTCCGAACGCCCCGGCGCCCTCACCGACAAGCAGCGCACACAGGTCAACTCGATCCTGTCCGCCGCCGACCACCTGTCGAAAGTCATCTCGAACATTCTCGACCTCGCCATGATCGAGGCCGGGCGCATGGAACTCGAACTCTCCGAATTCTCCCTGCGCGGCGCCATCGAAGATGCTGTCGACCTCGTCGTCACCACGGCCGCGAACACGAAAGTGCGCGTCGAGATCCTGTGCGATGACCGCATCGGCAACATCCACGCCGACGAACGCCGCATCAAGCAGGTGCTGTTCAACCTGCTCACCAACGCGCTCCGCTTCACCAGCGCCGGCGGCTCGATCAAGATCGAAGCCTCCAAGCCCGTGCCGAGCGAAAACATCATTCGTCTTGCTGTTTCGGATACTGGCAAAGGCATCGCCCCGGAACGTCAGTCATCCGTCTTCGACTCGTTCACCTCGGGCGATACGCGCGGCGCCGGCCTCGGCCTCGCCCTCGTGCGCTCCTTCGTCGAACTCCACGGCGGCGACGTGAAGATGAAATCCACCCCCGGCGCCGGCACCTCGGTCATCTGCCATCTCCCCGAGACAGCAGCCCCGAAATCCGCCCGCCCCGAGCTGGAACTCATGCCGGAAGCCGTCGGCGCTCACTAGCCCACCCCACTTGTCATCCCGGAAGCGCGTGAGCGCTATCCGGGACCCATTGCGCCAGCACGACAGCCCATTAATGGCGCCGGCTCTCCGCTACGGCCGGAATGACAAGTCGAGCTGACAGCCCAACCCGGGGTGCATCAACGATGCACCACGCCCCACCCACCACCGCACATTCATTGTCCCGCTCCTCCCGGCGAAAGCCGGGACGAGCGGTGATGGGGAACGTAGGGTGCATTGAAAATGCACCGAGCCACACGCGTTGAACGTGATTGGATTCCGCTGAATCGCGTGTCCGTCTCCAGACAAACATCCGAGCAATCTCAACC
>Ga0209311_1000851_pt1 | contig 26244 bp, 16 predicted proteins | sample AD_UKC045_MetaG_FD_184417 | JGI IMG/M metagenome (GOLD analysis project Ga0209311, IMG submission 184417) | Active sludge microbial communities of municipal wastewater-treating anaerobic digesters from USA - AD_UKC045_MetaG (SPAdes) (version 2) | ecosystem: Engineered > Bioreactor > Anaerobic >... | reverse complement strand
AAAAGAAGTTGGAAAAGGCAAAAGAAAAACGCTTTAAACAAAACATCGAAATGATGATATTGTCAAATCCTGATAAGGAAGCAGCCTGAGTCCTATACTAAAAAATCTGAAAATGTCTAAATTTTGGCTGAAACAATTTGGTCATTATTACAGGGGCGACGGGGACGGGCAAAACCTATATCGCGTGCGCGCTGGCGCATCATGCCATTTCCTGTGGCTACAGCGCCTACTATACCCGAATATCCAAACTACTGGCTGAAATAAAATCGACTCGGGTGGACGGCTTTTATCTGTCCTATTTGAAAAAAATGACCAAAATGCGTGTGCTCATTTTGGATGACTTTGGCGTCTCGCCTATGAATACCCGCGGCGCTCAGGAATTGCTCGAAGTCATTGAAGAACGAGTCGGTTTTGGCAGTATCATCATTACCAGTCAGCTGGCTGTTGAAGAATGGCACGATTACTTGGCCAACGGAACGGTCGCGGATGCGGTTTTGGATCGACTCATTCATAACTCCTATCGTTTAAATTTAGACGGCGATTCAATGCGAAAGAAAACATGGTCGAAAAAAGATAAAAATGAATAGCCTTCTCGATCTGAATTTGGCACTTACATCGCAGAACAGTGCCTCGGCACATTATCAGGGGGACCGAGGGCAGAGCCGTCGCCTCTGTATTGAGCATGATACTATGATACGATCGTTGTCGCCAGGCTGATCAATTTAAATTGAAAAAATTAAAAATAAAAAAAGGAGAAAAAAGTGAGTTTTTTGATTTCAAATTCGGACACTTTTTCATAAATTGCATCTGCTGTTTTGGGCAATGAGGGCGTGTCCGAATCTTTACTGAAATGACTGTCCGAAATTATTGAAATCGCCACAATATCGGTTATAGTTCATAAAGACTGGTTTTTAGAATACTGTATCAGTGAGATTTTACCATCCGCCTTCATGATAAAGTGCATATACTTCTTCCTCGGTTAATTCCCTATTGTAAATACGAATATCATCAATCTTTCCCGAGAAGTAATATTGATTGCTTTGAATATAGGATCCAAAAGTTAGCATCCGCAAAGTATAGCCACCCTCTGGTGCATAACCTGCAGTGTACTTAACATTATTTACATATAAAAACATGTTGTTAGGTGTGTATGTTATTACACAATGATACCACTTATCTTTATTTATCATTACTGGTGTCCAGACATTCGACGATCCATTAAATACTCCAAGAGAAAGGTCATTCTCCAATGTGATAGTTCTATCAAAATTTCCATCATCATCACCAATAATATGCTGTCTAGCATACGTTCCACTTGAATTAAACCAAAACGACCAAGTTGTTGTTGGCATTGCTTTCGGTTGAACATCAAGAGTTGTAGTAATGTAAGATGATGTTCCATTAAATGCATATGCTTGATCAGCCTGGTTAAATCTATCTGCAATTAATGTAACATTATAAGTAGATCCATGATATCCATATCCACCTTTATCATCAGCACTACCACTAAAAGGATAATACGCTACCAAGCCTTGAGTTGGAATCATTGGAGAGGTATTAGCCTTCGTCACTACCATCTGCCGGGTAGTGATGTTAATAAGATCGCCGGTGTCCTTGACCTCCATTTTTATCATCTTTGTCCCATCCGTGCTGAAGCGATGTGTAGTGGTTTTGTTAGTTGAATATTGTGTATCCCATGATCCGTTATTATCCCAGTCCCAGCGAACCTGTAGCGCTGAAACGGGATCCTGCGCATCGCTGCAGCCCGAGGCGTCGAACAGAAAATCTGTCTGTGTCGTACCGTTGGTTGGAGTCACTGTAAAAGAAGCTGTGGGCGCTGTGTTGGCTGGTGCAGTAATTGTTTTCAATACGCCGGCAGTTGAGGAAACATTATATTGTATTCTCGACGGTGCAGCAAAAACATCAACAAAAAATGGAACTTTTGTCGCTGCACCAATTACTTTTAGAGGCAATGAAACATTTTTAAGCATGGGTAAAAATGATCTAAAATAAGCGACTGTAGCAGCGCTCGCATTACCTCCCTTCAGAATGTTACTAATGTGCAGTTTAACAATTTCATCAATATTAGATCCTATAAAAATTATCAGCACTCCAATCTGTCCAACAGCGTCTTGATCGGCAAAATCATCTCGAGTAGATACTGCATCGAATGCCAGCTTACCACCAGACAATAGGGCTGGAATATGACCTAAAACACTTGTAAGATCTCCGAAATCCCAAACGACTGAAACAATATTCAGTGCTCCTGTACATACATTGATTCCTGTTGCCAATCCTGCTGGATGACTAAAGTCAAAAGCGTGGCCATCGGTCTGTTTAAATCCTTTATAAAAAACAATGGAATAACTACCATCATTTAACGATATGCTTGATTTCCCGTTATCACCAATATACGGGATGAATCCCCATTTCAGTGGGCGCGGATTCATTAAGTGGTTTTTCTTAAGATTTACACTTGCAAAATCAAAAAAGCCTACACAATAAAAAATATAGTATGGATTATAAAACTCTACATTTTGTCCGGAACCATCTTCGAAATATGGTTCTGGGCGATCACTGGTATTGCCGAAACTTGTCTTCTTTTTTAAATTGTTTGAAATATATCCATCGTAAATATCTTGTGCTATTTGACTGGCTGTTTTGTACAATGGCTGATCAGAACCACTTGCGTCAAGATACGTAATTGAAGGAGTACGTAAAGCTTGATCAATCTGCGAGGTCAAATCGCTGAACAGCCCATGCAAAACAGCTTTTTGTGCGATTTCTTTTTTTAATTGATAATCTGCACCCATCCATAAGGGATTCATCATAATCAAGGACAGCGCTGTTGTTTGAGAGCCAACTGCTACGGGCTTGCCAAACGGCTCGAAATCCTTTTCATTAAAGTAATATGACAATAAAATAGGGATACCGTTTTTCACCACAGGCACAATCGCTGTCTTCATGCTCTCAGCTGCATTCATAGAAAAATCAGCTGAAAAATAACCTTGGGCATTTATATTAATGGTCCCTTGCGGACTCAGCACAGATAATTGCTCGTACTTAAGTATGGTTTTTAGCGAAGGCTCCAATTGCAGGGCCACAATTCCCGGTTTAAAAGATGTGTTTCCATCACTCGGGCTATTAGGACTTTTTGTGGAGCATCCGGAAATAAGCAGATAAGCGGACAATATGATAAAGATTAATTTTTGTGACTTCATTTTCTGCTCCTCTATTATTATGGTATTTGCGTTCAAATTTTTCGTAAATGCGCGAGGCAATCTTTCAGGCTATAGTCAAGCGAAAATTGATTTGTTCTCATAAATTTTTGGTATACTGATATTTTCTTTACTCGCAGGCAAATGATGCTCAATTTTTCTTAATAATAGTCACGCTGATTTACCTTTCAGAAAAACTTTAACTTTAATTTCTTATACTAAACATCCAGTAATAGGCGGCACACTTCTCTCATTGCAGAAAATGCAATGAATTTTACTTGCCTTTGCTTTGGATGTATTGATTGATAAGAGATTTGATTTTTCTGGGGCTGTAAAAATCGAGGATATTCATCCTCTGTCAAGCGCCTAATACCCCATTTTTAGATCGCCAAGCCATCATCCGGCCCCCTTTCCAAGCTTTGTCGGTTGGCCTTTTGGGCAGCAAATAAAAAGCGTAAGAAATGTCCACATCAAAATAGACATTCGGATTTTCATGGCATTCTCCTGATCCTTCATAGTAGGTAGCAAATTTGGCTTTTTGATTATCTCTCTATATATAAGCGCAGTGGCCTCCGTTTCAGAAAAAAAGTTGATAGTTATTGATTTTGCTGGGGATCTTCGCTTTCACTCATTTTTATCCATTTTTACAGGTCGTGTCATGTATCTGTTCCGTGAAAATTTTCATTTTTTCCATTTGCCCCTTGACGCCCATGTTGATTTTAGTCCATATTTAAAGATAGGACAAGTGCAAACCAAACATTTTTCATTTGATGTCGACCATTTCGCCATCCCTCATGACAGACAACTCATCGCGGCTGAACGTAATGACTTTTGATCGTTTTTATCTTGATTTTCGAGTCTTGAATGGGTAATATAGCGTCAAGCTGGACGCGATCAGGGCGCTCGGCAAGGCCGTGCAGCCGGATACAGTGGGCGTTGATACGCCCACTTGCATGGCCATGGGGTAAATCAAAATACTCTCAATAAAGAAAGTGATAATTATGAATGCTAGAGAAAGAGTGCTGACAACATTAAGACGAACAGGCAAGCCAGATAAAACACCCTTTGAAATAAGCTGGGGGGCGTTTACTCCGTTGTTGATGAAGAAGTATCGGGAAAGAACCGGTTCAAACCTGCCTCCTGAAGAGTATTTCGATTTCGATGCAAGATATGTGTTCCCTTCGCCATCAAAACAAAAAACCGATTTCACTCAATTTTTCAAGCATGATTTGTTAGACAACAATGTCGACTTTAATGAATGGGGGATCGGGTCTGTGCCGACCTGTTACGAATTGTCTGATTTCAAATACCACCCATTGGAACAGATGACCAGAGTAGAAGAAATCAACCAGTATCCCTGGCCCGACCTAGGAGAAGAGTACCGATACATAGAAGTCGCCAATAAAACCAAAGAGTATCACAATCGCGGATATGCGGTCTGCGGTGAAATGTATCAAACCATTTTCGAAACCGCCTGGCTGATGCGCAACATGGAAACGTTATTTATGGATTTCTACCTGAACGAAGAACTGGCACATGCACTTTTCGAAAATATCGCCCAAATTAGGATCAAACAGGCCCGTTTATTTGCAAAAGCGGGGGTTGACATTATTCGTTTGGGTGATGATATCGTCAGTCAGCAGGGTTTGATGATGTCACGGAAAATCTATCACACTTTCCTTAAAACGAGAATACAGAGAATCATTCGTGCGGCAAAAGAAGTAAATCCCGAGGTTATTATCTTTATGCACAGTTGCGGAAAAGTTGAAGAGGTCATTGATGACTTTATCGAAGTCGGCGTACAAGTCATAAACCCGATTCAACCCGAGTGCAATAATCTTCCTGCCATTTATTCAAAATACAAAGACAAACTCTCGTTCTGGGGAGGCATCGGTGTGCAGTCCATTATGCCAAATGGAACTCCAGAGGAAGTAAAGCGGCAAGTTCAGGCGACGAATGAACTGTTGGGAAAAGAGGGCGGCTTTCTTGTCGCCCCTGCCCATATATTAGACCTGGCGATACCGTGGGATAATATCATTGCTTTTATTGATGCCGCAAAGAGCTTGAAAAATTGACTGCGAGCTAGTCAAATAGTTTAAAAAATGGTTGAATCGAGAGCCTCAATCGTGTATTTTAGAGCAGGCGCATTTTCAACCGCCCGCCTCCGGCGCCTTTTAGCCGCCATTGATATAACTTTCCTTCATGCGGATGATAAAATCCATCTCGCAAATCGCCTGCAAGCTCAACGCAGGTTCGCGGAAAAAAGAGGGTTTTACTAAAAATGGAGAAACCAAGTATGAAAAAATGCTATCTACTCACCCTGCTTTTAGCCGGGCTAGTCAGGCAGACCACTCTGGCTGCAGAATTCAGTGCGCCGGTAAAAATTTGTGTCATCAGCGATCCACATTTTTATGATAGTTCGCTGGGTACGTCGGGCAGCGCCTTCGAAGCCTACCTTAATCAGGACCGCAAAATGCTAGCTGAAAGCGAGGCCATTTTTAAAGCGGCACTGGGAATGATTCAGGAGCAGCGCCCCTCTATCCTGTTCATACCCGGCGACCTGACCAAGGATGGAGAAAAGATCAACCATGAAAAAATGGTTCAGTATCTGACGGATTTGGAGAAAACCGGAGTCGCTGTCTATGTTGTACCCGGCAATCATGATATCATGAATCCGGATGCCGAAAAATTCGATGGCGCGAATGTCCTTCCTGTGCCTTCGATTTCCCCCGAAGAATTTGCCGCGCTCTATGCTGATTTTGGCTATCACGAGGCTGTGGCCCGTGATAGCCATTCGCTTAGTTATGTGACCGAGCCGGTTCCCGGCATCTGGTTGTTTGGCATCGATGCGTGTCAGTATAAAAAGAACACCGCCACCTCGCCGGTCACCAGCGGCAGCCTCTCCACTGAAACCATGGCGTGGCTGCTGGGTAAGCTGCAAGAGGCCAGACAGAATGGCAAGGTCGCCATGGGCATGATCCATCACGGCCTATTGGAACATTTCATCGGGCAAAAGACCTTTTTCTCCGAATACGTCCTCGATGATTATCTGACTGTCTCGCAGCAATTGGCACAGGCTGGATTGCAGATGGTCTTCACCGGTCATTTTCACGCTCAAGACATCACCATGATGACCTGGCCGGATGGATCGACCCTTTATGATGTCGAAACCGGTTCCCTGCTCAGTTATCCCGTGCCGGTGCGGACGCTGGTTCTACAGCCGGATTTGACGGTGCAGATCACATCACAGAATGTGCAAAGTATCGACTATAATACAGGCGGGAAAGCCTTCCCGCAGTATGCCATGGAATTCCTGACGGCCGGCGTTCTTCAGCTTGCCACCGCGATTCTGACTGCGCCGCCTGAACAAGGCGGCTATGGCATTCCTGCCCAGCAGGCGGCCCTGGTGGCCCCTTCGATCGCCGACGCGTTGATCGCCCACTATTCCGGCAATGAAATCATGACATCCCAAATTCAGGCGTTGATCAATACGTTTATGACCAGCGGCGATCAGAACATGACGCTATTGGGCACGGCGTTGACCGCCATCTGGACCGATCTGCCGCCTGACGATTTAGCCCTGGAGATGCATTTACGGCCGGCCACCCATGTCGCAGAACACCCTCCGGTTTTGGCGCAGCAGTTTGCACTGATGCAGAATTATCCCAATCCTTTTAATCCCAGCACCCAGATCGCCTTCTCGCTGTCCGAGAACAGTGAAATACGTTTGATGGTGTATGATATGGCCGGCAGACTGGTGCGGACGCTGGCAAACGGTTCCTTCTCCGCAGGAACTCATCGTGTCAGCTTCAACGGAGACGGTTTGACCTCCGGCGTCTATCTCTACCAGCTGGAGACATCTGAATCCACCTTGCAGCGCAAGATGTTGCTGGTCAAATAAGGAAATTTTTCCTAATCGAAAATAATCGGTTTCTTGCCAATCCTGTCAATATCGCTTTATCTTTGCGTGCTGGAATAGGGATAATCTGTCCACGCGCAGCGTTTGTTCCTCTCCAAGCTTCGTGAAGCTTATATTATAACTATTTCGGAGGACTGTCTATGAGACAGTTGCAGATTGCGTTATTCATACTCGGGGCGGCATCCATGGTCGCCGCAGCGTTCTTTATTGGCGATGATATGGGTGATATTTTGTGGAGACTTGGAATTGCTTTTCTGTTCCTCGATGCGGTCTGCATCATGTTGTGGCCATCGGCAAAGCGTTGATAATGCAATTCAAGCCCTTGCCCACGATGGAACGCAGGCGGTGTTCCGCGCATTAAACAGTCGGTTAGACGTAAATCCGCAGGCAAACAGCCGCTGACATTTTTTATCGCTTATTTAGTTCTGGTCGTGGCTGCGTGTTTTACGACTGTCAAGCCTCACAGGTATGTTTATTATTGTCGTAGGCATTCTGATTCCTTTAGCCATCGCTTGGCTTGGCAGGAGATTCCTTGATAAAAAAACTGACTGCAAGCCGAGCCGATTCGATAGACACAACTGTCCATTAGGCAATTGTAATTCCGGCCGGCGCAGCCGTCGTTCGAGCCATCAAGAGGCATCAAGATTGGTCGGGCTGGATACTCCCCATCCCCTCGGAAATCGGCTTGCTGTCGGTCATCGCCACCAGTGATGCCACGCTGCTGACCCAAATGAATGTTTCCTAATCAGTCCTAGCGATCATTCTCGGACATCAAAGAGCGTCGAAAACCAGTCGGTATATAAATCCCCATTGGAAATTAAAAGGCATCGGCGATGGAAGCTCTTGGGAAAAAATATGGCATGTATCCGTCACGCTTCGACATCACGGCAATTCATCGTTGTTCACAACAAAAGAAAAACAGTCAAAAAAACTGTGCGATAAAAGATCGAGCCCATCCTCTTGCAATCCGTTGGTTCTGGGCTCGATTTCCAACGCCTTTCAAGTACCCTTGACCATGGGCAATGGAGGAGTGAAAAATAGGGAGGCAATTTGTAGAATTGAGGCAGAGCCTCGACGATCAGCTCAGTTCGTATCAAATGGCAGGCCGGTCAATCATTTTAAAAGTGCGATCTTTTGCGTGTGCTGAACACTCTCATAACGCAAACGAAGAAAATAGGTTCCACTGGCCATCGGGCTCTGCTTGCCGGTCAAGATCAAAGAGAAGGATTGCGCACCGGCGGAGAAATATTGATTCCTCTGAAACACCCGCCGGCCGAGCATATCGTAAATTTCAATGGTCACCATGCCGGCCCGGGCTAACGTAAAGGGAATCATGGCGTTCATATTGAATGGATTGGGATACGCATGACCAACTCTAAAGACAGGCGGCTGAGCGGTAGAATGATCTACCGTTTCAACGCCGTTGCCGGCGTCGTCCAGAAGCGAAAAAATCACCTGGGGGATAGTGATATTGTCAATATAATCTCCACGCACCGGATCGGCGGCAATCACATGAGCGGCAAATCGATCGCTTCCCAATCCCTTGGCGTGGAATGGAATCAGCGAGTTCGAATGATCGGTTGAATAATATCTAAAACCGGGCATGCTGCCGGCGCCGTTATCCACGAGCGGATTCCAGGTGGCCGGCGCGTGAGAATCAGGGCCCCACAAATAACCGCTCTCATGGTCGCCGGTTACGATCAACAGGGTTTCATCCTAATGGCTATGGGCCTCAATCCACGCGACCACCGACGCAAAGGCGTTGTTGAAATCATCCATCTCTTCGATCATCCGACCCAATACATTGTCTTCATTGGCCCAATCGATGGCGCCTCCCTCGATCATAAGAAAAAAACCATCCGGATCATTGTCCAAGACATTTATTGCGGCTCTGGCCATCATTTCCAGCGTGGGTACATTCTTGTTAAATGCTATCTTGTAAGGCGGTTCGACGCTGTTGCCGGCAGGGCGAAACCATCTTCTCTCCTGCAGAGTAGTATTGACTTGCGCGATGCCAAGCACCCGTTTGGGTGTCTCGCCAGATGCCAGTTTTTGAAATTCTTCTTTGTCCTGAATCAGAGTCCAGGGGTCAGCTGTGTTATCTCCATCCGCGTCGCCGCCGACGGTGCCTGCGACTAGTCCATTCCAGATGGAACTGCCGCCGACATAGTCGTAATTAAAGCCGCCGCTTAACTTGATGCCGTCATTGCTGTACAGGGGGTGGCCGGCGCCCATGATGACATCCGCAGCGCTCTGGGTGATCATTTCCTCGGCGATGGCCGCATAATTACTCCGGTTTACGTTATGAGCCACAAATCCGGCGGGCGTGGCATGCGAAATCTGCACACTGGTGATCACCCCGGTCGCCATTCCGTATGATTCGGCCCGTTCGAGAATATGTTCCACCGGTTGATGATCAGGGCCGATGCCGATGGCCCCGCTATAGGTTTTTACTCCGGTAGACAGGGCCGTTGCCGCAGCCGCGGAATCAGTAAAGCCCTGCAGGGGATAATTAAAATCGGCACTGGCGGCTGCGCCATCATATCTACCCCCAGCCGGCCAGGTGCTCATGCCATACTTGACCTTCCAGGTTTCATAGGCGGGAGATGAGCCATTCCAGCAATTCGTAGCGATGAGGTGATTGAATCCCCAGCCGTCGGCAATCATGACAATAATATTTTTCTTACGCGCTTGCGCGGTGGTCGCTAACATCAGTGCCATCAGCATCACAAAGAGCGTCGATCGTAACTGGATTTTTTTTCGTTGAACCATTTTACCGTTCCTGGTTAAAAGGTGGGTTTAAATGCAGTTACTTGTTAAAAAGATTGATTTTTGTCAGCAGGCACTTAAAATACATTAATGTGCCTGACAGAGGGGATATATTTGCAATAGCTCCCGTCGCTAAAATAATAAAACCCGATAAACAGGGAAAGTTACCTCGTACAATGTTCTTGTGCTCTTCAAGGCACTCCGCCCCGTTACTCCGCTGCCTGACCGCCCTCTTTTACAAAGTATATTGAATTTTAACCTGAATTTCAAGTGAATTTATATTCAACTAAACACTCTTTTACCGTGTATTTCACATAATGCAACTCTCAAATATAGAGTGATCTTTTGCATATGCCCCATTGGCACTCTAATAAAACCGTAAATGGCATCCTCTGCAAGGCCATCTTTTACCATGCGCCTCAAAATCTCAAAATGAGCCGAGGCAAAATTTTTCATCCAAACGATTCGGCGATCGATTTATGTGCCTGCGCAAAAAGTCCCTTGTTTATCGCCCCAAAATAATTATATTGCTCCAAATCGGCCTTCCATGAAAACGGTCCTCGAAAAAAGGAACGGTCTATTATGATGAAAACAAAAAGTACGGCTCGAACCCTGGCGCTCCTGGCTTTATTCAGCTGGTCGCTCCTCCTTGTACCCGCGTGGTCCCTTTTTTCCCAAAGCAATTCCAGTACGGAGGAAATTCGGCGGAATCCCCGCGACTGGGTTCAACAGCAGTTTGCCAAGGGTAAAATTCCTCCGTTTTCGTTCACCTATGGAGGAAAAAGCTCCGACCGTTTTATAAAAACCTGGCGTTTCAACGCAGGGTGGTGGCGTCGGGCCGAAGCGAATACGGAGGAGCGCCTATACACCTGGACCGATCCGGCCGGTGGATTGACGGTCAAATGTTTCGTCACCGTGTTCTCCGATTTTCCGGCCGTTGAATGGCTGCTGCGTTTTTCAAACAGCTCGGCTAAAAACACGCCGCTCATCGAAAAAGCCGCGGTCATCCACCACTCTTTTGCCTCAACCACCAAGGGCTCTTTCACCCTGCACCACGCCAAAGGGAGCAACGCCGAGATCATCGATTATCAGCCTTACAGTACGATTTTGGATGCTGGAAAAAACGTCTATCTGACGCCGGCCGGAGGACGTTCATCGGACAATACCGCGCTGCCGTTTTTCAACATCGAGATGCCGGACCAACAGGGCGTGATGGCCGCCGTGGGATGGACGGGCAAATGGTATGCGGAAGCGGCGCAGACCGGTGTTGATCAGGTTACCTTAACCTCGGGAATGGAGAGGATGCGGCTCAGCCTGTATCCCAGTGAAGAGATCCGCACGCCGAAGATCTGCTTGCTCTTCTGGCAGGGCGAGAACCGCATGATTGGTCATAACCGGTTCCGGCAGTTTATCCTGCAACACCATTCGAGAAAAATCAACGGCCGGTTTGCCGATTACCCTATATCGGTCGGATTTACTTGCGGCGACCCGTCGCCGTGTCATGAATATATCTGTCTGACCGAAGATCAGGCCATTGCCATAGTAAAACGGTACCGGCAATTCCAGATTTCTCCTGAGGTGTTCTGGCTGGATGCCGGATGGTACTCGGGTTGCGGCTGGGATAAGAAAAGCGGCGGCTGGAGCGACAATGTGGGCAATTGGACGGTGGATACGGAACGGTTTCCCAACGGCCTGCGGCCGGTCGCGGACGCCGTCCATGATGCCGGCGCCAAGTTTCTAGTGTGGTTCGAGCCCGAGCGCGTCCGGCCCGGGACCAAGATCGACCGCGAACATCCGCAATGGCCTTTGCGGGTTCCGGGGGTGATGAATGCGCTGTTTAATCTGGGCGATGACGAGGCCCGTATCTGGTTGACCGATTACATCTCGGAATTTCTGAAAAGAGAGGGGATCGATTATTACCGGCAGGATTTTAATTTCGATCCCATGCCCTACTGGGAGGCCAACGATCGACCGGGAAGAACCGGCATGTCGGAGATAAAACATATACAGGGCCTCTATGCCTTCTGGGACAGCCTGCTCGTCCGTTTCCCCAATCTGCTGATCGACAATTGCGCCAGCGGCGGACGCAGGATCGATCTGGAGACCACTTCGCGCAGCGCACCTCTCTGGCGTACGGATTATAGCTATGGCGAGCCGACCGGGTATCAATGCCATAGCTATGGCCTGCACTATTACCTGCCCATTCATGGCACCGGCATTTTTAAACCCGATGACTATACCTTTCGCTCCGGCCTGGGCGCCGCCGCGGTGCTCGGCTGGAATATCAACGATAAATCCGTCACGATCCGTGAAATGCAGAATCTGATCAGCACCTTTAAAGAGCTTCGCCCTTTTATCTACGGCGATTATTATCCACTCACCGGTGTGAGAAATTATCATCAGCAGCACATCTGGCTGGCCTATCAGTTCAACCGGCCGGATCAGAGCGACGGCCTGGTGGCGGCGTTTCGGCGCAAAGACTGCTACATGGAAAAGATAACGGTCCAACTTAACGGTCTGCTGGAGGCCGGCACGTATGAACTCTGCTATGCCAATGAAAATGTCAGAACCCTGAAAACCGGCAAAGAGATGATGGAGGGATTCGAGCTTTACAGCGCATCAAGGCCGGCCTCGTTGTTGATCAGGTACCAGCTGAAAAATTAGCGATTCCCGCACTTTTCGTCGCCAAGCTCCAAGTTTGTGGGCAAACGCAAGGTTTCTTTGCCGAAGCGTGCAGTTCCACTTGTAATCCGGGCAAACGACACCCACCCAGAGTTGCCGTAAAAACCGAGGCCCCATTCAGGGGGCGGAAGGTTTTAAAAGTTACTGGCGCTTGGCAACGAGAGACACTAGATTGATGAAAAGCGGCTGCCGGCCAGCGCCATTCAGCCCGCATTAATAGACGGCGGTCACTTGCACTTTTCCCGGCCGTCCGGTCAGTTCGATGAACTCTTTGTCCGGATTGAACCGGTTCCACGGTGCGCCGTCGACGATCACTTTTTTGATCAACGCCTCATGAGGATGGCGAAACCGCACCAGCAGGCGCTCCGGCAGATCTCGTGCCGGCATTTCGATGACCGCGGTGATCTTGCCGTGGTCCGCGTCCGAAACGATTTCGTAGGCCACTTTGCCAAAATAGGTGGGCGCATTTCTGACCGTGATCCTTTTGCCCTGCTCCAGCCAGACGCGAGGCGTGGCGCGAGCCACCCACAACGACCGGCCTTCCTCCATCACCAACAGGTTGCGAAAATTCTCTATAAACCAGCCCGCCGTGCCGTTGTCGGGATGTTGACAGCTCGTATACTTGCCCAGTTGTCCCCATTCCCATAATTTCCCGTCGGCGCCCACCAAGGCTGCATAACTGTTCATCCAAAACCTGAGAAAATTCGGCACGTCATCCTGGAGCAGATAGAGGTAGGCATTGTGCGCGGCCTTGGGAAAGCTTGCGCCGTAGCCGATCCAGAACCAGCGCTCCTCCAGTTCCCCTGTGCAACGGAGGGGCGTTGCCAGTGGTTTCATCACGTTGACGGTCAGCACATGCGTAGTAATGGCCGGCGACATTCCCACCTCTTCCATGACGTCCAGCGTGCCGGTGATGCGGCTATCATCGGCCGCCAGTGCAGCAAAGGGTTCGGCCAGTGGAAGCGAGCCGACGAGCACGTCGGTCTGCGGACGTTGTGGGGCGTTGAACTCGAGATTGCACATCAGCCCACGAGCATATGCCATGGCCGGGATGAAGCGGCGGCAGGCGCCGTCGCGCAAACGGCGCACCGGTGAGAGCGACGCCTCTTTTGCCGCCGCACGAAGGAGGTCTTGGCGGAAGGCGGCAGCCTCTTCACTGTACTTGCGTCCGGCGGAAGGATCAACCAAGGTCAGAACATCGGCGAATCGCTGCAGTCCCTGAAGCGCATAGGCATTGTCGCAATAGTACCAGCGCCAGTCACTGCTGGGAATGGCGTAATCGCCCAGCATGGCCGGCGGCAGGAGGCCGGCGACAAAAAGATCCTGCCGGTTGGGAACATCCTTCAGGTAAAGACGCCGCTGACGAATGATCCAGTCCGCCGCAGCAGTCAGTCGGGCCCGATGTTTCTCGAACCACTCTTTATCGCCGGTCAAGAAATAGCGATCCGCCATGGCGAACAAAAGACTGCCTGTGGAGGCGTGGGTGCCGTCATGACTATAGCCCATGTCGTGTCTCATGTCTTTCGCCCATTCCAGGGCGCCCTCGCCATCGCTATAATCGCCGTCGGATTTCGCGCCCGGAGACTGCAAAAAATACTGATACACCTTGTCGGCTTCCTCATGCAAACCCACCAGGTTCATCTCATGGGCTACGCGGCTCACTTCAACGGCGAGTCCTCCCCACATGTGTTTGCCCTTCATTTGAAACGAGGCGGCGCGCCAGGCGGCTGTCCAACCCGCGTCCGGGAGCTCCACCTGCATCGGAGGGTCTTCGACTGCAGGAAACGGCGCGAGAACCGTCCCCGGCGGACAGGTCGACAGCCGGACCTCCCGCATCACCTCTTCCCAGGAGGCGGCCTCCCGGTGTTCGCGAACCAGGCGGCGGACGTTCTTGATGTCTTTGGCCGCCAGTTCGGCTGCATACTGGCGGGCGGTCTCGCCGCTGCCGGCCCGGGTGAAGAAAAGCCCCTGTTCAGGAATCAGGATTGGCCCGTTCTGCAATTCGCTCAGCCGAATGGTGAAACCCTCTGATCCGGTCCACACAGTAAGCCGGCTATCGAGGCCTGGAACGCTCCCGGTTGCACAGAGCATGGGCACAACGATGCCGCGTCGAGAATGGCCTGCAACACGCGATCGCCAGCGATGCCCTTCTTTCACTTTCGTTCCTTCGTCCAGGGGGGAAACGGGACCGGCTATCGCCAGATAGGAATCGACCCAGCCTTCCAGGCGGCTCTTTTCCATGCCCGGCTGAAAGCCCCATTCGACCTCTACATCGATTCGTTTCCATAGCCCCAGCTGTGGGCAGATCACCCGGACATTGGGCACAGCCGGCTGCCCAGGTCGTGTTTGATTCGAATCGATAAAAACCGCGACCATCTCGGTGGCTGCGTCAACACGGCCGCTAAAGGCCCAGTCCATTTGTCCACCGGGTTCGCTTTTATAGGTCCACGTCAGCCGGTCTTTGGATATCTGCGGATGGCTGAGAATTTTATCCACGGTCCAGCCAAACCAACCGAATGAAGTGGGATAGACGCGGACCTCCACGGCTTCCGTCGAAGGAATTTTCTCCGCTCCGCTCGGCCAGACCAATTCCACTCGATACTGGGCTACTCCTCCGGTCCAGAGCAGTCCGGTCAGCAGCCGTCCTGCAGGTTTTGGCGGCAACGGCTTCAAGAGATCCGGCATATCATAATAGATGCTCTTAAGTTTTTCCCTCGGCATTTCATAGAATGCGGTCCGGTAAACTTTATCCATCCGCTCGAGACGCCGGGGGATGAACGCGGCTTCTGGTTTTTCCTGAACAGTCCGATCGGCGCGCCAGACATACGCCCAGGGTGCGATGTCCACCGGCTCTCTGGCCAGCTTGTCCAGCCCTGTGCTCTCTGATGGCAATGCAGGAATGGCGGGTGCGGCCGTTGCTGCAACGCAGAGGTTCGCGACTGCCAGCATGGCCAGAGTGCGGGTGGCTTGAAAAATTCGAAAAACAGGAGATTTTTTTATTTCGCTCCAGGACGGCATGTGGACGCTCCTTTTTAAGAAAAATAAAAATCCAGGTTGCCCCTTCGGCCAAGACAGCAGATTATTCGAGACTCGTGAAGGCCGGTTAAAAAAGAGCGCGCCGCGGTGAGCAGCGCTGTATAAAGTATATTTATTATTTTATAGTGTAATACACAACAATATTCTTTACTTAATGTTGCCCAACTCTGCCTGGCAATGTACGGAAGCTTCGCGTTACCCAGATCGCAAAGTAGAGCTTTGTAGCCAGCGGCGTTCCCAAGCACCGAGCTTGGGAATGAGGGCAAAAAAAAAGCCCGGAATACCACTGGTATCCCGGGCTGGTAGGTTACTGATGATGATTCGCTACTTTTTTTTCAGGATGGTGCTCAGCACCAACTCCTTGGCCAGTTTTTTGGTGCAGAAGAACCAATCATAGCAGGTCATCTCTTTCTTGTTCTCCATGCGCTCCTTGGCCACGCCGCAGGAACCGGCTGTGGGGACGATGACATCATCACCCGGACGCCAGTCAGCCGGCAGAGCGACCGAAAAAGCGTCCGCGGTCTGCAGTCCGATCAGGGCGCGATAAAGCTCATCAAAATTTCGACCGAGACTGAGCGGATAATAAATGATGGCTCGAATGATGCCCTTGGGATCGATGAAAAAGACAGCGCGCACAGCCTTGGTCGTGGCTTCGCCCGGCTGAATCATACCGTATTTTTTAGCCACTTCCATGGTGATATCCTCAATCAAGGGGAAGGTCACTTCAACATCCTTCATGCCCTTGTACTCGATTTTTTCCTTGATGGTGCGCAGCCAGGCGATGTGGCTGTAAAGCCCGTCCACAGAGAGACCGACCAGCTTGCAGTTGGCCTCGTTGAACTGTTTCTCCATGGTTGCGAAGGTCATGAACTCCGAGGTGCAGACCGGGGTGAAATCGGCCGGATGGCTGAAGAGAATGACCCAACTGCCGGCGTACTGGTCCGGGAAATTGATCTCGCCCTGGGTGGTGACGGCTTTGAAAGAGGGGGCCTTTTCGCCGATGCGGGGCATAGAGCTGACATGTTCTTCCATTGGGTGTTCCTTTCATTTTTATAAACTGTGATGCGTGGCTGCCGGCATCCCGGTCAGCCTGTGATTAAAACAATGAAAATTAGAATTCCTTTACTCGGCCGCAGCGCCGCGGGCAACGCTCAGCCAAGGTCGAAGCGGTCCAGATTCATCACTTTGTTCCAGGCCGCGACGAAATCGTGGACGAACTTTTCCTCGCTGTCGGATTGAGCATACACCTCGGCGATGGCGCGCAGCTGCGAGTTGGAGCCGAACACCAGATCCACCCGGGTGCCGGTCCACTTGAGCCGGCCGCTCTTGCGGTCAACGCCCTCATAAAGTCCTTCTGCTTCGGAGAGGGACTTCCACTCCGTGCCCATGTCCAGCAGGTTGACGAAAAAGTCGTTGCTGAGCACACCGGCGCGCAAGGTAAGGACGCCGTGTTTCGAGCCATCCGCATTGGCGCCGAGAACGCGCAGGCCGCCGACGAGCACGGTCATCTCCGGCGCACTCAGGTTCAACAGCTGGGCTTTGTCGACCAGCAGATGCTCTGCGCAGTGCGCATAGGCTTGCGGCTGGTAGTTGCGGAAACCGTCCACTTTGGGCTCCAGCACGGCAAAGGATTCCACATCGGTCTGTTCCTGAGAAGCGTCCATACGGCCGGGTGTAAAAGGAACTTCCACGTTATGGCCGCCGGACTTGGCTGCAGCTTCTACAGCTGTGCAGCCGGCCAGTACGATCAGGTCGGCGAGGGATATTTTTTTGCCGCCTTTTTGGCTGCTGTTGAACTCTTTTTGAATGGTCTCGAGCGCAGCAAGCACTTTAGCCAGTTGCGCCGGCTGGTTCACCTGCCAATCCTTTTGCGGCGCCAGGCGGATGCGGGCGCCGTTGGCGCCGCCACGCTTGTCGGAACCGCGAAAAGTGGAGGCCGAAGCCCAGGCTGTTGAGATCAGCTGCGATACGGAAAGGCCTGAAGCGAGAATTTTCGTCTTGAGGACGGCGATGTCCCTGGCATCGACCAGGGGATGATTGACAGTCGGAATCGGGTCCTGCCAGATCAGATCTTCCTTCGGCACCTCGGGGCCCAGATAGCGGGTCTTTGGTCCCATGTCGCGATGGGTCAGTTTGAACCAGGCACGGGCAAAGGCGTCGGCAAAGGCCTGCGGATCCTTGTGAAAGCGGCGCGAGATGGGCTCATAGATCGGATCAAAGCGCAAGGAAAGGTCGGCGGTGGTCATCATCGGGCGATGCTTTTTGTTGGGATCATGGGCATCCGGGATCATGTGCTCCGGTTTGACGTCCTTGGCCAGCCACTGCCAGGCGCCGGCCGGACTCTTGACTAGCTCCCACTCGTAGCCAAAGAGCATATCAAAATAGCCGTTATCCCATTTGGTCGGTTCTGGCTTCCAAGCTCCTTCGATGCCGCTGGTGGTGGTGTGCACGCCTTTGCCGCTGCCGAACTTGTTGATCCAGCCCAAGCCCTGGGCCTCCAGGGGAGCGGCTTCGGGTTCAGGTCCGACCAGTTTCGGGTCACCTGCGCCATGGGCTTTGCCAAAGGTGTGGCCGCCGGCCACCAGAGCCACGGTCTCTTCATCGTTCATGGCCATGCGGGCAAAAGTTTCGCGCACATCCCGGCCAGAGGCCACAGGATCGGGATTGCCGTCCGGTCCTTCCGGGTTGACATAAATTAAACCCATCTGCACGGCAGCCAGAGGGTTCTCCAGATCGCGGTCGCCGCTGTAACGGCTTCCGGGCTTATCGCTCGTGGCCAGCCACTCCTTCTCAGACCCCCAGTAAATCTCTTCTTCGGGTTGCCAGATATCCACGCGTCCGCCGGCAAAGCCAAAGGTCTTGAAACCCATTGATTCCAGGGCGCAGTTTCCGGCCAGGATCAACAGATCCGCCCAGGAGATTTTGTTGCCGTATTTCTGTTTGATGGGCCAAAGCAGGCGCCGCGCTTTATCGAGGTTGGCATTGTCAGGCCAGCTGTTGAGAGGGGCGAAACGCTGGCTGCCGGTTCCGCCGCCGCCGCGGCCGTCGGAGATGCGGTAGGTGCCAGCGCTATGCCAGGCCATGCGGATAAAGAGGCCGCCGTAATGGCCCCAGTCCGCCGGCCACCACTCCTGTGAGTCGGTCATCAGGGCGTACAGGTCTTTTTTAACCGCTGCCAGATCCAGTTTTTTAAATTCTTTAGCATAGTCAAAGTCCGGGCCGAGCGGATTAGCGGCCGGTGTGTGCTGGTGAAGAATGTTCAGGTTGAGCTGATTGGGCCACCAATGGCGATTGGAGGTACCCTTGCCGGCAGGGGGCATGGCGGATTTGCCTGTAACCGGGCATTTAGATTGTTCGCTCATTTTTTTACTCCTTGCGGTTTGGATGCACAATTGAAAAGAATTAAAGCTTCAATTCTCAGTAATAGTATCGATTACTATTAAAGGTGAAAAAAAATTGCCTATTACTTATTGGTTTTTAAGCCCCGGCAGCTGCTGCAGAGGCCGTAAAAATCGATCCGGTGTTCCAGAATCTGAAAATCGGTCATTCGGCCGGCGCGCTCATTGATCTCCTGGTAGATAGGTAGTTCCAAGTCGCAGATTGTGTCGCACCGTGTGCAGATAAGGTGATAATGCTGGTTCACTCTTGCCTCAAAGCGGTCAAAAGTGCTGCCGGACTGGATCTTTTTTACCAGCCCTTGTTCGGTTAGAATCGCCAGATTACGGTATACTGTACCCAGGCTGAGGTGGGGAAATTCAGGCTTGAGCTGGGCATAGATCCAGTCAGCCGTGGGATGGATCTCGGTCTCCCTCAGCAGAGCCAAAATACGTTCGCGTTGCCGGCTGTTGCGTCTGGTATGTTTAGAGTTGTTTGCCATAATAGAATCTAATAGTAATCGTTATTAATATTAATATAGGCAAATATGTCAGCAATATCAAGGCAAAAAGAAATTATATTCAGCATGAAAGCAAAATGCGGGATCAGTGCTGTGGAGTGAATGGCGATAGAAGGCTGCTGCATCAGCGAAGAACCGTTGAGTGGATGAGGCGGGGTGGATTCAATTCCTTCCCCTTCGCCCAGGTTGCTGCAGCTGCTAATTTACTTGACTTTATTTGAAAAAAACTGTAATAGTTCAGGGCTGTTCGCGTGAGGGAAAGTAAAGTTGTTCATCCGCCAAACAGAGGAGTTGGAAAATGGATAATCATAGTCGTTCTGCGATGAGGTACTCGAACGATCGGCTGAAGGTTCGCCGTATGTTTCTGATCATGGTAAAGATGGTTTTTTTTACTGGTCCCCTGGTCTTTGCACAAGAGACGGAGATCTTTCGTTCCATCGGCCTTGAACTCAATGTGGACCCCACGCCTGTGATCGCGGATGCCGCCGGACTGGTGGATGTCAACCATGACGGATGGCTTGATCTGTATCCAGGAGCGGGCATGCTCATCAACCAGGGGGTGACTAATTTTACTTTGCAGCCCTTTGCGATTGATACCTCTGTGCTCGACGCCGAGTGCCGGTTTGCGGATTTCGACAATGACGGTTGGATCGACGCTTATGCAACGGTTCAAACCTATGCCAGAGATTTTCTTTTTCACAACACCGGCGGCGGTAAATTTATAGAAGTCGCTGAAAGCATGGGCATCTCCTATACCGGATCCAAATTCACCCTTGCTTGCGGTCTGGCGGATTTTAACAACGACGGCTGGGTGGATATTCTGGTCGGCAGTCATATCATAGCCGGCGAAGGCTCCGGCATCTGGTTGTGGAAAAACGAGGGCGGAAAAAAATTCGTCAATGTGGCGGATCAAATGCATGCGAACGTACCCAGCGGCTATTGCGGCGCGGCCTGGGCGGATATCGATAATGACGGAGATCAGGATTTTTTCGGCGCAGGGCATCGATCCGGAGATGTGCTGCTGCGCAACGATGGCGACAAATTCGTCAACATCACCGAAGTGACCAAGACTAGCGCTGTCGGCGTGGTCGGCAGTTCGCGCAGCGGTAGTTGGGGCGACTATAATAACGACGGACGGCTGGATCTCTATAACTGCGATGATGAAAAGTTCAATCGACTTTACCGCAACGACGGCGACAACGTGCCCTGGCCCGATGTGGCAAAAGAACTGAACGTCAGCAACCTGGATCCAACAGGATGGAATTTTGATAAATCCGCAACCGCCACATGGGGAGACTATGACAATGACGGCGACCTGGACCTGGCCGTGCTTTCTATGGGCGGACTTTATACGCAAGGCTCTGAAAACCGTCTGTATCGCAATGACGGTGCGGCCGGTTTTACCGAGGTGGCTCACAGTACGCCGCTGGCTGATCAGGGCCAGACTCATTATGCCGGCACGTTCGGCGATGTGGATAACGACGGCGATCTGGATCTGTACATCGGGGTAGGCCCTTCCAAGATCGCCCCGTCGTTGGGTGGAAGCATGGACATGCTGTTTGAAAATCTGATCGGCCAGCAAAACAATTGGCTCGAGTTTCGTTTAACCGGCGTACAAAGCAACCGCTCGGCTATCGGCGCCCGCATCCGCTGCGTTTCCGCCGCCCATCCCCTGCAAATTCGCGAAGTCCATAGCGGCCATGGTTACAACAGCATGGCTCCGCTGACGCAGCATTTCGGCTTTGGCCGGGATACGGTCGTGGATTCGGTCATCATCCGCTGGCCCAGCGGAGTTGTGGATCGTTTCGTCGCCGTACCGGTCAATCAGATTCTCGACATCCGCGAAGGAACCAGCACCGGCATCGCCCGCAAGATCGTCATGCCAGAAAGGATCAGCCTGCAGGGCAATTATCCCAATCCCTTTAACGCGCAGACGGTCATTCGCTTTTCCTTGCCTGAACTGGAGAGGGTCACTCTGAAGGTGTCGGACCTACTGGGACGAAAAGTGCGCACGCTGGTTGATGACCGCATGCTGAGCGGCGAACAACAGGTTCGCTGGGATGGTCGCGATGATTCTCATCGCCCGGTCGCAACCGGTGTCTATCTGGTTCAACTGACGGTCGCCGGGACCAGCCAAACTCATCAGATGACTTTGCTAAAATAAGGCCGGTGTTCGTTCTGGTCTAAAAATCCTTTTTGCCAAGCCCCGGCTTTGATGTATCGGCTAAATCGAGATACTTTTATAATTTTCAAGGTCATCACACTGGAGATTTTTTGATTCTAATAGCTGCAGCAGCGAACGGCATAGCCGTATTGTTTAGTGTACTGGCGGGGGCCAGTCTCAATTTGTGCGGTATAATAACTCAAGTTCCACCAAAATATGTTTCGCTCGTTGCGTTCAGTCAGACACATAAAGCGGGCAAAAGATTCTAAACCTGAAGAATTACCGCCGTAATCGCGATAACCACTGCCGAGTGCGGAAAATCCGCTTTCATTGGTAGCACCGGTGTTGGGGCTGTGCCAATGCGCCAGCCCGCTTTCTTTCATTTTTCCGCCGGCGACTTGGTCGCCGCCCAGATAATCTATGAGTTCCAACCAATCTGAGCGGCTCGGTATATGCCAGCCGCTAGGCGCCAGTCCGCGGCTGTCAGCGGCCGCGTACCAGTTATAAAGCCTGCCATAAACTTCAAGAAATGAGTAGCCGGGCCCGGGCTTGTCATCTAAATATACACAACACGCATCGGTAAGGAGGTCTCTCCAACCACTTTCAGTCACATTCGGAATAGCATCTCCATTGCGATAGTGAATGACTTTTAAATTTTCCGCCATCCACCATTGTCTGCCGATTCTCACTACGCGATAGGTATTACCGTCTATATCCGTCACAGTTGGATGCTCACTGCTGTCCGATAGAACAAAAATCTGCCTGGTGGTTGATTCGATCAGCCCATTGGTGTCCATGACTTCAAGCTTGATGATCTTGCTGCCCAGGGTGAGAAATTTGTATGATGTTTTTTTGCGAGTCGAATAGGGCGTATCCCAGACACCGTCGTTATCCCAATCCCAGCGAACTTGCAGCAGAGCGCTGGAATCCTGGGCATCGGAAACGTTGGAGGCGTCAATCTGAAATTCGGTATCAATGAGTCCCAGCAGTGGCTCGACGCAGAACGAAGCGACCGGGTAGGTGGGATCCTCGACACAGCGGACGGACAGGCCATATTGTTCGAGCAACTCTCGGATATCAATCGCCGCACTGTTGTTGGATAGAGTGGGAATTTCTTTTTCTGGAGTCCAAAAGTAGGCATAGTTGCCCAATTCATTATAATTTCCCATGACGTTGATGCGGTCTCCGCCTCTTGCGGAAAATCCACTTTCATTGGTAGCACCCATGTTGGGATCGTGCCAATGCTCTGCTCCGGTCTCTTTTAATTTCCCGCCGGCTTCCAGCATGCCGCCAAGATATTCGATCATGGTGCGCCATTCGCCAACACCGGCCACATGCCAACCCGCGGGCGCGAGATTGCGGCTATCGACCACGGCATACCAGTTATAGGACATGCCATAGCTGGAAATAAGACCGGGATCGCTAAAACGGTCGGTAAAGGTTCCGCTGGTGTTGTAAAAAGGTTCACTACTTTTTCTATAGGTAATAGCTTCCCCGTTGCGATAGTGAGTCACTGCTAAATTCTCCGCCATCCACCATTGTTTGCCGATTTTCACCGTTCGATAGATATTCCCATCTACATCCTTTACTATTTTAGCAACTTGAATATTGAGCACGGTATCCCGACGGATGAATAGATAGGGCTGCTGATGTTCAAGTATGTTCTCGCCGCTGACTCTTAATAAAAATGGATTGGCCATAATCCTGGTTTGTCCGTCTGATTTTGCCGCGCTTTTTTGCAATGAAAAGGCGTCACCCGGGATAGGCCGGGATTGTCCATCCAGCAATACCATTTTTCTGGTTATGCTCGTACCGTTCGCATTCAAGGAATAGAGATAAACACCCGCTGCAACGCCTCGTCCTGAATCATCGGCGCCATCCCAGATAACCCTGCCAAATAAATTATCCTGGAAACCGTTGATCAATGTTTTAATTTTCTGCCCCAAAACATTATAAATCTCCAGTTTGATTATGGCGGGTTTTTGCAGCTCATAGGCGATAATAGTAGATGGATTGAAAGGATTGGGATAGTTTTGCTCCAGGCTGAAATCGTTCGGCGGCTGGTTCGGGGAGGACTCGATTCCAGTCAAAATCAATTGGATTGAATAGCGGCCGAGAGCGTTTGTATAGCTTGAATATTTTTGGCTTGAATCAGCTTGATTGACAAACTCGACCAGCGCGTTTGCGGCAGGTTCTGCTCCCTGGTTGATCACTGTCCCCTGAACAACAACCTGGGAAAAAGCAGTATGTATGCAAGCGAGCAGAATAATCCAAATTGATTCTTTAAAGGCTGTATCCATCTTGTTTTCACCTCAGCTATCATCATATTACCAGTTGATAACCGGCAGTGAGCTGGTCTCTCTAATTAGGATGCCAGCAATCTATCGACGAACAGAAAAAGAGAAAGGGCAAGGCTCTGCGCATCGATAGATTCCTCGCCCTTTGCAGCTGCCTTGTACTTTTCAGAATACAGGACTGCGGGCTCGGAATGACAAGATAATAATGCCGGCGATCTATCGACGAACAGAAAAAGAGAAAGGGTAAGGCTCTGCGCGTCGATAGATTCCTCGCCCTTTGCAACTGCCTTGTACTTTTCAGAATACAGGACTGCGGGCTCGGTATGACAAGATTAGGATGCCGGCAACTCCAGGTGTCATTTTCCCACACTCTCTCCAGCCCGAGAACGCAATGGATTCCTCTGTCTGCCCGCCTGGAAACCGGCAATATTCTGGCGATCCCTTACCTGGCGTCATCTCCCAATCTGGCAGCTGCTGCCTGCTTGGCCCATTCCGCATACCAGGGCAGATGGCTGCTCGTTCTTGCCAGACAGCCCCGTGTCGGTCCTAATCCCCAGACCTCCCGCTCCAGTCGTTCGTGCACCTGCCAAAATTCGTTCACAGCCGCAAACCGTTCAACCGGCCAACCATCTATGGCCATGATGCGGTTATGCGCCTGCAACAGATCGATCTTGAAGGCCCATTGCCGCAATCGCCAGTTCTCTTTGATTTTCCGAGGTGCAGGATCCCCCGGCATAGGCTTTAACGTTTTCGCCTGCAGGTCAAAGGGCCGCCCCCATGCGGCCAGCCAATCCGCCCATTTTTCCGCCGTGCGGTCGTTGGCGTTAAAAAACCGTCTTGCGTAATCTGCCAACGCGGATGCGGCATCCGCATGCTGTCCGGAGGCGAGACCGGCCAGGAGAAATTTGTTCAGGTCATCGAACACACCTTCTGAATAGGCCACTACTCCGGTGCATCCGTGCATTTTTAAAGAATCGAGGGTGTGCTGCAGCCGGCTTGGCGCAGCCACGGGCCCGAACTGGCCATAGATATCGCACGGTTTGGCGCCCTCTGCGTAACCGATATGAACGAACGCCTGCCGCTCGCACCCTTTGGGCAGAGGCACATCGCTGACGTCCATTTTTCCATAGGGGATATGCAGGGCAATGCTCTTAATCCAGCCGGGCGCCTCTTGGTCAGCCCAGGCGGTGAACAGGCGATGCTCTTGCTCAGACCACCACCAGCCGATGAAGCGCATCTCGATACCGGGGTGATAGGCTTCGGCGATGGCATAAATTTCGCGGCTGAGTTTTGCAAAGGTGAGTATCCAGGGATCGCATTGCGCACAGGCGCAGCCGCCGTAATCATAGGGCGCTGACCAGAGGACTTTTAACTGAATGCCGGAGGCAGCTAGGTCGGCAAACCAATGTTGATAATTCTGTAGTATGATTTTTCGACCTTCGGGTTGCGATGGGCAGACCAGTTGTCCGAAAATTCTTTCCGACTGTGTGGCCGGCGCGACGCAACACTGTTCAGCGAACACATGGTTGGGAGTGATCAGCAATTCACAGGACAGCCCCAAAGACTGGGCGGAGAGAAAATGCGCTTTTTTTCTCTGCCAGAGACTGGCGCCCAAGAAGGTGTGCCGCTGGCCGGAAAATGGGTCGGTGCAATCCACCGTGTCATACCAGTCGGCATAGCGGTTAAAGCCATAGGCCTTGCAAGCGGCGAGATAGTCCCGCATTTGACCTGGGCTCATGACCTCATAGCTGTTGCCGAAATGTCCGGGCGCATAGAGTACAACATCTTTAAAGGGTGCGGGGCTCTGGCAAAAGCCGGCTGTGGCCAGAATTCCGCCGATGACGGAAATCACGATGAACAGGATCGAGCAGCGCTTCATATTCATTTTTTCCTTTTTACGGCCATGACAGATTCTCATATCGATTTCAGTTAACAGCTCAACAGGGGGTGTTCTCAAGTCTGCTTGACAATCTGCTTGTTTATGCCCGGCTGAGTATTTAAATTGCTGTGAAATTAATTATCGAGGTCAATCGATGGACCGCCCTGTCAGCCGAATACTGGCCAGGTTGTCGCAGCTGGGCATCGCGGAGCAGACCGTGGTCATTTTTTATTCCGATAACGGCGGCTATATCAACAAATTTGACAACGTCCCCGTGACCAGTAATTTCCCCCTGCGATCCGGCAAAGGATCTCTCTATGAAGGGGGCGTTCGCGTGCCGCTGATCTTTCATTGGCCCGGCGTCATTCGAGCAGGAGGTCTTTGC
>Ga0209311_1000836_pt1 | contig 26402 bp, 14 predicted proteins | sample AD_UKC045_MetaG_FD_184417 | JGI IMG/M metagenome (GOLD analysis project Ga0209311, IMG submission 184417) | Active sludge microbial communities of municipal wastewater-treating anaerobic digesters from USA - AD_UKC045_MetaG (SPAdes) (version 2) | ecosystem: Engineered > Bioreactor > Anaerobic >... | reverse complement strand
GGCAATACTTTATAATCCACCTGGGTCACACTATAATCTTTAGTATTGACTCCAAACCACCTTGCAGCAGAATGGCATCTGGAACTAATCTTGCAGCCGTGCGGATATAGTCAATAGCAAAGTTACTGTATGGAGACCATGATGAATAAACCGACTATCGGACAACGCCTTAGCTTGGTGATTAAGGCAATGCGCCTCAAGGATTACCAGTTTGCCAATAAGTATGGCATCTCCCGTGCCTCCCTATCAAGATACAAATTGAACGAGAGATATCCCGATCCTGAGTTCTTAGAAGCCCTCTCCAAAGATCAGATCAACCTCCACTGGCTCTTTACGGGAAACGGCTCTATGTATGCCAAAGACGAGTTCCAGGAGCTTATCCAGTCCAATCAGGCACCTACGAACCAAAACTATCAAGACACACTAACACCAGCCATCATCTCTCCAATCCTGCATCCCATCACCAACAATGGCTTCGATCCCAATCAGTCTATCACCTTCCCAATAGTGGGTGAAATTGCTGCCGGACCTCCCATGGAGATCAAAGACGAGTGGAGTCAGGTGGGGCAGATTCAGTTGCCAGTCTCATTCCTCCCCGGCAACCCCAAGCAATATACTGTCTTTCAAGTAAATGGGCAGAGTATGGAACCTGTGATCCAGCATCAGGACATCGTGGTCATTAAGAGCGATCAGAGCTGGGAAAATGCGGATGGTAAAATTGCAGTTGTAAGAACTGACGACGGCCTCACCATCAAGAAGGTGCAGATTGACCATCACAGGCAACAGATTATCCTCCAACCATTTAATATAGACTACCCGGTTCTGGTTTTAGACTCAGATTGGAATTACGGAGCTTTCCTGATCGGCACAATCGCACTCCAATTGCGCTTTTTCTAATTTCAAAGTTCCGTTTTCCCAACTGCTCTTTCCAAAGCCTGTCCAAACGCCTCGCTAATTTGCAGTAATAGTGTCAGCAAACAGTCCAAAAACGTCCAAATAGGCGCTTGGACATTTCCAAAGCCAGTCCATCGTATCTCGCCACCAATCAGAATCTTATCCCCACTTTCCCCTTGTGTCACAGCTTGCAGCTTTGGGTGTCAGTTTATAGTTGGTCCTGAACGTCCGCCATTAGGTGAGATACCATCCTGAAAACCGGTGAAGCCAGGCGTGAGCTGGTGTTGGGGCTATCTCTCCGGGCGCCGGGCTGAACTAAGCTGTCCCGCTGCGTGAAGCTGCTTCATTTTCTCCACAGATTCCTCTCACTTTCACTCCCATCGTCAAAGATAAAGCTTGACATAAACTTCGGCCGCGAAATAAGATGCAGCCACAGAACCAATGATGATCGCGCCGGAGCTTAGCTATAAACCGGCAAAGCGAGGTATAAGATGAAGAAGCTTTTGATGATGCTGGTCTTGTTCGCGGGACTGGCTTTGACGGCCCAAAATGTCCCTCTGGTGCTCACGGCACCCAATGGAGGAGAACAATGGCAGGCCGGCTCTGTTTATGATATCACCTGGGAGCAGACGAATCTCTGGGGAGCGGTGAGCCTGCATCTGATCAGCCCGCTCAGCTCACAGCCACCTTTGGCGATCGCGATGAACATCCCCGTTCAGGCGCAGCTGTTCCATTGGCAAATCCCCGCCAGCATCATGCCGGGGGATTTCTATAAGGTCATGATCAGCATGGCCTCCAATCCCTCAAACAGCTTCAGCGACATCAGCGACGCGCCATTCACCATCCTGGGAGGCGATCCTCCTCCTCCACCGGTGCAGATCACGGTCCATAATCCCAATGGCGGAGAGATCTGGCCTCTGGGCAGCACCCAGACGATCAACTGGACCTCGCAAGGCCTTGAGGGGGATGTGGTTATCACTTTAGTGCAGGCCAACGGCGTGGCCGATTATCAGATCGCCGCTCAAGTGCCGATCATGCCGGGAAATTTCACCTGGACGGTCCCGGATGATATCATGCCTGGAAATGGATACAGGGTCCATGTGATGTGGCTCAGCGATCTCACCGTCTATTTTGGCGACGTGAGTGATCTGCCCTTCAGCATCGTGGGCAGCGACCCGCCTCCTCCTCAAAACCTGCAGCTGATCTCTCCCAACGGAGCTGAGCAGTGGGAGACGGGCACGACGCGGCCCATTCACTGGGTCTGCTCTTCCACCGCCGCCATGCCTGTAACCCTGAAGCTTTACAATGGTTTAAACACCAATACGCACCCTATCCTGATAGCTCAGAATCTACCCCCTTTTCCAGGTTTTTTTCATTGGCAGATTCCCGCCACCCTGGCCCCTTCTGAGCAGTATTACATGCAGGTATCTTCGCTTTCGCCGGACGGGACTATCCAGATGGATTTTTCCGACGGTCCTTTCAGTATCCTGAATGGCACTCCACCTCCTCCGCCTCAGATGCTGCAGATTCTATCTCCCAACGGTGGAGAAACCTGGGTGGCGGGTACCATGCATCCCATCACCTGGGTGCAGGGCTTCAACGCGATCCTGCCGGTCACTTTGACCCTGCATGATGGAATGGACCCTGCGGTGGCACCTATTCCCATCGCGGTCAATATCCCTTCCTTTCCCTCCCTCTTTCACTGGATGATACCTAGCGGTCTTCCCCTTTCAAATCAATATCTGGTCCGGATTTCTACTCCCATGGCGGATGGCACTCTGGTGGAGGATTGGTCGGACTCTTCCTTCAGTATCGTGAACGGCAATCCCCCTCCGCCTCAGACACTTAGAGTCATCTCGCCCAATGGTGGAGAGCACTGGATGGCCGGCACCATGCATCCCATCCGCTGGCATGCTCCTCAACAGCAAGGCCCCGTCGAAATAGCCCTGATGAGGGGAGACGATCCTCAGCCCGCTCTGGTGATCGCTCCCGGGCTGCCCATTCCCGGGATGTTCAGATGGCATATTCCTATGAATTTCGAGGCCGCCAGTGATTATCGCATCAGGATCAGAAGCCTGAACGCCAATCTGGCCGATCTCAGCGATGCCCCCTTCACGATCTTGGCCCATCAGGCCCCGCCTCCATCCAATGTGACGCTCACCAGTCCCAACGGAGGAGAGCTCTGGCAGGCTGGCAACAGCTATACGATCACCTGGAACGCTCCCGACCTCAACGTCCCCATGCAGCTCTGGCTGCTCAGGGAAGGCCAGCGGGAGCGCTATCGTCACATCATCAGCTCCAGTCTTCCCAATACCGGCAGTTTTGCATGGACCATACCGCCTGGCGTTCCATCCGGAGACAACTACAAGGTGATGGTCCGCGCCCTCCAATCTCCCGGTCAGATGGATATCAGCGATGCCGTGTTCAGCATCGTGACCAATCCCGCCAAGCTGAAAGCGACCACCAACAAAGGCTCGGATGCGGTCACCATCAGTCTGGACAGCGAATCTGGCATCCAGGCCCAGGTGCAGGTTTACAATATCCGCGGTCAGAAGGTGCGCGATCTTGGCACTCTGGCGCTCGGCAGCACCAAGTCTGTGATCTGGGACACCAGAGACGACCGGGGCCAGAAGACCAGCCCGGGACTCTATCTGATCAGGGTCAAAATGGACCGCGAATATCTGTCTCAGCGAGTGTTACTAACCAAGTAGCAATCCTTTAGCCATATACTCAAGCCCTGGGACTCTGATTCCGGGGCTTGGTTTTTTCTGGCTGGCCGTCGGGGGTCTGAACTGATGGCCGCCATCATAATAATCCCCGGGGCATCGACCCTTATCGGGAGCACCTATCCGAGTGGCTTTCGGAGCAATCACAGCGCGTGTTAATGACATTTAGTCAAAAACTTCTTGACAATATATCCGCCAATCATATTCTGACCCTGCCCCGTGGTTAGCTGCTATCAATAGCTCATTTATGAAGATATGCCAGCTTACGCGGTCACGGTAATTAAAGCCGACTAACACAAGGATACGTCAGATATGATAAAAAATCTTCAGATCATCTCCAAACACTCCCAAGTGAAAGAACTGGGCAACGCGCTCGAGTTTGACATGCTCAAAGAGCTCATCAGAAGCGCGGCCACCTGTCAGCAACTGGCCACCGCTTTCAACGTCAGCAAGCAAAAGGTGCATTACAATCTCACCAAGATGATGGAAGAGGGTCTCATCGAAGTGGTGGAGGAGCCCGGCAATGGCAAAGAAGTCTATTATCGCGCCACCGCCAAAAACTATGTGCTGGATTTCTCTCTGGGAGAACATCTTGGAGGCGGCTTGATCAATAGCCGGGGCGTGATCAACAACATCCTGGAAGGGGAGTACAACCTCAATCTTTCCGCCATCGCGGCCAAACTCCTGAAGCATTCCCTCAAGCTCCGGTCCCGGCAAAAGCTCTTGATCGTGACCGGCAAATACAACCTGCCCCTGGTGGAGAAGATCCTTTTGGAGGCTGGACGCATGAATATCCGCTGCACCACCATCTACCAGGATTCTCAGCTTTTAAAGGCCAAATATGAGGAATACTCGCTCACGGCCTTCCATGCAGACTACGATCACTTCAACCGTCTGCTCAAAGCTCACGACGCCTATCTGAACCTCAACGGCGAAGCCCGTCATATCCAGCTTTCCGATCCCGAAAAGATACAGATCCGCGCCATGGCCTATGCCGCCAGTCATGGCATCCTCAAAGACCGCAAGATCAGAGTGGCGATGATGCCGGGGCTGCTGAACGACACGCTCAGCGAAAACTCCATCGAGAGCGAACTGCAGTTTTGGAAAGCGCTGGACGTGGACTATGAGAAGCTGAGCCAGGAAACTATGAGCATCTGCTCCAACTTTGCCTCAGCCGGGGAAATCAAGCTCAGCAGTTACGAGGCCTCCCTGACCTTCCAGACGGAACGGGTCCTGGCGGAAAGCGGTTCCTTTGGCGAAAGCCCCTGTCAGAGCCCCGTGATCAACTATCCCGGCGGCGAAGTCCTCATCCTGCCCAAGAGCGCTTCGGCCCATGGCAGGATTAGGGGAGACGTGGCCTATGCCTTTGGAGAAAAGATCATCCAGCCTTCCCTGGAAATCAGGAATGGCGAGATCAGCAGCTTTTCCGCCGCCGTGAATCAGGACCTCCTGGCCAGAGCTATCGCGGAAGGAGGTTCGGACGGACGCAAGGTGGCCCTGATCTGCATGGGCACCAATCCCAACGTCTCACTTTCCAACATCGATATGTCTTTTTCCCAAAAATCCCGCGGACTGGTCACAGTCTGGTGGGGAGACAACCGTTCCATCGGTGGCCAGGTTACGGGTGGCTGTGAATGGTTTGTCCAGATTGAAAAACCCTCCCTCAAAAGCCTGTAAGGAGCTATATCATGAAACACATATTAATGATCGCACTGCTGTTGACAGCCTCGAGCCTGCTGCTGGGACAGTGGCATATAGAGGAAGGCTTCGAGGGCATCACAACCCTCCCGGCCGGATGGACCATCTTTGACGACGGCGATGGCATGACCTGGCGCAATCTCAGCCACGCCAATGCCCACACCGGCAGCCGTGCCGCTTTTGTGGATAACTATTTGCCCAATGAAAACGCCGACTGGCTGGTGACCCCTCAAATCACTGTGAGCCCGGGCGATTCGTTGTTTTTCTTCACCCGCTCCTGGGTGAGTACCGAAGACCTCAAGGTCTTTGTATCCACCGCGGCCCCCAATCCCAGTGCTCTCAACCAGCTTCTGGTCCATCTCACCAACATCGGCACCCCATACCAGCAGGTGAGCCTGCCTCTAAATCAATGGGCAGGACAGAGCATCTACCTGGGTTTCTACTGGGAATGCAACACTTACGGCATCCTGGTGGATGACATCAAAATAGGCCAGCCCCTGAACGTGACTCCGGAACTGGACCTGCCTCAGTCCATAAGTTTCTTCGAGAGTGACACCTACACCCTGGACCTCATACCCCATATCGTCTGCACCGATTTGGCCCACACCAGCATCGCCGCAGCTCCCAATCCCAACCTGAACGTCAGCGTGAGCGGACTGGACCTGGTCCTCAGTTCCAATGGCTTTACTGGCGGCACCCAGCTTCATGTAACCCTCACCGACCTGCTCAACAACCTCAGCGCGGCCGACTCTATGGAAGTGCTGGTGCTGAGCGATCCCGCGGTGGATTTGTATGTCTCCCAGGTGCTGGCTCCCCGCGTCTATGAGTTTGTGGGGATGCCTTTTACACCCCAGGTGAGGGTTATCAACCTGGGTACCTCCAGCTTCAACGATCAGATCGAGATCAGCCTCAGCATCTATGACAACAATGGCAGCCCGGTTCACAGCGACATCGCCATCCAGAATGTGGACCTGGGACCTCAACAGAGCACTGATCTGCTTTTCCCCTTGGACTTTACACCCCTGAGTGAAGGGACGTTCAGCTATAATCTCACCATAAACACTCCCGATGGCAACCCTGGCAACAACCAGACGCAAGCCAGCTTCAGTATTCTCAACCGGATCACCCTGGGCGGCCCGGACGCGTTTGGCTACCGCTTTTTGGACAGCAACAATCCCCTGGGTCCTGAATATGAATGGACGGACATCAGCCAGACCGGCACTTCCACCATCAGCTATGGCGTAAACGGCTGGGGCGGAGACGATAACTTTAGCGAGCCCATCCCTCTGGGCTTCAACTTTCCGTTCTACGGCAGCTCCTACGACCAGGCCTATGTGGATATCAACGGAGAAATCCTGCTGGCACCCAATACCTGGTACAATGCCTATCCAGGCTTGAACTGGGACAACGACGGCAATATGTTCAACTATATGTATCCCATCCCGGGTTACACTCAGATGCCTGGTCTGATCGCGGTCTATTGGGACGACCTGCATGCCGATGAGGGCACGGGAAACATCTATTATCAGACCTTTGGCGAAGCCCCAGACCGTTATACCGTGTTCCAGTGGCACAATCTAAGATTCCATGCCGGGACGGGTGGAACGCCCCAGCTCAAGTTTCAGGCCATCCTCTTTGAAGATGGCAACATCAAGCTGCAGTATCACACTGTGGCCACAGGTCAGACCGGAGCTTCCGTCCCTCACGACGATGGTTTTTCCGCCACCGTCGCCATCCAGAATCAAGCTGCCAATGCCGGGCTTCCCTATCTGAGGGAGATCGTGCAAAACAGCCAGTATCAAGGCATTGAGCCGGCAGGAAACGTCTTGCATCCCCAGCTGGCGGTGCTGTTCTACGCGGGCACCGATCAGCAAGCCCCCATCATCACACACCGCCCCATGGGCAACACTCTCAACCAGAACCTGGAGCTGGTGGCCAGGATCATCGATATGTCCGCCCTCCCCACCACCCATCTGCACTACAACACCGGTGCCGGATGGCAGGTCCTCAGCCCTCAGTCCATCCAGCAAAACGACTATTATTTCATGCTGACGGATTTGCCTCTGGGCTCCACAGTCCAATATTACTTTGAGGCCCAGGACGCTCTGGGAAATCTGGCCAAACTGCCGCAAACCGCTCCGGTGGAAGTGTATAGCTTCAAAGTGCTGCCCACGGCCGGGGCTCAGGTCCTGATCGCTTACAGCGGCACCCAGGATTACGAGAGGATCGAGCTGCCCCTCTATGAAGACCTCATGGCCCAGCTCCAGATCCCCTATGACATCTACAACTGGGAAGAATACCCCAGCTACAGCTTTCCAGCTCAGTATCAGGGCATCCTGGCCTATGCCAGCACTGGAACGGTAAGCGCCAAGATGTATTACTTCGCCACCGCCCTTTCAGATTTTCTTGATCTCGGCACGCAAAGCTCACCCAAAAACCTCTGGTTCGCCTCCGACGGATTGGCCAGCAATCAACACGCCCACCCCAATTCCAGCAGCATCAGAAGGATGATGAGTGGATACTTCCGCACTCATTATGTCGCGTCTGGACTGGGAGGGGGGTCTAATGGCCTGGGAGGTCCCGACAGCTTTAGCTATGAGCATGGCACCATCAAAGCCCTGCCTGGCACCCAGGTGGGGATGAACGGAGAGGAATACCCCGTCTATGCCAATTCACCCGATTGCATCTTTCCAAACGACGCAGCCGGAGATCCTTACTATGACGAAGTGCCCTATCCTGCCATCGGCGCTATCTATAACTACGCCTTTGAAGACGGCCCCTTTGGCGGCCAGGCCTATCTCTATCATGGAGTTTGCGCCACCCAGGTGGATACTCCTTCCTACCGCACCATGTATTTCAGCTTCGACCTTTCGCAGCTCACCAGCGCGGCCCATCGCTTGGAATGGATGAGCGACCTGATGGATTGGTGGGATGTCGGTCCCGTGAGTAATGAAGACCCTCAAATACCGGCTCTGCGGACGGGGATCGATTCCGTCTTCCCAAATCCCTTCAACCCCAACACCACCATCCGCTACAGCCTGGACAGCGCTCAGGCCCTGGACCTGGCCATCTATAACCTCAAAGGCCAGAGGGTGAAGACCCTGGCCAGAGATCTCAAAAACGCCGGGACTCACAGCGCGGTCTGGAACGGCCTGGACGACAGCGGCCGTCCCGTCTCCAGCGGAGTGTATCTGCTGAGGCTCAATACCCAGGCCAGACAACAAACTCAAAAGATCACTATCATCAAATAAAGGGAGTCAAGATGTCCAAAACACTTTCACTCGTCACCCTGATGCTACTGGCCCTCAGCTTGCTGAGCGCCGGGGATTACATTATTGGCAGCGGTACGTCCACTCAAAACAAAGTACCGGTGTACGGCTACAATAACTACGGTTGGAGCAAATTTATCTACACTCCGGCCGAGATGGCAGCCGCCGGATTTACCACCACTCAGCAAATCACAAGTATAGCCTTCAACGTTAGTAACACCATCAGCGACTATGTAATGGACAATCAACGGATTTACCTGAGGTATTTTTTCAATGATGGGTACGCCTCAAATGAAAACACATATCCCCAGCCTTCAGGCTTTACTTATGTTTTTAATGGAACTATCACGTGGAATGGCCCGGGGTGGAATGAAATAGTTCTTACCACTCCCTTCAATTACGATCCCTCCTGGGGTCTGGAGATTTTGTATGAGAATAGGGACGGCAGCAAGATTGGCGGTCCTCCCAGCTTCTATACCACCTCCACTTCAAACTACTCATCAGTTTACAAGAGCCAGGATGCTTCCTTCCCCACTGGCACTGGTACGCGTTATAAAACCCATCGTCCCAACACCTGGTTTGTTACTCCCACCACCGAACCACCCAATCCTGCCATTGCCGTTGTACCGGTTAGTGGTTCCAATAATGCAGCTATTGACACTGATCTCATGTGGAATCCCGGTGGCGGTTCTCCCACGGGATACAGACTTTGGTTTGGAACTGATAATCCCCCTTCCAACCTGGTGTCCGCATTGCTCTCTAACGATACAAGTTACACTCCACCAGCCCATTTGGATTATGGGACCGACTACTTTTGGAGAGTGGTGCCATTTAACGATTTTGGCCCGGCCCTCGATTGCCCCGTCTGGACTTTCCGTACCATGGACGATCCCTCAATTGTGGATTTCCCTCATCTGCAAGGTTTTGAAGGCAGTTGGATGCCCAGCGGATGGAATCAATACACCGGCACTCTCACAGACCCTATCACCCTTGGCAATACCAGCGTATGGGAACAAGATGACTGGCAGAACGTGAATACTGGAGACAAAGCTGCCTGTCTGAACGTTTGGGGGTCTTTGAGCGCCTTCTTGATCTCACCGCTATTCAACGTCAGCTCTGATGAGATGGTACTGAGCTTTGACCTGGCCGTACTGAGGGAAAATCAGACTCCAGAGGGGACTCCACCCAATAACGACAATCCAGACGACCGGATTGCCGTTCTGATCGGCGACGGTTTTACCTGGAGCACCGCCAACATCGTGAGGAAATACAACAACAGCGGTTCGGAATTTGTGCTTAACGACATCCCCACTACCGGTACCAGGGTCAGCATTCCTCTGGCAGACCATACCGGACGTATTAAAGTAGCCCTCTTTGCCGGGTCCAGCACGTCCAACGCATACAACGATATCATGTTCAACAACTTCAGAATCGGGTTGCACAGTGCCCAACCCCAAGCTCCCCTACCTTCGATTGCCATCCATTCCGCTAGCGGATTACCCAGACTCAACTGGGGTGAAGTCCCTGAGGCCACAATATATCATATATTTAAAGCTGACAGTCCATATGGATTGTTCTCCCCTTTGGGTAGTACTTCATCCACTTATTATCCCCTGACTGCCACATCCGCCAAAGCCTTTTTCAAAATCACGGCAGAGTGAGCCTGGCGCCGCTCTGATAATGCTTTAACCTTTCAATATCAATTTATCGCACTGTGGAGCGCCGGATGGCGCTCCACATCTCTTTGGGGATTAGGGAAGCTTTTTATCCTCAGAAGAAAGAACCTTGCGCATAGCCGTAACACAGGCTTAAGAGCCTGTGCGAAACAGGCCGTCTTGGAGTTCAAAGCCCCTGGACAGAATAGGCGTTTATCTGCTTGCTTGAGGGGGCTTTGGACTTCAAGCAGGATATCGAAGACATTTATCTCGCGGTTGTGCTGGTTGAAGTCCAAGCGGCCCAAAAACTCGTTGTCATGCATACCTTTATCGTGGCCGCTTGAACTCCAACGGGGCTATGTCAGCCTCTGGTTTCTCCTTTTTTTCACAAGCTCTGAAGCCAGTGATACTGATTATTCATCAGTCCCCTCAGACCATGCCGCATCCCATTACGTGATCATTACGCGTCAAACCCACAATGATCCCGCAATGATCCAGCAATAGGAAGCGGGGAGATATATGTCAGGGCCGTAGCCTCAACCGGCATATATTATTGTAGAGGCATCCCGTCAGCGAGGCCAATTAAAAATGGAGGAATCATGGCAACACATGAGATCACACGGCTGTTAACAATGAGCCAGACCCAGCTGTACGATTAGGTCCTGGAGAGGGCTAAAGTCTTTGCCGGATATCACTTTGGCACTGATCGACCGGCTGGGTGAGAGACGCTATCTGCACATGTAAAGGCGAGCACCACTATAGGTTACCGCAGATTCCGCAACTCGTAGCACTCGGATACCAATCAACGGCGTGCCTCAAGCCTCTCAACCCCAAACTCAATCTTTTCAAATCTGCGTGATCCGCGCTGAATCCGCGAAATCTGTGGGAAACAATCCAGCACGTGCCTCAATGCCAATACCAATACAGCAAGGGCGTGGCGCTCAGCAGCACCAGGACTTGCATCGGCAGGCCCAGCTTGACAAAATCTCCAAAGCGATAGGAGCCGGGGCCCATGACAATGGTGTTGGATTGATGCCGGAAGGGGGTAACGAAGGTGGAACTGGCCCCGATGGCCACAGCCATCAGAAACATCTCAGAGGACGCGCCGCTGAGCTGGGCGGTCAGGATGGCCACGGGGGCCATTAACACCGCGGTGGCCACGTTGCTGATCAGATTGGCCAGCAGCATGCAGAGCGCTATGATGAGCCCCACACTCACCCACACGGGGGTTCCTGTAGCGATGTAAAGTATTAATCCAGCTATGCTTTGGGCCCCTCCTCCATTCAGCATAGCATTGGCCACCGGGATGAGAGTAGCCAGCAGGACGATCGTAGACCAGTCGATGTGGTGATAGATTTCCCTGGGGGCGATCACATTGGTGAGGGCCAGCAGCAACGCTGCCATGGCCAGAGACATATGGGCGGGCAGGAGTCCCAGGAGCATCATGGCTATCGCGACGCCAAAGATACCCAGACTGAGGACGGCCCGGTAGGGGTCCGCCTGTTGCAAGCCTCTCTCATGCAGAGGCATACAGCCCATGGCAGAGACCACTTCCCCCAGAATCTGAGTGCGGCCCTGGATGAGCAGCACGTCTCCCACCCGGAAGCGGCTTTTGCTCACCCGGCGGATGGTCTTGCGTCCTCCTCTCGAGATGGCCAGCAGGTTGATCCCATAGCGGGAGCGGAGGTTGATGTCGGCCGCGGACTTGCCCACCAGCCGTGAATCCTGGAGGATCACCACCTCGCGCATGGAGATGTTTCTGGCGCCCTCGGCATCCTTGTGAAACTTGCGGCCGCCGATCAGTTTGGCCTGCGTGAAGTCCATAAAGGTCTTGAGGTTTTCAGAATCCGCTTCGATGATCAGGATGTCGTCCGGGAGCAGTTCTTCATCGGGATCGATCACTTCCAGCAGCAGTTTTTCTCTGGCCAGACCGATGACGGTGACCTCATAGGCGGCGTTTTGCATGATCTTTCTGAGGGTGGAGCCTGCCAGACGCGATTCTCTCAGCACCTTGACCTCGGTGATGTAATCCTCGATGCTAAGGTCATCATCAGCGGAGCGGCGTTTATGGCGCTCCGGCAAGAGACGCCAGCCGATCAAGCCCAGGAAGATCACCCCCGTCAGGGCCACCGCTCCACCCACGGGAATAAAAGAAAAGAGGCTGAAAGCCGTTGATCCGGAGCTCTCTTTGAAACTGGAGATGATGAGGTTGGGGGCTGTGCCCACCAGAGTGCTCATCCCTCCTAAAATAGAGGCAAATGATAGCGGCATCAGCACTTTGGAAACCGGGATGCCGTGTTTGCCGCTGATGTGGATGGCGATGGGGATCATGATCACCATGGCACCGAGATTGCTCATAAAAGCGGCCGCGAACGCGGTGAGAGCACAGAGCACGAGGATTTGGCCGAGGGGATCGGGGCCCAGATAGTTCAAGACCCTGGCCAGATAGTCCAGCACTCCGGAAACCTGCAAGGCTTTGCTCATCACCATCATGGCGGCCAGAGTGATCACGGCGGGATGGGAAAAACCCGCGAAGGCTTCATGGGCGGGAATCACGTTAAAATAGACCAGCGCGAACAACGCGATGAGTGCCACCAAATCTGGACGCACCTTCCCCCACAGCCACCAGATGGCAGCCACCCCTAAAATGGCGAATAAATATGTCTGCAAGATCATCCGACTCCCCGGTGCTTATAGCTTTCCATAGAGAAAGGATATCGACAAATCAGCCCTGGGCAACTATTATTCCGGATCACGGCGTCAGATAGAAAAGACCGGAGTTGTTGATAAAGCAAACCGCGCAGTTTCCCGCCACGATAAACTCATCCACGGGATCGGCCGAAAAGCTCTGCACCCTGGTAAACTCCGTCACGGTGCCGCTGAGATCGCGGTAGAACATCCTGAGCTCCATTCCGGGGCTGTAATTGTCTATCGGCACATAGATATAGGGCACCGGTACTTCCAGCGGGACGTTGTAGAAATTGGGGCTGAGGATGGCGCCCTGGGCCGTCCTGAAATCCACTCTTTGAGAGCCTATGGCATTGGCCGGAGGGTTTATAGCCTCGCTCAGGATCATCCTGGCCCCCAGAGGCATACCCGCTCCGATCAGCTGGGCCGGAATATCCGCCTGGGCCTGATAGAGTGAGGCGATCAGCGGATTGGCGTTGCTGAGCGCGGTCACCTCCACACTGCTGTGAGGGTCTTGGTCTGAGGCCGCGCCAAACTCACCATCGTAGGCCAGATAGAACGACACGTGCCCATCACTGAGGCCAAAATGCCAGCCATCTGCTTGTGTGGCTTGATCATAGGTGAATATCCGGTAATAAGCTCCGTCGGTGATACTGAAGAGATGATTCGCGCGCCGGGAGCTCTGACGCAACCTGATCAGCGGCTGGAAATCATTGTAGAATGTACTGTTGCCGCTCATGTGGAAAGCATAGACCGGGGCCAGCAGACTGAGCTGATACTGGCTGGCAAGGATGTTCAGCCTGTCTGTAAAGCCAGTTCTGGGAGTGATTTCCAGAATGCTGTTGGAGGGCATGGCAGTGGAGCTGTCGAGCAGCACTTCATAGCCGCGTTCGTCCCAGCTCATGCGAGCGTAACTCATCAGCCCATAGCTTGTTCCGCTGTGCGAAAGATAGGCGGCATTGAAGATATAACCTGGCACGGCCGGTGAGATTTGCAGGATATTGCCGTCCATCACGAAGCCGTTGTGTTCGAAAGCTGAGACGGACCGGTAGCGGTACCATTGAGGGAAAGTGCTGGAATGGTTGAAGTTGACCACTTCCTGCGGGGCCGCGCTCATGGGGTAACGAAGGAAGAGACCTTCCGGCAGGGTATCGACGGCGCGTTTGCGGCCCAGGGCCTCTATCTTCATGATGGACTTGCGGTTTGAAAGCGTGTAGGGATATCCGTTCAACCAGGGATGGCCAAGCGGCTGGGTGGCATCGAATTGGAAGCTGAGCGAGCTGCAGGGCAGAGAGCTGTCCTCCCAGCTGAGTTCCAGACGCTGGGTTTGGATATAGACCTGCGGTTTCAGGCACGGAACGTTGAGGCTGCTTGTGGATTCCGAGATGGGGGCCAGCAGATAGGTGCCGCTGGCAGCTATCCCGCTGTACACGAATCCGTTGGACTGGCTGAAGTGCTGCTCGTCATAGGCGTCGCCATAGCTCTTGTAACTGATCAGGTCCTGAGACGCCGTCCTGAAGACACGGGTGAGACGGCTCTCTGCCCAGTTGGAGTGTTTGGCCCTCAGTCCCAGCTCCAGCCACAGGTCGTCCGGCAGGCTTGCGATGGTGGCCGAGCCCTCTTTCAGGGTGACGGCAAAGGCCTGCCAGGCGTTTCCTATCTGGAAGGGAGCACCGGTAAAATAGGCGGCGATCAGGTCTTGCGTCTGAGGCTGTAACTCTATGCTGAGGCTGTGATTGGGCAAATTGAGATCGTTGAGGTCCAGCCAGAGGTCTTGCAGATAGAGCTGTTCAAAGGTTCCGTCCAGGGGCAGGGTGATCTGGTCCTGGGTAGCCATCGGGGTCAGGAGGAAATAGCGTCCGTTGCCCTGCAGGAAGCTGATCAGAGTGTTGCCCTCATAGAGCCAGGTATCCTCTCCGGAAGGCCATCCCTGCACTCTGCCGTCGGTGATCCTGGTCCACTGGGTGGCAAAAGCGCCTTTGCCGCCGCTCTCGATCTTCAGGATCGGCACCGCTGCTCCCTGATAGTTTGTCTGCACGCTCAGCACAGGCGTGCCCAGACCAAAGCCCTCAAAGAGGCCTTGGGTGAGGCTTAGGTCGGCGCTGCTGAGGCTATCCGATACAGAGAGAGTAAGTTGCGAGCTCAGATAGTCCCCCGGAAACCAAATATGGATATCGCCTCCGGGCCTTGACAATAGGGCTTGAGTAGCTTTTCCGCTGGCTTCCAGCTCCAGGGTGTCGCTGTGGCCCAGGTCCATCAAAGCCAGGTCTCCATTGCCGTCGAGATCGAAGAAACAGCGCCCGGAACCATAGGGATAGACGTTCACGGAGCTGTTGTCCAGCACCCAGGCGCTCTGCACCATAGCGGCATCGTTCAGGCTGGCAGGACTTTCCATGTCCGTATAGAGTGTTGCGAAACCGGGGATGGAATCCAGCAGAATGCTCGCTCCGGAGCGGATAATATCAATCTGATATGTGCTGGTGAAGGCCCTGGCATCGGTCTCGAAAGCGAGGCTGTCCCGCTCCAGCAGAGCTTCCGCGCGGTGAAAACTGATCCGGTCTCCATAGTTCAGGGCCGCGTCCGCGATGCTCTGTTTGGGAATGTAGAGGTAGCTGGCGTCGTTCTCGCTCTTGATCAGATGATCGGAATAGACCAGGATGGTGCTGGCCTCCACATAGTCCTTGGGATCGAGGTTGGGAGGCAGGAGGGCGTTTTCTCTGAGGTTGCAGGCACTTAAGAACAGGCTCAGCAGCAGGAAAGGCAAAAGTTTACACACGGTAGGAACCTCTGAGGTAATAGAATGGAGTGGAATCGCTATCATCAAAGCTCAGCTGGCCATAGAGCAGCAGCCCCAGGCGCTTGCCAATGGGAGCATAAATAGATGCGCCCGCGTAGGATAGGTCGGGAGTAAAGTCGTCGATCACTCCGCCGTAGGGAGTGTTGTGCCAGGCCAGGGCACCGCTGCCGCCATAGATGCCCAGTTCCCAGCCTCTGCCAAAACTGAAGCTGGCATCGGCAGAGTGGGCCAGGTCTGAGGTATCGGCATCCACGATCTCTTTATCGAGGTATATCCATGACAGACTGTAGGATAAGTTCAAGGCTGGCATGCTCAGCCTTAGGCCCGCGTCGCTTTGATAGGCATTGAGGCGCGGGGTGATCAGGACAGACTGGCTCAGCCGGGGCCTGAAGATCAGCGGACCGGCATAGATTTTGGGCGTCAGACCAAGCCTGGTTCCCTTGGCGGGATAAACCTTGGCGTCCTTTCCCTCCAGCCAGTTGAGCTCCGCAAAGAGGTCAAAGTGGCGAAATTGCTGGAGCGCTGAGGCCTGGAACATCCATCTGAAATGTTCAGCGCCCAGCCTGAGCTCTTCCGCTTTGAAGCCCAGTCTGGTGGTGCCCAGAGAGGCTTTTAGGCCAGCAGCTATGATGTAGGTGGAATCCCCTTTCGCGCCTGCGGTGAGCTCGATCGTCAGAGCCTTTCGGGCTGGTGGCAGGATGGCCTGGGGAGCGTGTTTATTCAAGGTGGATTTGGCCGCCGGGCGGTCGTCCAGGGCCAGATAGCTGTCACTGAGTGCCCTGGCGGCGAGGTCTTGCCAGAAGCTGTCCGGCGCGGACCTGAGGGCCTGCTTCTCGTCCGTTCTGGCCTTGTTTGCCTTCCCCTGATGCAATCTGGCCAGGCCGCGATAATAGTACAGCGGTCCCGCCTCAGGCATCACACTTATAAGCTTGTCAGCTTCTTTGATGAGCTCCTGATGCTGGTTTTGAGCGCTCAAAGACCACAGCACCCCGGTCGCGGCATCGGTATTGCTGCTGTCTCTGGAACTCACCAGGCGATAATGAACTAGCGCTTCCTCATACTGGCCGGCCAGCATCAGGTTCCAGGCCAGGTCGAGCCGCTTGCCATCGTTGACAGGGTCATAGGCCACTGCTTTTCTGGCTTCGCTGAGGGGGTCAGAAACCAGGCCCTGGGCCGCAAGCCTGCAGCCCATCAGGATCATGATCAGAAGCAGTAAGCCTTTGCGCATAGACTACTTGAGTTTGTCCTTGTACTGCTGCACAATGGCAGACTGGGGATAATACTTTTTGAGCAGGAGCAGCTGTCGCTGGCCCTCTTCGTTCTGGCCGGCCAGAAACAGGTTGTTCACCAGATAGCCACGGCTTTCAAAGTCCCATGGATAGATCGCGATCATGGTCTGATAATAGGTCACGGCCCTGGCGTAGTCCTTTTTCATGTAAGCGGCATATGCCCCTTTGGAGATGAGGGTGGGGTTCTGACGATGGGTCTTGAGCTGCTCATCGACTTCCGCGATCGCTTCAGGATATCTGCCCAGAGCGAGCAGGCAGTTGATGATGCCGGTGCGGGCGTCGAGGTTTTCCAGCAATGCCAAAGCCTTGCGATAGGAGGCGATAGCTTCTTCATAGCGGCCCAGCAGATACTGCAGCCAGGCGATCCTGACCTGGTAAAAGGGCTCTTTGGCATCGGCGGCCTGCAGTTCCATCATCACATCCAGAGCGGAGGCGTAATAGCCTTTGTTTTCCTGGTTGTAGCTGTCCTCGATGTTGGGCAGGGCCCTCAGAGCTCCGGCCGCGAGCATCAGGACCAGCACGATAAACAGATTTGTCTTCATTGCGTTACCTCTTGATTGATATCGCTGGTGAGTATTTGTTTTGCTTCCAGGACGGGGTCCTGATCTCGGGTGAGGATGATGTCCAGGATCCCATCCTGACGGCTAAGATTTACCCTGGTTTGAGCTTCCCGCAGTCTCATGCCCAAGCCTTTCAAACTCGCCCGGGATTCCAGCTTCAGAGTTCCCTGGGCTGAATCCACGGTCGCGTGGTAGGACAGGCGCACCGGTTTGAAGAAGGGGAAGAGAAAGAGGGCCAGGTTTTTGGCCACCGGGTCAAGCAGCAAAGACAGGGCTGGTTCGTCCTCCCAACTCAACAACTGATTTTCCGCCCAGGGCAATCTGGAAGCGGCCAGTGCGAACGCTGCCAAAGCGCTGTCGCGCCTGCCTTTCAGGTTGAGGGCGTTGAAAATGCCGTTGTATATGGAGAATTCCAGCACGGTCCCGCGGTCGCTTTCGATCCTGTGAACCCCCAGCAGGTCCACCGCCACCTTCCAGGTCTCGGTCCAGAGGTCCTGGCCGGATTTGACTTCAAAGCTCTGTTCCTGCCCCAGTCCCAATCTCAGGATGGCGGCCAGGTCCTGCTCCGGAACGAGGGTGGAGACGCGTTCCCGTTCTGCTGGAACGCCACTGCTGACCAGCTCAAAGCTTCCGTCATCAGCGCGTTTGCGGTAGTTTACGATATGGCTGAACACCGTGGCTGAACCGGCATCTGGACCGCTCTGCGCGTGAAAGTGGAGGTGCGGAACGGGAGAACGGCCTGAAGAACCCACCTGGCCGATCTTCTCACCCTGCTTCACCCAATCGCCTTCCTTGAGTTTGACGGAACCCTCCTTGAGATGGGCGTAGAGGGTATAGAAGCCGTAGCTGTGATAGAGGGAGATGTAGTTTCCCCAGTTATCGTGAGTGTTGGAGACCCCAATGGGATTATCCGGAATGCTGTGTACCACCTTGGCCACATAGCCTGCCGCCGCTGCCAGAACCGGTTTTCCAAAGCAGTAGTAATCCCGGAGGTCATGCTCGTTTTCAGAGCATTTGTGGCCTTTTTTGTCCTCAATCTCAAAATCCCAGGCGTAGGCCCACTGGCTTTTATGGGTGTGATCTCCTTCATGGCCCTGGGTGATAGTCCATTCTCCACTCACCGGCATCATGATCTGCGGCACGCCGGCACTGGAAAAGCGTTTGAAGCGGCTCAAATAGGCGTCCAGCGCTTTTTCTGGATGCAGCACTCCATAATCGTTCATCACCGGCGAGCGTTGTTTCAGCCTCAGCCTCAGAGCAAAGACGGTGAGGATCACCACGATGTTCATCGGGAAGGCAAACATCGGCACCCAAAGGTTTTGCGCCCTTCCAGCCATATCCAGGGCAAAGGTATAGCGACCCGAGAGGGCATGGGCGATCAGAAACCCCGCTGCTGTTCCCAGGGCTGCCAGCAGGTAGCTGCTCTTGCCCGGGACCAGAAACACCGAGCCCAGCGTGAGGGCGATCAGGATCATGTTAAAACCCGGAAAAAACATCCCGTAGGTGTCACCCATGTCGCTGAACCTCAGTAGGAAAGCGCAGATGCTCCAGCCCAGCAGAGAGAGCATGAAACCGATCCTGGAGATGAAGAGCAGAACCAGTGCCACCATTATTCCAGTCAGTAGATCTGTCACAAACACGATGTTGGCCATGCTGAGAAAATACTCCCGCCAATACCACGGCAACGTGATCTCCAGGTCCCAAAGGCCCGGCTTCTGAAAACCGGTGCCGCCAAATAAGCCGCTCCTCACCAGGTAAAACCACAGCAGCGTGGCGGCAATGGAGAAAGCCAGACTCATGGACGGCATCTTGAACCAGCTCATGGTGAGCGAACTGAGGCCTACATAGAGCAATTGAGTAAAGACGGCCGCGATCATCAGCAGAGCCAGGAAGGGCAGGGGGTTTTGCTGCAGCAGAGCCCAGGGATAATAGTATCCAAGAGTGAGGCCGATCAGGAGGCTGTTAAACCCCAAAACCCCGCTGGATGATTCCCAGCCTTCAAAGCCCAGGATTCTGGAGCTCAAGAGGCCAATGATCAATCCCGCCAAACCCGCCAGGCCCACCACTGGAGATACCAGCGTGAGCAGCATCAGGGCCAGCCCCACACCCAGGTGATCAGAAAACATCACCGTGGCGTAGGCATGCGGGATGGACTTCAGAAAGGCCAGCGGTTTGGGCTTCACCAGCTATCCTAAAAGCTTTTCAGATGGTCTGGGATCAATTCCCGCCCCACGATATCCTTCAGGGTTTCCCGCTGGCGGATCAATTCCGCCTCTCCGGTCTGGGAAATCAGCACGATGGCTGGCCGGTATTCTATGAACTGCATCCACTGCGTATTGTTGTAAGCGCCCATGGGAGCTATCAATACCGCCTCTCCGGTCTGCAGATCGGGGAAGGGGACAGCGGAACGGATGACGTCGATATTCATGCAGAGGGGACCGTAAAACACGGTGTTTTGATAGGCCCCTGGAAAAGGACGGGTGGGGATGACGCGCAGCTTGTACCACCAGGCTGTGATGGCTGTATTGACCCCGGCGTCCAGGATCACAGCCCGCTCACCGGTGGGCAGGTTTTTCTTGCCGAGCACGCTGCTGATCAGATAGCCCGCTTCATCCACGAGCGCGCGACCCGTTTCCAATATCAGGGTAGGATTGTGGGAGGCCACAAAGTGGGATTCATTGAAGGCGTCGCCAATGGCGCTGGCATATTGATCGAAGGAGGGGGAACTAAATTCACCCGGCGCGTAAGAGCCCAGCAGAGTGTTTTGGGAAGCGAAACCACCCCCCAGATCGATGTAGCTCACCACCACCCCCAGCTCGGTTTCGACCCTGGCGGCCAGCTCCAACAGGGCTTTGGCGGCATAATAATAGGCATGGGCGTCCAGGATAAAAGTGCCGATGTGGGTGTGCAGGCCCACCAGCTTCATGGCCTTGCCGGAAAGCAGACGCTGGATGGCCCGGTAGGCTTCTCCGTTTTCATAATTGAAGCCAAAACGGCTCCAGATAGGTACAATGCCGGCATCCATATTGACGCGGATCGCCACTTCAGGCTCGATGCCTTCGGCGCGGGCGATCTTTTCGATCAGATAGAGCTCGTCCAGGTGGTCGATGTGCAGCCTGGCACCTTCCCTCACGGCTTTGGTGATATCCTCAGCCTGCTTGCCCGGGCCGTTGAAAATGATCTGATTTCCAGGGATGCCGAGGCGTCGCGCCATGTCATATTCCATTCCGGAGACCACTTCCGCCCAGGAACCTTCCTGATGATAGATGTTGCAGATGGCGCCCAGATAGTTGGTTTTGTAGCTCCAGGCCTGCTGCAGATGAGGATAGTGCATCTGCATGATATCCTGCATGCGGCGATACTTCTTGCGAAGCTGGGATTCGGAAAACACCAGCAGTGGCGAGCCAAACTGACTCACCAGGTCTTTGATCGCGATGCCGTCGATGCTTTCCTGATGACGCACCACACTCTTGGCGCCGTATTTATTGATATTGCCAGCGGAGTTGCGTTCGATATTGGGGGCGATATATTGCTTTTTCATAGTCACTTACCTCTGTGGACCGGCAAACTTGTCCGCTTGCCCGTGCTTGATCAATTCGCTGCGGACGGTGAGCTCGCCCATGGTGGCGATGTCCGCTATCAGGTCTTCGGCGTGCCGGATAAACATCGTTCCGGCCTTGGCCTCCGGTAAAGGTTTCAAAGTTTCTCCCAGCGCTCCCAGCACCGCCAGAGCGGGCTGATTCTGTCCAGCCCCTTCGGCCAGACGAACCCAGGCAGGGAAACGGGGATTGATCTCGATCAGATAACAGACGCCATCGTGGCCCATCATCACTTCCAGTTCACAAGGCCCGCGCCATTTGAGGGCAGAGATGATTCGCTGGGCAAAATCTTCCAGCTGGGCGTTTTTGATCACCACGCCGCCAAAGCCTTTGCCTTTGTCTGTGATCACCAGCTTTTTCTGGGCCACCATGCCCAGCATGCTGCCATCTCCATCTCCCACTACCACAATGTTATACTCTTCGCCGGGCACCAGCTTTTGAAAGATGATCGGCAGGCCCCAGCGCTCGCTGATCTCATGAAAGTATTTGATCCCCTCAAAGCGGTTGTGGGCCTTGAAAGCCTCATAGTAACGGCCTTTGACCATCATCGGATAGGGCAGGTCGTCTTTGGCTTCGGGAATGCGTTCCGGTTCCGAGACCAGCAGCGTGCGGGGGACAGCTATCCCTTTGGGAGGGAAATAGTTGGCCAGTTTGGTCTTGTCTCTCAGGAGGAAACACTCCTCGGTGGGTAGAAAAGCTCGGATGCCGCGCCGCTTCAGTTCGTCTTCGAGGCGGATATACTGCATGATTTCGGCATCGAGGGTGGGAATCACCACATCGATGCTCTGGGAGGGCAAAATCTGGTCCAGGCGATTCAGAAAAGCCTCAGCGCCCGCGGAGGGATAGGGCATCAGATAAGCCGCATCCACGAGACCGTCCACATAGACGCCGGATTCCATCGAATCATACACCAGGCCCACCACTTTGCCTTTGAAACCGGCGGCCCTTAAACTGCGGATGACTGGAACTCCGGGCTGGGGATTGTCTCCCGTTTTAAGACCGGAGACGGCAATCGTGATGTCCAGATTACTCAGGTCAGGATAGCTGTTCATCGCTCGATCAGGTCCAGAGATTCCAGCATCAAAAAGTAGTGTTCCAGATCGCTGGCGCAGTCATCTTCCCGCACCTCATAATCTTCCATCAGCTGGGCTATGATCTGCTCTTTGGATAGCCCCGCCCCGAGCTGCTTCATGATGTACAGCCCTGTCTCGTTGGCACTGTAGCTGAAGCCGCTGGCCGGGTCGAAAATAAAGCCGTTGTCATTCATGGCAAGGCTCTTAACTTTGTCGGTGTTCATTAATCCTCCCGGATACTTTTAGTGCTGCCTCCCCACACACAGGGTGGCACGTCTCTAATAATACTTGCGGACTACAACATTACCGCACTCAAAATATAGTTGTCATTATAAACAGGGAAGTATGGCATTGCAATTCTAAAGCCATATATCTGTCAATCAGTATTTAACAACGTGATGGGATCGAACCAGTCTGCTGGCTGGATGTTCCCTCTTCTGGTCCGGATCCTGGACCATTGCTCCCACTTGACTATCGCACGCTTATCCCGTGCTTATCGCACGCCTATCGCGTGCTTTGGCATGGGTTAGGCACGAGTGAGGCTCAGGTGACCGGAACCTGATAAACCAGCGGCATACTACCCGGTCAACGGTCTGAGTCCCTGGTGGGAATCATCGGGATCATGGGACGCGTAGTCTAGCTGAAATGCCGCCCCTGACGGGGCTTCAAAATGCCTTTTCACACAAGTCCAGAGTCGGGAATCCAGCCCATTGTGTAGCAGAGAGTTGTCTGTAAGCTGGATTCCCGTCTCCGAGCTTGTGTGAAAATGGCGCATCGAGCCCCGTCAGGGGCGATATTTTAGATTGTTGCACCACGTCTAAAGCTCTTGTCTTACATCAATCAACGCATCTAAATTGCCGCCCCTGCCGGGGCTCGATATATGAGCGAGGGGGGGGGGTGATGTCTATCTGAAATGCCACCCCTGACGGGGCTCAATGCGCCATTTTCGCACCAGCTCCTTCACGGGAATGACACTGAGGTTGCTTTTCATTGCAGGTAGCGGATTAGTCAATTCAACGAAGTTCAAGCGGCCACGATGAGAGTATATGACAGCGAGTTTCCGGGCCGCTTGGACTTCAACCAGTACACTCTCGAACATTATTGCTCCGATATCCTGCTTGAAGTCCAAAGCGCCCAGACATAAAGAGATGGATGTGTATGTTATCCAGGCGCTTTGAACTCCAAGACGGCTTTTTGGCCAAAGCTCTAAAGTCAATGCCAGGAGCGGCTTCGCGATTGTTGCGGTGTCAGCTTAGAGGGTGAGGGCCAGCTTCACATAAGCGGTGGCGCTGTCTTTGCGAAAATCCTGAAAAGCCGTGTCGTATTCAAAGTCGGCGGTTTTGGTCTGCTGGGTGGAAAAGCCCAGATAGAGAAAGCTTTCCGGCATGATCTCATAACGGATGTTGCCATAGAACTGCAGCCATGCTTTGTCGGCGCCGCGTTCATAGCTGTCTATCGAGGTGCCGATCAAGGCCCTGGCTTTGGCATTGGGATCGTAGCTGAGATAGGCGTTCAGGATCGAGTAGTTGTCGTCCAGGACCACCGTCTGGGGTGTTCCGTTCACTACCACGGTATTGATCTTATCATAGCCATACTGGCGATTGCTGAAATAGACCGTATAGCCTAGCTTTCTGGCAATGGTGCCCCACATGTTGAGCGACACGGCGAAGAGGTCGTAGGGATGGTAGAGCTTGTAAACCAGGGTGTTGGCATAGGTAGCCTGGATATACATGCCAAACTCAGACCACTTGGGGAAGCCCAGACTCAGGGTGCCGCTCCAGGTAGAGTGAGGGTCCCGGGCCAAATCCAGGACCTGGTTGTGGGAGCCGATGAGCGAGAGATTGTATTTGGGGCTGAAGCTGGCCCAGAAATTGGCCCCGTTACTGTACTCCACAGGATGGTCGTCGGCCTCAATGTCGAATTGGTAATACTCGCCCCAGGCGCTGAAGCTCATGTTTTTCAGATAGCGGTCCCGGGCGGGAGGGGTCCAATCGATGCTGTAACCCGCTTTCTGAAAGTCAGTCTCGTAGGACCAGCCGGTATCGGCATTGAAGTCTCTGGAAACATAGCTGTAATAGGCTGCCAGATCCCAGTCGGCAGGTTTGTAGCCCAGGACGCTGCTGTTAGTAAAGCCGTCCAGCCTGTCAGAGGGGACATCTCTGTCGTCATCTTTGGCGCTGCCCTGAAACTTGTTGCGGATATAGACGTCTTCCACAAACTCCCATTCCGCGTCCGCCAGAGCGATGCCGTTGTAATAGTCTTTGTTGAGGCGGCCCAGCAGAGCGGTGTTGATCTTGACACGGCTCCAGGTGGAGCCCAGGGCCAAAACCTGATAATAGTCGTCTGGATTAATCAGCGCGCCGGTATCGTCTTTGATCTCTCTGTCCAAGGCTCCCAATACGCCCCAGTTGAGGGTGTTGGCGGTACCGGTGGCCTTCCAGGCAAAGCTGGGCTTCACGATATTGCGGGTGTAGAGCAGGTCTTCCACTCCAAAGGCGTCGATATCCTCGCTGAAGAAGAAGCGATTTTCATAGTAGTAGGGCGGGTATTTGCTGTTGTAGTTGTCACTTGCGTCATCGGGAGGGACGTCTGAGTAGTCGGGATTGAAGCTCAGTTTCACTCTGCTGCGCTGGCCGGGATTGAGGCTGACATCCAGGCCCAGATAGTCCGGATCAAAGCTGCTGGTCTTGCTAATCATGTCATAGCTTTTTACCAGATAAGGCTTTAGCTTGATCTCCAGTTTGCGTTTGACGCGATGGCTGAGCTGGAGGTCGATGCCCTTCAGAAAATAGTCTTTGCCCATATTGGTGTTCACATAGGGGGCTGAGAATATCTCCTCTTTGCTGTCGTTGTAGCGCGCCAGGATTATCTTGAACATATAGGGAGGATGGGGAGGGAACCGCAGCTCGCTGAGAGGGATGCGCATCGTGAGCTGCCAGAGCTTGCCGCTGTGTTTGCTCTCGTAGCTGTAGTTGCTGTTCCAGCTATAATCCACGCTCATATTGAGGTTACGGGTGCCGTCGTAAAGACCTCCGGAAGGGAAGCCCAGAAAGTAATAGGCATAATAGCTTTCCGGCTGGGTGATGAGCTGCACCCTGAGATAGTCGGCATCGCCACCCTCATCACGCATGCGGGGCGAGCCAGGTTTAAAGCTGGCGTCGATCTCGGCCTCATAATAGACTACCAGATCGTTGCCGTCCTGCCATATCCAGGCTTTGGTGGGCAGGGTTTCGGGCTTCATGTCGTCCGGATCGACCCTCACAAAGGAGGAGATCATGTTTTGAGGTGTGAGCACGGGAGTGCTGGATTCAGGAACGATAATGGCGGTCAGAGAAAGGCTGAGCAGCAGGAAGGTCAGCAGGGTGAGCAAAGCTTTCATATTTACCTCAAGGCAGTGGTCTGTTGCATAGAATCATGCTTTTATAAAGCAACTCTGCTGTCAAGACATAAGTGAAGGCAGTTAAGAATATTTAACCGGAAAATCGTTAAAAAACCTTGCCTTGGAACGCCGCACCGGAAGAATGGGACACGGGGGCGTTATAATGTGTCAGTGAAAACTTCAAATACGATCACCGAAAACTTCAAATGGGGAAAAACGGGGAGTTTTACGCCTAAGTAGCCCAAACTCCTGTCACTGAAAACTTCAAGCTTCTGTCACCGAAAACTTCAAATGGATCACCGAAAACTTCAAGCTTCTGTCACCGAAAACTTCAAATTTGTTTCACTGAAAACTTCAAGCTTCTGTCACCGAAAACTTCAAATGGGTTTCGCCTAACCTTAATAAAAAAACGTGGGAAACACCGGGCGGCGTTCCCACGTATCGGAGGGCATTCTATGTAGGGTCTGTAGGCTATTGATAATATAGCCTGATCTTCTCTCGATGTCAATCAACATTATTTCGAATCTCTCTTATCGTATTGCGCAGAAAGGACTTGACCACCTGTGCGAGGGGTGCAATGTAGCACCCATAAATCATCAGTCGGGTAACCGAGAAGGAGATCAAGATGACCAAGCAAAACAAGAATCGTAACCCAACTTTACCAACCCGACCAGCCATACAATTGTGCCACAGCAACATAATGTTGCTATGGGCACTACACTACTTTAAACTTGCTTGATGTTTTTGGAAGGGGATTGTGGTTTAGATTTAGGGC
>Ga0209311_1000829_pt1 | contig 26587 bp, 16 predicted proteins | sample AD_UKC045_MetaG_FD_184417 | JGI IMG/M metagenome (GOLD analysis project Ga0209311, IMG submission 184417) | Active sludge microbial communities of municipal wastewater-treating anaerobic digesters from USA - AD_UKC045_MetaG (SPAdes) (version 2) | ecosystem: Engineered > Bioreactor > Anaerobic >... | reverse complement strand
ATCCAAGCTCTTTATCTGGCTCCTGTCTTTTTCGCCAGTCGCTTTCATGTTCCCTCCTCGCTTCTTGATCAAGTTTAACTTTTCTTGACTTCTTTGTCAAGGGCGAGGAGGTCATTTGGCCTTATTTCATCAATAGCATTTTTTTGCTCATCGTGCGATCCGCGATCTTTAAGCGATAAAGGTAGACCCCTCCGGAAACCGGCCGGCCCGAATTATCCAAACCATCCCATTTGACGGAATAGGACCCCGCCGTCTGTTTGGCGTCGACCAAGGTGCGCATCTCCTGACCCAACAGATTATAGATCACCAGCGATACATGATCGGCTTTCGACAGACGATAAGAGATATTCGTCAAAGGATTGAACGGATTGGGATAATTTTGAGCCAGGTTGAACTCGTTTGGGCTGGTCCGCTTTTTATCAGCGACAAAAGTCGTTGGAGTGATAAAAGGGGTACGGGCCGGTGGTTTATAGATCGCTTTGGCATTGACCATGGAATCCTTCAGAGCGGCGATTATTTGATCTCTGTTCGCCAGGTAAATGGCTTTTTTATCCGGGAACCAGTTCAAATCACCCAGCGGCAGACCGTCTGAACCGCCGGTCAACCACTTTTCATTGCTGTAGCGCAGGTCAAAGGGCAACGGCCAGTTGCACACCGGGACTCCTTCGGCGGTAAAGTTGACGATATAGGGAACGCGATAATCCGGCGGCGGGAGAGGCTGTTGAGCCGGCGGCTTCCAATAAGCCTCGGTGAATGCAACGAGCAGGTCGGTGTTGTGGGCCGGCTTGACAAATTGGGGATGGAAATTCAGATAATTCGTGCCGATTTTATAATTTGTGTCGTTTAGTACGAACGAATCGACAGCCGCAATCTCCCAGTACCCTGATTGGTGAATGCTGTCCTGCGGTGTTTTGGTTGCAAACCAAGCATTGATTTTATCTTCGATGATAAAGCCGTTCTGGCCAAAATAGCAGGAGACCGAATCCAGCTTGTCTTTGATCGGCAGATAATCATTATAAGTGGTGAAATGCATTTGATAAATATCATTGGTTCTTATCTGATTGGGCCCATAGCCGATGAACTCCCAATTAAGCCAATAATTGTTGGCGCTGATGAACTCGTAATGACGCATCTCATGCGCACACTTGATCATGTTGATGAACGAATTGTGGAGGATGGTCGTTTTCATTTTTAAAAAGGGTCCGGCGTTGCATATCTCTCTGCCCACATTCACCATGGTATTATTTTCGAGTATAAAGCTGTTGCCGGTTACGTCAAACCGGGTGGACATGCCATCAAATACTCCATAGTCCAATCCACCCCCATTCAGGTAGACGCAGTCGGTGATTTTGACGTCGATGCCGGTTGAGCGGCTTCTGAAAATTCGTTCCTCCCAATCGCAGAAAACCATATTATGGGCTTCAAAGCGTTTGCCGCCGTTGCTGGTCATCATGTCTCCTACCATCAATCCTGTGCTGACCAGGCCGCTCATGATGAAATTCTTCAGGATCAATTCCCCGCCCGCTAAGAGTTGAAAGCTGGGTCTGGCGGCTCCGGTGGCAGCATCGGGGGTGTTGACGATGACGGGCGGGTGGCCCTCGGCGGTATCATGAAGCATGCCGCCGTTATCCGGGCCAACAATCTCTAACTTGAATTTGATGTCCATCCGGCCGTCCAGCGCATAAAACTTTGAACGTTCGAGTTTATAAACGCTGTGGGCGCGCGATCCATCTGCCAGAGTGTCGCCGAGAATTTGATTGTTGATGTAGTCATTGGGATCCAGAATCAATTCGTTCTGGGCGATGATCGGGGCTGCAACGGCCAAGCACAAAACGACGAGATACAGGCTCACTTTTTTCATTTCAAGTTCTCCTCATGATGTTTTGTGGTGCAACCATCGTTCGATGTTTAGCACATCTTGTGTTTCTAATGGCAACGTTTGTCAGTCATCCACCTCCTTTCAATGGATATCCAACGGCCGTCGAATCGGACGTGAACTGGCGTCCTGTAATAGAACGATTTTCGGCATCACCTCCATTTCAGTTTTTATCGCTTGGCGAATTTTCATTATGCTATGCACACTGAAAAAGACTGCGATCCTTGCAGCGGGCAGCCGAATGCCGCCTGCGCAGCTCTGCAATATGGAAACGTGCGATCCTTCCATTAAAACCTGTATCGAATGCCCAGATCTATGGTTCTCCCGTAATAGCCGGCATAGGAAAGCAACTCCAGCGTGCTGGTATAATGCCGGTCCGGCCGATTGGTGAGATTGCTCGCATTGCAGTAGAGTTGAAATCCTTTCCACGGCAACTTTTGATTGACAATCAGATCCCATCGGTAATAATCATCGGTAAAGGAATCCAATTCGATTCGGTAGGCAATCCCACCCACGACATTGCCCTGGAATAGAAAAGACAATCGTGCGGAAAAGCCGCGGAAATCGTAACCCACCGTGGTATTAAGGATATCGTTGGCCTGTTGCGGCATCCGGCCGGCTCTCGTCGTATCGGTGAAAACCATTTTGGCAAAAGGTCCGGTACCCTTTTTGGTCATCGTCTGATAGGGATACCTGGTTTCTGATTTCATATGCGTATAATTGATATTAAAGACCAGACCGCTCAGCACGGAAGGCAGGTACCAGAAATTGGTCTGCCAGTCCACCTCGAATCCCCTGACGAACGTTTTATCTTTGAGGTTGATCCAGGTGCTAATACCGGTATTCTTGGTCTGATGCAATGGAACTTTATAGTTAATTTTACTTGCATCGGTGGTTTGGAACCCAAACGGGGTTATCAAGTCATCCATCTCTTTATAAAAGTAGCCGCAAGTCAACAGGCCGATATGATTATTATACAGGGAGGCATAGACGTCATAATTCTGCGCAATGGCGGGGACGAGTTCTGTATTTCCCAGGACCAGAGTCGGAGCGCCTTTGTCATGATAATAATAGGGTGAAAAGGCTCTGTAATCGGGATAAATGATGGTCCGTGTGCTTGCGAGGCGCAGATCAAACCAATCGGTGGGTTTGAGACGTAAATGGATTTGCGGGAACCAATGCTCTCTTTTTCTCTTTGAAGTCACCTTTTCATTGTAATAATCATACCATTGCGGACCGATATAGGTTGTTCCAAAGGCATCGTAATCCGTATTCCAATTTTCGTAGCGAATGCCGGGCATGAACATGATATATCTTCCCAGATTCAATTCAGTCATAAAATAACCGGCATACAGTGATCCCTTGTACGTATAATCGTACTGATTGGACAACTGTGGATCTAGAAAGTAATAACCCCATTCGCGTGCGAGAGACTCATAATGTCTCATTTTATCGACGTCAGCGGTGTAATAGAACTTGCTGACGTTCTCCCTGCCGGAAAGAAAATTACCGACATCATAGTCCGCATCCTCGAAGAGATGGGCGTGGATGCCATTGCCGGTATCATCAAGCACCAAGCCGAGATCGGTCCACAAAGAATCCTTCATCATGGCGGTAAACACTTGACTTGGCTTGTCTCGATCCGGGTGCACCCAGCGAACCGTTTCATCATTTTCCCGTTTATCGTATCGGTATTTGCCGCCGAATCGAATATTTCCCGACAGATAATCGGCAAAGCTGTATGGAATGCTGAAATTGATCATGGCGTTTCGTTCACTCTCAACGACATCCCGCTGCAAAGATTCCAAATGTTTTACTCGAAAGATATTATTATAAACCTTGACGCTGTTGAGAAACTCGCTGGGGGTGGCGGTTTCATTCAACGGCGTCTCAAATCCCTTCTGGTCTTGCTCCGCTATCACTCGCATTTGCAGATTATCGGGAACCTCTTGTTTGGAAACCGAATTGGAAAATGAAAAATCCATTTTTATATTAAGCAGTTTGAATTCGCCTTGTAAGGCGTTACTATAAACCGTATTGCTGTTGTCGTCGCCGGTTTGCGACCAGGAATTGAACTGGCTGCCTTGAACGCCCAGGGTATTTTGCATCGTGGTATAATCAGAGGAAAGGTTGCTGATGAAATTGCTCAACAGCAAAGTGCCGCCGGGCAACTTGTAATCCAGAATCAGGCCCCCGCCGCTTCTCTGGCGTGTCGTTGATACGTCGCTGATGGTAACCCCATTGAGGTCGATGACAGTCAGACCTTTAATCTTCGTCTGTTCTTCATTGGTTGTATAGCTTGCACTTAAAGCATCCGAACTTCGATCAAACTGGTCGATCGATCCCGCCACCTGCACTCCCAGTTTGTCGTTGAAAAAACGATTGCTCACCAAACCGGTTGTCTTATAATTGCCGTAATTGTTCGCAACCGAACCATAGCCGCCTTGTGCGCTGAAATTGACATGGAATCCTTCGCCGGCTTGGCTGATCTTCAGGTTAACAGTGCCGCCGACCGCATCCGCATCCATATCGGCGGTTACGGCTTTAGTCACTTCGATCCCGGAAAGGAGATTGGGAGAGATCATGTTCAAATCGACGCTTCGATCATCGCGATCGGTGGATTGCATGCGAACGCCGTTGACCATCATCACGTTATATTTCGGCTCCATGCCGCGAATGGCCACTTTTTGCCCTTCACCGCCGCTGCGAATAATGGAGATTCCAGGCAATCGCGCCACCGATTCCGCCGCATTGACATCGGGTATTTCCTGAATCCGGTCAGCCGCCACAACATTTTTTATCGTTCTCGCGGACAGCTGTTGGTTGATGGCTTCCATCTGTCCTTCCGCTTGAGCGGTTATTTCGACGGTTTCGCCTTTGATGCCCGCATAAACCAGGTTGAAATTTTTAAACACTTTTGCTCCGGCGTCGACAACGACCGACAGGCTGCCTTCTTTATAGCCGATATATTTGGCGATGAGCGTATAGGTACCCGGTGGAACTTGGGCGATGGTAAATTCCCCTTGGGCGTTGGTCGCGGAGCCTCTGCTCATGTCCTTTATAAATACATTGGCGCCCGGCAAGGATTCTCCCGTCGCCTTATCCTTCACCACCCCTGAAATCGTGCCGCTGCTTTTTCCTTTCGACGCGCTTTCAGAAGAATAAACATCCCCCCTCCCCGGCGTTCGCAACGTCTCTTTTACTTCCCCACCCCAAACGAGCGAGGCAAAACAAAGCAGCAAGAACATGGCGGATATGCGCTTTTCCATCGTTACACCTCTCTCCTTCTTTGTAAATAGACCGGAATGCACTCTGATTCAAGCGGTCTCTCTGACGATCAGTTCGGGCCTCAAGATCACCGTCTTGTCTGCAATGAGAACATCATTATTGATTTTTTCGATCAGGATTTCTGCGGCGGTTCGTCCTATGAGCTGAATGTTCTGCCGGACTGTGGTTAACGCGGGATTAAAGAATTTCGCCAATTCAATATCGTCATAACCGATGATGCCGATATCATCCGGTATCCCGCAGCCCAGTTCGATGGCCGCTTTGACGGCGCCCATGGCCATGACGTCATCCCAGGCATAGACGCCATCCACTTTGGAATTTTGTTTGAGGGTCCTTTTTGTTTGTTCATAAGCCGCCACAATCGTATCATCGCATTCGACCACTCGAATAGAATCTTTTGACAGGCCATGTTCCAGAAGCGTTTTTTCGCATGCAGCCATGCGAGTGAGGGCGACGCCGGATAACGGTCGACGAACCAGATAGGCGATGTGCTTCTTGCCTTTTTTTATAAAATGGCTCATTGCCAGTCGGGACCCCTCCTGCTGATCGGTAGAGACATAATCGCACTGGATCTCTTTGGGAACGCGATTGAGAAGAACGAAGGGCGTGTGAATTTTCTGCAAGTAGGCGAAATAACGGGGATCCTCATGCTCCGGAATGATCAACACCCCATCGACTTGCTTTTGCAGCACCAATTTCAGGGTGTTGTACTCTAGATCGAGATTTACGCCGGATCTCGAAGAGATGGACAAAATAATCTGATACCCCTCTCGAGCGGCGGTCAATGAAATACCCTGTAATATTTCGGCGTAAAACGGATCACTGATGTCGCGAAGAATCACGCCCAGCGTTTTGGATTTTTTCGATTTCAGACTTTGGGCCAACATATTCGGGAAATAGCCCAGATCATTCGCAATTTTGACAATTCTGTTTTTGGTATCGGGATTTATGTCCTCCTTATCGTTCAGCGCTCTGGAAACCGTGATCGGCGAGACTTGGGCTTTTCTGGCGATGTCTTTAATGGTAATTTTCATTTTATATCGTCTTTCGAGTATTTTCGTACGTACGTGAGGAATTGGCGCCTCGGCTGCTGAATCCAATCAAGCAACGCCGTACATTCTTTGGTGAGTGAAAAATACCGTTTGAGAATCTGTTCCTAGCGAGCGATTGTAGAAGCGAAGGAGATTGCAACCGGTAACGAAACCGGCAACGTTACCAAAATAGAAAATATTTGGAAAAAGTCAAGAAAAATAGAAAAAAATCACTATCCCGCATCATCAATGACAACGTTGCCAGGGCGCGCATGACGCCATTCTTTCTGAACGATTCCCTCCTATCCCAGATCGCTGCGCTGTACCTGTTCGTCGGGCAGTTCGAGCGTTGCCGGAATCGCAATGCGGGCATGAATATACTTTGTTTCAATCCGTTGATGGCGGACAAGCTGAAAATCGCCATGCTTTCGACGGAATCGCACCGGTTTGGTAGGTCGGGTTTCCGCGTCAGGACCTGTCGTTGGATAGCGGGGAAAAAAAGAAGATAGGAAAGCGGGCGCCGGATGTCGATCGAGCGTCGAGATCGTTTGCATTCAGAGAAACGTTCTTCTATTCTATCCTGGCCCGATCCTCCGCGGCTGAAGAGAGGACCGGGTACCAGTCGATCTACACCTCAAGCATAGCCGCTTCTGCCAGACCCATGGCTTCGAGGAGAGTCAGCGTTTATTTCACTACGATCTCGCAGGTGATGATCTGCTTGTGGCCGCAGGGAAAAGTGATTCGATGTTCATCATGATCCAGCTTTTGCCGGCGTTCCTCGTTCAGGTTGGTCAACCACGCCTCCTGGATCGAATAAAACAACTTGATCTCTGCGGTCACCGGCTTCATAGTCGGATTGAACAACCGCAGGACCAGGCTGTCCCGGTGTTCGCACTTTTTCAAAGCGGTCAGCACCAGCTCCGGGTTGACGATCTCGACAAAACCGGCACTCTGCGGCAGATCGCCGCCGCCTTTGCCCGCCTGAGCAGCCTCCAGCGGCAGGGTGAACCGGTCGGCCTCGCGCATCACTTCGCCGGCCTGCCAGTCGCCGGCATGCGGCATCAGCGCATAGCGCCATTCGTGTTCGCCGGGAGACTGGGCCAGCTCCATCCAGGGATAGACATCCCATTGGTCGATGACCGGCGATTGGGTGGCGGTAAAGGCGCGCAGCAATGTAATGCACAACGTGCGATCTGGGTCATCCACCGCTTCGTACTCGCGAATGCCGTCGTTGAGAACGGCCAGACCGGTGCGGCCGTCGCTCAAGTCCACGAAACGGTGCATGGGATACTGCGGGTTCGGTTTGCCGTAGTACAGGCTGTCCGGAGTGCGCTCGATGGGCCGTTCAATGACGTCAAAGGCTGCCTCTGCAGCAGAAACCTGGGCCGCCAGACGAGTGGGGAAACAAACCCGCAGACGATGGTGTTTGGCCGCATTGAACACGCGCGTGGTCACATCCAATCGCCGCGTGCCTTTGCGCAAGGTGAAAGTCGATTCGACCGGCATCTGCTTGGTCACCTCGGCTCGACGCTGATTGCCCGGTTCTCCTTGCAAACCGTCCGGAATGGTCATTTGATGTTTGACCAGGTACCGATCGAGAAACGCGTTGCTCTCCAGATGAATGATTTCCGCTTTGCTTCCCAGCGTCGTTATGATCGTGTCCTGGGCAGGGGCGATATGGGTCCAGGGATGGCCGCTCTCGCCGCTGTCTTCAAAATAGTGCTGGCCGCTGAAGGTCTGGCCTGTGGTCTTGTCCACCAGATCCAGGCTGCCATCGCCGTGGATCTGAACCGAGAGAAATTCGTTTTCCATATGCGCCGCCGGTTTTTGCGCTTGCGAGACGGCCAGGCTGCCCTGGTCGCTTTTCTCCCGCTTGACCAGCAGGCTGGTATAACCGAAAGCCGGCACATCCTCAATATGCGCGTGCAGGGTGATGCGCTGCGAGCGCTGCTGCAAAGAGATATCCTGCAGGTTGCGCACCAGAGTGCCGAACGGCTCCCGTTTCACTTCAACGAACGGGACGATCTCGCCCTGAACCGTGCGCAAGGAGAATCCTTCATAACCGCACTTGTCCGGCAGATCGACGAGCAGCGTCATCACTTCGCTGCGCGGGAACGGCGAGGGGTTAAAGACCGTGATCACTGACTCGTGCACATCGAGATGACGGTTGTCGATGTTCTTTTGAATAGCGGACATGCCGCGCCGCATGACGCCCTGGGAGATGATGGTCGCCTGGTCAAAGCGGTAGTACATGTCTTTTTCCATCTGATCGATGCCGGCGCCGCAGATGGTGTCATGAGGATGATTCTGCAGCAGGTAGCGCCAGGCGCGGTCGATGGCGGAACGCATGTACTGGCCGCCGGACAGCCATCCCAACGCCGAGAACGGCTCAGCCCAGCGTTGGATTGCGGTTTCAGTCTGCGCGTTGCGCCGTTTAAGCCGGGTGCGGCTGGAGATGACGTCGCCGAACAGATGGGTCCATTTGCCCGTGGCGCCGGGATTGCGGCTTTCGCCTTTGATGAGAAAAGGATCCTTCACCTCTTTCATCATCTCCCGCATAAAGTTTTCCAGAGAATCCTGAAAGATCTCGTGGCCCATTTGCTCAAGAATGGGTTTGCTCGATTCGATCAGATGGCGCTCCTCCGGATCCGGAGAGGAGGAATCGAACCCCTGCATGCAGGCGATGTGGCTGGTGGAGAAATGCTGACTCTCATCCTTCACCAGTTTTTCCAGCTGCTTGGGCAGCACCTCTTCATTCCACTGCTTGTCGCGGGGATCGAGAATATAGTAATGTGCGTCCGGATGGTATTCGTTGCACAAGCGGAAGGGCAGAGCGCCGCGGTCCCAATCATACCACCATTCATCGCGGCTCATGCCGTAGCGCACCATGCGATAGACGTAAAAATAGTAGCTGAAGCGGGACAGGGCGCCGAACCGGCAGCCGGTGACGCGCGACCCGTCCGGGCCTTCCATGATGAATTCGGATTGCGGCGTGTTGATGCCGCGGTAGAAAATAATGGTGTCGATGTCAAAGCCCCGGTAGATCTGCGGCATCTGCGAGGTCTGTCCGTACGAAAACGGCGTGTAGCCGATCTTGCTGACCTTGCCCCATTCCGTCGCCAGCCGGTGGCCGACCACCAGATTGCGCACCAGCGATTCACCGTTGACGATATACTCTTCGGGAAGCGAATACCACGGACCGACGATCAAACGGCCCGATCGCACGTGCCGTTTGACCTGTTCCAGACGTTCGGGCCGCAGATCCAGATAATCCTCCACCGCCAGGGTCTGCGAATCCAGCAGAAAAGAGTGAAACTTGGGATCCCGATCCAACAAATCCAGCAGATCATCCATGAAATCCAGCAGCAGCAGCCTGGTCTCCTGAAAGGGATAGACCCATTCTCGATCCCAATGGGTGTTCGAGATGACATGTAATTTGTACTTTTTGTTCTTTTCATCCTGCAGCATAACTGTTTGCACTCCTACGGTTCAGTTCAAGGTCAGGGACGCGATTATTTCAATGCGGCATAAAGGTTGTGTAAAAGGACTCGGTTGTCCACGGCAGTGTAGCGGATAGTCCCGCCCATGCGATAAAAGGATTTAAGAAAACGCAGATAATAGTCCGGCGAGGATTTGGGCGGTTCGCCCTGCGACCAGTCCCACACGGAATCCTGCAGATCCACGACATGGATGTAATGGTCGTGAATTTTCTCGCCCTGCTGCAGGGCCAGGTTGTTGGCCTGGCTGAGCGCTTTTTCAAACACCTGCGGCGCCATGATGGCCGAACCGATGGAGAGGAAAACACCTTCGGAGAGCCGGCTGACCGAATGAACAAAGATTTTAAAATCCGTATGCGCGCCGCGGCCGATGGCAGCGCCGTTGGCGAAGGGGTTGTTGTAGATGATGTCGTAGCCGATGCCCGGATGCACCGTGACCGGAACGCGCAACCGACAAGCAGCAGCCAGATAAGAAAATCGCTTGAACGGATGCACGACGGAAAGCCGCCCCGGCGCCAGGTTGAATTTCTCCACGGTCTGCAGCAATTCCGCTAAAGCCGGAACACCCGCCAAATCGCCTTCCAGCCCAACGGCGATGCGCCTGCGCAGCGTATCCGCGTCGGGAATGTCCAAACCGTCGTTCTGAATCAGATGGCCGACCGACTCGCCATAACCCATGTTCTCCAGCGCACCGATCTGAACAGCCAGATTGATATACTTGCCGGTCTCCTCCCAGGTGCCAAAGCTGCCGGTTTCGACATTGGCGCGCACATCCTCCTCAGACCGGCCCAAATATGCGAATTCCCAATCATGAATGGTGCCGGCCCCTTGAGTGGCCAGGTGGGTGATCCAGCCCTTTTCCATCAACCGGATGAGAACCGGCGCCAGACCGTTTTTGATCAGATGAGCGCCAAAGGCGAGCATCACCGGCGCGTCCTGTTTGCGCGCGTGCTGAATGCGCTGCACGATCTCCGCCACAGCGGCAGCCACCGGGGCTGACATGGCCGGCGGCGGCGCCTCTGCATTCACAGCAACGGCTTCGATCCTGCTCTTGCTTTTTCGGGATTCCACTGGATATACGCGCAACCGCGCTGGATCTATTTGGGGAAAAGACATAAAAGAGCTCCATGAACAGCGGGTGAATGATGAATGAACAAATCAAAAATAAATATAACGAAAAAAGCGCACAAATAAAACACTATTCAGCTTCCATCGCGAACGCCGATCCGCCCGAATGCATGGCTAAAGAAACAATCATTTTACAAATTCTATTTTCAGGCTGATGATCTTTTTCGCTCCAGCGTCGAATATGATCTCTTTTCCCGCCCACTTGGGCCCCGGATCGTCCGCCGGCTTTTCTTCCAGGGTCGTCCGCGTCACTCGAAGCGGCGGCTGATGACAGATCAGCTTGCCCTGCAGGTCGCGGCCGGATGGATTATAGATGCGCACCAGCACCCCCCGGCCGTCTTCCGACCGTTTGACCGCGGAGAGCTGCAGGTCCACCGGGTCCAGATGAAAAAAGCTCATGGTTTGCGGCAACCGGCCTGCATGCGGGCCCGCCTGGGCCACTTCGAGCCCAACGACAAAACGCTCCGCCTGCGGCATCACTTGGCCGCGATCCCAATCGCCGGTGTGCGGATAAATATAATAGCGGAAGGTATGGATGCCCGGCATTTGCGACAGGTTCATCTCCGGATGGCGCTCCCAGCGCCAGGCTACCGTAGTCAAACTGACCTCAAATGCCCTCAGCAGGGTCAGAGCGATGGTTCTGGCCGCATCATCCGACACCTCGTATTCACGCAAGCCGTCGTTAATAATCGCCAATCCTGCCTGGCCGTCGCTGACATCGACGAATCGTTGATGGGGATGCGTGGGATTCCAGGTGGCCCGCCAGGGACTGTCCGGCCCACGATCGATGGGACGTTCCACCACATCGTACGGCTCCTCAGCGCAGGAATGGGCGGCGCCGGCGAGCAGCGTCGGAAACAGCACGCGCAGCCGGTGGTCGCGACAGGTGTTGTGAACCGTCGTTTGCACCTCCACTCCCCGATCGCTCTGCCGCAGCGTGAGCACGGAACGAATGGCGACTGCCGCAGTCTGCTCCGACCGGCCGGCATCATCTCCCTCGGCATCCAGACGGCGGACATAATCTCCCTTACCCTCCACCAGATGCTCCGGCACCTGCAGCACATGGGTCACCGCGTACTGAGCGAGATAGGGGCCGGATTGCAGACGCTCTATTCTGGCGCTGGAGCCCAGGGTGGTGAGCACGCGATCAAAGGCAGGCGGCACATGCCGCCAGGCATGGCCGGCCTCTCCCGCATCCTCGAAATAATGCAGCCCTTTAAAGACCTGCCCGCTCTCTTTGTGAGTGAGGTTCAGCGAACCGTCTCCGTTTATCTGCACAGCCAGGTGAGCGTTCTCCATAACGTTGGCCGCAGTGCACAACGAACCATCTTTCCTTTCAATGGTGTTTTGCGGACGGACGATGAACGACCGATAGCCCAATGCCGGCGTCTCCGGAAGAGGCAGATGGAGATGACAGCGCAGAACCTGCATTTCCATGGTGGCGTCGCCGAGATGACGCACCACCGCCGGATGTTCATAGCGGCACTGCTCTTGAAACGCAAGCGTTTCGCCGGTGACCGCGTCATAGATGCCGTATTGACCGCGCAGGTTCTTTAACGGCACATCCACCACTGCGGAAACCACTTCGCTGCGCGGAAAGGGAGAGGGATTGAATACGGTCAACACCACCTCGTCGTTCTTAACGCCCGAATGGTCGATCTGCATCTGCAGCGACTGCAGCGCACGGCGCGCCACAGCCGCGGAGATGTTGCGGCTTTGATCCAGCCGGTAGTGCATGTCCTTTTCGATCTGGTCCACGCCGGTGCCGGCGATGCTGTCGTGCGGATGGCACTGCAACAGATATTTCCACGCCATGGTGAGCGACGAGAGGGGATACTCTGCGCCGGTCAGATGGGCCAACACGGCAAAGGGCTCTGCCTTGCGCTGCAGCTCGATCTCCGCCAGCGCGTTTTTGCGCTTCAAACTGGTGCGGGCGGAGGTGACATCGCCGTACAGATGAACGCGGGTGCCCAGGTTGCGCGGCGTGCGACGCTCGCCTTTCAACACCGTCAGCTTTTCCCGCGGAATGGCCTGCCGCGCCGCTGCGATCCACTCCGGCAGACTGCTGTGAAAGATTCTGTCACCTTTGAGTACCTGGTCCGCCTTGGCCACGGTGTCGATTTCCAGCGTATCCGGCTGCGTGCTGTCCATGCCCTGCATGCAGGCGATGTGCGAAGAGGCGGCGTGCTCGGACTCGATCTTTTTAAACTGCGCCATCAGCTCAGCCAACCGGTCCTGGTGGAACTGTTTGACCGGGTCGAGGAGAAAATGGTGATCGTGGTAATGGGCTTCGCCACAGAGATGAAACGGCAGGCCGCCCTCGGTCCATTGATAATCCCGCTGCTGAATTTTTTTACCGTAAATCAACGGTCGGTAGACATTGAAAAAGAAATTATACCGGGCAAAAGAACCCATGCGCGAGGCAAAGAGCTGCGAGCCGTCGGCGCCTTCAAAGATGAACTCGGAGCGGGATTCATCCGGCGTGATGCCGTGATAAAAAAGAATCGTGTCGATGCCGAATCCCTGATAGATCTGCGGCATCTGCGAAGCTTGGCCGTAGGAAAAAGGACTGTAGCCGACCTTCATGACGCCGCCGTACGCATGGGCGATCTGATGGCCGATCAGCAGATTGCGCACCAGAGATTCGCCGTTTACCAGATGCTCTTCCGGCAGTGTGTACCAAGGCCCGATTAAAAGTCGCTTGGCCTCTACCTGTTTGCGCAGCGCCTCCGCCTTTTCAGGCCGGACCGCCAAATAGTCCTCGATGGGAATGGTCTGGGAATCCAGGAGGTAGCTCTTGTACTCCGGATGATTGTTCAGAAGGTCGAGCAGTTTATCGAGAAATTCCACCAGAAACAGACGGGTTTCCTGAAAATCATACAGCCATTCACGATCCCAGTGCGTGTTGGGAATAAAATGAAATTGATACTCTTTCATGCGGCGCTTCCAAAATAGATGAGTCGTTATTTTGTTATAAAGCTGGTAATATAATAAATATTAACGAAACAGCAAAAGCTAAAAAATCAACGGCAGAACCAGTCAAACAGGCGGGAGCGGCCGTTGGACTCTGCCAGGGCTCTGGCCAAACCACGGCGGTCAGATTCGTCCTACCGGACGGCAACCTTTGCCCGGCCGTTCATTGTCGCCCAGCTCTTCGTTGATCTTGTCGGCAAATGCCATCAGCCGGGCGACCACCTCAGGATGCTGCGCCGCCACATCCCGGGTTTCGCCCTGATCGTTTTCTAAATCGTAAAGCTCCAGACCGGTCTCCTTCTGAACATATTTGCCCGGAATCCCGCCGCTGCCTGCCGTCTGGCCTTGCATGGAACGATAGAGATGAGGAAGGTGAAGCTTCCAGCGGCCGCTGCGCACAGCCTGCAGCTGTCGTTCCCAGAAAAAGTACAGGGCTTCATGCGGCGGAGCGGCTGCAGAATCGCCATTCATGAGCGGCCAGATGCTGCGGCCGTCGATGGGATGACCGGGCAGCCGGGCGCCGGTGATCTCTGCAATGCTGGGGAAAAGATCGATCGTCATGCACGGCTGCCGGACCACGCTCTGCGCGGGTAGAATGCCGAGCCAGCGCATGATGCATGGAACGCGGACGCCCCCCTCCCAGACGGTTCCCTTGCCCTCGCGCAGGGGTCCGGCTGATCCGCCATGATCGCCGTAACTCAGCCAAGGACCGTTGTCAGAAGTAAAAATCACCAAAGTTTTTTCGCTCAGACCATTTCTTTCCAGGGCTTGGAGAATTTCGCCCACCGACCAGTCAATCTCCATAATCACGTCGCCGTAGAGCCCCCGTTTCGATTGGCCCTTGAACTTGTTCGATACAAAAAGCGGCACATGGGGCATTGAATGGGCGAGGTAGAGAAAAAAGGGCCGCGCTTTATTGCGCTCGATGAACCGCACCGCCCGTTCCGTATAGCGGGTGGTGAGCTGCGACTGATCCGGATTGTTCTCAATGGTCTTTTCATTCTCGATCAGAGGCAGCGGGGGGAAACGATCTCCCACCTCCGGATGTCCCGGCCACATGTCATTGGAATAAGGCAGACCAAGGTATTCGTCGAAGCCGTTCCGCGTCGGCAGGAAAGGCATATGATGCCCCAAATGCCATTTGCCAAAGATCGCGGTGTGATAGGCTTTCTGCTTGAGCAATTCGGCCATGGTCATCTCATCCGCGTGTATACCGTGAGTGGCTTGCGGCGACGGCGCACCCAGCAGGCCGATTCGATTAGGATAACAGCCGGTCAGCAGGCCGGCCCGGGAGGCGCCGCACACCGGCTGGGCCACATAGAAATCGGTGAACCGGACGCCCTCTTCGGCCATGCGGTCCAAATGCGGCGTATCGATGTCTTTGGCGCCGTAACAGCCGACATCCGCATAGCCCTGGTCGTCGGTGAGAATGATGACCACATTGGGCGAAGAAACGCGGTTGGAGGTGCAGCGCAACAGCGGGGTTTCGAACAGCGCGGCGGAACCCAGCGCCGCATTGTGCAAAAAGGATCGTCGTGAACAGCACTTCATGATTTCACCTCCATAGTTTGATTGAGGGATAGATCGAAAGAATCCGCCGTCCCAGCGAGGTGCAAAGAGCGGTTGTTATCCAGCGGTTTGCGGATGAAGCGTCGCTATAAACTTGGGCGCCCTCCTTCGCGGCGCCGCCTGTTCAAAGGCATAGGCCATGGCTAAAAGCTGAGGCTCCTGATAGGCGCCGGCGATGAACGAAAATCCCAGCGGCAATTCCATCACAAAGCCCATGGGCACGGTGATGTGCGGATAACCGGCCATGGCAGCGGGCGGTGGAAAATAAAAACCCACATCGTAATCCCCGTTGACCAGATCCGTGCAATTCGGCAGGCCGTAGCTGGTGCTGCACAGGGCATCCAGCCGTTGGGCTTGCATGAGATCATCGATGATGTTGCGCGCCTGAAGCGTCCGGGCGAGCGCATCGGTGTATTCTTTGCAGTCCAGCGCCCCCTTTGCCTCACAGCTTTCGAGGATCTCTTGTTTGAAATAGGGCATGGCCTCCGCCTCGCGGCGTTTATTGAATGCGATCACTTCCGCCAACGTGCGGACCGGCGCATTTGTATTTGCCAGATAACGGTTCACCCCCTCTTTGAACTCGTAACGCAGTACAATCCCTTCCGCATCGCCGATTTCCTGGCACGCTTTCAGCAGCTCGACTTCGACCACCTCCGCCCCCTGCTGTTTCAGCACCTCGATGGCCTGCCGGTAAACCGCCACCACCCCCTCATGCCCTTTCAGGTACGAGCGTTCGACGCCGATCCGTCTGCCCTGCAATCCGTCGGCAGTGAGAAAACGGGTGTAATCCGCATGCGCCTTGCCGCTGCTTTGCAGGGTGACGCGATCCTTCTCATCCACGCCGGTCAGAGCGCCCAGCAGGATCGCGGCATCGGTCACCGTGCGCGCCATCGGCCCCGCGGTGTCCTGAGTGTGCGAAATCGGAATGATGCCGCTCCGGCTCCACAATCCCACGGTCGGTTTGATGCCCACGATGCCGCAAAAAGACGACGGTGCGATGATGGAGCCGTCTGTCTCTGTGCCGATGGCTACGGCGCAGAGGTTGGCGGATACCGCTACAGCGGATCCGGAGCTGGAGCCGCAGGGATTTCGATCCAGCACATAGGGGTTCCTGGTCTGTCCGCCCCGGCTGCTCCAGCCGCTGGTGGATCGCGTGGAGCGAAAGTTCGCCCACTCGCTCAAGTTGGTTTTGCCCAGCAGCACTGCCCCTGCGTCGCGCAAGCGCGCAACGATAAAAGCGTCCCGCTCCGCTTTGTGGCCGTTCAGAGCCAGCGCGCCGGCGGTGGTCATCATTCTGTCGCCGGTATCGATGTTGTCCTTGATCAGCAGCGGAATGCCATGCAACGGACCGCGCACATGTCCGGCCTTGCGCTCCTCATCCATTCGGCCGGCGATGCTCAGCGCGTCAGGATTCAGCTCGATCACGGCGTTGAGAGCTGGTCCTCTTCGATCGATCGCTTCGATTTGCTGCAGATACCGTTCGACAATCGAGCAAGAGGTCCATTCGCCGCTGTTCATCTTTTGTTGTAGAAAACCGATGGTCGCTTCGTTCAGTGCGTGCTCGTCAGGCGCCGAGGCGCCCTTGACCGCAGAACCTTTGCCCGCGCGCTCCTGCACCCGACATGAAGTGCAGGTAAAGGCGGTCAGAGTCAATCCCGCCTCGGCGCTTTTTTGTAAAAATTTTCTTCTATTCATCGGCGCTTCCTTTCAAAAATCCCAGTTCAGAGCGGCGGATGCCGGATGTCGTATTATCGGCGCATTCACCCTTTGAGGGTAAAATAGGTAATTTAAATATTGGTGTAAAGCAGAATCATAAGAAAGCGCATGGCAAAATGAATGGCGTATCAGGTTATAGGCACAGCAGCCTGAAAGACCATGGCAAAGCGAGCGCTCTGTCACATTGCCGGCGTCCATTGGGTCTTTCAGCCGCCACGCGCAAATTGATATGAAACGTGAAAAATGCGTTGTAAGTTGTACGGAATAATCCCCTATTATACTAAAACAGGCTGGGTATGACCGATTTTCACGAGCTGGACACCCGGCATTCGCTTGGTATTTATCGCTTTGCCTTATTTCTATGCGGCGACGCATCAGAGGCGGAAGCCATCATCGCCGAAACATTCGTGCGCGCGGTTGTCGGCAAAGCGCTGCGGGCGCCGGCCGCTTTCAAGGGCTATCCGCTCAACATCGCCAGGAATCTTTATCTCGAGTCGGTGCAGCGCCGCAAGCGGTTCGTACACTGACCCGGTGCTCCTTTGCCGAATGGAAACAGGACAGCGAAATGACTTTTACCTAATGTCGTTCCGGTGCCAGCGCCAGGTTAATATTTATGTGGCAATTCATTTTTTTAATGCTATTTTGTAGTTTTGTGGACAAGTTCTGAAAATAAATGCAACGACGTCTCGATTGCCAAAAATGAAATACCGGCGATTATAATTTTATCATTCCAAGCGACAAAGGCCCATTAGGCGTTATTCACCCCGTCATCGAAAATAGACGACTATTATGAGCGAAACCTTTGAATACTAATATGTTACAAATCAATATCGGAACGAAACAATTTCCTGCGCTTTACATGCCCGTCGCTATTTTGGGGCTGAATGCAGAATGAATTCACCTCCAGTCGGAGCAGGACAAAATCCTCGCGGCCTTGACTACAGCCGATAGAGCAAACGACGCCGGAGTTCCCATTCATTTAATTTCGGAGCAACAATGAATAAAATACTGACCTCTCTGAGCGTTCTCCTGGTATCCATGGCGCTCGCTGCCGGCGAAACCAGGGTGGTAAGCCCGGATGGCTTTATTCCAGTCTGGACCGTCGCCGGACCATTTCCCGCCGAAATACAAGATCCCGGGGGTGAATCGCGCGGCGGCTATTATCACGATTTTCTCGCCGCGGCCGGCGGCGAACGCTACACCATACCCGCCGTCGGCGATCGAATCGAACTGGAATCCGCAACAACCATCGTTTGGAAAAACGCCTCGCCCAACGCTGCCGGTGTGCTCGACTTTATCAGTCTTTTCGCAGTGGAGCCCGGTCGTCTCGGCATCGCTTATGCATTCTGCCTGCTGAATTCTGAAACCGAACAGGATGTTTTGCTGAAAGTGGGCAGCAACGACGGCGTGCGCATCTGGCTGAACGAAAAGATGGTGCATGACCACCATGTGGCGCGCGGGCTGGTCGTCGGTGAAGATCCTGTGCCGGTCACGCTGAAAAAAGGCCGCAACCGTTTGCTGGGTAAAGTCGAAAACCTGGGCGGTTCCTGGGCGTTATCGGTTCAGGTGATGAATCAAGACGAACGACCGGCCGGGGGAATCGCCGCTGTGTCGGCAGCCGAAGGATTTTCGCTTCAGGACCATTTTTCAGTCCGCTGGCAGCAGTCGCCGTTTGTTCTGCGAACGGCGCAGGGCGAAGCCCAGCTTTTGCAGGCTGAAATTCTGTCCAACGGACTGGAGGAGGTGGCATTCCGCATATCCGCGCCGGCCTGGCCGGAAGATAAAATATTCCGCATCGGTCGTGTGGCGGCCGGCAACCGCATGCTCGATTTTCAATTGCCGGTCGTGGCAACGGACACCCCGATAAAAATCAACCTGGAATCCAAAACCCGTCGGCAGACCTGGAGCGACATCGTTTTTAAAAAGCCCCGTCGACGCACGGTGTACCTGGTCCAGCACACGCACACTGACATCGGCTACACGCGGCCGCAATCCGAAATGCTGGCGGAACACCTGCGCTACATCGATTACGCGCTGGATTGCTGCGACGCTACGGATGATTTTCCCGACGACGCTAAATTTCGCTGGACCTGCGAAGTCGCCTGGCCGGTGCAGGAATTTCTAAAACGACGGCCGCCCGCTCAAGGCGCCCGCTTTCTCCAACGCGTGCAGGAAGGTCGCATTGAAGTCGCCGGTATGTTCCTCAACATGGCTGAAACCGCCACGGAAAATTCCATGGCGGCGTCGCTGCAGCCGTTGCTGGAATTCAAGCAGAAATACGGCATCCCGGTGCGCACCGCGATGCAAAACGACGTCAACGGTGCAGCCTGGTGTCTGGTCGATTATTTTTCCGGCATGGGAGTAAAATATCTGACCATGGGGATTAACAAAACCCGTTCGCTGCTGCCGTTCGATCTGCCCACCCCTTTCTGGTGGGAGTCGCCGTCGGGCAAACGCATGCTGGCCTACCGCGCGGAACACTATCATATGGGCAATGTCTGGCGGATGCATGAAGGCCGACTTGGGCCGCTGCGTGATGGGATTCTGGGCTATCTGGCGCAGCTTGATCAGAATGGCTACCGGTTCGACCACGCCTATGCCCAGTTTTCGGGTTACCATACCGACAATGCGCCGCCGGCGGTCATCACAAGCCGTCTTATTCGTCGTTGGAACGAACTCTATGCTTCGCCGAAATTGCGTTTAGCCACAGCGCACGAATTTTTTCAATGGATCGAGCAGGAAAAAGGCGCGGAACTGCCGGTCTTTCGTGTGGCCTGGCCCGATTGGTGGACGGATGGATTCGGTTCCGCCGCACGTGAAACCGCGGCGGCGCGAACGACTCACGTCAGCCTGCAAACTAGTGAAACCACCCTGGCGTTGGCAGCCTGGCTGGGCACACCGGTTACGGCTCAAGCCCGGGCACGCTGGCAATATGCGCAGGAACAATTGCTGTTTTACGATGAACACACCTTTGGCGCCGCCGAAAGCGTCGGCGATCCTCAGGCTGAAAACACTCGGGTGCAATGGAATCAAAAATCGGCCTATGTATGGGATGCCGCGAAACTCGCCGGCCTGCTGCGCGATGAAGCTTCGGCTTCGCTCCGGGAAAACCTGCCGGCTGCGGAAGAGCCGACCATCGCTGTTTGGAATACTCTGAACTGGGAGCGCTCGGGACTGATTGAACTTTTTATCGATCACGAAATCATTCCGCAAAATTCAGCCCGCCGAATTATCGATGCCGTCACCGGCCGCGAAATTCCAACGCAACGGCTGAGCACCCGCACAGAAGGCAGTTTCTGGCTTCTTTGGGTCGACAGAGTTCCTGCGTTGGGCTACAAAATTCTACGCATCGGCGAAACCCCCAAAACCGTTCCGCCTCGGATGATCGACGCTCATCAGTTGGAAAACGGCTTTTACCGGATCGAAATCGACCCGGCGACCGGAGATGTGCTGCGCCTTTTCGACAAGGAGTTGCATGTCGAACTGGTTGATCCGAATGCACAATGGAAAATCGGCCAGCTCCTCCACGAACAGCTCAACGACGACCAGCGGCAGCTCAAGACCGGGGCGTTCACCCGCACGCCGGTTAAAAACGTCCGTCGGCTGGAAAGGATCAGCGGACCGATTTGGCAGTCCCTTCGATTTGCCGGCGATCTGGCCGGCTGTAACGGCGTCCAATGGGAGTATCGCCTTTTCGAAACCACAAAACGCATCGATCTGCATTTCACTTTGCGCAAGCAACCGGTCCCTGATCCGGAAGCGATTTACGTGGCCTTTCCGTTTCAACTCGACGGCGGAATATTTACCTACGAAGCCCAGGGAGGATTCGTAACACCCGGAGAAAACCAGGTGCCGCGCTCGGCCTCGGACTGGCAAACCGTGCAAAATTTTATTTCGCTGCGCAATAATGCGGCCCAGGTCGTGCTAGGAAGCAACGAAATTCCATTGGTGCAGTTTGGCGGTTTGAATCTGGGGAAATGGCAGGAGAATGCGCAAATCTCACAGCCCCATGTTTACTCGTGGGTTATGAACAATTACTGGTTCACCAATTTCTGCGCCACCCAGGAAGGTGAATTACGCTGGTCGTATTATTTGACTTCGACCGGGGAAACCGAAAAAACAGCCGCGGTGCAGTTTGGCTGGGGTTCGCGCATCGCCTTACAGGCTCGAGTCATCCCAGCCGGAAGACCCAAGGCTGAAAGACGGCCGGCGGCTTCGTGGCTGAATTGGCCGGCAGCCAACCTCATTCTGGTGGCGGCGCGTCCAGCCCCGGATGGCAAAGGCATCGTCTGTCACCTGCGGGAAGTGGCCGGGATAACGGCAAAAATTGAGTTGACTGAATTATCGTCCTTGAAAAAAATACAGCAAATGGACGAAGTGAATGTATTAGGAGAAGTGCTGCAAAATGATGTGCAGTCGGTGCGGTTCGCGCCTTTTGAAGTGAAATTCATCCGGTTGATTTCACAGTAATACAAAGTTGTGCGTCACCGTTTTCACCACCTACTTGTTCGCCGCACCCGCAATCCTAGACCATTCAGCCGGGGTCACTATCCGGCATAAAGAAAAATTTTCAGAAAGAGCGCAAAACGGATGTACGCTGTTCGGCACTTTCAAATGAACGGACAAAAATCAGCCGTTGCACTGGGCGTAGAAAGCGTATGGCGGCTTTTGTTGCAATACGCTCTGCCCTCGGTCATCGCCATGACCGCCTCGTCGCTGTACAACATCACCGACGGCATTTTTATCGGCCACGGCGTGGGAGCGCTGGCCATCTCGGGGCTGGCCATCACCTTTCCCTTGATGAACTTGGCCGCCGCCTTTGGCGCATTAGTGGGCGTGGGCGCCGCCACTTTGATGTCATTGCGGCTGGGACAAAAAGATTATGCCAGCGCCAACGCCATCCTCGGCAACGTCTTTGTGCTCAACCTGATTTTGGGCAGCGTCTACACTGTACTGGTCCTGATTTTCCTCGACCCCATCCTCACCTTTTTCGGCGCCGGCCGCGACACTCTGCCCTATGCGCGCGATTATATGCAGATCATCACCGGTGGGAATATCGTCACGCACATGTACCTGGGGCTCAACGCCCTGTTGCGCGCCACGGGTCAGCCGAGAAGGGCGATGAATGCCACCATCGCTTCTGTGCTGATCAACGCGGGGCTGGCCTTTCTGTTCATTTTTCCCTTCAACTGGGGCATGCGCGGCGCCGGCCTGGCAACCATCTCCGCGCAGACGATTATGCTGCTCTGGCAGGTCCGACTCTTTAGCGATAAACAGGCCCTCGTCCACCTGCAGAAAGGGACCTTTCATTTAAAGGCGCGCATCGTCAAAGATTCCCTGGCCATCGGCATGGCGCCGTTTCTAATGAACGCCGCCGCCTGCCTCATCGTCATTCTCATCAACCGGGGGCTTATTCACTATGGCGGCGATCTGCACGTCGGCGCGTACGGGATCGTCAACCGAGTGGCTTTTCTCTTCGGCATGACCGTGCTTGGGCTGAATCAAGGAATGCAGCCCATTGCAGGCTATAATTACGGCGCCGGACAGATCGACCGGGTCAGCCAAGTGCTCAAATACACGCTGCTGCTTGCCACCGGCGTGATGACCAGCGGCTTTCTCATCGGAGAGCTGTTTCCACATGCCGTGGCGGCTGCGTTCACCACGGATCAAAATCTGATCGAACTGGTGGTCCCCGGCATGCGCATCCTTTTCATCTTCTTTCCCATCGTCGGATTTCAGATAGTGACGTCGAATTTTTTTCAGAGCATCGGCATGGCCGGTAAGGCCATCCTCATGTCCCTGTCCCGGCAGGTCCTCATCCTATTGCCCTGTCTGCTCCTTTTACCGCCTATTCTGGGGGTCAAGGGAGTTTGGTACAGCCTGCCGACCGCTGACCTGCTCTCGAGCCTGCTGGCCGCGTATCTGCTGCTTGATCAGTACAAAAAGCTCAGAAAACAGTAAACGCCATCTGAGGAGAACTTGATCGTGGACGAAAAAATCATCATCACCCTCGGACGTCAGTTCGGCAGCGGCGGCCGTGAAATCGGAGAAAGGATCGCCGCCCGGCTGGGCCTTCCATTTTACGACCGGGAGCTCATTCAAATCGCGGCGCAAAAAAGCGGGTTGGGGAAAGAGTTTTTCGAACAAGCGGACGAGGAGAAAGGACGCAGCCTTTTAAGTGGTTTGATGGACCATTATGGCGCCTTGCGCGAGGATGGAACCGCAGGAGCCTATTTGAGCAACGAGGCCCTGTTCCAGATGCAAAGCAACGTGATCCGCGATCTGGCAGCGAAAGCATCGGCGGTTTTCATCGGACGCTGCGCGGATTACGTGCTCAAAGATTTTCCGCGCTGCCTGAATTTTTTTATCAGTGCCGCCATGGAAGACCGTATCCAGCGCATCATGCGCATCCAGCAACTGTCAGAAAAAAAAGCCCGCGAGCTTATCGAAAAGACGGATAAAAAGCGGGCTGCGTATTACAACTATTTCACCGACAAGCAGTGGGGCGCAGCGGACTCTTATCACCTTTGCGTCAACTCCTCGGTTCTCGGCGTGGAGCAGACCAGCGCGTTTCTCTGTCATTTTATTAAGAAAAAGTTCGACGGGTAACGGAAAACGGTTCCATGCTGCAGCGGGTTTACGCGGTTATGCTCCGCGCGTGCGGCGGCGCTGCCGGCGGCGGTCGAGGCCGTTGCCAATGGCGCCTTCCCTGCAAAGCCTGGACGGCAACAGGCCGCAGCAAGCTTAACCCTGCAGATCTGATTCTCTTCCATCTGTGCTTTCAACCTGCAATAGCTGATGAATCAGTAAGAATACACCATCTTTTTATTCAGCCCTAGTTTCTTAATCCGATAACGCAGGTTGGGTTCCGACAAGCCGAGAGCCGCCGCTGTTTTACGCTGGCTGCCGTTAAACTGCGCCAGGGCTTGTTGGATTAGAGTCCGTTCGAGCTCCTCCATGGCCGCCGGCAGAGGTTGGATTTTTCCTTCTGCTGGTTTCGCCTGCCATTCATCCGCTCTGTCTCTGGCTACCACATTGGCCTGCAAAAGAAATTCACAGACACAGCTTTCCAACTCGATCAGATTGCCCGGCCAGTCATGCGATAAAAGAGACATGATAAGATCAAAGGGCACAGTAGGAATCGGCAGGCGCAGATGATCACACGCCCTTTTCAGAAAAAATTCAAACAGCATCGGAACGTCCTCTTTGCGTTCCCGCAAAGCGGGGAGACGCAAAGAGTGGATCGACAGCGCTTGAAACAGATCTTGACGAAAATCGTTTCTGCTGAGCATCCCCGACATATCGTACCACGCGGTGGATAGAACGCGGAGGAGTCGGTTCTGCGGTTTTTCGTTCAGCAGCATCCACAGCTGCTGCTGCCCTGCCCGGCTCAAAGCTTCCAGTCCATCAATCAGCAGTAGAGCGGAATTAGCTGCCGAGGCAGTCATCGTAGGAACAGGCCAGGCAGCCAGCCAAGTCTCGAGCGCGCCTTCGAGTTGATCCCCTTTTATTTCCAGGCACGGCAGGTTCCGCGACTGGATTTTTTGCAAAATGGTCCGTGCGACGAGCAGGGTTTCCGTGCCGGGCTCTCCATAGATCAACACATTCTCGTTGACGGAAATCAGCTTATCGATCTGTTCCTGTACTTGCTTTACTTCTTTCGATACACCGATCAGTTTATTAGGCAGGTATTTATTCCCCTGGGAGTGCATAATAAAATTCCTTGGTTTCTTGTCATAGATCGAATCGATCGGATTAGGATGACGATTTGGTTGTGCGGCAAATTCATGGTAAAATCCTTTTAAATACAGCGAGCCGAAGCATGGACCGGACTTTATTAATTGGATAAACTCGATTGTATCAGGATGCCCACCTGGTGGTTTTTAAATTTTCGATTTATCAAAAAAAGCAAAATACCGGACCAGAGGACTAGCAGAGTCAGTTTAATTGTCTGATACATTGAATCGAAATACAGAGCCAAGGCGACATATAAGGCGCCGGCCGTCAGGTGCCCAATCAGGGAAAAGCCTAGTTCTTTTTTTAACCAAGGCCACCAGCGCAACAGAGTGTGATCCCGATAAACCACAGCGACCTGGCTGAAATAGCCGGGTTCGAACAGCAACCGCTCATAAAATTGGCCCTCCTGAGTCTGTAGATGCCAGAGGCGCATCATTAAGACCGTCAATGTTCCCACTAAATAGATAAATAAAAAAAACTGATTACTGCTGTAAACATGAATGCCATGGCTGGTGGCGATGATATCAAGGCTATGAAAAAAGTGAATGCCAAGCAGTAGAAACGCCAGCAGATCCATGTATCGTCCGTCAGGCCGCCTGGTTATATGGATCTTCACTCCATAGACCGATAAAATCAGCACCGGAAGAACCGAAAGGACAAACAGCCGCCAGGTAAAGGCGGACTGCCATCCTGCCTGACGAATGATCTCGCCAGGCGGTAAGAAAGGCTTGAAAAGCAGCCACATGGCGGCCAGTACCTGCAAACCCAGGAAAAGATAGACTTTTTTCATCCGTCGCTGAGCGAAAAAATAGTGCGCAGCCAGGTACAGAGTCCCGAGCAGGCCGAAAGCGCGCACTGGAATCTGCACCATGATCCAGGTGGTAATGGCCTGCATATTGGTGCCGAAGGCGTAATGTTTTCCCATGAAAATCGTAACGATCGATACCAAGTGAGCCAAATAATACAGAGCGAGAGCGGAAAAAACAGGACGATTATAAACATCCAGCTTAGCGAGAAAGAGAGTCAAGAGAAAGAGCAACGAATAAAAAGATTGATTGATCCAACTGATGAAGTGAACCTGTGCGTGCGGCAATAGCGACAGTAGAGACCAAAGGATATTGAAGAAAAACCAGGAGCCGATAAGGCCGTTTATGCGTCTGAGATTCATTCAAATAATTGGGCTGGTCCAACTGATTTTTTCGACCGACTACTTTTCGAACGATCACGGGTGTTTTGTGGTGTCCGGCATCGGCCACGGCGAATCATATGGAATTATCTTTTTGGAGCCATCTTCTTCAAATATAATAAATAATTCATTTTTTTCCAAATTATTTAATGAATCTGATTCTGCCAATATCAAAAAATCTTCAGCAGCATAAGCCGTAGAATTGTCGCATTCATCTCCGGGAAAAAGCAAAAAGCACAAAGTCAATAAAAACATTATAAAAGCAACATAGCTTCGCATAGGTTCTCTCCTTTTGTTGTGTGACCAGCCCAGACAAATATAAGTCAAAAAAATAAAAATTTCAACAATAAAGCCATTTATAGCTATAATACTAATTAGGGTTCACTGAAAAAGTCAAGCGAACGCATTTTTGATCAAAACGTTCCTGAAAATGCGCTCGATTCGTTCTTTGAAATATAAATGTGCTTCCAATAACATACCCCAAAGCCATTTTCGATTTGGGACAAAAAAATGATCCCGGAGCCAGTGGACCAGGTTCATTACGAACAGAATTGTGCAAATCCAGCTCATGCTAGTATCTGTTCGA